>Ga0209758_1001253_pt1 | contig 31421 bp, 32 predicted proteins | sample AraplaMF_Col_mMF_FD_184258 | JGI IMG/M metagenome (GOLD analysis project Ga0209758, IMG submission 184258) | Arabidopsis root microbial communities from the University of North Carolina, USA - plate scrape MF_Col_mMF (SPAdes) (version 2) | ecosystem: Host-associated > Plants > Roots > Endosphere...
AGGCCGAGGAGCGTCTTTCCTTCGATATCCAGCGCGAGATCGCCGAGGCTCTCGGCTATCATTCGCGCCCCGGCCTCTCGGCCGTCGAGCGCTTCATGAAGCACTATTTCCTGGTCGCCAAAGACGTGGGCGATCTGACGCGCATCCTTTGTGCAGCACTTGAAGACCAGCAGGCAAAGTCGATCCCCGGCCTGACGGGCGTCATCAGCCGCTTTACCCACCGCAACCGCAAGATTCCCGGCAGCGTCGAGTTCGTCGAAGATCGCGGCCGCATTACGCTTGCCAATCCCGATGTCTTCAAGCGCGATCCGGTCAGCATCATCCGCCTGTTCCATGTGGCCGATATCAATGGGCTGGAATTCCATCCCGATGCGCTGAAGCGCGTCACGCGTTCGCTCGCCCTCATCAGCAACGACCTGCGCGAGAACGACGAAGCCAACCGGCTGTTCCTGTCGATCCTGACTTCCAAGCACGATCCCGCACTCATCCTGCGGCGCATGAACGAGGCCGGCGTGCTTGGCCGCTTCATCCCCGAATTCGGCAAGATCGTCGCGATGATGCAGTTCAATATGTATCACCACTATACTGTCGACGAGCACCTGATCCGCGCGATCGATGTGCTGTCGGAGATCGACAAGGGCAAGGCGGAGGAACTGCATCCGCTCGCCAACAAGCTCATGCCGCATATCGAGGACCGCGAGGCGCTTTATGTCGCCGTACTGCTGCACGATATCGCCAAGGGCCGGCAGGAAGACCATTCGATCGCCGGCGCGCGTGTGGCCCGCAAGCTCAGTGCCCGCTTTGGCCTGTCGCAGAAGCAGACCGAGATCGTCGTCTGGCTGATCGAAGAACATCTGACCATGTCGATGGTCGCCCAGACGCGCGACCTGACGGACCGCAAGACGATCACCGACTTCGCCGATCGCGTTCAGTCCCTGGATCGGCTGAAGATGCTGATGATCCTGACGATCTGCGACATCCGCGCCGTCGGTCCGGGCGTCTGGAACGGCTGGAAGGGCCAGCTGCTGCGCACGCTCTATTACGAGACTGAACTGCTGCTTGCCGGCGGTTTCTCCGAGGTGTCGCGCAAGGAGCGTGCCCAGGCTGCCGCCGAGGCGCTCTATGCGGCGCTGTCTGACTGGAGCCAGAAGGACCGCCGCACCTACGCCAAGCTGCACTACCAGCCCTACCTGCTCTCCGTACCGCTGGAAGACCAGATCCGCCATGCGCATTTCATCCGCCAGGCGGACAAGGCCGGTCAGGCGCTGGCGACCTCGGTGCGCACCGACAGTTTCCATGCCATTACCGAAATCACCGTTCTTTCGCCCGACCATCCCCGCCTGCTTGCCGTCATTGCCGGTGCTTGCGCGGCTGCCGGCGCCAACATCGTCGACGCGCAGATCTTCACGACTTCGGATGGCCGCGCGCTCGATACGATCCATGTCAGTCGCGAGTTTCCGAACGACGAGGACGAGCTTCGTCGTGCCGCCACGATCGGCAGGATGATCGAAGACGTGCTTTCCGGCCGCAAGCGCCTGCCCGAGGTGATCGCGACCCGCGCGAAGAACCGCAAGAAGAGCAAGGCCTTCATCATTCCGCCGTCGGTCACGATCACCAACAGCCTGTCGAACAAGTTCACGGTCATCGAGGTGGAATGCCTAGACCGGCCGGGCCTGCTCTCGGAAATGACGGCGGTGCTGTCCGATCTTTCGCTCGATATCCAATCCGCGCGCATCACCACCTTCGGTGAAAAGGTCATCGATACATTCTACGTCACCGATCTCGTCGGTCAGAAGATTTCCGGCGACAGCAAGCGCGCCAATATCACTGCCCGTATGAAAGCGGTCATGGCCGAGGAGCAGGACGAACTGCGCGAGCGTATGCCTTCCGGCATCATCGCGCCTCCCGCTACATCAGCCGAAAAGAAAGCCGGTTCCCCCGCATGAGCCTCGTCAAGAAATTCGCCACGGTCGGAGGCGCCACGCTCGGCAGTCGCATCTTTGGTTTTGCCCGCGAAACGCTGATGGCCGCAGCCCTTGGCACCGGGCCGATGGCCGACGTCTTCTATGCCGCCTTCCGTTTCCCGAATCTCTTCCGCCGGCTGTTTGCCGAAGGCGCTTTCAATGCCGCCTTCGTGCCGCTCTTTGCCAAGGAGATCGAGGCGAACGGCACTGATGGTGCCAAGCGCTTTTCGGAAGAAGTCTTCGGCGTTCTCTTTTCTGTGCTGCTGCTCATCACCATCGTGATGGAGTTTTCCATGCCGCTGCTGGTGCGCTTCGTCATCGCGCCGGGCTTTGCTGATGATCCCGAGAAGTTCGGTATCACCATCCGCATGGCCGCGGTGATGTTTCCCTATCTCATGTGCATGTCGCTGACGGCGATGATGAGCGGCATGCTGAATTCGCTGCATCACTTCTTCGCCGCTGCCGTCGCGCCTATCTTCCTCAACGTCGTGATGATCGGTGCGCTCTTTTATGCGCTTTATACCGGCGCCGAACCGTTGGCGACGGCCTGGTATCTCTCCTGGGGCGTGCTGGTCGCCGGCGTCCTGCAGCTTGTCGTCGTCTATGTCGGCGTGCTGCATGCCGGCATGAGCATCGGCTTCCGCTTCCCAAAGATGACGCCGAACGTCAAGCGGCTGCTGATCCTTGCTGTTCCGGCGGCCGTGACCGGCGGCATCACGCAGATCAACCAGCTCATCGGACAGGCAATCGCCTCGTCCCGCGAAGGCGCGATTGCCGCCCTGCAATATGCCGATCGCATCTACCAGCTTCCGCTCGGCGTCGTCGGCGTCGCCGTCGGTGTGGTACTGCTACCCGAGCTTGCCCGTTCTCTCAAGGGCGGAGCGTTGCGCGAGGCCGCCTTTCTGCAGAATCGCTCGATCGAATTCGTGCTGTTCCTGACGATCCCAGCTGCATTCGCTCTGTGGATCCTCTCCGACGAGATTATTCGCGTGCTCTATGAGCGCGGGGCCTTCCACCAGGAAAACACCCTGATCGTCGGCTCGATCCTGGCGATCTACGGCATCGGCTTGCCGGCTTTCGTGCTGATCAAGGCGCTGCAACCGGGCTTTTATGCCCGCGAAGACACCAAGACGCCGATGCGTTTTTCAGCAATCGCGGTTGCGACCAACTGCGCCACTGCGCTGACGCTGTTTCCCTATATTGGGGCGCCAGGTATCGCAGTCGCCGAAGCCACGGCCGGCTGGATCAGCACCGTGCTGCTCTTCACCACGCTTCTGCGCCGCGGCCATCTGACATGGGAATGGGCGCTGGCCAAACGCGCAGCGCTGCTGGTCGTCGCCGCGGCCGTCATGGGCGCCGTCATCATCTATCTCAAGCGGCACTGGGCGCCCTGGCTTGCCTCGGGGGCGCCGCTTCTGACCAAGGTCGGCACGCTTGGCCTGCTGATTGCGATTTCTTTGGTCGTCTATTTCGCGACCGCCTTCCTGATCGGCGGAGCAGACCTCGGCATGATCCGGCGCAACCTCAATCGCAAACCGGCACCGGCGAAGGACGCCTAAGGTCTGTAGCCTTTCCTGGTTCTAACAATCGACCCAACGCCGCTGCGGCCCGACATCGACATGGATGATGCCGTTGCAGTAGCTGCCGATCCCCCCTATCCCGGGCGCGGTTCTCGCGGCCGCGATGATCGTTCGCTCCGACAGTCCGGGAATCCTGATATCCGCTGCCATGCACTTTCCATGCAGGGAGCCGTGGCGGCTGGGATGCGGCCGGAAGCCCGACGTTATCATCGGGCGGCGTCCGGTCTTTGCCGCGATATGCGACAAAACCGCCCGCAATCGCGCCGGAAAACAGCTAGCGCGAACGCTGACGGTCTGCATCGTGTAAGCAATGCGCGTCTCGTGTTTGGGAAGTTGGCTGGTCTGCCGTCGATTATCTTGACCGACGGCTGCGGTTGCTGATTGTAGGGCGAAAAGGCCTGCCATGGCGAGCAAACTGGCGTTCTGCATGGTCTCTCCGATCGGTTATCCGACGGCCCCTTCGGCCGCCAGCCCGGCGAGAGGATTTTCAGTTCAAAGAAAGCTTTTTTGTGAAATTTTATACTCAATTTTAGCTAAGCAGAATGATCAATTTGGCGTAAAATCGGGCTTTTTATCGCATCGAAATGGAATAAACTTCCTAATCTGGAGATCCCATGATCCAATCTCTGTTCCTCGTCACCCTCGTCGTCGACGATTATGACCGCGCCAAAGCCTTCTATTGTGAGGCCCTCGGCTTCGAATGCCTTCAGGATGAAGTACAGCCGGAAGGCAAGCGCTGGGTCGTCGTGAAGCCGAAGGGCGGGGATGGCGCTGCCTTTCTGCTGGCGCAGGCGGCGGGCGAAACGCAGCGGGCCGCCATCGGCAACCAGACCGGCGGACGCGTCGGCTTCTTTCTCAAGACCGACGATTTTGCGCGCGACCACGCGGCGATGGTAATTGCCGGGGTGCGCTTTCTGGAGGAGCCGAGGCACGAAGTTTACGGCACGGTCGCAGTCTTTTCGGATCCTTACGGCAACACATTCGATCTGATCCAGCATGCCGCGGGCCGAACCCCTTGATTGCGGGCGGTCGCCCGTGCATAAGCCGCGGCGTTAGCGGCATAGTCAGGCCCTCCACCAGCCTAATCGAGGACAACATCATGGGCGAATTCAAGAAGCTCGTATTCTCCGGCGTTCAGCCGACGGGCAATCTGCATCTCGGCAATTATCTCGGCGCGATCCGCCGCTTCGTGCAGCTCCAGGACGGCAACGACTGCATCTACTGCGTCGTCGACCTGCATGCGCTGACCGCACAGCTCGTCCACGAGGACATGCTGTCGCAGACGCGCTCGATCGCAGCCGCCTTCATCGCCTCCGGCATCGATGCCGAAAAGCATATCGTCTTCAACCAGTCCGCCGTACCGCAGCACGCCGAACTTGCCTGGATCTTCAATTGCGTCGCCCGCCTCGGGTGGATGAACCGCATGACGCAGTTCAAGGACAAGGCCGGCAAGGACCGCGAGCAGGCCTCGCTCGGTCTCTACGCCTATCCGAGCCTGATGGCCGCCGACATTCTCGTCTACCGCGCCACGCATGTGCCTGTCGGCGAGGACCAGAAGCAACATCTTGAGCTCACCCGCGACATCGCGATGAAGTTCAACCTCGATTACGCCTCGCATATCCGCAAGACGAATTACGGGATCGACATCACGGTCGGTGACGAGCCGGTGCATGCCTATTTCCCGATGGTCGAACCGCTGATCGGCGGGCCGGCACCGCGCGTCATGTCGCTGCGCGACGGCACCAAGAAGATGTCGAAGTCCGACCCGTCGGACCTTTCGCGCATCAACCTGATGGACGACGAGGACGCGATCTCCAAGAAGATCCGCAAGGCCAAGACTGATCCGGACGGCTTGCCGAGCGAAGTGGCCGGCCTCGAAAGCCGACCGGAAGCCGAAAACCTCGTCTCGATCTATGCCGCACTTGCCGACAAGACGAAGGAGCAGGTGCTTGCCGAATTCGGCGGCCAGCAATTCTCCGTCTTCAAGCCGGCACTGATCGATCTCGCCGTTCAGGTACTATCGCCGATAACAGGCGAAATGCGCCGCCTGATGAACGATACGAGCCATATCGATGCGATCCTGCGCAACGGCAATGAACGCGCAAGGGCACGCGCCGACGTGACGATGCGCGAACTTCGCGAGATCATCGGCTTCCTCTACTAATCCCATCGACATGCAGAGCTCCCGTGCAAAACGGGGGCTTGCAAATTTTCGGTCACAGGTGTCAGAGTCCGCGCCATGGTATCAAAGCGACTCTCACGGCTCGAAGGTCATCGCCGCAAATTCATGGCGGTGATCGATGGGACACCCGAATGCCAACGCGCCGTCCATTATGCCGGGCGGCGCGCCAAGAATTCCAATGGCGGCCTCGTCCTTCTCTACGTGATCCCGGAAGGCGATTTCCAGCAATGGCTCGGCGTCGAGGAGATCATGCGGGCGGAAGCCCGCGAAGAGGCGGAAGCCACCGTCGCAAAGATCGCACAGATCGTGCGCGAGACGATCGGCATCGAGCCTGAAATCGTGATCCGCGAGGGCAATTCGGCCGAGCAGATCAATGCGGTGATCGAGGAAGACCGGGACGTCGCCATCCTCGTGCTTGCCGCAGGCTCCGCCAAGGAAGGGCCGGGACCGTTGGTTTCATCCGTCGCAGGACGTGGAGCGGCCTTTCCCATTCCGGTCACCGTGCTTCCCGACACGCTGACCAACGAGGAAATCGACGCCCTCTGTTAAGTCATTTCTTGAGTATCAGTCTCTTGAATCGGCCGGACAATAGGCTTATTTTCTTTTGAAGAATTCTAAAGACGGCAGAGGTCACGGCCCGCCGTATGGAGAGCGAAATGTTCATTCAGACCGAAGCCACGCCGAACCCAGCCACGCAGAAGTTCCTTCCCGGCAAGGTCGTGATGGAAAACGGCACGGCCGAATTCCGCAATGCCGATGAGGCCCAGGCTTCACCGCTCGCTGCCCGTCTCTTCGAAATTCCGGGCGTCACAGGTGTCTATTTCGGCTACGATTTCATCTCCGTCTCCAAGGACGATGCCGAGTGGCAGCACCTGAAGCCGGCTATTCTAGGCTCGATCATGGAGCATTTCATGTCCGGCAAACCGGTCATGGGCGACGCTTCCATCCTTTCGGAAGATGTCGATGCGGGCGATGAATTCTTCGACGAAGGCGATGAATCGATCGTGCTGACCATCAAGGAACTGCTGGAGACCCGAGTGCGTCCAGCCGTTGCCCAGGATGGCGGCGACATCACCTTCCGCGGCTTCAAGGACGGCAAGGTCTATCTGAACATGAAGGGCTCCTGCTCCGGCTGCCCGTCTTCGACGGCAACGCTGAAACACGGCGTCCAGAACCTGCTGCGTCATTTCGTTCCGGAAGTACAGGAAGTGATTGCCGCTTAAAAATCTCTGATGCGTCCGGCCGTTCATATCCGGTTCGGCCAGACGGATTTATGGATAGGCGACAATAGTTTATTCGGAAATTGATGGCATGATCGTTCTGGCGCTCGACACGGCAGGTGTAGATTGCGCTGCCGCTATTTATGACAGCGGCAGGAATACGGTGCTGGGGGAGGCATCGGACATGATCGGCAAGGGACATGCTGAACATCTGATGGGTATCGTCGACCGCGCGCTGGATCAGGCGGGCGTCACGCTCTCGGATGTCGACCGCCTCGCCATCACCGTCGGACCCGGCTCCTTCACCGGTATCCGCGTCGGCGTCGCCGCAGCCCGCGGCTTTGCGCTTTCCCTCAAGGTGCCGGCCGTCGGTATCACTACACTCGAAGTCATGGCGGCTGCCCAGCGCGAAAGGATGCCAGGCCGGCCCGTTCTTGCGGCAATGGATGCCAAGCGGGACGAAATCTACCTCCAGTCCTTCGCAGCCAATGGCACGCCGCTCGACGAGGCGCGTGCGGTGAGCATATCGGAGGCCAAGGCTTTTGCCGCCGGTTTCGACGGTGAGATCACCGGTTCGGCGACACCACTCCTGAGGCCCGATGTGGCAGGCGAGCAGGCCAACTCCTTCCCGATCTCCATCGTGGCGCGCCTCGGTGCGGCCGCCAGCCCGAATTCCGGAAAGCCGAAACCCCTTTATCTGCGCGGACCCGATGCCAAACCGCAGGCCGGGTACGCGATTGCAAGAGTATGACAATGCTGGAAGCCTATCTGACGCTGAAACCGGAATTCGAAATCGTCGCCATGGAGCCAGAGGATTGCCTCGATGTTTCCGTGCTGCATGGCGAGCGCTTCGCGCGCCCCTGGGGTGACGGCGAATTCCACAGCCTGCTTTCGCAGAACACCGTCTTCGGCTTCGTTGCCCGCCAGACCAATGCCATTTTGAAAAAGACTCTCCCGGGCTTCGTCCTTGCGCGCCAGGTGGCGGGCGAGGCCGAAATCCTGACCGTTGCCGTACAGGTGAAGGTTGCTCGCTCCGGCCTCGGCTGGCGGCTGATGCAGGCCGCCATGCGCGAGGCGCGTCTTCGTGGCGGCGAGAGCATGTTCCTGGAAGTCGACAACGGCAATACCGCCGCCCTTGGCCTCTATCGCAAGCTCGGCTTCGAGCAGACGGGCGAACGCAAGGGCTATTATAAGGACGCCAATGGGGCTACCTCTACGGCGCTTGTCATGAAGCGCGTTCTTCGGTAGTTCCCTTCTCGACAGGAATAACGAGAAGGCAGCCATGACTGACGAAGCCAAAACCCTTGAGGAGCTTTGCGCTGAACGCGGCATGCGCATGACGGAGCAGCGCCGCGTGATTGCGCGCATTCTCGAGGACTCCGAAGATCACCCTGACGTCGAGGAGCTTTATCGGCGGTCCGTCAAAGTCGACGCCAAGATTTCGATCTCGACGGTCTATCGTACGGTGAAGCTATTCGAAGATGCCGGCATCATCGCCCGGCATGATTTCCGCGACGGCCGCTCACGCTACGAGACGGTTCCCGAAGAACATCACGATCACCTGATCGATCTGAAGACCGGCGTCGTCATCGAATTCCGCTCGCCGGAAATCGAGGCATTGCAGGAACGTATCGCCCGCGAACACGGCTTCAAGCTCGTGGATCATCGGCTGGAACTCTACGGCATCCCGCTGAAGAAAGACGAAATCTGATAGGATGGCAGTCCGGGAGCGCCGCATTTGATCGTCTGGCTGCGCATTACCTTCGCGCTTACCGTCATCATTGTCGCGAGCATCCTGCTCATGCCGCTGCAGGTTCTGGCGCTTTATTTTGACTGGAAGCTGCGCCGCACACTGCCCCGGCGCTGGCATCGCATCGTCTGCTATTGTCTCGGCATCCGGATTCGCGTGGGCGGCACGCTTGAGAGCCGCCGTCCGCTAATGCTCTGCTCGAACCACTCCTCGTGGATGGACATCATGGTCATGTCGGCCATTGCCGACGTCGCCTTCATCGCCAAGATCGAGGTGCGCGACTGGCCGATCTTCGGCACGCTCGCCAAGCTGCAGAAGAGCGTCTTCGTGGTGCGGGAGGAAAAACGCCGCACCGGCGATCAGGCGAGCGAGATCGCCGGCCGCATGGCAGAGGGCGAAATCGTCGTGCTGTTTCCCGAGGGAACGACCTCCGACGGCAATCGCTTGCTGGAGGTCAAATCGTCGCTCTTCGGCGCGGCGGCCATGGCGGTGCCCTATTCCCCGACCGGCATGGTTATGGTCCAGCCGGTGTCGATCGCCTATACGCAGGTCCACGGTATCGCCATGGGCCGCTACCATCGTCCGCTTGCGGCCTGGCCCGGCGATATCGAGCTTCTGCCACATCTCAGCGACATTCTGAAATGCGGAGCGATCGACGTCGAAGTTTCCTTTGGCGAGGCGGTCGAATATGGCGAGAAGACCAATCGCAAGGCGGTCAGTACGACGATCTCCACCCGCATTCGCGACCTGTTGAACAGCAGCCTGCGCGGGCGCGATATCGGCTGAGGCGAGAGTCCCTTTTCTCGCGCGTCAAAAACCACTAAATAGCGCGCCATGACCCAGGACAGCGCCCTTCTTCAGGCCCCGGAGACTTCCCTCCGCGATGGCTCCAACAGCCGCAAGGTTTTCATCAAGACCTATGGCTGCCAGATGAACGTCTATGACTCGACGCGCATGAGCGACGCTCTTGCCCGCGACGGCTATGAGCCGACCGAGGACATGGAAGAGGCCGACCTCGTTTTGCTCAACACCTGTCATATCCGCGAGAAGGCCGCCGAGAAGGTCTATTCCGCGCTCGGGCGCCTGCGCGAGATGAAGAAACGCAAGGCTGCCGACGGCCGCGAGATGATGATCGGTGTCACTGGTTGCGTCGCTCAGGCTGAAGGCGAAGAAATCCTGCGTCGCGCACCGGCTGTCGATGTTGTTATCGGCCCGCAGACCTATCACCGCCTGCCCGAAGCGCTGCGCCGCGCCAAGGAAGGCCACCGCGTCGTCGATACAGAATATGCGATCGAGGACAAGTTCGAGCACCTGCCGATTGCCGAGGCGCCGAAGATCCGTGCCCGCGGCGTGACTTCCTTCCTGACCGTGCAGGAAGGCTGCGACAAATTCTGCACTTTCTGCGTCGTGCCCTATACGCGCGGTTCCGAGGTCTCGCGACCGGTTTCTCAGATCGTCGAAGAGGCAATGCGGCTCGTCGTCGATGGCGGCGTGCGCGAAATCACCCTTCTCGGACAGAACGTCAACGCCTGGCATGGCCTCGGCCCGAAGGGCGAGGAGTGGAGCCTTGGCGACCTGCTCTACCGGCTTGCCGATATCCCTGGCCTTGCCCGGCTTCGCTACACCACCAGCCATCCGCGCGACATGGACGACCGGTTGATCGAGGCGCATCGCGACCTTCGCACGCTGATGCCTTATCTACACCTGCCGGTTCAGGCTGGCTCGGACCGTATTCTCAAAGCCATGAACCGCCGGCACACGGCAGCAGAATACCTCTCCCTCATCGAGCGCATCCGCAAGGCGCGTCCCGACATAGCCCTCTCCGGCGACTTCATCACCGGCTTTCCGGGGGAGACAGACAGTGAATTTGAGGATACACTAAAACTCGTTGAGGAGGTGCGTTACGCGCAGGCCTTCTCGTTCAAATATTCGACGCGGCCGGGTACCCCCGGTGCGGAATTGAAGGACCAGGTGCCGGAAGATATCAAGGCAGAACGGCTGGAACGCCTGCAGGCGCTGCTTCTCAAGCAGACGCAGGAATTCAACGAGTCCTGTATCGGCAAGGAAATCGATCTTCTCCTCGAAAAGCCGGGCCGCATGCCTGGACAGCTCATCGGACGCTCACCGTGGCTGCAGTCCGTGAATGTTGATGCAAAAGCATCGCAAATCGGTGACATTATTAAAGTGCGAATCACAGGAACCGGAACCAACAGCCTGTTTGCCGAACGTGCAGAGGCTGAGGTCTAACCCAGGGAGCCCGACCGCTTGAACGGACAGGAATTGGTTTCTACTTCACCGCGCCACCCACGCATTGCGAGCGACGCCAATCACTTCGTCCTGACGTTCGAGAACAATCGGTTCGCCAGCGAGCTCTTCGGACAGTTCGATCAGAATCTGAAGCTCTTGGAACAGCGGCTGAATATCGATGCGCGGGCGCGTGGCAACTCCGTTGTCATCACCGGCGATGTGCTGGCGACCAATCAGGCGCGGCGCACACTGGATTACCTCTATGAAAAACTCCAGAAAGGCGGCAGTGTGGAGCATTCAGACGTGGAAGGCGCAATCCGTATGGCGGTTGCCGCCGACGATCAGCTCACGCTGCCGACAATGGAGAAAAAAGCCAAATTGACGATGGCGCAGATTTCGACGCGCAAGAAGACGATCATCGCGCGCACACCGACGCAGGATGCCTATATACGGGCGCTGGAGCGCTCGGAAATGGTGTTCGGCGTCGGCCCCGCCGGCACCGGCAAGACCTATCTCGCTGTTGCCCACGCAGCCCAGCTTCTGGAGCGCGGCGCCGTCGAGAAGATCATCCTGTCGCGGCCGGCCGTGGAAGCCGGAGAGCGCCTGGGCTTCCTGCCGGGCGACATGAAAGAGAAGGTCGATCCTTATCTGCGCCCGCTTTATGACGCGCTTTACGACATGATCCCTGGCGACAAGGTCGAGCGGGCGATCACCGCCGGCGTCATCGAAATTGCGCCGCTCGCCTTCATGCGCGGACGCACGCTCGCCAACGCCGCAATCATCCTCGACGAGGCGCAGAACACCACGGCGATGCAGATGAAGATGTTCCTGACGCGTCTTGGCGAGAATTCGCGGATGATCATCACCGGCGACCCGAGCCAGATCGACCTGCCGCGCGGCGTCAAATCCGGCCTCGTAGAAGCGCTGCATCTGCTGAACGATGTCGAGGGCATTTCGATGGTGCGCTTCAAGGATGTCGACGTCGTGCGCCATCCGCTGGTCGGTCGTATCGTCAAGGCCTATGACGCAACCTATATAGCGGCAAACGAAGAGGCCAGCCGGCAGGACTGATGGCCGAGCTCGACATACAGATCAGCATCGAGGACATGGGCTGGCCCGCCGAAGACGTGTTGCATGCCCTTGGCGAACGCGTACTGGGTGCGGCGGCCACTTATTTGCGGGAAGAGGAAAAGCAGCCCTTCCCGAAGATGCCGCCGGAAGTTTCGCTCGTCTTTACCGACGATGCATCCATCCAGGACATCAATGCGGAATGGCGCGGCAAGGACAAGCCGACCAACGTGCTGTCATTTCCGGCCTTCCCGGTCAAACCCGGCCAAATGCCCGGCCCGATGCTCGGCGATATCATCATCGCCCTTGAAACAGTAGAGCGCGAGGCGCAAGAGCTCGAAAAGAGCTTTGACGATCATCTCACTCATCTTATGGTGCATGGTTTCTTGCATCTGCTCGGCTACGACCATATGAATAATGACGAAGCCGAAATTATGGAGGGGCTGGAGACTCGCATTTTGGCAGTACTCGGCCTATCTGACCCCTACGAGGGTCAAGACCTTAAAATGGAACCATGAGCGACTTTTCAACGAAGCCGGCGTCAGACGCCAAGGACTCCGACCAATCCTCCTCTTCCGACGAGGGTGGCAGTAGTCGACACCGACCGCAATCCTTCTGGTCGCGCGCCGCGCGCATCTTAAGACCACAACAGGGTTCGCGCCTGCGCGAAGATATCGCCGATGCGCTGATGACCGACCCGGCAGCGGCCGATGCCTTTTCGCCCGACGAGCGGGCGATGCTCCACAATATCCTGCGCTTCCGCGAAGTGCGCGTCGCCGACGTCATGGTGCCGCGCGCCGATATCGAGGCGGTCGACCAGACCATCACCATCGGCGAACTGATGATCCTCTTCGAGGAAAGCGGCCGCTCGCGCATGCCGGTCTATGCCGAAACGCTCGACGATCCGCGCGGCATGGTGCATATCCGCGACCTTCTTTCCTATATCGCCAAGCAGGCGCGCAACAAGCGTCGCAGCGGCACGAAGCCTGCGGCAGGCGCGCCGGCGATCGAGGTCTCTCCGGAAAATATCCAGAAGGCGCCGCGCTCGGCCAAGCCGAACTTCGATCTCGGACGCGTGGACCTGCAGAAGACGCTCGCCGAAACCGGCATTATCAGGCAGATCCTCTTCGTGCCGCCCTCGATGCTGGCCTCCGATCTGCTGCGTCGCATGCAGGTAAACCGCACGCAGATGGCGCTGGTCATCGACGAATATGGCGGCACGGATGGCCTCGCCTCGCATGAAGACATCGTGGAGATGGTGATCGGCGATATCGACGACGAACATGACGATGAAGAAGTCATGTTCAAACGCGTTTCGGAAGACGTCTTCGTTGCCGACGCTCGCGTCGAGCTCGAGGAGATTGCCGAAGCCATCGGTCCGGATTTCGACATCAGTGAGCAGATCGACGAGGTCGATACACTGGGCGGCCTGATCTTCTCGGCACTGGGGCGCATCCCTGTGCGCGGCGAAGTCGTGCAGGCTTTGCCCGATTTCGAATTCCACATTCTCGACGCCGATCCGCGCCGCATCAAGCGGGTGCGCATCACCCGCAAGCGCCAGGCGATCCGCCGTCGCGCCAAGGTGGACGGCGACGGGCCATCCCTCGGCGACGGAACCGACGACCGTCCGGCGGAATCCGCTGCAAACTAAGCGTTCCGTAAGACGACAAGCGCGCGCTTTTTTGAAAGACTGCGACTGGATTGATTCGCGGCTTTGATGGGAGTGCGCATGGAGCGGCTTGCGGACAGGATTATCCTCGTCTGGGGTTTCAAACGGTCATTGCTTGCGATCGCAGCGGGTGTCTTTGGCGTCCTGGCACTGCCTCCCGTCGGCTTCTTCGCCGCGATGTTCGTTTCCTTCACGCTGCTCGTCTGGTTGATCGACGGAGCGGCCGCCTCGCCGGAAAGCAGCCTTCTTGGCCGGCTCTGGCCGGCCTTTGCCACGGGCTGGCTGTTCGGCTTCGGCTATTTCGTTGCCGGACTCTGGTGGCTTGGGCATGCGCTGCTGATCGATTCAGACGAGTTTGCCTGGGCTTTGCCGCTCGCAATCCTCGGGCTTCCAGCCTGCCTTGCCATCTTTTATGGGTTGGCTGCAGCACTTGCGCGTATCTTCTGGTCCGATGGCATGGGGCGGATTGCAGCCCTTGCTGCCAGCTTCGGCCTGCTTGAGTGGGTACGCAGCTTCATCTTCACCGGTTTTCCGTGGAACGCCATCGGCTATGGCATGATGCCCGTGCCTCTCATGATGCAGTCCGCGCAGGTGATCGGCACCATGGGGGTGACGGCTCTCTCGGTCTTCGTCTTTGCTGCCCCTGCCCTCATCGGAACCCGGCAGGGAGCGAAACTCGGCGTCAGCCTCGCGGCAATCCTCTTTGCAGCGCATCTCGGTTATGGTGCCTATATCCTCTATCTCACGCCGAAGCCCGAGGTGTCACCCCAAGACAAGCGGCCTGTGGTTCGCCTGGTGCAGCCGGCAATCGACCAGACCGCCAAGATGGACAATGATGCAGATCGTGAGGCGATCTTCGAGACGCATCTCAAGCTTTCGACAGCGCCACCCAAGGAAGGCGGCAGGAAGCCTGACATCATCGTCTGGCCGGAAACCTCGATCCCCTTCATCCTTACCGATAACAAGGATGCGCTGACGCGGATTGCCGATACGCTCGACGACGACCAGATCCTGATCGCTGGCGCCGTGCGCGCCGAAGAGCTCGGCCCCGGCTATCCCACCCGCTACTATAATTCGATCTATGTGATCGACGGGCGGGGGCAGATCGTCGCCGCCTCCGACAAGGTGCATCTCGTTCCCTTCGGTGAATATCTTCCCTTCGAAGACATGCTCAACGAACTCGGTATCCAGAATGTGGTTGAGATGCCGGGCGGTTTTTCGGCGGCCGCCAGCCGGCATCTGCTCGAGCTTCCGAGCGGGCTGAAATTCTATCCGCTCGTCTGCTACGAAATTATCTTCCCAGACGAAATGACCGGCGACATCGGCCAAGCGAACGCCATTCTCAACATCACGAATGACAGCTGGTTCGGCTCGACGCCGGGTCCCTACCAGCATTTTCAGCAGGCACGCGTACGGGCGGTCGAGACCGGTTTGCCACTGATTCGCGATGCGAATAGCGGAATTTCGGCGGTTGTAGACGCGCGCGGCGAAATCGTTTCAGGTCTTAAATTGGACGAAATGGGCTTTATTGATGCAACTCTCGATGGATTTGGAAAAAACAGGGGTAGCCCTTATCCCCGCAACGCATACTTCTGGTTGACTGAAACGTTACTGCTGGGCATTGCGCTAATTTCACGCAGGGGTTTTATTTTTAGGTTGAATTGACCGAAAACCCCTAAAATTGCATAGTGGTAGCAATCGGCGTTAGTAACGTATGCTTCAGGGTGGGTTATTGCGACTTGCAACGTGGCGTTACGGAATGAGGTCAGGGCATGCCGGTTAGAACAAGGTTGAATTTTTCTTTGCTAGGGCACGACCATGATTGAAAATAAAAAGAAGCCGAATCCTATCGACATCCACGTCGGTAGCCGCATTCGACTTCGCCGTACCATGTTGGGGATGAGTCAGGAGAAGCTCGGGGAAAGCCTCGGCATCACCTTTCAGCAAATCCAGAAATACGAAAAGGGCACCAACCGCGTTGGCGCCAGCCGCCTCCAGAATATTTCGAGCATCCTCAACGTCCCCGTTTCCTTCTTTTTCGAAGACGCTCCCGGAGAACATTCCGGTGCCGTGACCGGCATGTCGGAAGCCTCGAGCTCGAACTACGTCGTCGATTTCCTCTCCTCTTCGGAGGGACTCCAGCTCAACCGCGCATTTGTGAAGATCACCGATCCCAAGGTTCGTCGCAAGGTCGTCGAACTGGTGAAAGCACTGGCGGCTGAAGCCGACGCCGACTGAGCGTCCCCCACGCTCGGAAAAGCTTAAGGCGGCTCAAAAGGCCGCCTTTTTGCGTTTTTGGGGCAAAATTTGTCATTTCGCCGCAGATATAAAGATATATTTATGTCCTTCTGTGCTTGTCATCGGGGCACGAAGTGAGTACCTACTAGACCGCTTTTATTCTTTGAGGGGAATCCCGGAATGCGCGCGAACTATCTCTTTACCAGCGAATCTGTTGCCGAAGGTCACCCGGACAAGGTGTGTGACCGCATCTCCGACGAGATCGTCGATCTGGTCTACCGCGAAGCGGCAAAGACCGGCGTCAATCCGTGGGGCGTGCGCATTGCCTGCGAAACTCTCGCGACGACCAACCGCGTCGTCATTGCCGGCGAAGTTCGCCTGCCGCCGAGCCTGATGAAGAAGGACAAGGACGGCAAGGACGTCATCAATCCGTCGAAGTTCAAGGCTGCGGCCCGTCGCGCCATCAAGGACATCGGTTACGAGCAGGACGGCTTCCACTGGAAGAAGGCCAAGATCGACGTACTGCTGCACTCGCAGTCGGCCGACATCGCCCAGGGCGTGGACAGCGCCGCCGACCAACAGGGCGACGAAGGTGCCGGCGACCAGGGCATCATGTTCGGCTACGCCTGCAAGGAAACCCCTGACCTCATGCCGGCGCCGATCTACTATTCCCACAAGATCCTGCAGCTGCTCGCCACTGCCCGCAAGAAGGGCGAAGGCGAAGTCGCAAAGCTCGGCCCCGACGCCAAGAGCCAGGTGACCGTACGCTATGTCGACGGCAAGCCGGCGGAAGCCACCTCGATCGTTCTTTCCACCCAGCATCTCGACGAAAGCTGGGATTCGAAGAAGGTTCGCAGCGTCGTCGAGCCCTATATCCGCGAAGCCCTCGGCGACCTGAAGATTGCCGACGATTGCAAGTGGTACATCAACCCCACCGGCAAGTTCGTCATCGGCGGCCCGGATGGTGACGCCGGCCTCACCGGCCGCAAGATCATCGTCGACACCTACGGCGGTGCTGCCCCGCATGGCGGCGGCGCATTCTCCGGCAAGGACACGACGAAGGTCGACCGTTCTGCCGCCTATGCTGCGCGCTACCTCGCCAAAAACGTCGTCGCTGCCGGCCTTTCCGACCGTTGCACGATCCAGCTCTCCTACGCCATCGGCGTCGCGCAGCCGCTGTCGATCTATGTCGACCTGCACGGCACCGGCAAGGGTGTTTCCGAAGATCAGGTCGAAGCCGCGATCCGTCAGAACATGGACCTGTCGCCGTCGGGCATCCGCCGTCACCTCGACCTCAACAAGCCCATCTATGCCAAGACCTCGGCTTACGGCCATTTCGGCCGCAAGGCCGGCCGCGACGGCTCGTTCTCCTGGGAGCGCACGGACCTCGTGAAGGCGCTCAAGGATGCCGTCAGGACCAAGGCCGCTGCATGACGGACATGGAACGCCGGGGCCGGGCGACCGAAGCCTTCTTCGGTCGCCGCAAGGGAAAGGCGCTACGCGAACAGCAAGCCGAAAGGCTTGCTACCCTACTCCCGGCATTCATCGTCGATCTCTCAGCGGCTCCCCCGGAGCCGCTGAAGGACCTTTTCCCTGTTGCGGTTGAAAGATTGCGACTGGAGATCGGCTTCGGCGGTGGCGAGCATCTCATCCACCGCGCGCTGGAAACGCCTTCGACGGGCTTTATCGGCGTCGAGCCCTTCATCAATTCCATGCAGAAGCTGCTTGCGCGCGTCGACGAGACGGGTGCTCGCAACGTGCGCGTCTATAATGACGACGCCACCCAGCTCCTCGACTGGCTTCCCGATAACTGCCTCGATCAGATCGACCTGCTCTATCCCGATCCCTGGCCGAAGCGAAAACACTGGAAGCGGCGCTTCGTCTCGAAGACCAATCTCGATCGTTTTCACCGCGTGCTGAAGCCGGGCGGGTACTTCTGCTTCGCCTCCGACATCGACACCTATGTGAACTGGACGCTGTTGAAATGCCGCGACCATGGCGGCTTCGAATGGATGGCGCAGAATGCCGCCGACTGGCTGACGCCCTATGAAGGCTGGCCGAGCACCCGCTATGAAGCCAAAGCCCGCCGTGAAGGCCGCTCCTCGGCCTATCTCACCTTCAAGCGCGTCTGACCTACTTAAATGTGAGCTTTCAGGGCAAATCGGCCATCACGACATCCTCGACGCCTTCGACGGCCTTGCCTATCACAGAGCCGTCGGGCGCGATGATCGACGTGCAGCCATAGCCGAACCAGCCGTCCGGGGTTTCACCGACGGCATCGCAACACATGTACCAGCGCTTCGTCCGCCGCGCGCAGGAACGCATATGCTCCAGCGATTCCTCTCGCCAGATCTCGGCCTTGATGGGCCTCAGCACCATGTTGATCGGGCAGCAGATCAGATCTGCGCCCCGCGCGATGAGCTTGTCAGCGGCGTCGGGATAGTTGGTATCGTTGCATATGTTGATGCCGAAGGTGCGGCCGGCGCGGCTCCAGACGGGGAAGTCGGTTCCCGGAGCACAGCCGCTCTCGATAGGATAGGCCTTGGCATAGGTGCCGCGCAGCACGCCGGCTTCGATCACTACGGCGCTGTTGAAGACGGCTTCGTCACGCCGTTCGAAACAGCCGATGACGGCAGTTGCCTTTGTCGGCGCGAGTTTTTCAAGGATCGAAAGGAAGACCGGGCTGTCGAGCGACAACGCACGGCGCTCAACCAGGCTCTGCCGGTAGCTATGTCCCTGGAGGTAGGATTCCGAAAAGAGAGCGAGATCGACGCCATGTGCGTCGGCCCAGAGCAAATCGCCCAATATCACATCGGCCGCGGCCTCCGCGTCGTCGAAAATGGGAAAACGCTGGAAGGCGGCTATACGCATGGGCAAGGGACTAGCATGAGTCCCTCGCATCGCCCATTACCATTCTTCACACATGCATTCCGACGGCCAGCCTTGCGGCAGCCCGGTCGTGATCAATGCAGGCTGACCGTCTTCAGCTCGTCTTCGGCAGCCTTGAAGAAGGTGCTTGAGCGGTTATCCGTCAGCAGGATCGGCGTACCATCGGCACCGAACAATGCCCAGAGATCAACGCTTGGATCGATATCCGGCGCCTCGGGGAAGCACCTGGCGACCTCTTCATTGCGTATTTTGCGGATATAGGCGACCTCGCCATTGCCGATGCCGGCAAGTTCGGATTTGGTCAGACGCGACGTGGCTTCTTTCATCAACATTCCTGTTCCTCCGGGAGAAGGGACCAACGGCTCAACAAACCGTTGTGCTACTGTGAAACCGAAATGTTAATTTTCTTGACCATGCGCGCCGGTTCCGGTCGAATTAGATCGACAGAGAGCAGACCGTTCTTCAGGCTTGCGCCTAAAACCTGCATGCCATCGGCGAGAACGAAGGTGCGCTGGAACTGTCTCGCTGCAATACCGCGGTAGAGGTAATCGCGCTCGCCCTGATCGAGCTGACGGCCACGGATCAGAAGCTGGTTTTCCTCAGTGGACACGTCGAGCTCTTCTTCGCTGAAACCGGCGACGGCAAGCGTAATTCGTAGACGTTCGGGCGCGTCGTCACCTGCGGCGATGCGCTCTATATTGTAGGGTGGATATCCGTCGCTCGCCTTGGAAATCCGCTCCAGCGTCTTTTCCATGGCATCGAAGCCCAGAAGCAGCGGGCTGGCGAAAGGGGTGATGCGGCTCATCTTCCAAAGTCCTTGATGCAAGCGACCTCTCCGGACCTCACATGCAGCATCCGGGTACCCGCTAATATGGGAACGACGGTTACCCGCTGCAAGGCGTGATAGGCGCTGGCCAGGTCCTCTCACATTTTAAGGTAAAGCCTCATAAGACCGTTTCCTTGACAAAAGACGCAGCGCCCCGCATCAAAACATGCCCCGACGCGATGTGCTGATTTGTTACGGGAGCGTGAAGACAATGAGAAGGTGCATGCTAGAGCGACGCGCACCAGAGGATGGAACGATTCGGATGGCAGAACCGAGAAAGATCATTATCGACACCGACCCCGGCCAGGACGATGCCGCCGCGATCATGCTGGCCTTCGGCAGCCCGGAAGAGCTCGATGTGCTGGGCATCACCACCGTCGCCGGTAATGTGCCGCTGTCTCTGACAAGCCGCAATGCGCGCATCATCTGCGAGCTTTGCAAGCGGATCGACATCAAGGTCTTTGCCGGCGCCGACCGGCCGATTGCACGCAAGCTGGTCACTGCCGAGCACGTGCATGGCAAGACAGGCCTCGATGGCCCGACCCTTCCCGAACCGACGATGCCGCTGCAGGCGCAGCATTCCGTCGACTTCATCATCGAAACGCTGCGACGCGAGCCGGAAGGCACCGTCACGCTCTGCACGCTCGGACCGCTGACCAATATCGGCATGGCCTTCCAGAAGGCGCCTGATATCATCACGCGTATCCGGGAACTGGTGATGATGGGCGGCGGTTTCTTTGAAGGCGGCAACATCACGCCGGCTGCCGAATTCAACATCTACGTCGATCCGGAAGCCGCCGATATCGTGTTCCGCTCGGGCGTGCCTGTCGTCATGATGCCGCTCGACGTCACACACCAGCTTCTGACCCGCAAGGACCGCGTGAAGCGCATGGCCGAGATCGGCACCGCGCCGGCCAAGGCGATGGTGGAGATGCTGGAATTCTTCGAGCGCTTCGACATAGAAAAATACGGCTCGGACGGCGGCCCGCTACACGACCCGACGACGGTCGCCTACCTGCTGAAGCCCGAACTCTTCAAGGGCCGGGACTGCAACGTCGAGATCGAGGTGACGTCGGAACTGACTGTCGGCATGACGGTCGTCGACTGGTGGCATGTGACCGACCGCAAGCGCAATGCGAAGGTCATGCGTCATGTGGATGCCGATGGCTTTTTCGATCTGCTGATCGAGCGCCTCGCGCGGATATGATCCACCAAGGCTGGACAGGAACAAAAAAAAGGCCGCTCGCGCGGCCTTTCTTCATTGTCAGGTATTCTTGTCGCCTTAGGCGTCCTTCTCGTCCAGCACCGAGTTGGCCTCGGCTTCCACGAGTTTCGGACCACCCTTGGCGACGCCGACCATGGCCGGGCGCAGCACGCGCTCGCCGATGGAGAAACCGGCCTGCACCACCTGCACGACTGTATTGTTCGGCACTTCGGTATTCGGCACTTCGAACATCGCCTGATGGAAGTTCGGGTCGAACTTCTGGCCGACCGGCTCCAGCTTGCGGACGCCGTGGCGCTCGAGAGCCGAGAGCATCGAACGCTCGGTCATCTCAACACCTTCGATCAGCGTCGTCAGGCCAGTGTCGGCGGCGGCCTTGACTTCGGCCGGAATGGCGTCGAGCGCGCGGCGCAGGTTATCCGAGACGGCCAGCATGTCGCGGGCGAAGCCTGCGACTGAATAGGACTTGGCGTCCTTGACCTCGCGCTCCGTGCGGCGGCGCAGATTGTCCATTTCGGCGGCGAGCCGCAGATAGCGGTCACGCAATTCCGTATTTTCGGCCTTCAGAAGCTCAAGCGCATCCGGTTCGCCTGCAGCTGCTTCCTTCACGGCTTCATTCTCGACGTTTGCGGCAGCCTCGGCTGTGGCTTCCGCCGCAGCCGCGTCAGGTCCGTTCTGCGTCGTTTCATCAGTCATGACGGTCTCCGGTTGGTATATTCTCAGATGCGCCCGATATCGATGTTTGGCCGGAAAAAATCAAGTCTGCGTGACGAAGAAGCTGAAATTCAGCCGGTTTTGCGCAAGGGATCAGAGAGATCCGCGCGAAAGGCGCGATACGAGCTGGGCCGTATAATCCACCATCGGCACGATCCGGGAATAATTGAGCCGCGTGGGACCGATCACGCCCACTGCGCCAACGATGCGGTCATCGTCATCGCGATAGGGAGCAACGATGAGCGATGAGCCGGAAAGCGAGAAGAGCTTGTTCTCCGAACCGATGAAGATACGCACACCGGGTCCGCTTTCGGCAAGATTCAGGAGCTCGATCAGGCTATCCTTCTTCTCGAGATCGTCGAAAAGCAGGCGCAGCCGGTCGAGATCTTCCGCGCCGCCGACACCTTCCAGCAGGTTTGCGCGGCCGCGAATGATGAGCTGTGCCGGCTTGGTCTCGTCCGGACTGCCGGCCCAGACGGCGATACCGCGCTCCACGAGATCCTGCGACAGCGCATCGAGCTCGTGGCGAACTTCATCTTTCAGGCGACTCAACTGCAGGCGCAATTCCGGCAGCGTCTGACCGGTCATATGCGCATTGAGAAAATTGGCGGCTTCAGTGAGCTGCGAAGAGGTAACGCCCGCGGGCAGCTCGATGATGCGGTTTTCCACCTGATCGTGATCGCCGACAAGTACGGCCAGCGCCTTGGTGGGCTCCAGGCGGATGAACTCGACATGTTTCAGCACCGAATCGCTCTTGGAGGTGATGACGAGGCCGGCGCCGCGCGAAATGCCCGAGAGCATGCGGCTTGCTTCGTTCATCATCGATTCCACGGGATTGTCGCGGTTTCCAGCCCGCACCTGGCGGTCGATACTGGCCCGCTCCTCCGCTGAGAGATCACCAACCTGCATGAAGGCGTCGACAAAGAAACGCAGCCCCACCTGCGTGGGCAGGCGGCCGGCGCTGACATGCGGCGAATAGATGAGCCCCAATTCTTCCAGGTCGCTCATGACATTGCGTACGGAGGCGGGCGACAATGACATGGGCAGAAGACGCGACAGGTTGCGGGAACCCAGCGGTTCGCCATGCTCCAGATAGCCTTCGACGATACGTCGGAAGATTTCCTTGGATCGTTCATCCAGCGCGGCCACGGCATCCGAAATTGATGTCGACCTGTAGCTCATGAACTTTCGTACCCGTACTGAATGATGTCAGGGAAATATAGCCAAACTTACCCCCGTGGCAAAAGGGAATTTGCAAATGCGCGCGGCCAATCGTAGAAGCGGGCGACGATACAATGCATGCATGGAATTGCCGGGAACCGCTTACGCTTTTCGGCATCATGTTTCAGGAGAAGAAAATGCGGCCTTCAGGCAGAAAAACCGACCAGATGCGCAAGGTCTCCTTCGAGCGCAATTTTTCCAAGCATGCCGAGGGATCCTGCCTGGTGAAGTTCGGCGATACGCATGTGCTCTGCACCGCAAGCCTGGAAGACAAGACGCCGCCGTGGCTGCGCAACACGGGAAAAGGCTGGGTCACTGCCGAATATGGCATGCTGCCGCGCGCGACGGGCGAACGCATGAAGCGCGAAGCCGCTGCCGGCAAGCAGGGCGGCCGCACGCAGGAAATCCAGCGCCTCATCGGCCGCTCGCTGCGCGCCGTGGTCGATCTGACCGCGCTCGGCGAACGCCAGATCACGCTCGACTGCGACGTCATCCAGGCGGATGGCGGCACACGCACGGCCTCGATCACCGGTGGCTGGATTGCGCTTTACGACTGCCTGCGCTGGATGGAAACCCGCAACATGATCAAGGCCGACCGCGTGCTGAAGGATCATGTCGCGGCGATTTCCTGCGGCATCTTCGCCAATCAGCCGGTCATCGACCTCGACTATCTTGAGGACTCCTCGGCCGAGACCGATGCCAATTTCGTCATGACGGGTGCCGGCGGCATCGTCGAGATCCAGGGCACGGCAGAAGGCACGCCTTTCACCGAGGAGGAATTCTCTTCGCTGATGGGCCTTGCCAAGGCAGGCATTGCCGAACTGGTCGACTTGCAGAAGCAGGCGATCGCCTGAGGCTTCCATTCAAGCCTCGCCAGTGAATTTCCTTGTCCCTGCTTCCGGGGGCAGGGCCGGACAAGGGGCGGGCAATGGCACAACCCATCGAAGGCATTCTCGAAACTGCACTCTACGCGACCGATCTCGATGCGGCCGAAGCTTTTTACGGGAATATTCTGGGCCTTGAGAAGATTACGCGTTCGGGCAACCGCCATGTGTTCTTCCGTTGCGGGCCGGGCGTGCTCCTGATCTTCAACCCGGAGGAAACGGTGAAGCCGCCGGCGCCTGACAGCCTGCAGGTTCCGCCGCATGGCACGACCGGAAAGGGCCATGCCTGCTTCCGAGTTTCGGGAGATGATCTCGATGCGATGGCCAGGAAGCTGAAGGCTGCCGGCACCGCTATTGAATCCGAGGTTCACTGGCCGCAGGGCGGCCGATCCATTTATTTCCGCGATCCCAGCGGCAACAGCCTGGAATGCGCGGAAGCGAAAATCTGGGGCATGGAATAAGGATATTTTATGCGTAAGCTCGAAACCAAGACCATTGTCGTTGCTAGCCATAACCAGGGCAAGATCCGCGAGATCCAGGATCTGATCGGGCCGCTCGGCTTTACCGCCAAATCAGCTGCCGAGCTCAATTTCATCGAACCCAAAGAAACCGGGACGACCTTCGAGGAAAATGCGACAATCAAGGCGCTCGCCTCAGCCGAGGCCTCTGGCCTGCCGGCACTATCAGATGATTCCGGTCTCGTCGTCGATGCGCTCGGCGGTGATCCCGGCGTCTACACAGCCGACTGGGCGGAGACCGGCAACGGCAGCCGCGATTTCAACATGGCGATGGAAAAGGTCGAGAAGGCACTGGAAAAGGCCGGCGCCACGAAGCCCGAGCAGCGCACTGCGCGTTTCGTCAGCGTGCTCTGCCTTGCCTGGCCGGATGGCCATACCGAGCTTTTCCGCGGCGAAGTGGAAGGCACGGTCGCCTGGCCGCCACGCGGAATGCAGGGTTTCGGCTATGATCCGGTTTTCCAGCCGGAAGGCTATGATGTTACCTTCGGCGAGATGAGCGCGGAAGAAAAGCACGGATGGAGCATCGGCAAGCCGCAGGCCCTGTCGCACCGCGCTCGCGCCTTCAAGCTCTTTGTCGAAACCTGCCTGGAAGCATAAGGTCAAGCTTTGAACATGATCGACTCGCCTGCACTGATGCGCGATGCAAAGCTTCTGCCCGATACTGGTGAACCCGGTTTCGGGATCTATGTGCATTGGCCTTTCTGCGCGGCGAAGTGTCCCTATTGCGATTTCAACAGCCATGTCCGACATCAGCCGGTCGATCAGGAACGCTACGTCGCCGCCTTCCTGAAGGAGATCGCAACGGCCCGCCAGATGAGCGGGCCGAAGACGGTGACCAGCATCTTTCTCGGCGGCGGTACGCCCTCGCTGATGAAGCCGGAAACGGTCGACGCGATCCTTGGTGGCATCTCGCGGCATTGGCACGTTCCTGACGGTATCGAGATCACGATGGAGGCCAATCCCTCCAGCGTCGAAGCTGAACGCTTCCGCGGCTATCGCGCCGCCGGCGTCAATCGTGTCTCGCTCGGCGTGCAGGCGCTGAACGATCGCGATCTTAAATTCCTCGGCCGGCTGCATGATGTCGCCGATGCGCTGAAGGCGATCAAGCTCGCGCGCGACATCTTCCCGCGCATGTCTTTCGACCTGATCTATGCCCGCCCGAACCAGACGGTGGAAGAATGGGAGCGGGAACTCAAAGAAGCCATTTCCCACGCGGTCGACCATCTCTCGCTCTATCAGCTCACCATCGAGGAAGGCACGCCGTTCTATGGCCTGCACAAGGCCGGAAAACTGATCGTACCTGACGGAGATCAGTCGGCCGCGCTCTACGAAGCCACGCAAGAGATTACCGAGCGCGAGGGTATGCCGGCTTATGAAGTGTCCAACCATGCCCGGCCCGGCGCAGAGAGCCGGCACAACCTCACCTACTGGCGCTATGGTGACTATGCCGGCATCGGCCCCGGCGCGCATGGGCGCCTGACACGCGGCGCAGAAAAGATCGCGACGGCTACGGAACGCAAGCCGGAAGCCTGGCTGGAACTCGTCGAACGCGACGGGCACGGCGTCATCGAGCAAGAGCGCCTCGGTTTCGATGAGCAGGCCGATGAATTGCTGCTGATGGGACTGCGCCTGAAGGAAGGCGTCGACCTTGCCCGCTGGCAGCAGCTTTCCGGCCGCGATCCCGATCCGAAACGCGAAGAATTTTTACTGGAACACGGCTTCATCGAGCGGATCGGCAATTCCCGCCTGCGCTGTACGCCGGCAGGCATGCTCATCCTTGATTCCGTCGTCGCAGACCTCGCCTGCTGAAGCGTCAGGCGACGCGTCTCCTCCCGAGATTGACGAGCCTTCCATCGATCGCCGCAAGGCCGACCGCGATCAGTGCCATGCCGATCAGATGCTTGAGCTGCAACTGCTCGCCGAGAGCCGCCGCGCCGAGCAGAATCGCGCTGACGGGGATCAGGAAGGTCACCAGCATCAGGTTAGTGGCACCTGCCGTGGCCAGGATTCGGAAGAAGAGCACATAGGCCACGGCAGTCGAGAGGATCGCAAGGCCTGATAGCGCCAGCCAAGTCTCGGCGGAGGGCATGGCGAGCATCTAGGGCTGGTCGGCGACCAGGGCGATCGGCAGCATCAGTACTGCCGAAGCCGTCACCTGTCCGGCGGCCGGAATGAGCGGCGCAAGGCCCATCCGGCGGAATCGACGTCCCCAGATGCCAGCCAGCGAATAGGAGAAGGCCGCACCGAGGACCGCGAGTTGGGCAAGCACGTTCGAGCCGAGATCCTTCAAAGCGTCGAAGCCGATCATATAGGCAACGCCGGCAAATCCGACGATCACGCCGAAGAGACGGTTTACCGTCAACTTTTCATCCGCCGTCAGCACATGGGCAACGATCACGGCAAAGAGCGGCGTCGTGGCGTTGAGGATCGACGCAAGGCCGCTCGCAATATGCGTCTGGCCCCACACGATCAGGCAGAAGGGGATCATATTATTCAAGAGTCCCATGCCGAAGAAAGCGATCCAGCTCTGCCTGTCGCGCGGCATGGCGTGGCCCATGGCACGCACGATCAGATTGAGCGCGATAGCGGCAAGCAGAACACGTCCAGTCACGATGGTGAACGGCGGCAGTGTTTTCACGAGAATGCCGTTGAAGAAGAAGGAGCCGCCCCAGAGAAGCGACAAGACGATCAGCATGGCCCATTCTGCGGCGCCCATGGATTTCTGCAGTGCCATGACAATCCCCCGTATCGAATTCTGCTAAAGCGTTCTTCGCGGCGCATCCACGCAGATTTGCCAGAAATATCAGTTTTTATTAGTATTCCTTATCGTCTGACAAACGAGCATTTCCTCCTTTATGATTGAGCTGAGCTAAACCATGAATGATCCGCTGCCCTCGCTATCGGCTCTGCGCGCCTTTGAGGCGACGGCGCGTCACCTGAGCATGACACAGGCGGCACATGAGCTGCATGTCACGCCCGGCGCTGTCAGCCTGCAGATCCGTGACCTCGAGGCTTCGCTCGGCCTCTCGCTTTTCGAGCGGCGGACCCGGCAGATTCTACTGACCGCGGAAGGCCGCGAATATTTCGCGACGCTGCGTACCGCCTTCCAGCTCATGCGCGAGGCGACGGCATCGCTGACCGCACGGCGGCGCGGCAATGCGCTGGCGCTCACCTGTACGGCAGGTTTTGCAACGCACTGGCTGCTGCCGCGGCTTCAGCGGTTCGAGGACATGCATCCGGACATCGATGTGCGCATCAGCGCCTCCCATCGCATGTTCGATTTCGAACGCGATGGAATCGATCTCGCCATCCGCCATGGACTTGGCGGCTACGAAGGGCTGATCAGCGAACGGCTGGTCGATGACGAGTTGGTACCGGTCTGTATACCGACAATTGCCGCAGCGCTTGGTGCAGATCCTTCGCCCGACGACCTCGCCGGATATCAGCTCATCCACGATGTCTACCGCCGCGACTGGCAGCTCTGGCTGGCGGCCGCGGGCGCAACGAAAGTCGATGCCTCCCGCGGTCCGATCTTCAGCGACGGCAATGGCGCTTTCGAAGCGATGAAGTCAGGTTTCGGCGTGGCGCTGATGCGCCGTTCCTTCATTGAGAAGGAACTTGCCGAAGGCCGGCTTGTGGCGCCCTTCCCGCTAGGGCTGACAAGCAAGCTTGCTTACCATCTGGTCTATCCAGGCACGGCGCTGGAGCGCCCGGCCGTCGCAGCGTTCCGGCGCTGGCTGCTTTCGGAAGCGACGGCTTAGAGCAGCTGCGCACGTTTGCTGAAATTGCTTTAATCCCGGCTGGTCGCTCCTGCCTTGAAGAGACTACCCGTCGGCGTCTTCAGGAACATGTCCAGTGGAATATGCTCCTGATGCAGGAAGCCGCTGGCCGGCAGCAAGCCATCGCGGACCATCTCAATGACGGCAACCACCGACGCCGAGGTCGTCCAGGCGATCGCGGTGCGCCGCGCGCCGGCAATCTCGATCGGATAATAGGCGCGCACGAACTCTTTGCGACGCAGGGCACCATTGATCGTGCCTTCGGCCGCGACATGCACATAGACGACGTCGTCATCGACCGGCGGCTTGGCATTGGTCAGGATCTCGCCGGCGAGCTGTCGCCTGTCGCGCATCAGAAGCTCATGGAAGAAGAAATTCATCAGTTCCATATGGCCCGGATAACGCATCGTCTTGTAATCGAGGTTATCGACCTTGCCGAGCATGGTGTCGCACATGGTGCCGAGACCGCCAGAGGTCGTGAAAGCCTCCAGCTTGACGCCACCGACATAAATCGTCTCATGCCATTCCATCGGCGAGACGAGCTTGCGCACGCCGCCCTCGATGACCTCGCAGTCGTTCAGATATTCATTGACCACACCTTCCGGCGACCAGTTGAAGGCATAACCCAGAAGTCCGGTCGGGTTCTGTGGCAAGGCGCCGACGCGCATGCGGATCGAGCGGCAGCGATCGAAGCCGTCAGCAAGGCTTGCGCCGACGATACCGACGAAGCCCGGCGCCAGGCCGCATTGCGGCGCCATCAGCCCGCGAGCGGTCTTGGAAAGCTCGATGATGAAATTGGTGGTCGGCACATCCTCGGTCAGATCGAAATAATGAATGCCGGCAAGATGGGCGGCGCGCGCCAGCTCGATGTTCAGATGATAGGGCAGGCAGGACAGGACCGCCTCGACGCTCGACAGCAGTTCGCCGATGACGGAGACGTCGGTGATATCGCCGGCCCGGCATTTGAAGGGCAGGTCGCCCGCGGGTGGTTGCGCATCGACGCCGATAACCTCGAAGCCGCCCTCATGCAAAAGCGTTGCCGCCAGCCGCCCGACCTTGCCCAGGCCGATCACGGCAATCCGTTCAAAACTCATTGATGTCCTCCCGAGCGCCGACGTTTTTCACCGACGCAATTTTCTCACGTGAAGGCTGTATAGAATAAAACGCTTATAAAAGAAAACAGCCGGGATCGCTCCCGGCTGCCGGTTCACGGTGGCAATGCACCGCCTATTCGTTGATGAGGCGCTTCAAGAGCTCAATCTCATGCGAAAGTTTCGTGTCTCCCGATATCAGTTCCTCGATCTTGCGCACGGCATGCAAAACCGTCGTATGATCGCGTCCACCGAAGCGGCGGCCAATTTCCGGGAAGGAGCGCGGCGTCAGTGTCTTCGCCAGATACATGGCGATCTGGCGCGGCTTGACGATGACACGCGTACGCCGGTTCGAGACCAGTTCCTGGCGCGAGACGTTGTAGTGACGCGCGACGATACGCTGAATGTCCTCGATACGCACACGACGCGGCTCGCCGGAACCGACGAGATGGGCGAGAAGCTCATCCACACGTTCGATCGACAGGTTCGGCTCAAAGGAACGGCGGAAAATCAACTGGTTGAAGGCGCCTTCCAGCTCGCGGCCGCTCGCAGTGATGTTGCGGGCGACATGCTGCAGCAGCTCGGCCGGGATTTCCAGTGACGGATCTTCCAGACGGGCCGCCGTCAGACGACGCTTCAGGATTTCGAGACGCATCTCGTAATCCGGAGCGTCGAGTTCGATCGCCACACCACCCTGCAGACGCGAACGGACGCGCGGGTCGAGCGATTCCAGCTCCCACGGTGCGCGGTCGGCTGCGACGACGACCTGCTTGGCGCTGTCGAGCAGCATGTTCAGCAGGTGGCAGAACTCATGCTGGATCATCTTACCCTGCAGGAACTGCATGTCGTCAATGATCAGAAGGTCGATGTTGCGCAGCGAGTCCTTCAGCGTCAGCGCGTCATTGTCGCGGATCGCTGTCGCGAAACGCCACATGAAGTATTCGGCCGTCAGATAAACGACGCGCAGCCCACGCGGGTTCTGCACGGCGGCATTGGCGATCGCCTGCAGCAGATGGGTCTTGCCGAGGCCGACGGTCGCATGGACGAAGAGCGGGTTGAAACGCACGGCGCCCTGACCGGCTTCCGCAATAGTCTTTGCCGCGGCGAGCGCCACACGGTTGGAGCTGCCCTCGACGAAAGTGTCGAAGGTGAAGCGGGAATCCAGCGGCGAGCCAAAAAGAGGCGAACCGACACTTGCCGGGCGCGCCGCAGCGGCGGCCGAAACAGCCTGCTGGACGATCTGCCCCGCCGGCTGAGCCGAAGCCGGGCGGCGAAGCTGGGTGGGCTGGGTGACTGGCTCGACGGAGACTGCATCGTCCAGCGCCTTCGTGCCTGCGCGCGTTGCCGTGCGCACAAGGATCTCGACTTTCAGAATTTCGGGATCTTCAGCCTGGAACAGGCCGACAATGAGATCGAGATACCGGTTGTTGATCCACGACTTCAGAAAGGTCGTGGGAACGGTGAGACGGACGACACTCTTGGAAACCGAATGAAGCTTGAGCCGTGCAAACCAACTTGCATAGACGTCAGGACCGACTTGTGCCTTCAGACGCGCACTGACGCGTTCGAAGAGAACACCATGCTTCATCTCGCCCTTTTCTTCCGTTGCGCTCAGGTGAATGGAACCGAAAGACTGCGGTGCAGCTTCCCCGTTATCCAGTGCACCCGTCGTCATCGAATTCATCTGCATAATGCCGCCTTTCATTTCCTCGGGCGGTCATTCGGTGACAGCCGCCCGATCATTCCCCGCTTTGACAAAGCCGGCGGCATCCTCATGAGCCGCTCTCGCATGCCGGTTCACTCAAACACTGTCCCTTCTGGGACTGACACAAAGGCCCTGCGGTCGCCGCGGTCATGCGACAACCGTCTCAAAGCCTCTATGTCAGGCTGGCGGTCGATCCTCGTTTTTCGCCCGCAAGCCCGAACGCAATGTTACACTTTCCCCTGCCCTTCTCCTGGCCTCACGCAGAACGTGTGGCCGCGGAGCGCACAAAACATCCCCGCCCCGTGACAGCCACGTCACGGTACAATGCCGTCGAGTGCGTGAGAAAACGGAAGCTGTCCGCTCCGTTGCAAGTGACACAGAGTCATCATCCTGCCGACTTGGCAGTTTGGACTGACTTCTGCAGGTGATGTCCGCGCCCTTTGCTGGACGCCATTTAGGCAGGATCAAAAGGCAAGATCAACGATGAATTTTACGCAAAATTAAGACGCGGCCATTGACTCCGGCCCCCCCTTTAGGGCGTCACACCAACGTCAAAAAAGAATCGCTTTTGAATCAAGGAGATTCCCCAACTGGGCTATTTTGGACACGCATAAAAAGAAAAAAGAAAAAATCTTCTTGACTCATTTGATGCCG
>Ga0209758_1001257_pt1 | contig 31390 bp, 31 predicted proteins | sample AraplaMF_Col_mMF_FD_184258 | JGI IMG/M metagenome (GOLD analysis project Ga0209758, IMG submission 184258) | Arabidopsis root microbial communities from the University of North Carolina, USA - plate scrape MF_Col_mMF (SPAdes) (version 2) | ecosystem: Host-associated > Plants > Roots > Endosphere...
GAAAGCCTCGCACCTTTCGGCGATGCGGCGCATATCGTGCTTGATGGCATCGACATCATTCTGAACTCGACGCGGGCGCAGAGCTTCGATCCGAGCCTGTTTTCAGTGATGGGCATCGATCCGACCAGGCAGAAGATCCTGGTGATCAAATCGACCAACCATTTCTTCGCATCCTTCTCGAAGATCGCCGCTGAAATCCTGTACTGTTCGGCGGGAACCCCCTATCCCAACAATCCGGCGACGACCCACTATCGCCGAGCGCCGAAGACCATCTGGCCGATCATGGCCGATCCTCATGGAACTGAACGCGGAGCTGCCTGAGATGCATGACAACCGGTTTGCCATCGTCGCGAAGGCTGGAGACAGGATCACCGAACTTTCCACGCCCCGCCCGATCATCGACGAAGATAAGCTGGCAGCCAACATCTCAAGGGTCCAGTCTTACATGGACGAGCATGGGCTGAATTTCCGCCCGCATATCAAGACGCACAAGATACCGGCGCTCGCAGCCGCCCAGGTCGCGGCCGGCGCCAAGGGCATCAATTGCCAGAAGGTGACCGAAGCCGAGGTCTTTGCCGAAGCCGGTTTCGAAGACATCCTGATCACCTTCAATATTATCGGAGCCCCGAAGCTCGAACGGCTTGCCGCCTTGAACGACCGCATTTCGGGTCTCAAGGTGGTAGCCGACAGCGAAGTCACGGTTGACGGCCTGTCTGTACATTTTTCCGGCCGCAAACCGCTAACCGTCCTCGTCGAATGCGATACCGGCGGCGCGCGCTGCGGCGTCCAGACGCCCGAGCAGGCGGTCTCGCTCGCCAGGCGCATCCTTGCCGGCGACGGACTGACATTCGGCGGTATCCTCACCTATCCGAAGCCGCAGTCGGCCGATGCCGTCGAAGCCTTCATCCAGGCCACATTGAAACAGCTTGCGGCAGAGGGCATCGCCTGTCCGATCGTCAGCAATGGCGGTACGCCCAGTCTCTTTCAGGCGCATCTGGTCAAATCGGCGACGGAGCACCGGGCCGGGACCTATATCTATAATGACCGACAGATGATCCGGATGGGGCATTGCACGCAGGACGATTGCGCAATGCACGTCCTGTCAACTGTCGTGTCGCGGCCGAATGCCGACCGCGCCATTATCGACGCAGGTTCGAAGGCGTTGACCTCCGATCTTCAGGGTTTTGCCGATTTCGGCCTCGTCGTCGGATATCCCGAGGCGAAGATAGCCAGCCTCTCTGAAGAGCACGGCGTCATCGACCTTTCTACCTGCATTGGTCAACGGCCGCAGATCGGCGAAAAGCTCTTCATCATCCCGAACCACACATGCGTGGTTTCGAACCTGTTCGACACGATGGTCTTCCATCGCAATGGCGTCGTCACGCGCGTCGAGGACGTCGCCGCGCGCGGGCTTGTCTGGTAGCTGATCAATCGGCCGTTCAGGCCGTTGCCGGAGCCAGCAGGTTCATATCGATATCGGTCAGCTCGACGCGACGTTCGAAGGCGACACCTTCCTCGTCAAAGAGATGGCAATCGGCGGCATTGATGCCGACGGCGACCGGCACGTCGGTGCGAATGCCGACACTGCCAGGCAGCATAGCGCAGAAGTTCTCCGTTTCGCCGCCGAGCGCAACATAGGCAACAGTATTTGCGCCAAGCCGCTCGATGACGCTGGGTGTAACCGTCAGCGAAATGTCGCCGGCTCCGAGCTGGATATGCTCCGGCCGGATGCCGAGCGTCAGCGGCTTGCCGATCATGCCGTCGCGCGGCGCTAGCGGGAGGGTCGCGGTCTGGCCGCGATAGTCCACGGACACGCCGGTCTCGCTTGCAGACGTGCAGGTAACGGGTAGGAAATTCATTTTCGGATTGCCGATGAAGCCGGCGACGAACTGGTTGGCGGGCTTGTGGTAGAGCTCGAGCGGCGCGCCGGTCTGGGAAATATTGCCGGCATCCAGCACGACGATGCGGTCGGCCATCGTCATGGCTTCCACCTGGTCGTGGGTCACATAGATCATCGTCGCCTTCAGCTGCCGGTGCAGCTTGGCGAGTTCGATGCGCATGTCGGCGCGAAGAGCGGCATCGAGGTTGGACAGAGGTTCGTCAAATAGGAAGATCTTCGGCTCGCGGACGATGGCTCGGCCGATCGCGACGCGCTGACGCTGTCCGCCCGAGAGCATGCCGGGCTTCTGCTGCAGCCGCGTTTCGAGATGCAGGATGCGTGCAGCATTCTCGACCTTGGCCTTGAGCTTTTCCTCCTCCATCTTCTCGACGCGCAGCGGGAAGGCGATGTTTTCGAAAACTGTCATATGCGGGTAAAGCGCATAGGACTGAAAGACCATGGCAATGCCGCGCTTGACCGGCGGCAGGTCGTTGACCCTGACGCCATTGATGATGATGTCGCCCTTGGTCGTTGCGTCGAGCCCTGCGATCATGCGCAGGAGCGTAGACTTGCCGCATCCTGAAGGCCCGACGAAGACGACAAACTCGCCGTTCCTGACGTCGAGCTCGACGCCTTTGAGAACTTCATAGTCGCCATAGAATTTTTGAACCTTGTTGAGCTGAAGCTGTCCCAAAAATCTGTCTCCGGTCCCGGCCTGAACGCGCATGAATTGGTCGGTGAGGACCGCAGATCGTCGACCTGCGATCCTCGACGTCGATTTACTTGAAGGCCTCGATCTCGCCGGCAGCCTTCTTCAGAGCGGCTTCAGGCTCCGCCTTGCCGGTGACAACGGACTGGACCATCTCGATCATCGAATTCTGGAAGCCCTTGTAGTCGGTGAAGAGCGGCTCGGGACCACCATAGCTGATGCCCTCGATGAACGGCTTCCAGAAGGGGTCCTTGGCAACGAATTCGTCGACCTTTGCGGACGGACGCAGCGGGGTGAGGCCGGCGCCGCCCTGCAGCTCGTATTCACCCTGGATGTCGGGCGAGGTGATGTACTTGGCAAATTCGATCGCCTTGTCCTCGACACCCGAGCCCTTGAAGATCGCAAGGCTGTCGGTGATGAGAAGCGTGCCTGCGCCCTTGGCGTCAGGACCAAGCGGCAGCGTCGTGACACCCCAGTTGATCTTCGTATCCTTGAGGCGATAGGCGGCACCCGAGCCGGCCTGGATCATCGCGACCTTGCCATCGAGAAAGATGGCGCGGACTTCATTCTGCTCATAAGCAGTCGGACCTTCTTCTGCAGAGGCCGAAATATCCTTATATGCCTTCAATGCTGCAAGGATCTGCGGGCTATCGAGCGTGATCTTGCCGTCGGCATCGGTCACGGCGCCGTTATTGGTGTAAACCCAATGCATGAACTGATGCATCGTGTTGTCGAAGGTCTTGGCAGAGAGACCGAAGCCCGGAATGCCGGTCTTTTCTTTGATGGTCTTTGCCATCTGGATTTCTTCGGCCCAAGTCTTCGGCGGCGTCTCGGGGTCAAGGCCGGCCTGCTTGAAGAGGTCCTTGTTCCAGTAAAGCGCCTTGGTGGAGAAGGCGATCGGAACGCCCCACTGGTTCCCCTCGAAGGTGACGGTGTCGACGATGTGCGGGTAATAGCCCTTCTTCTCGTTATCGGTCATCGGAACGGGAACGATGAGGTCGTTCTGCGCAAACTCCTTCAGCGTGCGCGAGCCGACATAGGCCATGGCGACCGGAGTGCCGGCGGCAGCCAGCGTCGTTGCCTTGTCCTGGCATTGTGCCCAGCCGACAACTTCCGGCGTGACCTTCCAGCCGGCGTTCTTGGATTCCCATTCTTTGATATATTTGGTGTGGATCGGGTCGATCGTATCGCCGCAATAGATCCAGCTGATTTCCTTGTCGGCTGCCTGGGCTGTGACCGCAGTCAACGCCGTCGAACCAAGCAGGGCGAGCGCCATAAGGCCTGTCTTGATGGTAATGCTCACGTCGTAACTCCCATTCTCGTTGTTAGCTGTTCACTCTTTATTGTTGGTCTTATTGTTTCACCGCACCGGCGGTGAGACCGCCGACGAGATAGCGCTGAAGGAAGAAGATGACGATCATCGCCGGCGCAATGCCGACGAAGGAGGCCGCCATCAGTTCGTTCCAGATGACCTCCTGCTTGCCAAAGTAAGCGAAGAGTCCCACCGGCAGGGGCATGTATTCAGTCTTCGAGTTGAAAGTCAGCGCGAAGATGAACTGCTGAGCATAGGCGCCGATGAAGGTGGTGATCGCGACGACGATAATTCCCGGCATCGCAATGGGCAGAATGACGCGGCGCAGCGTATAGAAATGGCTGGCGCCATCCATGTAGGCCGCTTCGTTGAGTTCCTGTGGAATGCGGATCATGTAGGTGCGCAGCAGCCAGATCGCCGAAGGGATCAGGAAGGCGACGCCCGGCACGATCATCGCAAGATAGGTGTTCAAAACACCGATGCTGCGCATCAGACGGAAGAGCGGAATGAGCAGGACGGCGCCGGAGAACATGTTCACCGTCAGGAAGGCTCCGAGCAGAATGCCCATGCCCTTGAACTCGAACTTCGCAAAGGCATAGGCGGCCGGAATGACGAGGCAGAGCACGATCACAGTGACGATGATCGAGATGAAGAACGAGTTGAAGATATAGCGCCCGAAGCCCGGCACGCTGATCCACATCGTGCGGTAGGCCTCGAGCGAGCCGTTTTCCGGCCAGAAGCGGTAGGGTGAGGAGAAGAGCTGGCTGAGGGGTTTCAGCGACACCAGGAAGCCCTCAACGAAGGGCGACAGCACGAAAAACAGGAAGAGTGCTATGCCGCAGTAGATGAGAATGATTTCCCACCAGCTGTAGCGATCGATCATGGGACGGCTACTCATGCTCGCTTCTCCGGGTTCAGGCGGCGGGTGACACGGAAATAGGCGAAGCAGAAGAGCGACAGGAAGATGCAGATCAGCACCGCGCGCGCGGCTCCTTCGCCATATTTCTTCGAGCCGATCGCCGTCTGATAGGTGTCGATGATCATCGTCGTCGTTTCGCCGCTCGGGCCGCCCTGCGTGAGGATCCAGATGATATCGAACGAGTTGAAGGTGGCGATCAGCGACAGCATCGACATGGTGATGATAGCCGGAACCATCAGCGGCAGCGTGATGCGGCGGAAACGGTACCAGCGGCCGGCGCCATCGGTCCATGCTGCCTCATAGAGATCCTTCGGGATCGACTGGATCGCGGCGAGGAAGTAGATCGTCACCAGCGGCACGCCGATCCAGACGTCAGTCACGATCGTCGCCCAGAAGGCGGTGCTGCCGTAGGCGAGGAAGGCGACCGGACCGTCGACGAGGCCGAAGCGCTGCAGCAATCCGGAAATCATCCCGAACTGGCCATTATACATCCAGCCCCACATGAAGATGCCGATTGCCATCGGCACGATCCACGGCGGCATGGTGAGCAGTCGAAACAGCGACCGGCCGGGTACGGCGGCGTTCAGCATGGAAGCGCCGAACGTGCCGATGATCATCTTCAGTGCGACCGAAAAGAAGGTCCAGATGAAGGTTCGGACAATGACTTCCACGAAGGTGGGATTGAAGATCTTCTCGTAGTTGACCCAGCCGACCCAGTTCGTCACCTTGCGCAGCGATGCATCCGTAAACGACAGGATGAACGTATCGACCAGCGGATAGGCGACGATCGCGAGCACATAGAGAACAGCCGGAAGGAGAAGGATCCAGGCGAAGATGACGGCACTTTTCTGAGCACTCATCTTGCCGTTCTCCTCAGGCCGCTCTGGCGTGTAGCGCCTCGTCGAACCGGTCCCATATGGGACGAAGGTCGATCACGGCCTTCTTCATGCGAGCCTCATCCATGGCAAGTGCCAGGATGCCTGCCTCCAATGCGTTGAGCGTGGAGACTGGCAGTTCCGAACCGATGCGCACGCTCTGCAGAATATCGGCCGCCATCTGCTCGTCGGCGCCGTAATGCTGCGAAAGCTCGGTGGCGGCATATTTGTTTTCGACGATCTTGTTGCCGGTCAGCTGCTCGTGGACGTCGAGGTAGCCGCGGACGAAGTCGCCCTCGGCCATGCCGCGCGAGCCCATGATGGCGAAGCGGCGGAACTGGTCGGGAACATTCAGATTGGTGTGGAAGTTCATGCCGACGCCGTTGGCGTATTCGACGATCGCCACCTGGTAATCAATGATGTCGGCGTCGCTGTCGAACACCTTGTCTGAGCCCATCCAGCCGCTGGGCTTGCGGTGGAAGAGTTCCAGATCGTTGATGCCTTCGCGTGCCGGGTCGTTGGCGGGGATGAAGCTCTTGCGGCCGCCAAAGCTTGCGACACGTTCCGGACGAGCACCGATCACACCATTATAGAGGTCCAGGTCATGGCAGCATTTTTCCAGCATGAAGCTGCCGGAATAGCGCTCGTAGCGGCGCCAGTCGCGCATGAAGAAGGCGCCGTGATAGGGCTCGATATGCTCAGAGGCTTCGATGGAAACGATGTGGCCGAGCTTGCCTTCGGCCTGGATGGCGCGCAGGTCCTTGTAAAGAGGGGAGTAGCGCAGCACAAGACCGACCATCAGCCGCTCATGGCCGAACTTCGCCATCAGATGGGCCAGTTCGATGCTCTCGGCGATCGTGGTGACGATCGGCTTTTCGCAGAAGACCTTAAGACCAGCCTCGAGACCGAGGCGGATATGATCGAGATGCATGTGGTTGGGAGAGCCGATCATCAACAGATCGAGCTTTTCTGAAGCAAGGAGCTCTTGCGGCGAACCGTAAGCCTTGCCGACAGAGATGCCCTTTTCCGTCAGTCCGGGAAGTCCTGCGGGGTCCGGATCGACGTAACCGACGATCTCGAAACTGCTGTCGATAGCCTTGAAGACATAGCCAAGATAGCCGAGCCGGAATCCCAGCCCTATGATTCCCACTTTCATGCCAACAATGTTCCCAATTCGTAATTTATTTTCTTCAGGTTGGGGCAAAAAACAAAGGCCGTCAACTGAAAACGGGGTTCAGAGTGAATTGATGAAATTAATTTTCATCATCGATTTGGAGAAGTTCACCCAAGTGCATCACACGACGTTCGGGGTAGGGGATCATTCCGCTTCCTGCAAATGCGCCATGAACACTTCGGCTGGCGTTTTGTAGCCGAGGCATTTTCGCGGCTGATCGTTGAGGTGGCGTGCGAGGTGAATGAGGTCTCGCTGAGAGATGGTTGCAAGATCCGTATCTCGAACCACCACTGATGCGACGATCTGCACCAGTTCGCCAAAGCAGTCGCGCCGGCCGTGTGGCTGGAAAACCCGTTTCTTGCGTTCCCGGCGCGCGATCCAGATGCCGGCCTCGGTCATCCATTGCCGCAGCGTTTCCTTGGCAACAGAGATCCGGTGCAGCTCGATCAGCTTCTCGCGCGCCAGCGTCGGACCTAAATCCAGATAGCACTCGCGGATCAGGTCCAGCGCCTTATTGCGAAACTCCTCGCTGTGGCGCCGATTGCTCGGCTGCGATCGCTTCTTCGAAACGAGGCCGGCTGGACCATCCCGGTCATAGGCCTGCAACAGCAGATGGACCTGACTTCGACTGAGGTCGAGCAGTTCGGCAGCCTGGACAACGCTCAGGCGTTCGTCACGGATCTTCTGGATGACTTCGAGGCGATGCAACTCTTTCTGCGACATGGTGATCAAACAGGACATGACGACTCCGACCGCTCATGGTCGCGACCAGGCTGAAGGGCGTCATCCTTGCTCCCAACGTTGGCTTCGACCAGTGCGTCGAGAGGCGAGACTGTCGCATCTCTAACAGGCCCAACTGCCGCATTACTAAATAGCTCTTACATATGAAAGTCGCATAACATACGTTATGGAACTAACAGGCGGTTTTGTTAGTGTTGCTTATGGCCAGGCCGGCGAACGTCGAGGACTGGGGTCTGAGCGTCGGCTCGAAGATCATCTGGCTGAAGAACGATTACTCGAAGGCCCCTCAGCTCAACGCCGAAGGGAAACCCGTTGTCGACAAGGTTACGGGCGATCCGATCTGCGCGGGGTTCATGAACGGCTCCCTGGGTACCGTCACGAAAGTCCATCCGAAAACGGCCGACCTTGAGAAGCTCACCCACGGCTGGGCGATCAGCGTCCACAAGGCGCAAGGGTCGGCATTCAAACGGGTCATCATCCCTGTCGTCCGGTCGAAGCTGTTGGATCGGACAATGCTCTACGCCGCCATCACGCGTGGCGTAGAGACCGTCGTTCTCGTCGGCGACATCGATCTCATCAACGAGATAATCGAGGCAGCTCGAGCGAGCCTGGCGAGGCACACCGCCCGGCGATTTGAACCGTGCTTAGCGAGGTCACACTTCCATGGCTGCGAGGCGTTCTCTGCGCAAATAGGCCCAGTTGATCAGTTCGGCCATCGATGGCCCCAGAGCTTTGCCCATCTCGGTCAGCGCGTACTCGACCTTCGGTGGCACTTGAGGATAGACGGTCCGGGTTACAATGCCGTCCTTCTCCAGCTCCTTCAATTGTTGGATCAGCATCTTCTGGTTCACACCTTCGCACCGCCGTTCGAGTTCAGAAAAGCGAAGGGCCTCTTTTGCCCCGAACAACTGGCAGATGATGACGATCTTCCATTTGCCTTCCAACACCCGGAGGGCGTCGGTCGTCGCCTCCGCCCACTTGAGATGCTCTTGCGGGTCTCCGCACTTCCAGTCCCGATCCAATGCCATACTTACCTTTTGGTGGGTAACCCACCTATCCGTCAGTTCTTGTCGATGCCTCAGTATCTATTATCTTGGTCGGCAGAACAACAGGAGCATAATCATGAAGATCGGCATTATCGGTATCGGCAACATCGGAGGCACCCTTGCCCGCAAGCTTGCATCTGCGGGTTATGACGTCAGGGTCGCGAATTCCAAGGGCGCTGACGCTGTTCGGCCTTTTGCGGAAGAGATCGGAGCGACGCCCACCGACAGGCGGGGAGCTATCTCCGGGGCGGATATGGTGATCATGTCCATTCCGCTTCCCGCTATCGAAAAGCTGCCGAAGGACCTCTTCAACGGCCTACCCGACGGCGTCCCTATCGTAGACACCAGCAACTACTATCCGGGACTTCGGGACCCGCAAATCCCGGACCTCGATGCTGGCGAGGTCGAGAGCGTATGGGTCTCGAAGCATCTCGGCCGCTCGGTCATCAAGGCGTTCAACAACATCCTAGCTCATTCCCTCGCGGAACTCGGTCAGCCCGAAGGGACCCCTGGTCGTCTGGCAGTGGCGGTCGCCGGAGACGACGAGGTGGCCAAGCAGCTCGTGATGGGCATCGTAAATGAAGTTGGGTTTGATCCGGTTGATGGCGGACCGCTTGGAGAATCCTGGCGGCAGCAACCGTCGACGCCGGGCTACTGCTGTGATTACGACGCGGCCACCATGCGCAAGGCGCTCGGTGCGGCGGTGAAGGGTGAAGCGTCCAAGACGCGTGACCAGCTCATCGGCAAATTTGCAACGCTTGGGGCAAACCCCACACATGATGATGTCGTGGCAATGAACCGTTCGCTGAATCCTTTGACCTGAGGCGCACCATGATAAAAACAGTGTCAGGTGTATTGGTCCTGCTGGTCCTTGCGGGCTGTACGTATCTGCTGTGGCCTCAAGAGCCGAAACGGCCTGGGCAACCTGCGCCCCATGCGCTCATTCAAAACCAGTAACGACATCGAACCCTGCTTGGCGTCTAGCCTTTGAGGTTCAGCAATCTCGGCGGGAGGAAGCAACCACCCTGCCAAACGGTCTGCAGCACGACGCTTTGTGTTGCAGACCGACACCTTTTGAAAAGCAACAAATGCACCGAAAATAGGTGTGCAACACACATTCCTACTTCTGTACGTCTGGAGCCCTGTAACATAAGGGGTTCGCCTCACTCACTCGCCCAGCTTTAATGCCGAAACCGCACTCTTTGGAACTTTTCGTCAATTTCGTACCATGCATCTAAACGGTCGCCTGCCGCATCTCCGCCACAAACGGTGCCGGTCGTGAGATTGACGATCACATTGGGAGGGAGGTTCAGTCGAAAAAGCCCGCATCCTCTTCCCTGAGATATCTCCTGGCCCCTTCAGCGTCGATATCGAGGCCTAGCCCCGGCGCTTCCAGTAGGTCCACCATGCTGTCCTTCACGATCTGCGGCGGCAAGCCGATTACCAGATCCTCCCACCAGGGATCGGAGGCACTCGGATATTCGAACGCGATATAATTTGCCGGCAACGTGGCGCAGACATTGATCAACGCGCCGAGGCCCAGCAGGCCGTTGGCTGTCCCGTGCGGTGCCATCAGAATCGAGTGCATGTACGCGTGCTCGGCGACCCATTTGAGCTCGGCAATGCCGCCAATATCGGCTGGATCGGGGCCGATGACGCGCACCGCCTGCGTCTCGATCAGTTCCTTGAAATTGTGCCGCAGGTAGATCTGTTCACCAGTATGGATAGGCGTCGAGGTGGAGGTTGTCAGTTCCCGATAGGCCTGCGGATTGACCCATGGCACATAGTCGCCAGTCAGCATGTCCTCGAGCCACATCAAATTGTATTTCTCGACCGCGCGAGCGAACTTGATCGCATCGGGCAGCATCCAGCCCGGGCCGCAGTCGAGCGCCAAGCTGACTTTGTCGCCCAGCACTTCCTTCATTGCGATCACGCAGTCGAGCATGTGATTGAAACCGCGCTCGCTGATCACGCCCTGATCCATGGCACCGTGATAGCCGGCCTTCTTCTGCGTCACGCCGTAGTGGAAGCCCTCGATGGTGTCCTTCATGTTGGAGTGGAACGAGATTCCTTGCTTGACCATGAAGAAGTTCTGCGGCTGCTCCATCATCCATCTGACATCAGCGGCGTAATCCTCCGGCCGGTCGCCCGTGCGTTTCTGGCGAATCGAGCCGTTGTAGACGCGCACCTTGTCCCGCACCTTGCCGCCAAGCAGTTTATAGGCAGGCACGCCCGCGGCCTTGCCAGCAATATCCCACAGTGCATGCTCAATGGCGCTCACCGCCGCGCCGTAGGGCTTGAAAGAGCCGCGCTGTCGGATCTTCAGCATCACTCTCTCGACGTCGGTCGGGTCCTCGCCGATCAGCGCCTCGCGGAAATGCAGCACAAAGGGCTTGAGATAGGACTTTGTGAATTCGACTTCACCCAAGCCATAGAGGCCCTCGTCCGTCACGATGCGGACGATCGGGTGTCTGCCGATAACGGCGCAGCGGAGATCCGTAATCTTCATCCTCGTTCCTCTTCGCTTCAGCTCCAGGTGCGATCCCAGGAATACTCATCGTCCCAGTGATCCGTAGGCTGCCAAATGCCGGTGACACCCGGCTGCAGATGCTGCGAGATCACCTCGTCGACGACGTCGTCAATCCCCAGGCCCGGCTTGTCCGGAACAGTGATGAAGCCGTTCTTCACCAGCGGCTTGGGAAGGCCCGTGACGATATCGTCCCACCAGTCGACATCGGCGGAATGGTATTCGAGCGCCATGAAATTTTCGGTCGCGGTCGCGACATGTGCGGCGGCCATTGCGGCGATTGGACTTTCTGCCATATGGATGGCCATGGCGACACCATGGTCCTGCGCCATGTCGCCGATCTTCTTGGTCTCGAGGATGCCCCCGCTGGTGAGCAGGTCCGGGTGGATAACGGAGACGCCGCCGCTGGTGAGCAGAGGCTCGAAGCCCTCCTTGAGGTATATATCCTCACCGGTGCAGATCGGTACCGTGGTGGCGTCCTGGAGTTGTCGGTATTGCTCGGTATACTGCCATGGGATCACATCCTCGAGCCAGGCTGGCACGTATTTTTCAATTCGCCTGGCAAGGCGAATGCCGTTCTGCATCGAGATATGGCCGATATGGTCGATGGCGAGCGGCACATCCATACCGATGACCTCACGAACCTCGGCGATGTATTGCTCAAGCAGGTCGAGGCCCTTGTCGGAAAAATGCAGGCCGGTAAACGGGTGCTGGACGTTATGCACATCGTAGGCAGCGTTGCGGAGACGCCGCTCTTCAATGGTCTTCAGCGGCCCGCGACGGGGATCGTCGCGGTATCCTTCCAGTGAGCCGGCCGGAAACACGACCGCACCAGGCACATCCGCGATCTGCATCAGCCCCAGATCCATCTTGAGGAAGGTGTATCCGAGCGCCATGCGCTCCTTGAGACGCTTGCCAGTCTCGGTACCGCTCGGCACCGTGGCGTCGGTATCGCAGTAGACGCGCACTTTCTCCCGAAACCGGCCGCCGAGCATCTGGTAGATGGGAACGCCATAGGCCTTGCCGGCAAGATCCCACAAGGCGATTTCAACCGCCGATACGCCGCCGCCTTGCCGGCCGTGCCCGCCGAACTGCTTGATCCGACGAAACAGGCGGTCGATGTCACAAGGGTTTTCGCCAAGCAACCGGCTCTTCAGCATCAGCGCGTAGGTGGCGCTGGCGCCGTCGCGCACCTCACCAAGCCCGACGATACCCTGGTTGGTGTAAATCTTGAGCAGCACTGAGGTGAACGGCGCGCCGACAATTTCGGCTACCCGCATGTCGGTGATGCGAAGATCGGACGGCTTGGAATGCGTGTTCACCCGATTGAGCGCCTCGTCGGCTGCATATGCCTCTGGCATGATTTATCCTCGTTCTGGTCGGGGGACTCGTCGCCGCGCACGCTGGGGCGGCCTAGACAGTTGCTGGCTAGTCGAGTTCTATCTCGTGGTTTTGAAGGTAGTCGCGGTTCATTTCGACGCCGAGACCAGGCTTGGGCGCAAGCCTGAGGCTGCCGTTCGAAACATCAAGGGGTCTGTCGATGAGGTGATCGTATTTGCCCAGGTTCCATTCCGACGTCTCGAGTTTGTAGAAATTTGGAACGGTCATCATCACCTGTGCGCCCGCAACCACGTTGATCGGCCCTGCGGCGTCATGCGGCGAGACGGGGATGTAGTAGGCTTCGCACAGGGCAGAAATCTTCTTGAGTTCGGTAATGCCGCCGGTCCAGGTGACATCAGGCATAATGTAGTCGGCGAGCCTGTTTTCGAGCACCGGCATGAAATCCCACTTGGTGTGGCCGCGCTCGCCCCAGGAGATAGCAGCATTGACCTTCTCACGGACTTGTCTGAGAGCGTTGAGGCTCTCCGGTGGACAGGGCTCCTCGAACCAATCGATCTGACCAGCTTCCTCGAGACTCCGACAAAGACGAATGGCGGTCGGAACATCGAACCGGCCATGCGCATCGATGAGGATGTCGACATCAGAGCCCGCCGTTTCGCGGATCAGAGCCGTGAGTTCGGCGGCTTCGCGCTCATCCTTGCGTGTCATGCTGCCATCGAGGTAGCCGTCGCGCTGTTCGCGAGGCTGTCCATCGGCGGCGCGGCCCTGGTACGGGAAAGGATCGAACTTGAACGCAGTGTGGCCGGACTCGACGATGTCTCGAATTTCCCGGACGACCGCATCTTTGCTGGTAAACTTGGCCTGGTTGGGATGAGTGTAGAGCGAAATTTCATCGCGCACCGGTCCGCCCAGCAGCTCGTAGATCGGCTTGCCAAGAACTTTGCCGCGGATGTCCCAGAGAGCGATGTCGATGGCGCTTATACATTCGACTGCGGCGCCGCGACTGCCCATGTAGGTGAAGCTGCGGAATATCTTGTGCCACAGATACTCGATCCGCGCAGGGTCTTCGCCGGCAATAGCGGCGCCGATCTGCCGCAGGATTGTGCAGAGCGCGCGATTGGCGAGCCTTGTCGTGGTGGTGATCTCGCCCCAGCCGCTCACCCCCTCATCGGTCGTCACTTCGACGAACAAGAACTCTCCCCAATAAGAAGCATCGGATCTGATGAGCCACGGCCGAACGCTGGTGATTTTCATCTCAACTGCCTTTAACTGAAGTGGTCGGGATAACGATATTCAAAGTTATGGATTCTATCCTGCCCGAGCGGCATTACGCGCGCGCATGTGTTCGAGGATGTGCCGGCCGGAGCCCTCAACATGGCGTGCAATGAGCTCGGCTGCCTCGTTCGCATGTCCGGCTTTTACATGCGCGATAAGCTCGCGATGCTCGCTGAGGATCGCTGCACGCCGGGCGAGCGTGAAGTCGAAACGCCTGCTTACGGCTCGCAGCACTTCGCGATGCTTCCACCAAAGCTCGGCGGCATGGCGGTTGTAGTGCTTCTGGTACATTACGGTGTGAAAGGAGGTGTCCAGCTCGCTGTGCCTGAACGGGTCGGCGAAGTTGTTCTCTTCAATCAGGCCCTGGATGCGTTCGAGTTCAGCAATGTCCTCGACGGTGGCCATGTTCACGAACCATTTCGTCAGTGCCGGCTCGATCAAGACCCCGATCTCGTAGATGTCCCGAACGAAATCCTGATCTATGGGCCTCACGCGTGCGCCGCGGTTGGGAACGAAGGTGACAAAGCCCTCCCCGCGCAACAGTTGCAGAGCCTCGCGCACAGGGTTGGTCGAGGTGCCGTGGCGCCGGGCGAGATCGGTGACAACAAGCCGCTCGTTGGCAGCGAGCCGCCCTTCGATGATGTCTTCCCTGATCAGTTGATAAAGCGAGGCGCCCTCGCTGGACGCCACGAAAGCGTCGATGCCTTCGGGCGGCTGTGCTTTAAAATCGCTTGTTTCGGCCAAGACTATCCCCAATCAATACACACATTGTTCGGATATCACGCGAGGCGTCCGCAAACAATGTACGATTTCTCTGATTGACAGGCAATCTGTGATCTGAAAACGTATGATCAGGCCGAACGGATACATTAGGGAAGGTCCCGCGGCCGGGGAGGAAATACCGCTCGCCGCGACGCAGAGCGGCATGGGAGAGAACCTGGGAGGTTACCTATGACGAGGATTTCACTCGGCCGTGCTGTCGTGCGCGGCACTGTCTCCACTGCTTTGATGGTATCGTTGATGTCCGCGTCTGCGCTGGGTGCGCCGGTCGACCTGAGCAAGTGGTCGCCGCAATATGTGCGCTCCATTGCCGGCACACAGGATTTTGACACGGCGGGCGATTGCGCCAAGGTCACCCCGCTCGACTACAAGGGGCGACTGACTTTCTGGTATCAGGGCGTGTTCGAGGGCGACCCCGACCTCCTACGCCAGTATTACAAGGAATTCTTCGAGACCTTCCGCAAAACCTATCCAAACATCCAGCTTGAGGAACAAGCTCTCACTTATAATGACCTGCTGGACAAGTTCCGGACCGCGCTCCTTGGCAATGCAGCGCCCATGGCGGTCCGCCTGCAAATCCTTGGTGGCACCGAGTTCGCCTCAAAGGGCTATTTGCAGCCGCTCAAACCCGAGGATGTCGGGTATTCGACCGAGGATTTCTGGCCCGGCGCAATGAAGGCCGTAACCTGGGACGGGGTAACCTACGGCATTCCAACCAATAACGAGACGATGGCGTTCATCTGGAACGCCGACATCTTCAAGCGTGCAGGCCTCGATCCGGACAAGGCTCCGGCAACCTGGGACGACGTCGTCAAATATTCCAAGCAGATCCACGACAGGCTCGGCGTTGCCGGTTATGGCCTCGTGGCGCGCAAGAATGCCGGCAATACGCCGTACCGTTTCATGCCACAGCTGTGGGCCTATGGAGGCGGCGTCTTCGACGAGGCCACCGCCAACCCGACCTATAAGCAGGTCGAGCTCAATAGCCCGCAGAGCAAGGCGGCATTGCAAGCCTCCTACGATATGTATGTTCGCGACAAGTCGGTTCCGGTTTCGGCACTCACCAATCAGCAGGCAGATAACCAGCCCCTCTTCCTCGCTGGCCAGCTCGGCATGATGATCTCGCACCCGTCCGACTATAACGTCATGCTCGACCTGCAGAAGAAGACGACGGGCAGCGACAAGGAAAAAGCGCAAACCGTCATCGACAACATGCGCTACGGTCTGATTCCGACTGGCCCTGACGGCAAGCGTGCCGTCGTGTTTGGCGGCTCCAACATTCACATCCTGAAGCCCGAATATGTCGAGGGCGGCAAGGTAGACGAGCCGGCTGCGAAGGCTATCATCTGCATGTGGACGAGCCCCGAATGGTCACTGAAGATGGCCTATGCCGGCTCTAACCCGGGAAACCTCAACGGCTTCAAGACCAAATGGATGAAGGAACGTCTGGACAATATCAAGTTCCTTGATGTCACGACTTCGATGCTTCCATATGGCATCCCGTTCCCGGCGCTGCCGCAGTCCCCCGAGATCATGAACATCATCGTCCCCGACATGCTGCAGAATGCCCTGACTGGCGCCATGACAGTCGACCAAGCAGCGGACGACGCAGCCAAGAAGGTAAAAGACCTGATGGACGGCGGCCTCTAGTCCAAGCCTGACCACGATCTGACCGGCTGCGCTGAGACTGCAGCCGGTTTCTTCCGAAGAACGAGGGCAGGCACAGTGACGATCTTGACTGGCAAGGCCGAGGCTCGCCGAAGACTGCAACCCGACAGGTTCGGCGTGCTGCGAAAGGTTTTGGAACATCGCGCTGACTACGCGTATGTTCTGCCTTCGATCGCAGTGATGCTCATCGTCATAGCCTACCCTATCTACTATACGATCGAGCTGTCGTTCTTCAATACACCGCCTGGCCTGCAGCTCCGGGACAAGATCTTCGTTGGCTTCGATAACTACACTTCTATCCTGACAAGTCCGATATTCTGGAAAGTCACCTCGAACACTCTCATCTGGACACTGGGATCCACTTTCATCTCATTTGTCCTGGGGTTTGCCTGCGCACTGGCGCTCCACCGCGACTTTGTCGGCCGCGGCATCCTGCGCGCCATCCTGATCATTCCCTGGGTCATCAGCGCGGTCGCCGCGTCCTATATCTGGAAGTGGATCTACCATTCGGACTTTGGGATCATCGGCGCGGTGCTGGTCGGCCTCGGATTGACTGATCGGCCGCCGAATTTCATCGACAGCGTCAGCACGGTGCTGCCCTCGCTGATCGTCGTCAATATCTGGCGAGAGTTTCCGTTTGCCATGATCATGATGATGGCTGGCCTGCAGACGGTTCCCGACCAGCTGCTGCGCGCCGCAAAAGTCGACGGAGCCAATGCATGGCAGCGCTTCTGGCACGTCACTTTCCCACACCTGAGAAACGTCTCGACGGTGACGATCCTTCTGCTGGCAGTGGCCAACTTCAATTCTTTCATCATCCCCTGGATCATGACCGGCGGCGGGCCGTCGAACGCATCGCATATCTGGATCACCCACATTTATGAACTCGCCTTCGGCCGCCAACGCTGGGGGGTGGCATCGGCCTATTCGGTGCTGCTGTTCCTGATCCTGATGTCGCTCGGCTACTTCTACGTCCGTGCGCTGAGCGGTAACGAACGGAAGGATGGAAGCGAATGAGCGCGGTTGCCGAGACGGCTCATCGAAGCCAGACGCGTCGACTTGCGCGCATCGATGGATGGCGGTGGGGTGGACGCATCTTCCTCGTGTTCATGCTGCTTTACACTGCATTGCCGATGGTCTGGATGCTTCTGACCTCGATCAAGTCCGGCTTCGCGGCCATGCAATTCCCGCCGCAATGGTGGCCGGACCAACCCACCCTCGCCAGCTATCAGAAGCTGCTCGATCCGCAAAACAGCGTCGGCCAGGACTTCCTGCGCTTCTTCTGGAACAGCCTTTTCGTCTCCACTGCCACGACAATTCTTTCGGTGATCGTGGCAGTTCCTGCGGCCTACGCATTTTCGCGCTTCACCTTCCCGGGCAGGAACTTTCTGTTCTTCGCCGTCCTGCTTCGCAACATGTTCCCGGCAGTGATCTTTCTCGTGCCGCTGTTCATCCTGATGCGCGCAATCGGGCTGGTGAACACGCATGGGTCGCTCGTCCTCACCTACCTCACATTTGGCCTGCCGCTGGCAATCTGGCTCCTTAAAGGCTTCTACGACAACATCCCGGTGCAACTTGAGCAGGCCGCACGCATCGACGGAGCAACGCGGTTCCAGGCCTTTGTCCTGATCGTGATGCCGCTCTCGGCGCCGGGCATCATCGCCACGGCGATCTATTCCTTCATCGGCGCGTGGAACGAGTACATCTACGCCTACACCTTCCTCTCCAAGAACGAGCAACTGACACTGCCGGTCGGCATCCAGCGCTTCTTCTCGGAAAACACGACCGACTTTCCGGGCCTGATGGCGGCAAGCTTCATGATGAGCGTGCCGGTCGTGGTCCTGTTCCTCGTCCTTCAACGATACTTCGTACGCGCCCTTACGGAAGGCGCGGTCAAGCACTAGGGAGTTGCCTGTGGCCCACGTGGTCCTCAAAGATCTTGTCAAGACCTATGGCAGCTTCAAAGCTGTCAACAACGTTTCGCTGACGGTCAACGACGGCGAATTCGTCGCACTCGTCGGCCCTTCAGGCTGCGGCAAGACAACCACGCTCAATCTTGTGGCGGGGCTTATCCCCATCACATCTGGGGACATCGTCATCGGCGACCAGGTGGTCAACGACCTCGATCCCAAGGACCGGGACATCGCAATGGTGTTCCAGAACTACGCGCTCTATCCGCAGAAATCGGTCTACAAAAATCTGGCGTTCCCGCTGCAGATGCGCAAACTGCCACGGGATGAGATCGACAAGAAGGTCAGGGAAGCAGCGCGCGTACTCGACATGACGCAGCTGCTCGAACGCAGGCCACGCGAACTTTCGGGCGGGCAACAGCAGCGCGTGGCGCTGGGCCGCGCCCTCGTTCGCGATCCGGCGGTATTCCTGATGGATGAACCGCTCTCCAACCTCGACGCAAAGCTGCGCGTGCAGATGCGCTCAGAGATCAAGCGTTTCCACCAGGACCTCAAGGCGACGATCATCTACGTGACACACGACCAGCTCGAAGCCGTAACCATGGCCGACAGGATGGCGGTGATGAACGGCGGCTACCTGCAGCAATACGATACACCGGCGCAGGTCTTTGCCCATCCGGTAAACATGTTCGTCGCCAGCTTCGTCGGTAGCCCGGCCATGAGCCTTGTTCCGCTCGAGGCTTCAACGGCAAACGGCAACACTGTGTTGACCAGCGCGGAGGGCTGGCGCCTCGACCTCTCGCCAGAAAACGCTCAGAAGGTCGCGAGGTCATCCACCAAGAAAGTCGTGCTCGGCGCACGCCACTCGACGATCAAGCTGCACAAGAGTGCGATGCCTGGGAGCATCCCTGCCAAGGCCTACACGGTGGAGCCGACAGGAGACGTCACCTTCGTGCAGGCGTTCCTGTCCGGCGCCATCGTCAATGTCAGCGTCCCGCCGACCATTGCCGTCACGCCCGACGAACAGATTTGGCTCGAATTCGATCAGGACCGGATGCATCTGTTCGACGGCGAAACAGAAATGGCCCTCAGGGCCAACTGAGACCAGGCGGATGCGTGCGAAACGAGGGCGTGATGACTACGAAGCTTAAGATCACGGCGATCAAGCCCTATCCGGTATGGGTAGGAACGCGCAATCAGATGCTGGTCAAGGTCGAGACCGACAACGGCATCTCCGGCTGGGGCGAGAGCGGCTTGAGCGGGCGCGAGAAGGCCGTGACCGGCGCGATCGAGCACTATCGCGAGTTTCTCATCGGCCGCGACCCGATGCAGATCGGTCGGATCTGGCAAGAAGCCTATCGCAGCCAATATTTCGAAGGCGGGCGCGTTCTGCAGGCGGCGATTTCTGCCATCGATATTGCCCTTCACGACATCAAGGGCAAGGCGCTGGGGGTGCCGGCCTACGACCTGCTGGGCGGCAAGCAGCGCGACCGTATTCCGACCTTCGCCTCGACCGGCGACGAGGCCGCGGGCGATGTTGCCATCGAACGAGCCCGCGAACTCCATGCCCACGGGTGGCAGGCGATCCGCTTCTTCCCCATCGGGCAAAGCAGCAACGACATCTTTGAGCCGCGAGAGTCGATCGGGCCTACCGCACGGATGCTGAACGAGGCGCGCGAGGCGCTCGGCGACGACGTCGTCCTCGGCATCGACTATCATCATCGGCTGTCGGTGGCAGAGGCGGCGAGCTTCTGCAACAAGCTCGGCCGTGGTGTGCTTGATTTCCTCGAGGAGCCGATACGAGACGAAACGCCGGAGGCCTATGAATCCCTGCGCAGGATGACTGACATCCCGTTCGCGATCGGCGAGGAATTTGCCAGCAAGTGGCAGTTCTTGCCCTATATCGAGCGCGGCATCCATCAGTTCAACCGGCTCGATGTCTGCAACGTTGGCGGGCTCACTGAAGCGATGAAGGTCGCTGGCTGGAGCGAGGCGCATTATGTGGACCTGATGCCCCACAATCCCCTCGGCCCAGTCTGCACGGCCGCGACCATCCATCTCGCCGCTGCGGTGCCGAATTTCGCCTGGCTCGAGACCAGGGTGCCCGAAGCAAAGCTGGGCTTCGATAATTCCGACTTCTTCCCCGTGCAACCACGGCTCGACGGCTCGGACTATCCGGTGAGTGACCTTCCGGGGCTCGGCATCGAGGTCAATGAAGAGGCGATCAAGGCGGAGAGCTTTCGTTTCTGGGAAGCGCCTCACCTGAAGCGCCGCGACGGTTCTGTCACAAACTGGTAGTTGAATTCACGGGAGCTTAAAATGACGCATACGCCCGACATTACGCGACCGCCCAGAGAGCTGATCGACGCACTACAAGAGATCGGCGCCGCGACCATTGCCGGTACGCTCGGCCACATGGGCTTCCGCAATCCGCATATGGTCGGTCCGGTATCGCAGAGCCGCGGGAAGTCGATCGTCGGACCGGCCCTGACGCTTCAATTCATGCCGCAGCGGCCGGACCTCTTCACCGAAGGAGAATATGCAAATCCGGAGACGCAGTTGCACCGCCATGTGCTCTATCACGTGCAGGAGGGCGATGTGGTCGTGGTCGACGCGCGCGGCGACATGAGCTCGGGCGTCTTCGGCGATATGATGTCGACCTATTTCAGGGGTAGAGGCGGCGCTGGCATCGTGATCGATGGCTGCATGCGCGATCGGCCCAATGTCGAGAAGCTAGATCTCCCTCTATGGCTACGCGGCTGGACGCCCAACTATCATGTGCAGACCGGCATCTATCCCAACGCCGTCAACGTTCCGATTGCCTGCGGCGGTGTCACGGTCATCCCCGGAGACATCATCGTCGCCGACGATGACGGGGTGGTGGTGCTTCCAGTCGCAATGGCCTCGAAGGTGATCGAAGAATCGCAAAAGCATCACGATTGGGAGGAGTTCTCGCGAGCGAAGCTTATGGAAGGCGGGTCGTTGCAGCGCTACTATCCGCTGCATGACGATGCCCGCGGAGAGTACGAAGAGTGGCGCAAAATTAACAGCTCGGGAACTACTTAGCCAATGGATTACCCTAAGGCGGGCGGCGAACGTGGCCTGGCTGGAATGACCGATTTGGGGCCGCAAGCCGCCATGGAAGCCCTAATGGTAGCGATAGAGCCAAGGCGAATCTCGAACCGGTCGAGGTTTTCGTGACATCTAACAACTGCTTTCGGCTCGATGAATTCCAAGAACATCGGACAAGCGCGACGTAATTGTTTTCATCACATCGGGTGAGCTTCTATCTACGCCATAAACGAAACCGGGAAAGTCCAGTGTCTTCTAGAGTGCCCATATGGCTTCGTGCTGATCGGAGGACAGAATTTCCGCCGGGTCACCGACGGCGACCCATCCGATCGGCACGGTTGAGCCCGGCTCCAGCCGCGTTCGCAGATGCACGGTTCCATTGATGCGGACTTCTGACCCGCGTCCGATCTGCGCCCCGTGAAACACGGCTGCCCCGGTTGCGACGAAAACTTCGTCGTCAATTTGCGCGCCAACCACATGGCTGTTAGGGCCGACTATGCAATAGTCTCCAATGGAACAGTCATGACGACTGGTGGCTCGGATCACGGCATTTTCGAACACGATGCAATTCCGTCCGATGTGGATGGATCCGCCGGCTTCCGCCACCAAGCGAGCACCATGCATGATTCTGCTACCCGCACCGATGGTAACATCGCCACAGACCGTCGCGTCCTGCGCAACCCAGGCATCGGGATCGATCGATGGCGACTGTTCTTCGTATGATAAAATCATGTTTTACTCTCCTGCGCCGACTTCGAATGGACAAAGCCCGAGACCTTCGCGGAAGGTCTTCACTATGGCTGATTAGGCGACGTAGCGGACCACTCCCCCATCGACGCGAAGCGCAGCGCCAGTTGTGGCCGAGGCCTGCTCCGAGCATGTATAAACGATCATATTGGCCACCTCGTCGGTCGTTGCAAAACGCTGGATAAGGCTCGTCGGACGGGCCGTCGCTAGAAACGCCTGTTCGGCATCTTCCTGCGTAATTCCCTGATCGCTGGCCTGCGCGGCCATCCAGTTCGACAATATCTCGGACCGTGTCGGCCCCGGGAGGACGGAATTAACCGTAACGCCCGTGCCCGCCGCAGATTCCGCCAACCCGCGAGAGATTGCAAGCTGTGCTGTCTTCGTCATGCCATAGTCAATCATTTCCTTCGGGACGTTGACTGCGGATTCGCTGCTGACGAAAACGATACGCCCCCAGCCTTGCGCTATCATGCGCGGCAAATAGTGGCGCGCCATTCGAACACCACTCATGACGTTGATCTGGAAAATACTCAGCCAATCCTCGTCGGTCGTGTCGACAAAGTCCCTCAGTACTGCTGCACCGAGATTGTTGACAAGGATGTCAGCTTCCGGGACCTGGCGGAAAAACAGCTTCGCTCCTTCCGCGGTCGACAAATCGGCCGCAATGCCAGAGATGTCGCTCTGGGGGAAAGCCTGCCGCATCTGCCGTACCGCTTCATCGACCCGAACACTCCCGCGACCATTAATGACAACTGATGCGCCTGCGCGGGCGAGTCCCTCCGCCGTGGCGCGACCGATACCTGCCGTCGACCCCGTGACAATCGCCTTACGGCCCTTGAGTTCGATATTCATGTCGTTCATCTCCTATTGTAGCTGAGCAAGGCGATCCAGCCGCCACGCGCTCGAAACGAAGATCGGCGCATCCAAACAAAGACAGTCTCAATCAGCTTCGTTTGGATGCGACGAATGTCATCAGCCCGCCTTGTTCGCCACTTCCGCTTCAGCAGCCTGTGCAAGACGTTCCACCCAATCCTGATGATAGCGGTACAGCCCGCCCGGATGCTTGTGTCCCAGGATATCGAGGAAGAAATCTCCCTGCTGCGTCTCCTCGGTCAGCACATGGCATCCTTCATCCGTGGGGGTGATGACCCAGCCGTGATAGGCGCTGGAGCCGGTCTCGTCGCCATCGACAGTCGTCGCCCATGCGAGCCTGCGAAAAGGCTCGCATTCCGTCACGGTCAGGCTCATAGGAAATCCAACCGTCATGCGGCTGTATCTGGTTCCGAGCATCAGCTCCCGCGTATCGTTCAAGATATGGACTTGATCCTCCGGAGGGAAATAGCTCGACCAGTTTTCCGCTTCGACGAGCAGCTTCCAGACCACTTCAGCCGGTGCCTTCACGTCAATATCGTTGAGGGCGTAGATGGCCGAATTCTTCGGATCATAGCGCTCCGGCCAAATAACATGATCGTACATTTTCACAGCCCCTGCTTGAAGAAATCCTGGAAAATCAGAGGCGTCCAGCTCCGGCCCCGTGCCTGCACGAGCGTGCCTCCCTCCGCGAGTTTTCCGAGCAAGACCGGCGCGAACCCAAGTCGTTCCGCCAGCTTTGACGGAAGCTGCGCCCGTGTCATCGTCGCTCGCAACGAAAATGACCCGACGGCCTCCATTAACGGCTGGAGCAGCCGCGAGGGTCGCGGCAGGAAGGTGATTGAAAGCTTTGACCAATTGCGCTCCGCTGAACGCCTGAGCGATCACGACGGAGGACGGAAGGCCGCCCAGATCTTCGACGGGCACGCCATAGGCGTTCGTCACGTCGATCACGATCTTGCCCTGCCAGCTTCCCCGCACCCCTGCCACATCACGGTGCTGCCAGAACGGAACCGCCAGCATGATGACGTCAGCCTCAAGCGCATCTTCCAGCGTCTTGGGAGTAACCGTCGGGCCAATTGCTTTTGCCTGCGCGGCGAGTGCTTCAGGTGGCCGCCTGCTGGCGACAGATATTTCGATGCCCTTGCGGGCGAACATGGCGGCTAGCGCCTGCCCAACCGCACCGAATCCGATGATTGCGTAACTCACAGTGTTTTCCGATCTACGTTGGAGTTGTTTGTCTCAGGAGCTTAAAGCGCGGCAGACTTTCCTCGCCGCGTGGCGACAGCGGCGAGATCCTCCAGAAATTTCTGATGGGTGCGCCAGAAGATGTCAGGTGCCTGCTTTGCGAGCTCGATCCACAACGGCCCTCGCATTGTCTCTTCGGTCCAGAGGTGGGTCCCGTTCTTCGTCGGCGTGATGATCCACGCGTGATAGGCTCTGGATGCGGGAGACGCCTTGGGACCGCCACCCCAGGCAATCCGCGTCATCGGCTCGAATTCCTGTACTGATGCTGAAACGTCCTGACCGGCCAGATTGGTCTCAAACGGCGTGCCCAGACGCATCGACTCGTGGCCATCCAGAAGTTTGACGTGTTCGACGCCTGGGTAAAAAACTGGGTCACGCCTTGGGGTCCACCAGCAGTGCCCAGATCGTTTCAGGAGCGACCGCGACCTCCAGCTCATTCGTGAAATGGATAGGCGATCGGCTCGGCGTCATGTCTGCCGGCCATTTGACTGCTTCGTACATGTCAACCTCTGCGTTTTCGATTGAATCCGGCGAGCGTGTTGGACTGTCGCGTCATTTCCATGCGCGAGTGCTCAAACCAGCGGCTCGGTTTCTCATCGTAGAATTATCTAGGACGCATCGGGTCGGTCCGGGATTCCCCAATCCCCAACATCGGTTATGCAAATATGCACCACGCGACAGGTATAGTCCCTGGGACAGCACGCCGTCTGGCTTTCCGTTTGCGAACAGAAAGCCCTTCCTCGCGATACAGGCGATAGATGCGATTGCCCCCTGACGGCTCCCCCTCCTGCCGGAGCAGGACGAACAGCCGCCGATAGCCGAAACGCCGCCGCTCATTGGCGAGGTCGCGCAGCCTTGCTCGCAACTCGGTCTCCGGAGGTCGGTTCGACTGGTAGCGGATCGTCTTGCGGTCAGCGGATATGATCTGGCAGGCCCGCCGTTCCGAAAGACCCATCACAGTCTTAGATGCGCGACGGCGTCACGCTTGGCGGCGGACCCTACCATTTTTTGCAAGAAGCTCGCGAAGCGCGGCTGACCATTGGCCATAGACGGCGATCAGCAATGTGCCGCCACTGACAAAGAAGGCCAACCGCGGATCGCCGATCGCCGCCTTCAGGCTCTCAAGCAATGGCGGCGAAGCGGGTGCTTTGGAGACATCGTCGCTCTGGTGAATTGGAACGCGCAACATGTTTAGGGCAAGCGCGAACATCGCGTAGCCATCCTGTCCGACAGGGATCCCGCGAAGGGAGCCGCGACAGCGCCTACCAGGGGACCAATGCCCAGAAGCGCCCCAATCATGGCCGGACCAAGCCCGAACGACTGCTGCAGCTTGATGGCAAGGAACGAGAGCGTCATTGCGCGTGCGATGGTCACGAGTCCTGACCCCGCGATGAGGAACAGGAGGTAGCTCAGTCGTTGATTGTCGTGCCTCATCGACGCCCCTCAGCAATTCGTGATCGTCAATACAGCTGTTGCGGCTGCCAAGCGTCGGAAATTGGGCCAGCAAAAACTGGAGACGGATCAGATCAAAAATCCCACGGGTTGACGAGATCGAGACCTGTTGTTTCAAAATCCTTTAGATTGCGCGTGGCTAGGCGTCCGCCGTTCACGCGAGCAACTGCAGCGATCATTGCATCGGGTGCTGACATTCCTCGCCCCTGACGAACCGCCCGCCCCATAATTTCTCCGTAAGCAAGCGCGGCTTCCTCCGTAAGCCCAAACATCCGATCGGCAAACCGGCGACGCCACTCTGTAAGCCCCTGTTCGAGGCGATCGGCACGCTGGTCCGGCTTGATCTTTTGAATGCCGAAAGCGATCTCGGCGATTGTCACAGTGGGCAGGGCCAATTCCGCGTCGAACCGAACCAGCCAAGCCATTAAGGCTTCGTTGGGATCCCTTCTCAACGTCTCAGAGCCAGCTGGGCGATATATACCTTGGCTGCCGCCCTGGTGTAGTTCAACTCCTCGGCCACCCGGTCTTTAGAACGCGCGTTAGGTGGCTCTTCCCCTCAAAAGATCGCGGAGAGATCTGCGCTGCTGGCCAACGACAGAATATCGATCTTGCACGGTCGACAAGGAAATCGCCCCGGCGCGTGGCGTCGACGGTCCAGTCCTGGCGATCACATGGCGCCATGACCTGTCCAATCATGTCGAACAAACGCAGGGCAATTGCCAAGAGGTCAAAACAACGAACATAATCTCAGAGCGTCATAAACGGCAGCATGGATGTTGCGGCTGGAAATCGCATCGCCGATCCGAACGAGATCGAAACGCCCCTGATTGCCGAGCTTCGGCAGCGGCGCCCGACGATTGATCAGGGCGGCATAATCCACGGCTCCAAGATTTCGCGAAAGCGGCTTCAGCTCAAGATAAAGCCCATCATTGGCAAGCGTGCCATGTTCGACAACCACCTGAGAGACGTGCCGCTCCCACTGTGTGCCGTCCGCAAAATCCGATCCGAGCACAGCGACAAGGGCATTGCCGTTGCGCCGCACGGATTTGAGGCGCGTGTTGATGGTGATCCTGACATTGTGTTCTGCGAAGGTTCGGGCGTAGGGCACGTGGTTCATGCCTCCCATCTCAGGCGCGAAAAAACGCTCGGGCGATACGAATTCGAGCTCGGCACCGCTTCCGGCAATCACTTCAGCCGCCGACATGCCAGGATGTCCGCCATTGTCATCGAAAAGCAGGACCGCGTCCGCAATCCTGACGCCGCCTGAAAGGATGTCCCAGGAGGAGGTCACGAGTTCATCGCCGGCATCGAGTTCGGGTTGCTGCGCAATGCCGCCGGTCGCAATGATAACGAGGTCGGGTTCAAGAGCAAGGACATCGCTTGCCTCTGCGTAGACATCATAGTGCACGCGAACACCCAGCCGCTCGAGTTCCGCCAGCCGCCAGTCGATGATGCCTATCATCTCCTTGCGTCGGGGATTGCGGACGAGCAGATTGACCTGTCCGCCGGCTTTTCCCGTTGCTTCCAGGACATCGACCACATGCCCGCGCTCCGCGAGCACACGGGCGGCCTCGAGGCCGCCCGGTCCCGCACCGACCACGACAGCCTTGCGGCGAACCTCGGCCTTTTCGATCTCATGCGGGATCTGTCTCTCGCGACCGGTCGCGGCATTGTGGATACAGAGCGCCTCGCCGCCTTCGTAGATCCGGTCGAGACAATAGGTAGCGCCGACACAGGGCCGAATGCGCGCCTCCTCGCCGCTCTCGATCTTGCGCACGATATGCGGGTCGGCGATATGGGCGCGCGTCATGCCAACCATGTCAAGCTTTCCCTCGGCGATCGCATGACGGGCCGTCGCTACATCTCCGATGCGCGCGGCATGAAAGACCGGGAACTTGGTTATCGCCCTCACCTCACCGGCAAAATCGAGATGTGGGGCAGATGCCATGCCCTGGATCGGGATGACCTCGTTGAGCGCAACATCGCTGTCGATATGACCGCGAATGATGTTGAGAAAATCGATATCGCCGGATCGCGCAAGTCGTAATGCGATCTCTACGCCTTCCTCACGCGACAGGCCCTTCTCCCAGTCCTCGTCCGCGACGAGACGCATGCCGACAATGAAATCCGGCCCGACCGCCTTGCGAACCGCCTGCGTGACCATGACAGAAAAACGCATGCGGTTGTCGAGCGAACCGCCGAATTCGTCCTCACGCCGGTTGGTTGCCGGCGACCAGAAACCATCGAGCAGATGGCCGTAAGCCTCGATCTCGATACCGTCGAGGCCGGCTTCCTGCATGCGCTGCGCGGCGCTTGCATAGTCGGCGACGATACGCTCGATGTCCCAGTCTTCCACCTCTTTCGGGAAGGCCCGATGCGCTGGCTCGCGGATCGGCGAGGCCGCCAGCACCGGCAGCCAGTCGCCCTTGTTCCAGCTCGTGCGGCGGCCGAGATGCGTGAGCTGGATCATGACCGCCGCACCGAACTCATGACAGTCGTCGGCAAGCATCTTCAGCCAGGGAACGATCTCGTCGCGATAGGCATGGAGATTGCCGAAGGATGGCGGAGAGTCAGGCGAGACGACCGCCGATCCCGCCGTCATGGTCAGTGCAATACCGCCTCTCGCCTTTTCCCTGTGATAGAGCCGGTAGCGATCCGTCGGCATGCCGTTTTCCGAATAGGCCGGCTCGTGAGCGGTCGACATGACGCGGTTTTTCAGCGTCAGGTGCTTGAGTTGGAAAGGCTGCAGCAGGGGGTCTTTGGAGGACATGTCCGCACTCGTTGCTTGGGTGGGAGTGGCAATCGAACCGGTATTCTGACCCATGCCGCCTGAAATGACGATCCGATCGGCGTCGCTTTCTAGCCGGCGTGCGCCCGCCGGCTGCGGCTGAGATCGACGGCGGTATGCCAGAGAACGGCTGCGAAGATGATGGCGCCGCCGAAGAAGGTGGCGACAGGCGGCTGCTCGGAGAACAGGAGCCAGACCCAGAACGGGGTCAGCACGATCTCCATCGTCCCGATGAGCGCAGCTTCGGCCGGCGGCATTCGCCTGGCCCCGGCCAGGAAAAGCACAAGCGCCAGCGAAAAATTGGTCGCACCGAAAGCTGCAAGCACGATCCAGTTGTGAAGATCAAGCGAGCCAACCGAGCCGAAAGGGGCGAAGATGACGAGCGTCAGGAAGGCGCTGACAACCGTCGGCGGCAGGCTCGGCACCTCGGGGTTGATGCGCGGAATGATGATGACGAGCGCAAAGGAAACAGTCATGCCGAGCGCCAGCAGGTCGCCGAACCCGGTCCCACCACCGATCGACGAGGCAACGATGACCACAACACCCAGAAGAGAAATGCCCCCGGCAATCAGCGTGCGCCTTCCGACTCCCTCTTTCAGGATGATCCATCCGAACAGGGCGGCGATAAAGGGTGCGGTCGAATAGATCATCGTCACATTCGCAACGCTGGTCATATAGAGCGCCCCGATGAAGCAGCCTTGGCTGACCGTCTGGCAGACAATCATCGCCAGGCCGGATGGATGCAGGACCGAACGCCATTGCTTTCGTGATATCCCGCCTTCGAGGAACAGGCAGGGGATCAGCAGGAACAGCCCGCCGAACAGCGAACGCCAGGCGATCGCCGTCCAGACGTCCGTCGTCAGGAGCCGCGAGTAGACCCCGCTGGCGCTCCAGGCAAGTGTCGCCCCGATGACGAGAAGGACACCCTTCTCGCGCTCGCCGGCACCGAGGTGCCTAGCCGGATGGTCAATGGTCACACAAGTTAGTCTCGAAGGAGGAAAAGTCGAACGCACCTCCTTTCTGCACCCGCGATTGACATCAGACAAACGAATAGTAGAGATGGATGTCATCGATTTTTTCTATGGCTATCCATGCGCGAGCCCATCGAGAGTGATCTTCTCCGGACCTTCCTCGTCGTCGTCGAGACCACCAATTTCTCGGCGGCCGCACAGCGCGTCGGCAGAACGCAGTCTGCGATCAGCGCGGCAATCAAAAAGCTGGAAGACACGATCGGCGAAACACTGTTCGAACGCGGCGCTCGAGGGGTGGTGCTGACACGTCCAGGCGTCCAGCTTGTCCCCTATGCCCGCCGTGTCATCGATCTCCTGAGCGAGGCTGCGGCGACGATCCGCAGCAAGCCGCTCGGCGGACCGGTTCGCATCGGCATTCCCGAGGAATATAGCCAGACCGTGCTGCCCGCCGCGCTCGCCGCCTTTGCCGTGCGCCATCCGGCCGTCGAGGTCACGATCTCCTGCGATTATACTGTCCGCAACATCGCCGCCCTGGAACGCGACGAGCTCGATCTCGCAGTCGTCTTCGACTGGAGCGATCAGATGAGTGGTGAAGTGCTCTGTATCGATCCGACTGTTTGGGTGACCTCGATCGTCCATCGGCTGCACGACATCGACCCGCTGCCGATCGCAACCTACAGAGACTCGAGCTGGTGTCGCGATTTTGCATTGAAGTCGCTGCACCAGCTCGGGCGCAACTACCGGGTCGCTTTCATTGCCGATACCAGCTCCGGACTGAAGAACGCGGTGACTGCCGGTCTTGCCGTCACCACGCTGTCGCGCAGCAACATTCCGCCCGGCTGCCGGGAGTTGACGACCGAAGACGGTTTCCCGCCGATCGATTCCTCCAAGGTCGTGCTTCGTCGCAACACCTTCCGGTCGAGCGAAGCGGTTGCCGAGCTTGCCGAGATGGTGCGCGACGCCTTCCAGCCTATGGCCGGGCCTCCGATGGCCTAACCGGACGACGCAGCCGTCGCCGCGTTTCCGAGGGACTTTCGGAATAGCTTGCCCGATAGCTTCGTGCGAAGGCGGAGGCCGAATTGAAACCGGTTGCGGCTGCTATGTCGGCAAAGGACGCCGTCGTCTCTATCACCTTGCGCCGCGCCGCATTCAGTCTGAGCGCAAGATAGTGGATATGGGGCGGCGCGCCGATCGAGGCCTGGAAGAGATCCTGCAGGTGCCGGGCGCTGATCCCGACCCTGCGGGCAAGCCGCGCCAGCACGATCGGCTGCTCGATATTGTTCTCCATCAGCCGTACAGCGTGGGCCACCCGCGGATCGTCCATGCGCAAGCCTGCCGACAGCGCCTCGTCGGCATGAAAGGACGGCTGCTCGTAGCGGAACAGTCGGCTGACCTCGAGCGCAAGCGAATAGCTCTGGCGCCGCCGGATGACCTCCAGCATCAGGTCCACGGTCGGAAGCGAGCCTGATGTCGTCAGCCGCCTGCCGTCGATGACGAACCGGTCCTTGACGGCCGAAACCTGCGGATAGGCGAGCGCGAAATCCTCGTAATCCTCCCAATGCACGGTCGCCGACAGACCGTCGAGCAGGCAGGCTTCCGCAAGCAGCCAGGTGCCGGATTCGATGCCGGCGATCATGCTCCGGTGGCGAGCCGCCTGAGATAGCTGCATCTTCAGGCTCGCCGTTACGCTTTGCCGCCAGTTATAACTCGCCAGCACGAAGAGCGGCGTATCCGATGCCGTTGTTTGGAATGGTCCCTGCGCCGGTATGGCAATGTGGCTGGTTGTCGGCACAGCTTCGCCGTCAGGCGTGAAGATGTGCCAGCGGTAGAGCTCGCTGCCGGAGATGCGGTTTGCTCCACGCAGCGGTTCGATGACGGAGGCAATGAGAATGAGATTGGTGTCCGGCAGGACGAGAAGATCGATGTCGAGCCGTTCGGTCGATCGTTCCAGCACAGTCCCCTCCTTGGTGTTCCGATAATGTATCGATCGATTCCGAAAATGCAAAGCATCCTCTCTCGTCCTGGCGCGTAATGCCCTCAAGACGAGGGAGAACAACAAATATGCCTCTTGCGATGAACCGCGATG
>Ga0209758_1001261_pt1 | contig 31370 bp, 35 predicted proteins | sample AraplaMF_Col_mMF_FD_184258 | JGI IMG/M metagenome (GOLD analysis project Ga0209758, IMG submission 184258) | Arabidopsis root microbial communities from the University of North Carolina, USA - plate scrape MF_Col_mMF (SPAdes) (version 2) | ecosystem: Host-associated > Plants > Roots > Endosphere...
CGAACATCTTCTCGATGTCGATGATCGCCTGCTTGATCTCGCGATAGACCATGCCCATGAAATTCAGCGGCTGGTACAGCTGGATCATCATGGCGTTGACCAGCACGAAATCGCCGACCGTGTTGGTGCCGTTGCGCACGCCGATGGCGCACATCAGCATGGTCGCAGTCAGCCCGAGCGTGAAGATCACCGCCTGGCCGGTGTTCAGCACGGCGAGCGAAGTATAGGTGTGGATGCTCGCCTCCTCGTAGCGCGCGACCGACTTGTCGTAGCGCTGCGCTTCGCGGGCCTCCGCACTGAAATATTTGACGGTCTCGTAGTTGAGCAGCGAGTCGATCGCCTTGGTGTTCGCCTCGGTATCGGAATCGTTCATCTTGCGGCGGATGCCGATCCGCCACTCGGTCGCGATGTAGGTGTAATACATGTAGAGCGTGACCGTGATCAGCGTTGCGACCACGTATCGCCAATCGAACTGCCAAAGCAGCACGGCCATCAGCAGCGAGACCTCGACGATGGTCGGGATCAGCTGCAGGATCACCATGCGGACGATGACCTCGATTCCCTCGCGGCCGCGCTCGAGAACGCGCGTCAGGCCGCCGGTCTTGCGCTCCAGGTGAAAGCGCAGCGACAGCTCGTGCATGTGGACGAAGGTGATGGTGGCGAGCTTGCGGACCGCATGCATGGCGACCCGAGCAAAGATACCGTCGCGCCACTGCGTCAGCACCGCCATCAGTATGCGCGTCACGCCATAGCTGGCGGTCAGAAGCAGCGGCGAAGCGAGCACCCAGAGGTGCCAGTTGTCAGCTGCTACTGGTGCGGTGTGGGCGCCGGTCAGCGCATCCGTCGCCCATTTGAAGCTGAACGGCACCGTCAGCGTGATCAGCTTGGCGGCGAGCAGCAGCACCATCGACCAGACCACCCGCATCTTCAGGTCGAAGCGGTCGGTCGGCCAGATATAAGGCCACAGATGCGCCAGTGTACCCATCAGGGTGGCCCGCTCCAGCGGTCCAGCGGCAGGCTCGGGCACGTCGGGAACGCCTGGCGAATGAGGTGGGCTCATCAAGAAACCTGAAAGGCCCGCCGGATGCGGGCGCGGTGCGATTTGCGATTTTGGTTCGTCATATAGAAGCTTCCGGGCCGAAGCGCACCCCGCCAGTTGGCGAATCTTCAATGGTTTGGCGCTATTTACCGGTAGATTTCCGGGTGATCCGAATCACCTCAGGGGCTTGACGCCCCTTCGCTGCGATGCATCATGACACCAATGAGCACCATTAAAACCGTCTGTGTCTATTGCGGCTCCGGCCCAGGAACCAATCCCAACTTCATCGAAGCGGCGAAAGCCCTCGGCAAGGCGCTGGCGGACAATAAGATCCGCCTCGTTTATGGCGGCGGCTCGCTCGGCCTGATGGGGGCAGTCGCAACCTCGGTGCTGGATCACGGCGGCACCGTCACCGGCATCATCCCCGACTTCCTGCGGATGCGCGAGAATGCGTTGACGCGCGTGCAGGAGATGGTCGTCACCCCCGACATGCACGAGCGCAAGCGGCTGATGTTCGAGCGCTCCGACGCTTTCGTCGCCTTGCCCGGAGGGCTCGGCACACTCGAGGAGCTGGTCGAGCAGCTGACCTGGCAGCAGCTCGGCCGTCACGCCAAGCCCGTGCTGCTCGCCAACATCGATAATTTCTGGGAGCCGCTGTTCTCCCTGGTGGCTCACATGCGCCAAACCGAGTTCATCCGCGCGGGTCTTTCCGTCGACATCCTGAAGGCGGACAAGGTCGATGAAATCGTGCCACGGCTGCGTGCCGCGGCTGCACAGATTCCCGACAGCCAGCGCGATCTCGCGCCGGATGTGGCGCGCAAGCTTTAGCTCGCAGGAAACGTCACCGCCTCGATGCGGTTGCCGTCGGGGTCGGTCACGAACGCTGCGTAGTAGCGCACGCGATCGTGCGGGCGGATGCCCGGCGCGCCGTCGGATGCGCCGCCGCTCGCAAGTGCTGCGGTATGGAACGCATCGACCTCGCCTGTCGTCTTCGCCCGCAGGCAGATGTGCACGCCGCTCTCCGGCGGGACGGGCGGCATTGCCTCACGCAGATTGATCCAGAACTCGGGGTAGGCCTTGCCGAAGCCGATCGTGCGCGGCCGCGTAACGAGCCGCGTGAGCCCAAGGGCAGCGAGCGTGGCCTCGTAGAATTTTGCGGAGCGTTCGAGCTCGCTGACGCCGACGGAGATATGGTCGATCATTGGTCGCGCTCCCTCCTCACCCCAACTGTCATCGCCCTGCCGGTGCGCAATTGCGCACTAGGACCGGGCGATCCAGTACTCCGGGGCGCCGCGGCGTTACGGAGAAACCGCGGCGTACTGGATACCCCGCTTTCGCGGGGTATGACAGTCGTCGTGGGGCTCACGCTGGCGCGCCCGACTTCACCAGCTTGTAGATCACCGAATCCATCAGCGCCTGGAACGAAGCGTCGATGATGTTCGGGGACACGCCGACCGTGGTCCAGCGATCGCCGTTCTCGTCCTCGCTCTCGATCAGCACGCGCGTAACCGCGCCGGTGCCGCCGTTGAGGATACGGACGCGGTAGTCGATCAGCGTCAGGCCCTCGATGTACTTCTGGTATTTGCCGAGATCCTTGCGCAAGGCGACGTCGAGCGCGTTGACGGGGCCGTTGCCTTCGGCGGCCGAGATCAGGTGCTCGCCGGCGACGTCGACCTTGACCACCGCGAGCGCCACGGTGACGCGCTCGCCGAGCGCGTTGTAGCGCTGCTCGACATTGACGTCGAACTGCTCGACCTCGAAATAGTGTGGCACCTTGCCGAGCGTCCGGCGCGCCAGCAGATCGAACGAGGCGTTGGCGGATTCATAGGCATAGCCTTGCGCCTCGCGCGCCTTCAACTCCTCGACCAGCCGCGTCAGCTTGGGATCGCTCTTGTCGTACGCAATGCCGGCGCGATCGAGCTCCGCGATGACATTGGAGCGGCCGGCCTGGTCGGACACCAGCACCTTGCGGTGATTGCCGACCAGCTCCGGCAGGACGTGCTCGTAGGTCTGCGGATCCTTCATCACGGCCGAAGCGTGAATGCCTGTTTTGGTGACGAACGCGCTCTCGCCGACATAGGCCGCATGCCGGTTCGGCACGCGGTTGAGCATATCGTCCAGCGTGCGCGAGACTTTGACCAGCGTCGCCAGCCTCGAAGGCGTGACCGAGATCTCGAAGGCGTCCGAAAACTCCTTCTTCAATTTCAGCGTCGGGATCAGGGAACAGAGATTGGCGTTGCCGCAGCGTTCGCCGAGGCCGTTCAGCGTGCCCTGGATCTGCCGCGCACCGGCGCGCACCGCGGCCAGCGAATTCGCCACCGCCTGCTCGGTGTCATTATGGGCGTGGATGCCGACGTGATCGCCGGGGATGTGCTTCGTCACTTCCGTGACGATGGTCTCAACCTCGTGCGGCATGGTGCCGCCGTTGGTGTCGCACAACACCACCCAGCGCGCGCCGGCGTCATAGGCGGTCTTGGCGCAGGCGAGCGCAAAGCTCGCATCCTCCTTGTAGCCGTCGAAGAAATGCTCGCAATCGAGCATGACCTCGCGGCCGGCGGCCTTTGCCGCCGCGACGCTGTCGCGGATCGAGGCCAGGTTTTCTTCCTTCGTCGTCTCCAGCGCGACGCGCACCTGATAGGCCGAGGATTTCGCCACGAAACAGATCGCATCGGCCTTGGCCTCCAAGAGCCCGGCGACACCGGGATCGTTGGAGACCGAGCGCCCTGCCCGCCGCGTCATGCCGAAGGCGGTGAAGCGCGCGTGATTGAGCTTCGGCTTGCTGCCGAAAAATTCCGTGTCGAGCGGGTTGGCGCCGGGATAGCCGCCCTCGACATAATCGATGCCGAGATCGTCGAGCATGCCGGCGATGACCTGCTTGTCTGCAAGCGTGAAATCAACGCCGTTGGTCTGCGCGCCGTCGCGCAGCGTGGTGTCGAACAGATAGAGGCGCTCCTTGCTCATTGCGCAGCTCCGAGCGTCTTCTTCATGGTGGTGTTGGCGAGCCATTCGTCGTTCATGGTGACGCTGTTGCGCTGCTGAGCCGTATAGCCGCGCTTGGCAAAGAAATTTTGCGCGGTATCGCTGGCGTCGACGGTGAGCGCCGCAGCGCCGCGACTGCCTGCGAGCTTCTCCAGCGCGTCCACCAGCATGGTCGCGATGCCCTGCCTACCGACGGCCGGATGGACATAGAGCATGCGGATGTGATCGGTGCCGTGCAGCGACGCGAAGCCGACCGGCGAGCCGTCCAGCGTCGCGATCAGCGTCAGGTCGGACGCGAGCCGCTTGCCGAACTCTTCGGTCTCGGCCGCCGCCATCCAGGCCTCCTGCTGTGCCTCGCTGTAGTCGTCGCCGGTCAACTCCTGGATGCTGGCTGCGAAGATCGCGGCCAGCATCGGAACGTCGGCAGGCAGGAAGGGCCGAAGTGCGGGCCTGGGGTGCGCTTGTGCCATCGTCTTCACCACATCCCATAGAGTTTCAGCACGATCGCCACGGCGGCGCCGAGCAGCAGGATCTTCAGCGCGATATAATACAGCCAGTGCCGTGGAAACGGCGTGTCGGGCCGGGTCATCGCGCGACCTCCCAGGTCGTTCCGTCCTTGGAGTCCTTGATCGCGATGCCCATCGCGGCGAGCTGATCGCGAATGCGATCGGATTCCTTGAAGTCCTTCCGCGCACGCGCGGCTGTGCGCTCAGCGATCAGGCTCTCGACTTGCTTGGCATCGATACCGCTCGCCTGCTGCTTGCGCCCCTCCCATTGCGCAGCGCTCTCGGAGAGGAAGCCGAGCAGCCGCAACGAGCCCGCAAGGGCGGGTACGTCGCTGCCGCGCAGGCCATGCAGCGCCGCGATCGCCTGCGGCGTGTTGAGGTCGTCGAGCAGCGCTTCGAGCACGGACACGGCCGGCTTGGACGGCGCGACATCAGCGGCGATCCGATACCAGTCGTCGAGTGTCCTGGCGCTCTCTTCCAGCGACTTCATCGTCCAGTCGATCGGCGACGTGTAGTGCGTCTTCAGCATGTTCAGACGCAGCACCTCACCCGGCCAATCCCTAAGTAGCTCGTGGATGGTGATGAAGTTGCCGAGCGACTTCGACATCTTCTCGCTCTCGACCTGCAGGAAGCCGTTGTGCATCCAATAGTTCGCCATGCGCTGCTGGTGGAAGGCGCAGCACGTCTGCGCCACCTCGTTCTCGTGATGCGGAAACACGAGATCGATGCCGCCACCATGGATGTCGAACTGCTCGCCGAGATGCTTCCAGGCCATCGCCGAGCACTCGATGTGCCAGCCCGGACGGCCCTCGACCTTGATGCCTGACGGCGACGCCCAGGACGGCTCGCCCGGCTTGGACGGCTTCCACAGCACGAAATCGGTCGAGTCCTTCTTATAAGGCGCGACGTCGACCCGGGCGCCGGCAATCATCTCGTCCAGCGACCGCTTCGATAGCGCGCCATAGCGCGGCAGACCGGCATTGGCCGCGTTCATCGCCTGCGGCGAGAACAGCACGTGGTCCTCGGCGACATAGGCAAAGCCGCCCTTGACCAGCCGTTCGATGATCTCACGCATCTCGCCGATATGCTCGGTCGCCCGCGGCTCGACGCTCGGCCGAAGCGCGCCCAGCGCGTCGACGTCGGCGTGAAACTGCCTACCGGTCTCTTCGGTGACCTTTCGGATCGCCTCGTTCAGCGGCAGGCCGGGAAAATCCCGCGCGGCACGGTCGTTGATTTTGTCGTCGACGTCGGTGATGTTGCGGACATATTTGACGTGTGCCTCGCCATAGAGATGGCGCAGCAGCCGGAACAGCACGTCGAACACGATCACCGGCCGCGCATTGCCGATATGGGCGAAGTCGTAGACGGTTGGTCCGCAGACATACATACGGACGTTCTTCGCATCGAGCGGCACGAAGGTGCGCTTCTCCCGGCTCAACGTATCGTAAAGACGCAATTCCATTGGACACCCGTCGGCTGTTGGCCGGGCGTCCAGTACTCTCAATGTGTTTTGAGAAAAGACGGCTCCAGCCAGCGAATCGCTAGCTCGTAATCTCGCGGCAAATAATGCAGATGGCGAGGAGACCGTTCATGCGGCCACATATGGGCTATGAGGCCGCCTTCCGTCAAGAGAGCCGCGAAATTGCCGCTTTATCTCCGCAAAGCGCGGCCCCTCGCCTCGATGGTTCATCATCGTTAACCATTTGAGCCCATTCTGGAACCGGCGGTTCCCGGTTTTTAGCCCCAGGTGTTTTCATGCGATCCTTGCTCGCGCTCATTTCCTGCGCCTCCCTCGTTGCGGCCTCCAGCGCTTTCGCAGAGACCCGCGTTTTCATCATCGCCAACCAGGCCGATGGCTATGGCGTCGATCAATGCCTGGCCAAAGGCGAGAAATGCGGCGCGCAGGTTGCCCGCACCTATTGCCAGTCACGACAGTTTGCGCAGGCATCAAGCTACCGCCGGGTTGATCCCGACGAAATTACCGGCTCTGTCCCCAAATCCGGCGCAAACTGCTCCCATGGCCATTGCGACGAATATGTCGCAATCACCTGCCAGCGCTGAATTCGCTCGGAACTGGCGGACCTTAGGACCCCATCTTCGGCCCCTGAAACGACGTGACGATGCCGCAGGAAGCGGCTAATGGAGGGCGCGCTTCGGCCCCCTAAATCACTGATGGCCGTGACCTCGCTAGAATGGCGGATATGCCCGAATTTCTGTCTCTATCTCGTCCCCGCTCCCTGCTTGCCTGCACCGTGCTTCTCAGCGTCGTGCTCGCCACCGACGCCTTTGCTCAGGCCGGTCCGCCCGGACCGCCTCCTCCTGCCCAAGGCGGGCCCGGACCGAATCCGATGTGCGTGCGGCTGGAAGCACAGCTCGCCGGGCTCGACCGTGGGGCGAGCGGCGATCCCGCGCGCGAGGACCAGATCCGCCGCTACCAGGATTCCCAGAGCCGCCAGCAGGCCGAGCTCGACCGCGTCACCATGCAGGCCAAGCGCATGGGCTGCGACTCCTCCGGCTTCTTCTCGCTGTTCAACGGCCAGTCGGCGCAGTGTGGTCCGGTCAACACCCAGATCCAGCAGATGCGCGCCAATCTGGATCAGATCACCAGCAATCTCGAGCGCCTGCGTGGCGGCGGTCCCGGCGGGGGCAACCCCGAACGCGACAGCCAGCGCCGCTCGGTGCTGATTGCGCTCGCGCAGAACAATTGCGGCCCGCAATACGCCAATGCCGTGCAGTCGCAGGGCGGCAACTTCCTGAGCAACCTGTTTGGCGGCGGTAACAACCCCAACAATCCGCCGCCGGGCGCGCCACCTGCCGATTTCGGCGGCCCGCAATCCGGCACTTATCGCACCGTGTGCGTGCGCACCTGCGACGGCGCCTATTTCCCGATCTCGTTCGCGACCGTGCCGGCGCGCTTCCCCGATGACGAGAGAACCTGCAAGGCCTTGTGCCCGGCAGCCGAAGCCGTGCTCTACGCCCACCGCAATCCCGGCGAGGACATGAACTCCGCGGTTTCCATCAGCGGCCAGCCCTATACGGCGCTGCCGACCGCGTTCAAATTCCGCAGCGAGTTCAACCCGTCCTGCTCCTGCAAGGCGGCGGGCCAGACCTGGGCCGACGCGCTGAAATCGGCCGACGACAAGGCCGCCGTCGAGCAGCAGGGCGACATCATCGTCACCGAGGAGAGCGCCAAGAAGATGCAGCAACGGCAGCTCACCAAGGGCGCATCGGCGAATGGAAAGAAGGGTGCAGCTCCGGCGCCGGCCACCGCCGCCGCACCGGCGGCGCCGCCGCCTGCGGACGCGACCACCACGCCCCCGTCCGAGAACAAGCCGATCCGCTCGGTCGGCCCCCAGTTCTTGCCGCAGCAGCAGAAGTAAGGTTCTTACTTCCCTTCTTAAACCTGGCTACCCCTCGAACGCGTCGATCGAGGCCTTGCTGCCGCGCGAGACCAGCGTCTCGTCGGGTGCGGGCAACGCCTCGCCACGATCGCGAAAGCGGTTGGTGATGGGATAGCGGCGATCGCGGCCAAAATTTTTCCGCGTCACCTTTACGCCTGGCGCAGCCTGGCGGCGCTTGTATTCGGCGACGTTGAGGAGATGGTCGATGCGCGTCACCGTCTCGCGGTCGAAGCCGGCGGCAATGATCTGGTCGAGCGGCTCCTCGCGCTCGACCAGACGTTCCAGGATCGCATCGAGCACGTCGTAGGGCGGCAATGAATCCTGATCGGTCTGGTTCTCGCGCAATTCGGCTGTCGGCGGACGCGTGATGATATCGGGCGGGATCACCTCGCCGGCGGGTCCGAGCGCGCCATCGGGCTTCCAACTGTTGCGCAGCGCCGCCAGGCGGAACACCTGCGTCTTGTAGATGTCCTTGATCGGATTGAAGCCGCCGTTCATGTCGCCATAGAGCGTGGCGTAACCGACGGACATTTCCGACTTGTTGCCTGTCGTGACCACCATCAGCCCGATCTTGTTGGAGATCGCCATCAGCAGCGTGCCGCGGGTGCGGGCCTGGAGGTTCTCCTCGGTGATGTCAGGCGGCAGGTTCTTGAAGAGGCCGGACAGGATGGTCTCGAAGCCGGTCACGGCTTCCGCGATCGGCAACACCTCGTAGCGAATGCCGAGATGGCCGGCGAGCTCGCCGGCGTCGGCAATCGAATGTGCCGCCGTGTAGCGATATGGCAGCATCACGCCGTGCACCTGATCGGCGCCCAGCGCGTCGACCGCGATCGCCGCGCAGAGCGCCGAGTCGATGCCGCCGGAGATGCCGAGCAGCACGCCGGGAAAACCGTTTTTGCCGACATAGTCGCGCAGGCCAAGCACGCAGGCGGCGTAGTCGGCGCGGTCGCCTTCGGGTTGCTCCGCGATCGGACCGGTGCAGCGCCAGTCGCCGCCGGTTCTGGTGAAGCGCAGCGTGGTGATGCTTTCTGCGAACGCCGGCAGTTGCGCTGCAAGCGAAAGATCGCCGTTGAGCGCGAACGAGGCGCCATCGAACACGACCTCGTCCTGGCCGCAGACCTGATTGAGATAGACCAGCGGCAAGCCGCTTTCGGTGACCCGCGCAACCGCGACCGACAGACGCACATCGTTCTTGTCGCGCCCATAGGGCGAGCCGTTCGGCACCAGAATGATCTCGGCGCCGGTCTCGGCCAGCGTTTCCACCACGTTCTCGTAATCCTCGGATTCTTCCAGCCAGATGTCCTCGCAGATCGGCACGCCGATCCGCACGCCGCGCACGGTGACGGGACCCGCCGCGGGCCCGCGCGAAAACAGGCGCTTCTCGTCGAACACGCCGTAGTTCGGCAGATTGCATTTGAAGCGAAGCGCGGCGATACGCCCGCCATCGAGCAGCGCGCAGGCATTGTAGAGTTTGCCGTCCTCGATCCAGGGCGTGCCAACCAACATCGCCGGGCCGCCGTCGGCGGTCTCGCGCGCCAGCGCTTCGATGGCCGAACGGCAGGCGGCCTGGAAGGCCGGCTTCTGCACCAGATCTTCCGGCGGATAGCCGGCGATGAACAATTCCGGAAACAGCACGAGATCGCCGCCATCGGCGATCGCCTGTGCACGCGCGGCCCGCACCTTGGCGGCATTGCCCTCGATGTCGCCCACAGTCGGATTGAGCTGGGCGAGTGTAACTGCAAATGCGTTGAGACGTTCGGTCATGGCCGCCGTCCTCGTCTTAAAGAAATCCCAATCGCTCGATGATGGCGATGATCCAGAATGCGCCGGCCATCAGCAGCGCAACGCCGACCGCGGCCGAGCCCATGTCCTTGACCCGGCCGATCTGCTTGTCGTGATCCATGGTCAAGCGATCGGCGAGCTTCTCGATCGCGGTGTTGAGCAGTTCGACCACCAGCACGAAGGCGACTGCGCAGACGAGCTCGACCGCGCGCATCGCGGTCGCCGCGACGAGCCACGCCACGGGCAGCGACAGGACCAGCGCAAAGATCTCCTCGCGGACGGCCTGCTCCGAGCGGAACGCAAAGGCCAGACCGTTGCGGGAATTGATCGTGGCCTTCCAAATGCGCAGCAAGGTCTCAGAGCCCCGCTGCGGTCGGCATCGGCCGGACCTTGCCGGCGCGTTCCTGCTTCAGCAGTTCGGCGATCAGGAAGGCCATATCAATGGATTGCTCGGCGTTGAGGCGGGGATCGCAGACGGTGTGGTACCGATCGTTGAGATCCTCGTCCGTGATGGCGCGGGCGCCGCCGATGCATTCGGTGACGTCCTGGCCGGTCATCTCGAGATGAACGCCGCCGGCATGAGTGCCTTCCGCCGCGTGGATCGTGAAGAACGACTTCACCTCGGAGAGCACGCGGTCGAACGGCCGCGTCTTGTAGCCCGTGGTCGAGGTGATGGTGTTGCCGTGCATGGGATCGCACGACCAGACCACCACCCTGCCCTCGCGCTTCACCGCGCGGATCAGGCCCGGCAGATGATCGGCAACCTTGTCGGAGCCGAAGCGGTTGATCAGCGTCAGCCGCCCCGGCTCGTTGTCGGGATTGAGCACGTCGATCAGCTTCAGCAGCTCGTCGGGTTTGAGCGACGGCCCGCACTTCAGGCCGATCGGGTTCTTGATGCCGCGGAAATATTCGACATGGCCGTGATCGAGCTGGCGGGTGCGGTCGCCGATCCAGATCATGTGGCCCGAAGTCGCATACCAGTCGCCGGTAGTGGAATCGACGCGGGTCAGGGCCTGCTCATAGCCGAGCAGCAGCGCCTCGTGGCTGGTGTAGAAATCGGTGGCGCGCAGCTCGGGATGGCTCTCGAGATCGAGGCCGCAGGCACGCATGAAATTGAGCGCGTCGGAAATGCGGTCGGCCAATTCCTTGTAGCGGCGGGACTGCGGACTATCCTTCAGGAAGCCGAGCATCCACTGATGCACGCTGCCGAGATTGGCGAAGCCGCCGGTCGCGAAGGCGCGCAGAAGGTTCAGCGTCGCGGCCGACTGGCGATAGGCCATCAGCTGGCGCTGCGGATCCGGCACGCGCGCTTCCTTGGTGAACGCGATGTCGTTGACGATGTCGCCGCGATAGCTCGGCAGTTCGACGCCACCCACCTTCTCCGTCGGCGAGGACCGCGGCTTGGCAAACTGGCCGGCGATGCGGCCGACCTTCACCACCGGCACGGCGCCGGCATAGGTGAGCACCACCGCCATCTGCAGCAGCACGCGGAAGAAGTCGCGGATGTTGTTGGCGCCGTGCTCGGCAAAGCTCTCGGCGCAATCGCCACCCTGGAGCAGGAAGGCCTCGCCGGCCGCAACGCGGGCCAGCGCTTTCTTCAGATTGCGCGCCTCGCCGGCAAATACCAGCGGCGGAAAGGTTGCCAGCTGCGCCTCGACGTCGGCCAAAGCCTTGGCGTCGGGATAGTCGGGCACCTGTAGCACCGGCCTGCTGCGCCAGGACTCGGGCGTCCACCGCTCGGACATCACAATCTCTCCGTGAAGCAAAAAAATGCAACCTGATCTGTGGGTTGCGAGGGCCGCCTTATACACAGGCTGGCACGACACCGCCAGTTGTAAATCCATTTCGCAATGCAAACCCTTGCGGGCAAAGCCGAATTCGAATTTGCTAGGGGTGGTTGAGCAAACCGGCAAGACCATCCATGGATGCGCCACTGGACGACGTCTTCATCGACGAGATCAGCTTCCCGGCGATCGACGGGTATGCGCTGGCCGCGCTCGGTTAGCACCGGGGTGGGCCGGCATCGGCGAGGACCTGCCCAAGGGCGTGTTCCTGCAATGGGCTGATTGGGTCTCGAGCCCGCGCTATCTGTTCGATTCAAAACTGCCGGCGCTGGAGAATTTTGCAAAGTTCAGGGGCGAGCTGCGCGCGCTCTGCTTCTCCGACGATCCCTGGGCGACGCGGCCGGCTGTCGAGTTGCTGACATCAGGCTTCACGTCAATCAAGCCGGAGGTGCTCGACGTCAAACCGTCAGACGTCGGCGCCAAGGCAATCGGCCATTTCGGCTTCTTCCGCCCCGACCACCGCGACACGCTGTGGCGCGGCGTGGCGGAATGGATCCAGGGGGAGTGAGCGTCACGCCGTGTTGAAGGCTGCTCGCCACTTTATTGTCATCGATCACCGCGAAACTTGATGTCCATCGTCGTGGTTTGCCAATGGCCGGCGACGCGAGTTATCGCGTTCCGTGCGTGGGACGCGACGAGGACATCATGCAGCATCACGCCAGCCCCAGCAGCGAAAGCAAGGTCCCGGAAGTCACCCTCGGCTTCTGGATCATCAAAATCGCGGCCACGACGCTGGGCGAGACCGGCGGCGACACTGTCACGATGACGCTGAACTGGGGCTACCTCGCGGGCACATGCCTGTTCCTGGCGGCCATGATCGTGCTGATCGCCGCGCAAATCCGCGCGAGCAAGTTCCACCCGGCGCTGTACTGGGCGACCATCGTGGCCTCGACCACCTTCGGCACCACGATGGCCGATTTCGCCGACCGCTCGCTCGGCATCGGCTACACCGGCGGATCGACGCTGCTCCTCACTTGCCTCGTGCTGGTGCTCGGCCTCTGGTATCGCACGGAAGGAACGATCTCGGTCAACAGCGTCAGCAGCCCGCGGGTCGAGGCCTTCTATTGGGGCGCGATCACCTTTTCACAAACACTCGGCACCGCGCTCGGCGACTGGATCGCTGACACCGGCGACCTCGGCTATCGTGATGGCGCGCTGATCTTCGCGGCGGGGCTCGCCGTCGTCGCAGTGCTCTACTTCTGGACCCGCGTCTCGCGCGTGACGCTGTTCTGGGCCGCGTTCATCCTGACGCGTCCGCTGGGCGCTACCGTTGGCGATTTCCTCGACAAGCCGCTCGACCATGGCGGGCTGGCCTTGAGCCGGCCGCTGGCTTCCGCCGTGATTGCCGCGTTCATGGTGGTCTGTCTGCTGCTGATCCCGCAGCGCGCCGGACAGCATCCGGGCGAACACGCGACCGAGCGCGCCTAGCGAATGATCGTCGTCAGCGACGAGTAGCGCTTGTTCGGCTTGGCCTCAACCGCCGAGAACTGCGCGAAGGCGTCACTGACGCGCTTCGCGGGTGGCGTATCGCCAGCGAAGCGGAATTCTTGCGGCCGCGGCGCGTAGAAGCTGGCGCTGTAATAGGAATCGTCGAAGCGCGCCTCGCCGACCCCGAACAATGCGTCGCAAACGAACAGCAGCGCGTAGACTCCCGCGACCGCTGCGATAACCTCCTTGAGAACCGACATGATGATGCCCTGCCCTTTTGCGCGCAGGATGCAGGTCGGTTCCAAAGCCCTGGTTTAAGGCGCCGTGCTTCTTGTGTGCAGGGTTTGCCGGGCTTAAGCGAATTGCAGACAATTTTATCGATCGCAAAGAAAGAGCCCGCCTGACCGGGTCAGGCGGGCCCCAGGATTGGCCGCTCGGGAGGTATCAGACGGCGAGATTCATCCAGACAGCCTCAGGCTCGGTGAAATTGTCGAGCGCTCCGCATCGACCTCGATGGCGAGGATCCGCAAGTCGTGATCGTCTCCGATCTTACACGTCCGGTCAGACCACCGGCTCATCCTTCAACGCGGCGATCACCTGCTCGCCGGGCGCGGTAAGACGATAGGTCACCAGCGGACGGCTCGACGGCGGCTTGCGATCGATCTCGACGATATAGCCGCGCACCATCAGCGCTTCGAAGCTGCCATAGTAACCGTACATGCTGATCTGGTTCTGCCTGAGCACTTTGAACTCGCGCAACAGGCGGATCTCGTTGCCCGAGAGCAGCGAGCGACGGACGCGTTGCACGAAGCTCGCGCGCTGCTCGAACCAGGCCGCGTCGGGCAGTTCGCGCGAAGACGGCACGGCATCCCGATCACGCATGCGCATCTCGCCTTCGGCTCTCGCCGCCGAGGGCAACTGCATGCTGATGCCGACCGCATCCCTGGCGTCGTCGAGCAACGCGATCGGCCAGCGCCGCCTGTTATCGACCATGACCGGCGGCGGCACGACATTGTCGCGCACCAGCTGCTCGAAACGGCCGGCGGTCACACCGACATAGGCGGCCGCCCGGCGGCGGTCGACGAAACGGGTGTCCCGCCCGTGCTCGCAAGCATTAGTCTCGTTCACCCCAAAATCCCCTGCCGCATCGTCGCGGACGCGCCGCGCGGGCCCGAGGGGCCCGTCGGCAAGCGACACTAGGGTGAAACGAGCGCTCTCAAAAGCCAGAGAAATTCGCACATGTTGCTGCCGTTTCGGCAACGGCTATAGTGCCGCCGGGGGTCCCATGCGCTTTCACTCACCTAGCATCCAGTACTTCCACGCCGTCCGCCGCACCGGCTCGATCCGGGCCGCCGCGCGCCTTCTGAACGTCGCCTCGTCCGCCGTCAGTCGCCAAATTCTCAAGCTCGAACAAGAGGTTGGATCGCCCTTATTCGAGCGAACCGCTCGCGGCCTGACATTGACGACGGTGGGCGAGATGCTGGCGCGCCACGTCATGAACGTGCTCCAGGATCTCGACCGTTTCCGTTCGGACGTCGCGTCCCTCTCCGGCGCCTGGCACGGCACGATCAGCATCGCCTGCATCGAATCCCTCGCGGAATCGGTGTTGCCGGATTTGATCGCCGCGCACCGCAGCCGGGCCCGGCGCGTCAGCTTCACCACCATGGTGATGGGATCGTCCGACGTGCTCGAAGCGTTGCGGCGGGGCGAAGCCGACATCGGCATCGCCATGGCGCTCAGGCATCCACCTGATCTGCGGCAGGTTGCATTGAAGCGATTTCGTCTCGGCGCGCTGGTGGCGCGCGAGCATCCGCTGGCGCGCCGCAAGACGGTGACGCTGGAGCAATGCCTCGCCTTCCCGGTCATTCACGCGCTGCCGGAGCTGTCGATCTATCATTTGCTGCAGCCGCTGATCGCGCAGCTCTCCGAGACGCCGGAGCCAGCGATCCAGGCCAACTCGATCGACCTGATGCGTGAGCTCGCCGCGCGCGGAGTCGGCGTCGCCTTCCAGACCCAGCTCGGCATTGTCAGGCTGACGCGTGACGCACAGCTCGTCTTCCTGCCGCTCGATAATGCCGGCAGCCCGGTGTGGTCGGATCTCGGCATCTATGTCCGCGCCGAGCGTACCCTGCCTGCCTTCACGGAATCATTTCTGCAGGAGCTGGTCCGCGAACTGGGCGAGCGCGAGCGGCGAGAGAATGCGGCATATCCGCACATCGCCTGACCTGCTGATCTGGCAGTAGTTTCCCGGAATATGGCTGATGGTCAGGCGTTGATATCCCTTGCGGTTCCGCCAGCTGCCTTTCGCCCTGTAGGATCCAAACATGCCGGTCGATCGGCTGAAGCCATCGCGTGTCCTCGACATCGAGCGCTTCTCGGATTTCAGCGAGTTTCGCGCGAACGAGGTGCTCGGGCTCGGCCGCAGCACGCCGCTTCGACCGCGCGAATTCTCGCTGTCACGCGCCATCCTGCCGCTCCAGAGCGGGCTGTTCGTGCTCCAGCGCGCCTTCGCCCGGCGCTTTGAAGCCGAGATGGGGACGGATACCGGCATCGGCCTCGTCGTCCCGCTCAACTTTCATTCCATCACCAATGGGCACGAAGTCGATAGCTCGACAATCGGCGTCGTGCGCGGCAAGGCGCCCGTCGTGTCGATCGAGCACCAGCCCAACACCTATTTCATGTTGCGCTTCAACTCGGACATGCGGCATCGCGGATGGGCGGATTTCAATACCGGGCTCGCCAATGTCCGTCCGCAGCACGATCCGATGGCACGTCTACGCGCCGCTTTTCTCGAGATGTTCTCGCTCGCTTCGGCATGCGATGATCCCAGGCAGTTCGAGGCGCACCACCGCCCGGTCCAGGAAACGCTGCTCGCTTGCCTCGATGCTGCGCTGGTGCCGGCGGAGGCTCTCACAGCCCGCCCCGGGTCGTTCGACAGGTACCGCAAGCTGACTGTCCGGCTCGACGAGGTCGTCGAGCTGTTCGGCAGCCAGCCGCTCTACAGTGACGACCTCGCCATGGCGCTCGGCGTATCCGTGCGTACGCTCCAGACTGCGACGCAAGCGGTGCATGGCGTCAGCCTGCACCACTATCTCCGTCTCAAGCGCCTCTGGGCCGTTCGCGTTCTCCTCATGACGGGCGGCGCCGGCTTGACCGTGAAGACCGCAGCACTCGCCAACGGCTTTTGGCATCTCGGCGACTTCTCGATGGGCTACAAGCGGGCCTTCGGCGAAATGCCGTCCGAGACATTGGCGCGCGGACGGGGCCCGCTTTATCGCAGCTGAGGAGCGGATCGCGCGCTCAGGCGTGGCCGTTCTCCTTGCGGTGCGCGTTGTCGCCGAGGCGGTCGACCCAGGCGATGCCGATCGCCGAGATGATGAAGGTCAGGTGGATCAGCACCTGCCACATCACGCCAGTCTCGGTGAAATTGCTGCGCGTCGTGCCGAGATTGCCGGCCTCGATGAAGGTCCTGAGCAGCGAGATCGAGGAGATGCCGACGATGGCCATCGCAAGCTTGATCTTGAGCACGCTGGCATTGACGTGACTGAGCCATTCCGGCTCGTCGGGATGGCCGCGCAGGTTCAGGCGCGAAACGAAGGTCTCGTAGCCGCCGACGATCACCATCACGAGCAGGTTCGAGATCATGACGACGTCGATCAGGCCGAGCACGACCAGCATGATCTGCTGCTCGCTGGCGTCGAACGAGTGCGCGACCAGGTGCCACAGCTCCTTCAGGAACAGCAGCACGTAGACCGATTGCGCGACGATGAGGCCGACATAGAGCGGCAATTGCAGCCAGCGCGAGCCGAAGATCAGCCGCGGAAACAGGCCGACCGGCGGATTTGCCAAAGCTGCTTTGGATTCAGACGACATCGATCACTCCAGGAAGACGAAGGCGGGGCTTAGAGACTTGCGATGACCGGCGCCAGCTCGAGCGAGCCGCGATAGATCATCTCGAAGGCGACGTAGACGATGATGGCGAGGCCGACATAGGCAATCCAGCGCTGCTTCTGCAGCACGCGGCCGAGCAGATCGGCGGCAACGCCCATCAGTCCGACCGACAGCAGGAGGCCGAAGGCCAGGATGTAGGGATGCTCGCGCGCCGCACCCGCGACGGCGAGGACGTTGTCGAGCGACATCGAGACGTCGGCGGCGACGATCTGCAATGCCGCCTGCCTGAACGTCTTGCGCGACGCCGGTGGTGCGCTTCCAATGCCGCTATGGCTGAACGCGAGCGCGCTGGAATGGGCCGACTGCTCCCGCAGCTCGCGCCACATCTTCCAGCACACCCACAGCAGCAGTACGCCGCCCGCAAGCAGTAGTCCGATCACCTGGAGAAGCTGGGTCGCGACGCCGGCAAAGACGATCCGCAAGCCGGTGGCCGCAATGATGCCGACGACGATGGCGCGGCGGCGCTGCCCGGCCGGAAGTCCGGCCGCGGCAAGGCCAATGACGACGGCATTGTCGCCGGCGAGCACAAGATCGATCAGGACGACCTGGAGCAGCGCGCTCAGCGCCTCGGCCGTGATGATGTCAGTCATGTCTCATCATTTTTTTGAAACGGACGGATCCAGCCAGTGCGGCTTGCGGCGCTCGATCCAGTCGAACACTTTTGAACGCGAGGTCCGCAACGCCGGTACGTCCTCGGCGAGCAGCGCAAGGCCGAGCGGCAGCATCCAGATGCCGAGCACCGGCAGGAAGGACAGTACGCCACCGACGACGAGCAGCATCCCTGCGGGAATCCGGACCCAGCGGCTGGACGGTTGCATGAGATAGTCGACGGTACCGGCAAGACGCGGCGGCAGCCGGTGGACGAGCACGTCAAGCCGCGCGTCGCCGCCAGCCGGTTGGCTGTGATCGGATCTCGTTGCTTGCTCGTCCGAAGTCACGCTCATGCTCACTCCTTGCTCACCACGTTAACCGCGGCGGGGCCAACCGGTTTCGCGCGCGGCAGCACCAGCGTCAGCAGGCGCAACAGCTTGATCGCCTGCACCTCATGCGGATGCACGTCCTCATCGGCGGCCGCAACGCGCTCTGACAGTTCGATGAGATGGGACGAGAGCGGCAGGTCCGAGACCGGCCGCAGCGTATTGATCACCACATTGGCGAAATCAGGCTCCTTGAGCCGTTCGGCCAGTTCGTCGAACATCGCGAACAGGCGGTCATCGCCGATATGCGGCGCCAGGTCGCGCTCCCGGATGAAGCGGATCACCTCGTCGCGCTCGACCGGCGACACGCGCCGGTCAGCCACGGCGACCAGCGCGCCTGATATCACCAGCGCCACGGCAGCCTGCTCGTTGAAGCTGCGCGGCTCGGTGATCTCGAGTTCGATCAGCGTGGAAGTGTTCACGTCAGACATCGATGCTCCCTTAGCTTGCGAAATGGCCGCGCGGAGCTGCGATCGAGACGATTGGTCGGAGGGAACTTGAGAAGGCCCGACAATCGGCCGATCCATCGCATTCGCGCGGGACAGGTTCATCCGACATCACGAGGTTGGCCGACTTCGTCGACGTCCTCGCCAGAGGGGCCCGGATTCTTGTTCCGCTCACAGGTAAAGCCGGCTCAGTCGGATTCAAGGCGACATGACTGCGACCAGCGGCCGCATCAATGGTCGGCCTGCGCGCGCTGCCGGTGGGCGTATTCTGCGCCCCATCCAAGGCCAAGCGTCACCGAGATGAGCGAGCCGAGCAGCACGCCGAACTTCGCGGCGTCCAGCAATCTCTCGTCGTTGAATGCAAGCATGGCGATGAAGATCGACATGGTGAAGCCGATGCCGGCCAACAGTCCGATCAGGCAGACGCCGGCCCACGTCACATCCGGCGCCAATCGGCATCGGCCTACACGCACGGCAAGCCAGGTCGCAGCGATCACGCCGATCGGCTTTCCCGCGCAAAGCGCGAGCCCGACGCCGAGCGTCACGAATTCAGCACCGCCGCTGAGTTCGGCACTCCGGAGATCGACCCCGGCATTGGCCAGCGCGAACAGCGGCATGATGGTGTAAGCGACCCAGGGATGCAGCGCCGCCTCGACGCGAATGACCGGCGGCACGATCTCCTCACGTGCCGAGCGCACCGGCGTGATCAAGCCGAGCACGACGCCCGCGAGCGTCGGATGGATGCCGGCCATGAGGAATCCCGCCCAGACAATAATAGCCGGCAGGATATAGGCGAACGCGGAGTTTAGGCCGAGCCGCTGCAGCCCGAGCGCCAGCAGCACGCCGAGCGATCCGACGAGGAATCCATTGAGATCGAGCCCGCTGCTGTAGAAGAGCGCGATGATGAGAACGGCGATGATGTCGTCGATGATCGCAAGGGCCAGCAGGAAGACGCGGATATTGGCCGGGATCGATCGTCCCAGCAGAGCAAGCACGCCGACGGCAAAAGCGATATCGGTCGCCGTCGGTATTGCCCAGCCTTGGCTGCGTCCTGCGACGTTGTTGAAGCTCAGATAGATCAGTGCGGGCACGATCACGCCGCCGACCGCTGCCAGCACCGGCAGGATCGCCTGATCGAACCGGCTCAGTGCGCCCTCGTGGATTTCGCGGCGGACTTCCATGCCGACGACCAGAAAGAAGATCGTCATCAATCCATCGTTGATCCAGAAGTGCAGCGATCGCGTAAAGGCGAACTCCCCGAATCGAAGCGGGATCGGCAGGTTCCAGACATCGTGATAGGAATGGGCAACGGGTGAGTTGGCCCACAGCAATGCCGCGGCTGCAGCAACAAGCAGCACGCCACCGCTGACAGCCTCGATGTGCAGGAACTGCTGAAGCGCGACGAGCGCGCGTTCGACGAGAGGAAGGGATTTCGGCAATTGCCTGCCGGGCAGCTGATCGTTCATGGGCACACGCATCCTGCGTGGCGGCCCGACCATCGCTCGACCTGTCGCTGCCACGTGCAGCGAGCACCCGAGGCGTCTTCTACACCGCGAGGAGATTAACGCAACCCGTTTCGAACTTGGGGAACTGCAGAGCGAACGGACCGTTGGTGCAGCTCACGATGCACTCACCGCGCGACAGAAGCCGCATGTGCCGCTGGATCGCGACATCGACGATTTCAGGAACGAGCGCGCCCATCGGGCGTGGTGCTCAAGTGTCGTGATAGCGCTCGCGCAAGCTTCACGAACGACAACGTCATCTCTAAAATTGGTAGGCCGTCGAGGAATGCATGACTGATGTTAACTGGTGCGCCGGTTGCGGCCACAGCCTGGTCCCGATCCTGTCCGAGAATGGCCGCGCGCGACCGAACTGCTTCTGGTGCGAGGGCGTCGACGCGCGAACCATGGAGATGGCGAAGTGGGCGGACAGCCCGGCCGGCAAGCCGTATCCGGCGGTGCCTCGCGCCTTCGACTGAGGCGCCTCCGCCTCAAGCCCGTGCCACCAGGCGTGGACGGAACACCGACTCGACGGTCGGAGCCGGCGCAGCAGCGAGCTTACGCGCCGACCGACGCCGCGGGATGAAGAAGCTGCTCACGACGATCGGCTCGAAATCGCCGAGTGCGGTGCGCTCCTTCACAAGCAGACTCATGACCGAGCGCATCTTGATGATCTCCTGCGCCACGAAGCTGCAATCCTCGTCGCGATTGATCTGCTCATGCATGATCGCCTCGGCCTCGCGCATGCTCACGCGTAGCGCTCTGATGGTTCTGCGAATTTCGTTGATGCGGTTGTCCACGGCTGCCTCCATCTCGGTCGCAGCATAAGAACAAAACATGAACACCTTGTCAATCGTCACTGCGCCGTTCGCGACCCAATCGCCAAAGAGCAGCCATTTGGCGGCCGGCGTCCTTGCACGCGCACCGGCGATGCTTGCTGACAAATTGGACAAGTCGCCTCGTTGTCCCGGAAGCCCCGCTCCCGGGCGCAACCCCGGACGATCCAAACCGGCGCACGATCTAACGTCCCGTACAACCACTGGATTTTTTCCTGAACGGACCTCGCCCGCCTCGCGCCAGGCTCGCTTGCCCCGTCGCGAACGAACTGGCCCAAAATTCGCAACGACGTTCGCCAAGCGAAGCAACGGCGCAGAGCGGAGAAACGTCATGAACGTGCATGCTGCGGGCGATCTCAGGACGACCGGTCTCACCCACCCGAACGGCGCGCCGCTCCGCCTCAACATCAAGGACTTCGTCGCGATCGACCGTGACAGGAATGCGAAGTTCGAAGCGACCTATCGCCCGCAAGCGCTCTACAACCGAGCAAACGAAGGCTTTCACGCCAATAACGAGAGCTTCCTGCTGCACGAGGTCGCGACCAACCTGCCGATCTATCGCCCGGACACAGGGCCCACCGACTTCCATCTGCATCTGCCGCCGGGCGGCTTTCAGCTGGTGCTGGTCACGTCGGGAGCGTTCACGTTCGACTATGATGGGCGCTTCTACAATGTCGGCCCCGGCGCAGTTATGCTGCAAAGCGCGATCGTGCATCGCCAGCTGTTCTACACGTGGTCAGGTCTTTCGACCGAAGAAAACCTGAAGACGCCGCAGACGGTCGTTCCCGACCCGATCTCGATGGGTTACTCCGGCAAATTCCTCGAGGCCTTTATCACCGATCCCACCACCTTTCCGAATCCGACCATCGTCGGACCTGATAAGATCGACGAAGCCGAGACGCCCCGCGTGGCCTGGAGCCACGAGCTGCATGATCGCCCGGCCAATGCCGGCTTCTGGCTTCAGGATCCCCTGGCGCTGGATGCGCTGTTCAAGCCGCTCAGTGACGGTTCGGTCAAATCAGCGCAGCCGGTTTACGTGCGCGATATCGGGATCGAAGCGCCGAGCGGCCAGCTCGTGACCGGCCACATCATCGCGACTGATCCGCGCGGCCATTCGCTGCTGCCGAAGAGCACATCGGCCGCAGCAGACGCCGCCTCCTTCGCCAAGGGCGAGGTCGTGATCTATCGCGTCATTCGCGGCACGGCGGAGTTCAAGAACAAGGCCGGCGAGATCTTCGAGCTCGCCGCCGGCGACGTCGTGACCGCAGGCAAGAATGCGATCAGCCTGATTGCGGTCGACGAGAACACGCAGGTGCTCCGCCTCGGCCTTCTCAAGGGGATCGAGAACCTTCGCAGCTGGACACCGACGCAGCGCGACGAGATCGACGGTCTCGCCGGCCAGATCATCACGCAGAGGGACATCCGTCCCTTGCGCACCGAAGGCAAGCCGGTCGGATATCTGTACGCGTAGGCGCGAGCGGGAACGCAGCTGCGGGCCTTGCTCGTCCGCGAATGGTGCTGCTAGTTCATGGGCGATCGAGATGCGCCTGGAGCACCGGTTTTGCCCGTGAGCCGCGACGTCACCAGAACCTGCGGAAGCTGCACGGCCTGCTGCGATGGCTGGCTGCAAATCGAAGTGCGCGGACACAAGGTGCGCAAAGGGCAACCGTGCCCGTTCAGCGTCGCGCAAAGATGCTCGATCTATGCCGAACGTCCGCAACACCCGTGCCGCGAATTCATCTGCGGCTGGCTGGTCACTTCGAGCCCGCTGCCGGATTGGATGCGACCGGATCAATCCAGCATGATCATGCTGGCCGCCAATTTCTTTTGGCAAGGCCTGCCGGTTGACGTCGTCGTACCTGTTGGTGAGCAACCGAAGAAGAAAGCGCTGGATTGGCTGACACGATTTTGCGCCGAGAACAGGCGGCTGCTCGTTTATCAGATCGGCGATGAGTGGTTCGCGTTCGGCCCGCCGGCGTTCCAGACCGACATCGCCGACCGCCTTGGGCGCGGCGAAACGCCGTGGGGCGATTAAAGCAAGCCTCCGGATTTGTTGGCTTTTTTCGGTTTGACTTGTGTGGCAGCGCGCAATGCGGCAGATCGCCGCGCGACACGTTTTGTCAGGAATAGTTGCACGTTAGGCACACTCCGCCGGAAAGCGAGTAACATCACACCATTCCGTTTGTATACGGTATCTGGCATACATTACCTTCCTCTTTATCCCGGGCCCATCAGGAGTCCGCGGCGATAAAGGGGAAACGAGATGAGGAAGGCCTTTCTGCTCGGCACGGGGCTTGCGGCCCTTTGTGCAACCACAATGAGTCATCCCTTGCGAGCTGCAACCATCGACGACGTTGTTGCCCGCCTCGATGCGCTCGAACGCAGCAACGCCAAGCTCGCCAAAGAGAACGCGCTGCTTCGTGACCGCGTCAATCACATGGGCACGCCCAGGGCCGCGGCGACCGCCGTCGCGCCGGCTTCGCCGAAAGGCAACGCGGTTCTGCATGCGGCGGTCGCACCGTCGCCGGCACCTGTGGCCGAGCACACCGTCGTCAGCATCGGCGGCGCTCCGCTCTACAGCAAGGCTCCTGGAAGCAATCCGTTCATCGACAACACGACCGTGACGCTCTACGGCCACGTCGATCTCTCCGGCGACATCTTCAACGCCGGCGTCTACGACCAGGGTACAAAGTTCGGCGTCTCCAGCAACCTCACCTATTTCGGCGTTCGCGCGCGGCACAATCTCGATCCCTATGGCTATCCCGGCTGGGCGGCCATCGCGCAATTCGAATCCCTCGTGGAGGTCGCAGCCGTTCCGACCGAACGCGCGGCGTTCGGCACCCGCGACAGCTTTCTCGGCATGGAAAGCCCCTGGGGCACGATCAAGGCCGGCAAGGCCGACACACCCTACAAGAGAGCGACCTCGAAATTCGATCCGTTCTCGGCCACGCTCGGCGACTACAACTCGATCATGGGCAACACCGGCGGCGACTTACGGGCCGAGTTCGATTGGCGTGCCTCGCACGCGATCTGGTATGAATCGCCGATCTGGAACGGCTTCCAGGCCGCCGTCATGGTCTCGCCAGGACAGAATACGGCGAGGGACAACAGCGACTACGCACTGGGCGATTTCAACTGCCCCGGCACCTCGTCGCGCGGCAGCGGTTCGGGTTTCCCGGCCACGTCGCCACCCCAAGGCTGCACCGACGGCTCCTACGGCAATCTCTACAGCGCGTCGCTGACCTACAACCAGGCCGGGTTCACGGGTATTGCCGCTTACGAACTGCATGAGGGCACCAACCGGACCGGCGACGAAGGCGCAGTTCTGCTGACCAACGGCACGACATTCACCGTACCGGCTGGTGCGGTCGGCATCGCCAACGAATGGGCTGCCAAGGTCGGCGCGGGCTACAAGTTCAACGACATGATCGGCACCCTGCAGCTCTACGGCATCTACGAGGTGCTGCGCCGTGAGCATACGGTGGCCGCCTTCAACGAGCGTGCGCGCGACGGCTACTTCCTGAGTGCGACCCAGACCGTCGACAAGTGGGACGTGAGCGCGTCGTGGGCTCACGCCAATGCCTCGCCCGGCTCGCCCGGCACCGGCACCAACAACACCTACACCGTGGCGGCGCCTGCGCCCGCCGGCACGGCGGACTTCGCGCTCAACACCGTCGATTCCAGTGCTGACATGTACGCGCTCGGAGTGAAGTATCACTTCAGCCCGTTCGTGAGCTGGTACCTGGTCGGCAGTTACTTGCGCAACGGACCGGGCGCGCATTACTGCCTCGGCGTCAGCGGACACGGCTACGGTGTGTGCGGACGCGACGCCAACAACAACGTCGTCGCCGGCAACAAGACCGAAGCCGTCACGACCGGCATGACGTTCGACTTCTGACGGAGGGGAGAACGACGGGGAGCCTCACGGTTCCCCTCGTTTAATGCCCTACTCGGCCGCCTGGCGCACGTGGCGCGCGGTCGGCGTGCGCATCGTCACCAGCTCTTCGGCCGCGGTCGGATGCAGCGCGATGGTCGCGTCGAAATCGGCTTTCGTCGCCTTCATCTTCACCGCGATCGCGAGGGCTTGCGTGATCTCGGCGGCGGCATCACCGACGATGTGGCAGCCGAGCACGCGGTCGGTCGCGCCGTCGACGACGAGCTTCATCAGCACACGGGTGTCGCGACCGGACATGGTCGCCTTGATGGGACGGAACGTGGTCTTGTAGATGTCGACGTGACTGAACTGCGCGCGCGCTTCGGTTTCGGTCAGACCGACCGTGCCGACCTCCGGCTGCGAGAACACCGCGGTCGGTATGGTCGCATGATCGACCTGGACCTCGCGTTTGCCGAACACGGTGTCGGCGAACGCGTGGCCTTCGCGAATCGCGACCGGCGTCAGGTTGAAGCGATGGGTGACGTCGCCGATCGCATAGATGCTGTTGACCGAGCTCCTGGAGAAATGGTCCACCGCGATGCCACCATTTTTCGGATTGATGGCGACGCCGGCCTTCTCCAGCCCGAGATTGGCGACGTTCGGATGCCGGCCGATCGCGAACATCACCTGTTCGGAGGCGATGCTCGAGCCGTTCGACAGATGCGTGGTGAACTCCTCGCCATGGCGATCGACCTTCGACACGGTGCAGCCGGTGAGGATGGTGATGCCCTGCTTCTCCATCTCGGCCCGGACGTGGCTGCGCACATCCTCGTCGAACCCGCGCAAGATGTTGTCGCCGCGATAGATCACGGTGACGTCGGAGCCGAAGCCGGCGAAGATGCCGGCGAACTCCAGCGCGATATAGCCGCCGCCCTGGATCACGATCCGCTTCGGCAGCTTCTCGAGGTGAAACGCCTCGTTGGAGGAGATCACGTGTTCGATGCCGGGGATCGCGGCGCCATGATTGGGCGCGCCTCCGGTGGCGATCAGGATGTATTTGGCCGTGATCTTCCTGTCGTTCTCGAGCAGGCGGACGGTGTGCTCGTCCTCGATCACCGCGCGGCTCTTGACGACCTGCGCGCCCGACTTCTCGACATTGGTCGTGTAGGCCGCCTCCAGCCGCGCGATCTCCTTATCCTTGTTGGCGATCAGCGTCGGCCAGTCGAAGGTCGCGGGCGGAACGGTCCAGCCGAATCCGGCGGCGTCCTCGAGCTCGTGGCGGACATGCGAGCCGATCACGAACAGCTTCTTCGGCACGCAGCCGCGGATCACGCAGGTGCCGCCCATGCGGTATTCTTCCGCGATCATCACGCGGGCGCCGTAACCGGCCGCGATGCGGGCGGCGCGCACGCCGCCCGAACCGCCACCGATGACAAAGAGGTCGACGTCGAATTCAGCCATTGTCCACTCCGACCTCGTTCAAGGATTGTCCAGACAGATAGGTACCGTCAGATGTCCTTGCCGCGCTTTTTCATCTCGGCGCGGAAGACGCCCGCGACGACCTCCGAGAAGTTCTGCGCCCAGGCGTTCATGACCTGCACGCTGAGGTTGACGGCCTTGGGCTCGTTGGTGATGAGCTTCTGACCGAGCGGCGACTTGTAGAACGTCACGAGATCCTTCAACTCCTGCTCGGTGAACTCGCCGGCATAGACCCCCACCATCCCGTCGCCGATCTCCTGCTCGCGGCCGGCAAGCTGCTTGGCGACAACAGGGGCGAGTTCGTTGAGATCCTTCTGGTAGTTGAGGTTCTGACCGATCAGCGTGGTTTTCACCTTGTCGACGATGGCGGGCACGGCGTTGGCGTACATCGCGCTCGCATTCTTCAGCTTCAAAATCTCCTTCGCCGCGGCAATCGCGCCCGGAGTGGGGGCCTGCGGAGCCGCCTGCTGCTGCGCGATCGCAGGCGCAGCCCCCAGCGCCAGCGCGAAGGCGAGGCACGCGGCGGGCATGATCTTCAAAACGCTCTTCATTCCTAGTCTCCTTTCGGCTTTCGCCGTTCAATCACGCGGATTCCCTCGCCACCCGCCAAAACAGCCGAGCTGGCCAAGCCGATGAACAACCCATGCTCGACCACGCCGGGGATCGTGCTCAACGCCCTGGCGAGGCCGGGCGGATCCACGATACGTTCGAGCTGGGCATCGACGATCCAGTGGCCGCTATCGGTGACGAAAACGTGGCCATCCCTCGCCTTGCGGACCGCCATTTGCCCGGAAACGCCGCATTCCGCAAATGCCTTCTCGATGGCGCGACGGGTGGCTCCGAGCCCGAACGGGATGACCTCGACCGGCAGCGGAAAGCGACCGAGCGTCGGCACCCATTTGCTGTCGTCGGCAATCACGATCATGCGATCCGAGGCCGCCGCCACGATCTTCTCGCGCAGCAATGCGCCGCCACCGCCCTTGATCAGATTGAGCTCGGGATCGATCTCGTCAGCTCCGTCGATGGTGACGTCGAGATGGTCGATCTCGTCCAGCGTCGTCAGCGGCACGCCGCAGCGCATCGCGTCGTGGCGGGTTGCCTCGGAGGTCGGGACACCGATCACCTTGAGGCCGGCGCGCACACGCTCGCCCAGCAGCTCGACGAAATGCTTGGCAGTCGAGCCGGTGCCGAGGCCGAGCTGCATGCCGTCACGCACCTCCTCCAGCGCGCGCGCCGCCGCCTGCCGCTTCAACTGGTCCATGTCCACGTTTGCGCCCGTCTTGAAATCAGGAATGCCGCCGCTCGTGTCGCTTGCGGCGGCTTATGTAGCCTCGTTTTCCCCGGGAGAACAGGGTCTGGGAACATGTCTATAAGGTGATCTTATGGACCCGCCCCTTGCGCCGGCCCGGCCGGACCGATAGCGCTTTGGCATGAGCTCCCCCTATACCCTCGTTTTCGATCTCGACGGCACGCTTGTGGATACGGCGCCCGACCTGATCACCGCGCTGAACTACGTGCTCGACCGCGAAGGCCTGCCGCCGGTGCCGATGCAATCTGCCCGCAACATGATCGGCGCCGGCGCCCGCAAGCTGATCGAGCGGGGTTTGGAGGCCGAAGGCCGCACCGTCACGGCCGCCGATATGGACCGGATGACCGCGGATTTCATCGCCTATTACGCCGACCACATTGCCGTCGAATCGCGCCCGTTCGAGGGGCTGCTGGAGGCGCTCGATCTATTCGCGGCGCAGGGCCATCGGCTGGCGGTCTGCACCAACAAGCTGGAATGGCTGTCGAAGCGGCTCCTGGACCAGCTCGACCTCACCAGGCGATTCGAGGCGATCTGCGGCGCCGATACGTTCGGGGTTCAAAAGCCCGATCCGACCATTTTCCGGCAGACCGTCGCGCGGGCCGGCGGCGAGGTCAAAGCCAGCATCATGGTCGGCGATGCCGGAACCGATGTCGGCGTCGCCCGGCGCGCCGGGGTGCCCGTGATCGGGGTCAGTTTCGGCTATACGGACGTGCCGATTGCCGAGCTGAAACCGGACCGGCTGATCCATCACATGCGGGACCTGCCGGCTGCCGCGCACAGCCTGATGACGACTTAGGTCGCACAAACTGCTGACTCTGCTGCATTATTTCACGGACCCCTGCATTAACCATCAATTAACTATGCGTGGCCCGCCGGTTGCTTGCCCGGAACGACGCTCCTAAGGTCCGGCCGGGGTCATGTGGCGGTTCGTCGCAGCAGAAGTGGATGGTCATGCGTCGTGTCTTGGTAGTTGCGCTGGTGGGGGCGAGCCTGGGCGGCTGCTCCTCGATGTCTTGGGACATGTTCAAATCAGCCCCGCCGACCCTCCAGGTTCGGCTTGAATCCAATCCTCCGGGGGCTGACGCGACGACCTCGCTCGGGCCGGGCTGCAAGACCCCCTGCTCGGTCTCTGTTCCCGCTCCTGACGCTCCCTTCACTGTCGCTTTCGCCCTGCCGAAATTCCAGCCGGCGAGCCTGCCGGTGAACGTGATCAAGACTCCCGGCGATTTCACCACCCCGGCCTCGGTCACATCAGATCCGAATCCGGTATTCGCGGAGCTTCAGCCGGCGGTGCCGCCCAAGCCCGTGAAAAAGAAGCCGCACCGGCCAAGGAAGCCGAAACCGGCCGCAGCCGCACCTGAGGCCGCGCCGGCAGATGCTGCACCGCCCGCAGCCGGCTCGCCGTTCCCCGATCCGAACGCGGGCAAGCGCTGAGTTTACGTATACCACCCGATTGTCTGAGCCGCGTCCGATGCTTAGATTGCGTGCCAGGCACCGTTGAAGCAATCGTGCCCCCGTCGCCGTAAGTGACAAGGCATTCTTATGAACGGATCCACTGCGAGCCCCCGCACTGCGCTGTCGAGCGCGATGACCGATCCGTTCGGGCGGACGATCTCCTATCTGCGCGTCTCCGTCACCGATCGCTGTGATCTGCGCTGCTTCTATTGCATGTCGGAAGACATGACGTTCCTGCCCAAGGCCGACCTGCTGACCCTCGAGGAACTCGACCGGCTCTGCTCGGCCTTCATCGCCAAGGGCGTGAAGAAGCTGCGGCTCACCGGCGGCGAGCCGCTGGTCCGGCGCAACGTGATGACGCTGGTGCGCTCGCTGTCGCGGCACCTGTCGAGCGGCGCCCTGGACGAGCTGACGCTGACCACCAACGGCACGCAGCTCGCAAAGCATGCCAGAGAGCTTGCCGATTGCGGCGTCCGCCGCATCAACGTCTCGCTCGACACGCTCGATCCCAAGAAGTTTCGCGAGATCACCCGCTGGGGCGAGATCGACAAGGTGCTCGAAGGCATCGAGGCCGCGCGCGCAGCAGGCCTCACCGTGAAGATCAACGCGGTGGCGCTGAAGAACCTCAACGAGGACGAGCTCCCCGACTTGATGCGCTGGGCCCATAGCAAGAACATGGGCCTCACCCTGATCGAGGTGATGCCGATGGGCGAGATCGGCGCGGGCCGCATCGACCAATATCTGCCGCTGTCCTTGGTGCGCGCGCGGCTCGCCCAGCAATTCACGCTGACGGATCTCGCCGAGAGCACCGGCGGCCCGGCGCGCTATGTCAGCGTCGCCGAGACCGGCGGCAAGCTCGGCTTCATCACGCCGATGACCCACAATTTCTGCGAATCCTGCAACCGGGTGCGCATCACCTGCACGGGCACGCTCCACACCTGCCTCGGCCACGAGGATGCCTCGGACTTGCGCAAACCCCTGCGTGCATCCGATGACAATGTGCTGCTTGCGGATGCGATCGACCGCGCCATCGGGCTGAAGCCCAAGGGCCACGATTTCATCATCGACCGCCGTCATGACCGCCCCAGCGTCTCCAGGCATATGAGCGTCACCGGCGGCTGAGAATGGGCGGCTGCGGTCCTATTCTCCTTAGATATCAACAAACTTCCGATTGACTGCCGGCACGGCCGCTGATTTGGTGCGCCAGCCTCATGCCTGCGCGGCGAGACAAGCCACGCGCCTCGTCGGCGCAGTCAAGACGGCTGGGGCACCATCGGGGGAGGACCAATCTTTGCAAGCGCTCCTTAAGCTGAGCCGTGGGATCGACGCGTTCACGCGCTGGACGGGCAAGCGTCTGGCCTGGATGATCGTCTTGGCGGTCGTCGTCTCGGCGCTCAATGCGGTCGTTCGGAAGCTGTTCGACACGTCCTCCAATTCCTGGCTCGAGCTGCAATGGGTGCTTTTCAGCATCGTATTCCTGCTCTGCTCGCCCTGGACGCTGCTCGACAACGAGCACATCCGCATCGACATCGTGAACAACACGTTGCCGAAGAAGGTCCGCAGCATGATCGACGTGATCGGTCATCTGTTCTTCCTCATTCCGCTGTGCGTCATCATGATCCTCACCGGCGTACCGTTCTTCGAGCGGTCGTTCGAGATCAACGAGCAATCGGGCAACGCCGGCGGCCTGCCGCAATGGCCCACCAAATCCCTGATCATGATCGGGTTCGCGTTCCTGCTCGTTCAGGCCATCTCCGAGTTGATCAAGCGGATCGCGATCATGCGCGGATTGATTCCGGATCCTCACGAGTCCCAGGTCTCGGCGATCGAGGCGGAAGTCGAGCATCTCGTCGAAGCGATCGAGAAGAAATAGCCGACGGCGACGGTTCAGGGGGAATCATGACCGCATTCATTATCGCCAATCTGGCGCCCATCATGTTCGCGACGCTCGTCGTCGTGCTGCTCCTCGGTTATCCCGCGGCATTTTCGCTCGGCGCCGTCGGGCTGTTCTACGCCGTGATCGGCATCGAGCTCGGCGAATTCCGCCCCGACTTCCTCAACGCGCTTCCCGAGCGCGTCTATGGCGTGATGAACAACGATACGCTGCTCGCCATTCCCTTCTTCACCTTCATGGGGCTGGTGCTGGAGCGGTCGGGCATGGCCGAAGATCTGCTCGACACGATCGGACAGCTGTTCGGAACCATCCGCGGCGGTCTCGCCTACGCGGTCGTGTTCGTGGGCGCCCTGCTTGCGGCAACCACAGGCGTGGTCGCCGCTTCCGTGATCTCGATGGGGCTGATCTCGCTGCCCATCATGCTGCGCTACGGTTACGACCGGCGCATGGCGACCGGCATCATCGCAGCGTCAGGGACGCTCGCACAGATCATTCCGCCTTCGCTCGTCTTGATCGTGATGGCCGACCAGCTCGGCAAATCCGTGGGCGACATGTACGAGGGTGCCTTCATTCCGGGTCTGGTGCTCGCGGGTCTTTACGCGGCCTACGCCTTCCTCGTCAGCATCATCTTCCCGAAGGCCGCCCCGGGCCTGCCGAAGGAGGCCATCGGC
>Ga0209758_1001266_pt1 | contig 31302 bp, 28 predicted proteins | sample AraplaMF_Col_mMF_FD_184258 | JGI IMG/M metagenome (GOLD analysis project Ga0209758, IMG submission 184258) | Arabidopsis root microbial communities from the University of North Carolina, USA - plate scrape MF_Col_mMF (SPAdes) (version 2) | ecosystem: Host-associated > Plants > Roots > Endosphere...
AACCGAGAAGAATCTGAGCATGAAATATCCGCGGCCGGCCGAATGTTCGTCCGACGCCGGCCGATGTATAGGCGACCACGGACGTCGTGCACAGCATGTGCGCGGCCGCGTCATCGGTCCGCAGCAAAACGACGAGACTCCATATGCCGAGGGCGGCTCCGTAGGCGATTGCTCCAACCCGGTAGCGCTTCTCCCATAGCATCGCTTCGGATGCCGTCAGCGGAACGTTGCGGTGCTTGTAGCGGTACATCTGGAGCGCGCGCGCCAAACCCACGAACACGAAGAGCGGCGCGCACAACCAGTTCAAAACGTCGCCGGTAACCCAGGCGACTACGGCCGCAGCAATCGCCGGGCCGAAAGCCCCGAGGATCATCGGCGCCGGATTCATGAACAGCGAATCGACCATCCCCGCGTAAATCGACGGGGACATCCGCTGATCGGGATCCTGCTTGTGAAGAGCAAGCTGCATCGGGGCGTGCATACGTCCTGTTCAGAGCGCAGTCTTATCCGTCGCAGATGAAGCCTTTCTGAGGGAACATCGTTAGCAAGAGGTTTAGAAGCTCATTGCTGCGCGGAAAATTGCCCATCATTTCATCGGGCTAGGCAGAGTTTGCCGACGTGGCCGGAGCTCGTCGCTAACGATCCATTTACGATCCCGCGGCGCGCTCCCCAACCCTCACCCGCAGCGTCCGCGTAGAGCGGAATCTCCGCTCGGTCGCGCAGTGATCAAGCGATCGCGCACACGCGCCCTGCACATTCGTCGCTGGTCGCAGCCTTAATAATTCCTTAAAATTCAAGTTCAATGTGAGTTGGTGTAACCCTGCGTTGCGTCTGGGAAAAACACTCTTTTCGACCCGGACATTGGTATTGGGGAAGTTGGATGGCGAAGGCGAACGTAGCTCACTCGGCGAAAATGGGCGACGCCTGTGCCAGGGACATACCCCGCCTTCTGTCGAAGGAAGAAATCCGCGACTTCTCGAAAATCGACAGCGTCAAATTCAGCGCGGCCACCCTGCTCGAATTCAGCCTGATCGCCGCGGCCGTCTGGATCAGCGAGAGCTGGTGGAACCCGTTGACCTATGCGCTTGCCGTCGTCGTGATCGGGTCACGCATCAACGGACTCGGCGGCCTGATGCACGATGCCGCCCATTACCGCGCCTACGCCAACCGGGAGCTCAACGACTTCATCGGTGAGATCATCGCCTTGCCGACGACGGCGTCGATGGCGGGCTATCGCAACAGCCATTTCGCGCACCATCGCGAGCTGAACAGCGCGAGCGATCCAGACTGGCAACGCAATATCGGGTTGAAGGAATTCGAATTCCCCGCGCCGCCCAGCAGCGTGTTGAAGCACGTCATGAAGTATCTGTCGGGCCTGAAGATCGCCACCGCCGTCACCGGCTTCCACAAGAACAAGGAGACGCGTGACGTCGCCGCCGCGGTTGCCCGCGCCCGCTTGTTCTTTTTTGTTGCGCTGTTGGCGGCCTCGATCTCGCTGGGCTTCTGGCACTTGCTGCTGCTCTACTGGATCGTCCCGTTGATGACGGTGTTCCTTGCCATTCGATACCTCCGCAACGTCGCCGAGCACTACGCGGTCGAGCACGAGAACGTGCTCAACGAAAGCAGGACCGTCGTGGCGCCGTTCTGGGAGCTATGGCTGATCGCTCCGTGGGGGCTGAACTATCACCTCGAGCATCACCTTTTTCCCGGCGTGCCCTGCTTCCGGCTTGCGGAACTGCATCAGCTGCTGATGACGCGGGATCCGTATCCTCGACTCGCCCATGTGACCCACGGCTATTTCAGCGGCCTGTTGCGCGATTGCGCGGCAACCGGCGAGGACCCGGCACCGTCCGCATCCGCGGACCTGAGACCGGCCCGGAGCAGCCGCGCGGCCTGACGCAGAACCATCCCTGCGGTGACCCGCCGGCTGCGGCGGCAGGCAGTCTACGACAACAGCGGCGACCACGCCGGATCGGATGCGAAGCCCGGCGTCGGCACGCGCTGCTCGTTGCGTCCGGAGATGTCGACGGTGAACAGCGAGGGGCCGCCGCTGCCGCCGGGATCGCGGAAGAACATCAGGACGCGGCCGTTCGGCGCGAAGCTCGGGCCCTCGTTGTGAAAGCCCGATGCGAGAAGCCGTTCGCCGGAGCCGTCCGGCTTCATGATGCCGATGGCGAACCGCCCGCCGCCCTGCCTGGTAAAGGCGATGGTGTCGCCGCGCGGCGACCACACCGGGGTCGAATAGCTGCCGTCGCCGGACGAGATGCGCTGTGCCGGCCCGCCGCCCGCCGCCATCACATAGATCTGCCGCTTGCCGTCGCGGTCGGATGCAAAACAGATCCGGCTACCGTCGGGCGCATAGCACGGCGAATGATCGTGGGCCCGCGCATCGGTGAGGCGGGTGCTGGATTTCGAACGCAGGTCCATCACGAACAGGTTGGTGGAATGGCTCCCCTCCGGCAGGCTCATGATGATGCGCTGGCCGTCGGGCGAAAACCGCGGCGTGAACGACATGTCGGGAAAAAAGCCGACGATCTCGCGCTGCCTGGTATCAATGTTGAATAGGTAGACCCGTCCGAGTTCCATATACATGATTTCCTGCGTCGATGGCGAAAACCGCGGCCGACGCATCTCATGAGCCTCCCTCACGTAGCGGACGTTGCCACCGTCCTGGTCCATCATCGCCAACCGCACGGTACGATGCTCCTTCGGTCCGGTCTCGTCGATGAACACCACCCGGCTGTCGAAGTAACCCTTCTCGCCGGTCAGCCGTTCATAGATCTTGTCGGAAATGATGTGGGCGATCCGCCGCCATTCCTCCGACGATGTGAAATATTGCTCGCCGACCAGTTGCCGGCCGGTGGCGACATCCCAGAGGCGGAATTCGGCCTTGAGCCGGCCGTCGTCCCGCCGGGACATGCGTCCGGCCACCAGCCCCCACGCATCGACGGCCTTCCAGCTGGCGAATTGCGGCGGCGCATCGAGACTGATGACCTTCTCGATGAAGGCCGCCGGATTGATCGGCGCGAACAAGCCGCTGCGCTTGAGATTGCTGGTGATGACCTTAGCGACGCCGGCGCCGACCTCGCCATCCGCCGGCGTGCTGGCGGCGAAATTCGGTATCGCGATCGGCAGCGGTGCGACTTCCTGGATGAACGGCCGGATGACTTGCCCGAATGCACGGCGCCCGCTGATCAGAGCACCAGCCGCCGCCACCCCCGCGATGACCTGCCGACGGCTTGGGCGAGCCGGCATGGCGGGTCTACGACAGCAGCGGCGACCACGCCGGATCGGACGCGAAGCCCGGCGTCGGCACGCGCTGTTCGTTGCGGCCGGAGACGTCGACGGTGAACAGCGAGGGCCCGCTATTACCGCCGGGCTCGCGAAAGAACATCACGACGCGGCCGTTCGGCGAGAAGGTCGGACCCTCGTTATGGTAGCCGGACGTCAGGATCCGTTCGTCCTTGCCGTCCGGCTTCATGATACCGATGGCAAACTGTCCGCCGCCCTGCTTGGTGAAGGCGATGTAGTCGCCGCGCGGTGACCACACCGGGGTCGAGTAGCTGCCCTCCTGGAACGAGATGCGCTGCGCCGGACCGCCGCCCGCCGCCATCACGTAAATCTGCGGCTTGCCGCCGCGATCGGACTCGAAACAGATCCGGCTGCCGTCCGGCGCAAAGGACGGCGAGGTGTCGATGGCCGGCGTATCGGTGAGACGGGTGGTCGATTTCGAACGCAGGTCCATCACGAACAAATTGGAGTTGCCCCCCTGCTGCAGGCTCATGATGATGCGCTGGCCGTCGGGCGAAAACCGCGGCGAGAACGACATGCCTGGGAAGTTGCCGACGATTTCGCGCTGCCCGGTTTCGATATTGTAGAGATAGACCCGCGGATCGCCCTGGCCGAACTCCATATAAGTGATTTCCTGGCTCGACGGCGAGAACCGCGGCGTCAGCACCAGGTCGGCCCCCTTGGTGAGATAGCGCACGTTGGCGCCGTCCTGGTCCATCATGGCGAGCCGCTTGACCCGGCGCTCCTTGGCGCCGGTCTCGTCGACGAACACTACGCGGCTGTCGAAATAGCCCTTCTCGCCGGTCAGCCGCTCGTAGATCTGGTCGGAGATGATGTGGGCGATCCGCCGCCAGTATTCCGGCGATGTGGAATATTGCTGGCCGGCCAGTTGCTGGCCGGTGGCGACATCCCACAACCGGAATTCGGCCTTCAGCCGGCCGTCGCCTTGCCGGGTCATGCGCCCGGTCACCAGCGCCTGGGCGTTGATCGTCTTCCAGTTGGCGAACTGCGGCGGCACGTCGATGTTGTTGATGCGCTCGATGAAGGCGGCCGGATCGATCGGCGCGAACAGTCCGCTGCGCTTGAGATTGGCGGTGATGACCTGGGAGACGCCGACGCCGACCTCGCCATCGGCCGGCGTTCCCGCGACAAAGGTGGGGATCGCAATCGGCAACGGCGCAACCTCGCCGCCTGTCACGGTGACACGCGCCTGGCCAAAGGCATCGTGCGCGCGGCCCAGCACCAGGCCGCTCGCGGCGAGCCCCGTGAGGATCTGACGGCGATGCAGATGGAGCGTCGCGGGGTTCGGTTTGAAATGTTCGGACATCGTCGTTCTGCTCTCAGGTCGCCGCGGCGCTACAGGTCTTTACTGTCGAAAACCGGGTAGAAATATTTCCACTCGTCGAAGAATGCGGGCGGAAGCCGATAGGGCTGGCAATCGATGATGGCGCGCTGGCCGCTTTCCAGGAAAACGCGCTGGTACGGACTGGACGGCGACGTCCGCGCGGCGGGCATCGTTTCGAGCGAACCATCCTTCTTGAGCTTGACGTCGAATTCGGCCTCGATCTTCTGCGCCTCGATGCCGCCATACGGCTTCTTCCAGCAGCGCAGCACCTGTTCCTTGAACATCGCTCCCCAGGTCGCGGAATTGTCCGCGGCCTTGCCATGGGCGAGGCCAAGCGCCGCGTTGGAATTGAGCGTATCGCCAGTGACGGCCTGGCGGCTGGGATCGCGCTTGTCGAGAAGTGCGGTGCGGATTTTCTGCTGCGCCTCGGCCGAGGCCTTCGCGTCGGCTTCGGCCTTCGCTTCAGCCCTGGCCTTCGCGTCCGCCTTGGCCTTGGCTTCCGCGACAGCCTTGGCCTTGGCGTCCGCCTTGGCCTTCGCTTCGGCCTTGGCCTTGGCTGCCGCCTCGGCTCTGGCATCCGCTTCGGCCTTCGCCGCCTCGGCTTTTGCCGCGGCTTCCGCCTTGGCTGCCGCTTCCGCTTTGGCTGCCGCTTCTGCCTTGGCGGCCGCTTCGGCAGGATCCGGTTTGTCCGGCTTGGTTGTCGGCGTCGGCGCGGTGTCGGTCACGACCGGCGCCTTCTCGGTGATCTTGCCGGTCGCCTCCGGCGCGGGAGGCTTGGCCTCGGCAACCTTGTCGACCTGCGGCTTCGGATTTTCCTTCTTGCCGGTCCTCACGCCGGCGGTGACTTTCGCCAGCTGATCGGCGGAGATGATTTCAACCGGCAGGGATTCTTCGGGATGGCTCTCGAAGGCCTTCGACGAAAACGACACAAGGCCCCAGCCGAGCACCAGCACATGCAGGGCTACGGAGGCAGCAAGCGTCTTGTCGACCTTCAGCTTCACCTCTCTAGTTCCCCTGCTCCACCTCGGTCACCAGCGCCAAGCGCTTGAAGCCGGCGCCGGACAACTGTCCCATCACGCGCGCCACCGTGCCGTAGTCGGCCTTCTTGTCGGCCCGCATGAAGATGCGTTCCTCGAAGCCGCCGCGGGCGTCGGTGATCGCCTTCAGCTTCGGGATCAGTTCGTTCATCGCCACTTCGGTATCGTTGATGAAGATCTTGCCCCGGGTGTCGACCGACAATTGCAGCGGCGTCTTGTCCTGCTCCAGGCTCTTGGCCTGGGTCTGCGGCAGATCGAGCGGCACGCCGACGGTCAGAAGCGGCGCCGACACCATGAAGATGATCAAGAGCACCAGCATGACGTCGACCATCGGCGTGACGTTGATTTCGGCCATCACCGGAGCGCGCCGACGTCCGCGGCGTCCACCGCCCCCTGCCGAACCCGCCATATTCATCGCCATGACCGGAAGTCCACCTTAAGTCCTAAATTGCCGCCAGATTATTTCAAATCCGCCAAAGACCGTATCGGAAAAATGCCCTGCATCAGGCCCGTTCGTCGATCTGGCGCGACAGGATTGCCGAAAATTCATCGGCAAACCCCTCCAGGCGCTGGGCCTGCCGGTTCACCTCTGACGTGAATTTGTTGTAAAATATGGTCGCCGGGATGGCGGCGATAAGGCCGATGGCGGTGGCGAACAGCGCCTCCGCGATGCCCGGCGCCACCACCGCCAGCGAGGTATTCTTGGAAGCCGCGATCGACTGGAAGCTCGACATGATGCCCCAGACGGTACCGAACAGCCCGACAAAGGGTCCCGCGGAACCCACGGTCGCCAGCACCAGCAGCCGGCGTTCCAGCCGCTCGACCTCGCGGGCGATCGATACGTTCATGACTTTCTCGATCCGCATCTGCAGGCCGGCAAAGGAGCGCGCCTGGCTTTCGAACGAGCGCTTCCATTCGCGCATCGCGGCGACGAAGCAGGCGGCCATCGATTGCGTCGGCTTGGCCGACAGCGCCCGGTAAAGCTCCTCGATCGACTCGCCCGACCAGAACGCCTGTTCGAAGCGATCCATCGCCTTCTTGGTCCGCGCGTAGAGGAAGATCTTGTCGATGGCGATCGCCCACACCCAGACCGAACACCCGAGCAGCCCGAGCATGACCGCCTTGACGATCCAGTGGGCCTGCCAGAACAGCGCGATCAGCGAGACATCGGAAGCCGGCAGCGCCAGCGACTGCGTCTCGACGGGCTGCTGCGCGAAGGCGGCGGATGCCGCCATGAGGCTGGCCAGCGCCATGAACCAAAGGAATTTCCGCACCACGAGATCAGTATCCTCTCAATGCAAACGCCCTGTCCCAAAACCCGATCGCAAATCGTAGTGGCGCTCGCTGCCTGTCCCGCAGCACGCGCCCTGCGTCGCGAAAAAGCGCCAACGCCCAAGCCTTGTGATGTCGCGTGGAGGGCCCGTCCAAAGCCGGGTCCTGAATTCCCTGCCAACATGTCAAAACGAGGGCTATCCGCGCGTCTTTACGTCTCTAACCTGACGCTAATCAGGGTTAACGCCGGGTTACCAAAGAAGAATTTGGCTGCGGCAAATGCCAGCAGCGGTGTGGCTTAGTCCGGTTCCGTCAGTCCGGCCGGCGCCTCGGACCGCCGGGAACGCCCGGTCAGCCTCGCCGCGATCGGCTTGAGCAATTGCGGCGACAGATAGATCGGAAACTGCGACAGCGCGAAGTACAGCCAGGTCAGGCCGGGCAGGAAGCCGTCGGTCGCGGCGATCATCAGCCCCATATTGCGCTGGGATACCATTAATCCGAGCGCCAGCGCCCGTTCCGCCCCGAGCCTGCGGAACACCAGCATGGTGAGGCCGAGCAGCCCAAAATAGATGGCAAAGGACAGCAGTCCCAAGCCGACAACCTTCAACGGCGAGGCCAGGAAGGTCCCCGCGAAGGAGCCCATGACAGCGCTGACGAAAACCAGCAGGATCAGGATATTGATACCGTCGATCGGATCCTTGTGACGGCGGATCGCGGCTGCGCCGAGGATCGCGCGGATCACCCCGGCCACGCACGCCGCGCCGGCCAGGATCAGCACCAGCTTGCCGCCGAGCGTGAGCGGCGAGAGCGCAAGCGTCCCGCCCAGAAAGAGATAGGCAAACAACGGAGCCGTGACGGGCACCAGCGCCGACCCGGTGACCAGCGTGATCAGCACCAGGGTCGAGTCCAACCCCATCAGCGCGGCCAGCGCCGGTGCCGCCATCATCGGCGAGGCGACCGCCTGCAGCATGACACCGAGGAAGAGCTCCGGCGAAGTCTTGTCGAACCCGGTTGCGACATAGCCGATGCCAATCAAGGCCGGCACCGCGGCCATGGTCCATGCCGTCGCCGCGAGGATGATTTTGGGGTGTCGCAGTTGGTCGCGCAATGCGCCGAGATCGACGCGCATGAACGACACGCAAAGCAGCAGAAAGATCGCCTCGGTGACGTAAGGCCGGAGCCATTCACCCATGGCCGGCACGGCAATGCCGATGACGACCAGCGCGGCGACGGCCCGGGTGCCCTGCCGGCCAAGCCACGCCAGCGCGCGCATCGGCACGGTGAGGACATCGATCAACGCGGCAGGCATCGGCGTTTCTCCTTGCGAGAGCCGCGATGCGGAAGAGACCTGTCGGGGAAACGAACACGTGCCTGCCGAACCGCGGCGGCACTGGTTTCAGGCTTGTTCAGAAAGAGATCAAGACATGACGGCGTGCCGCTCTTTAAAAAGAGCGCCACCAGCGAACGAAGAGGTTCTTGCGACTATTCATTGATCCTGAATGACATTGCACGCGTCGTGATGCAATGTCAGCGCGCATCACAAAATGAGACAGACCAAAACAAAACCGCCCGCCTGCGGTTGGCAGGGGGCGGCTTGTCGCCATCAGGTGATGTTGGGGGCATTACGCCTGAGGGCTAAACTCAGAACCTTCGTTCAAGTCTGCGGCTGACCGTCGGCCGGGGGCGGGGTCGGACGCTGGCGATGCTGCGCCATGAACTGGTCGAACTCTTCCTTGTCCTTGGCGTGGCGCAGCCGTTCGAGGAAATCCTTGAACTCGGTCTGCTCTTCCTCGAGGCGCCGCAGCGTTTCGACGCGATACTCGTCGAAGGCGCGGTTGCCGCTCGAGGGCGGACCGAAACCACGGAAGCCGAAGCCGCGGCGCTCCATGCGGTCGCGCATCCGCTCCATCTTGTACTGCATCCGATCCATCTTGTTCTCGAAGCGGTCGCGATTGCTCCAACAGCCCATTTTTCTGCTCCCGAGTGTGAAGAAAAGAAGTGCGAGGCCGACCGGCCACCAGACGACGAAACCCAGAACGGTCACGGCGATCCAGCCGGGATGCCACGGCGAGTCGAGCATATGCGGACGGTGGGGCTCTTCCGTGGGGCCGCGCCATCGATTGACATCTGCGGTGTAGGCCATTTCCCTCTCCATGAACGGCATGGGCGCCGTGTTAATGTAAATAACATTTACATACCTAAACCGTCCCGGATTTTTGTCAAGCCGGCGGCCCGGCGCGCCCCGAAATTTATTTTGGCGCGCCCCAAGGTCCGGCCGGAGGAACCGGCGGAGGCCCTGCCGGCTTCTGATCCGGTTTACCGCCCTGGCCATGCGGGTGGCGGTCGGTCGGGAACCCGAGACCGCGCAGGTAGATCAGGACGCCTGCTTCCAGGAGATCGTCCGGGGACATCGGCAGCTTGCGCCGCGCGGCATCGCCACGGCCGAACAGCGAGGCGACGCCGTGCGCCATCGACCAGATGTGCAGCGCCATCATCAGCGCCGGCGGGCGCGTCACGCCCGGCGGCGTCAGCGCCGCCAGCCGTTCCGCCGCCGCCCGAATCACCGCGAAAGCGCGCTCGCTGGCAGCCATCAGCAGGGGATTTACATCGATCGGAACGCCGGATTCGAACATTGCCGAATAGAACGCCGGTTCGTCGCGGGCAAAGGCCAGGTAAGCCCTGCCGACCCGCTCGAAGGCGGTGACGGTGTCGGGGCGGCCGTCGTCCCAGGCCGCTGTCAACACCGCCTCGAACTGCTCAAAACCCCGCTGCGCGATGCTCGACAGCAACTCGTCGCGATCGCGGAAATGCCGGTAGGGCGCCGCCGGGCTGACCCCGGCCGAGCGCGCCGCATCGGCAAAGGTAAACCCCGCGGGGCCCTTTTCCGCGATCAGCCCGAGCGCCGCCTGCAGCAACGCCTCTTTGAGATTTCCGTGATGATAACCGCGCTCGGCGCGGCGGTCCTTGCGCCAGCTCATGTTAAAGGCTTTTACATGAGCCTCGCGCAAAGGTCACTACCGGGAAGGCTGTCAGCCGCGCCGCAATTCCGTCTGCAGCTCGGCCAAACCGGCCGCGGCCTCCTGAACGTCGGCGGGAAAGTCCGACATTTCCTGGACCTGCCGGATTTCGATGACCTCATTCTCGGAGGCCGGACAGCGCCTGGCCCAGGCGATGGCCTCATCGCGCGACTTGACGTCGATCATCCAGTAGCCGCCGAGCACTTCCTTGACCTCGGTGAACGGGCCGTCGGTCACGACCGGCTTGCCGCCGGGAAACGACACCCGCGCGCCCATCGATGGCGGGTGCAAACCGTCGAGCGTAATCAGCACGCCGGCCTCCTGCAGCGCCTTGTTGTACTTCATCATCGCGGCGACCCGCTCAGGGTCGAGCTTCACGTCCGGCGGCGCCGTCTCGTAACCCAGAGGGATCATCAGCATCATGAATCGCATGGTCGTGGTCCTGTCCTGAAACGCGTCGATGGAAGCCGGTTTACTTCTTCGCGGCGGCCTGGGCGCGAAGCCGCTCTTCCTGCTCGCGCAGTTCGGGCGTCAACGCCTCGCCGAAATCGTCGGCGGAAAGGACCTGGCGAATCTCGATCTCGGCGCCGCCATCGAACGGCGCGCGCTTCATCCAGCCGATCGCCTCGTCGAGCGATTTGGTCTTGATCAGCCAGAAGCCGGCGACCAGGTCGTCGGTCAGGGGAAACGGACCGCGGCTGACGCTGCTCTGTCCGCCGATGTAGTTCACCCGCGCGCCCTTCGCGCTCGGATGCAGGCCCTCGCCCGCCTCGATGACGCCGGCGTTGGCCATCTCCTCGTTGAATTTGCCCATCGCGGTCAGCAACTCCGTGCTCGGCATGACGCCGGCCTCGGAATCCTTGCTGGCCTTCACAATCACCATGAACCGCATCGTCGCTCTCCGTTTTTCGTATTGGTGAGGCCGGGTCTCGCGGGCATGCCCGATCAGCCCCGGCTCTACCGGTATGACGAAACGGGATTTGCCATGCCGACATCGCCAGTGAAATTATTTCGCCGGTCATTGACTCGAGGCGAATTGGACTTGAGGCGAATTGCTTCGTCCCGCGGGCAAAGACGAAACGGCTCAACGGGCCAAGACTGCCTGGCGAAAACGCCGTTCCGGCCGCGCGATCATCCGGGAAACATCTTGAGGTAAGGCTCCGCCTCGCGGAGCACGCGCGCATAGGACGGACGTACCTGCAGCCGATCGAAATAAGCCGCGACATTGCGGTGCGTGTCGCCGAACGGCAAAACCTTGTTGGCGTAGAACAGCGACGGACACGCCGCGCAATCGGCCAGCGTAAACCGGTCGCCCATCGCCCATTGGCTGTTCGCCATCTCGCGGTCGATGATGTCGTACGAGGCCCGCAGCCGCGCCTTGGCCTCTTCGACGCCAAACGGATCCGCCTTGTCCTTTGGGCGCAACCGGTCGCCGACGATCCGCTGCATCGGCTCGTGCACGTAGAGATCATAGAAGCGGTCGCGCAGCCGGGTCTGCCAGGCAAGATCGGTAGCAGCGGGCAGCAGCCGCTCCTGGCCGGGGTAATAATGGTCGAGGTATTCGATGATGATGCTCGACTCCGGCACGGTCTGGCCCCTCGCCTCGTCGCGCAGCACCGGGAATTTGCCGACCGGCCAGAGCCGCTGCAGCGCCGCGCGCTCGGCTTCGTCGCCGAGGTTGATGATCTGCGGCGTGAACGGGGTGCCGTTCTCGTAAAAGGCGATCAGCGCCTTCTGGCAGAACGACGCCAGCGGATGAAGATACAACGTGAGCGACATGGCGCGCGTCTCCCTAACCACTTGCATTTTGCAACTGGTTGCATCCTTATCAAACCGGTGCAATAATGCAAGCGGTTTGTTGCCGGAAGGGCCCCGTGACCGACGTTCAGCGTTCAGGCTGCCCGATCAACCTCACCCTCGAAGTGGTGGGCGACAAATGGAGCCTGCTGATCATCCGCGACATCATGTTCGGCAATCGCCGGCATTACCGCGAACTGCTGACCAGGTCGGACGAAGGCATTTCCTCCAACATTCTCGCCGACCGGCTGAAGATGCTGCTCGCGGCGGGCATCATCACGCGCGAGGACGATCCCGGCCACAAGCAGAAGGGCATCTACAGCCTCACCGAGCGGGGCATCGAGTTGCTGCCGATCCTGGCGCAGATGGCGGCGTGGGGCGTCAAGTATCTGCCGGTGTCCGAGGAACTCGGCATCCGCGCCCGCCTGCTCAGCGAGGGCGGCCCGAAGATGTGGGCGGAGTTCATGGACGAACTGCGCGAGACCCATCTCGGCGCGAAGCGGCGCAGGAAGCCCGGGCCATCGGTCGGCGAACGCTTGCAGGCCGCTTACGAGGCGGCGGTGTCAAAGCGCAGAAAATAGCAAGACAAAAGGTAAAGTGCGAAGCCATGAAAGCCGTTGGAGCACTCGATCCCGGAGTTCCCTACGAAAGTAGGTGGGCACCATATGACCGGATCCACGGACCCGGCCAGGGACAGTTCCCTTAAGGATCGATAAGGCCCCGGGGATATATGGCTCCTGACGCGCGTCACAGCCTCGCCGAGCCAATGTAACCACGATGGCGCCGGACCGCCAGCTTTAACGGCCGCAATCCCTAACCAATCGCGATTCCGCCGCCGATGGTGCGGTTCAGGACCTGCGTGGTCTTCTCGATGCGGTCGGCGGCGGCATTCAGTGCCGCGGCGACGGCGACCTGGGTCGCCCGCGCCCGATCCGAAGCGACCACCCGGACGTCGCGCAATGCAGCAAGCTCTTCCTCCAGCGCGCGGATCTGCTGGCGTGCATCGACCAACTCGTCGGCCACCGTCAGCGCCGCCATCACCGTCAGGCGGCCGTCGCCGATTTCGCCGAATTTTCCGCGCAGATCCTGGATTCGCAGCTCGAAATTTTCGGCCAGCTGCCGCAGCCTGGCCTCCTGGCCGTCCTCGCAGGCCATTCGGTATTGCCGGCCATTGATGGTGACGTTGATGTAATTCATGAGGATTTCCCCGCGTCGAGCACCGAACGGATGGTGTCGATCGCCGCATCGAGCTTTTCGGCAATTTCGCGATTGGCGAGCTCCAGCCGGCGGGATTTGACCAGCGTGCCGTCGAGTTCGTCGGCAAGGCGCGAGCGGTCCGCGCCCAGCGCCTGGATCCGGGTGGCCAATTCGTCTTCGTCGCGGTCGGCCTCGCGGCGTCGTTCCACGGCACTTTCCAGCGCGTCCAGCGCCGCCATCAGCCGCCGTGTCGCCGCATCGATATCGAGGGAGCCGGCCGCGACTGGATCGGATTTGGCGGGGCGATCGTTCATGCCGGCTTGGTGGACCTTCTGCGAGAAAGCTTGCGAGGAAGCTGCCGCGCCGCAAAAGCCCCGGCTCGGCAAGCGTTTAGGCGGCGAAATTTACGTGGCAAGCGAGGCCAGCGCAACGCTGCTGCAAAGCTATGCACCGCATTCCTCCGCAGTTCGCGCCGCGGGAAGCCCAGCCCCTTGTGACTCCAGGGGAGTCCGCCCTTGGACTCCCCGGATGCAGATGCTATCCACCCCCTGCTCTCACATCGTGTCCCAGATGGCCTTGTGCTGCCGGCCAGCCCGCGCCGGCACAGAATGTCATCAAGCATCTCATTTCAGGCGGATTTTCACCATGACGCGCGTCGAACATTCCCGTATGGCCAATGCAATCCGCGGGCTCGCGATGGATGGCGTAGAAAAGGCGAAGTCCGGCCATCCCGGCCTGCCGATGGGCGCCGCCGATATCGCTACCGTTTTGTTTACCCAGTTCCTGAAATTCGACGCGGCGGCACCGCATTGGCCGGACCGCGACCGTTTCGTGCTGTCGGCAGGCCACGGCTCGATGCTGCTCTACGCGCTGCTGTATCTCACCGGCAACGCGGACATGACGCTCGACCAACTCAAGCACTTCCGGCAGTTGGGATCGCTGACCCCTGGTCATCCGGAAAATTTCCATACCAAGGGCATCGAGACCACCACCGGTCCGCTCGGCCAGGGCATCGCGACGTCGGTCGGCATGGCGCTGGCCGAGAAGATGCTCGCCGCCGAATTCGGCAAGAAGGCGGTCGACCATCACACCTATGTGCTCGCCTCCGACGGCGACCTGATGGAAGGCGTCTCGCAGGAAGCTATCGCGATGGCCGGGCATTGGAAGCTCAACAAGCTGATCGTGCTCTACGACGACAACGGCATTTCGATCGACGGTCCGACTTCCATCGCCGACTCGGTCGACCAGGTGAAGCGCTTCAAATCCGCGGGCTGGGCCGCCGAACTCATCGACGGTCATGATCCGGCCGCGATCGCGACGGCGATCACGCGGGCGCAGAAATCCAACAAGCCGTCGATGATCGCCTGCAAGACCACGATCGGCTTCGGCGCGCCGACCCGCGCCGGCACAGCCAAGGCGCATGGCGAAGCGCTGGGCGCCGAAGAGCTCAAGGGCGCCAAGGAAAAGCTCGGCATTTCACTCGAGCCCTTCTCGGTGCCAGCAGACGTCCTGCAAAGCTGGCGCGAAGCCGGCAGCCGCGGTGCCGCCGCGCGTCAGAACTGGGACGCGCAGATGGCGACACTGTCCGACCGCAAGCGCGCCGAGTTCGATCGCCGCCTGAGGCATGAACGCCCGGCCGCGCTGGCCAAGGCGTTCAAGGCCTACAAGAAGGGCCTGCTCGAAACGCCGCTGAATATCGCGACCCGCAAATCGTCCGAATCCGTGATCGAGGTGATCGCGGCGGCGATGCCGATGGAATTCCTGGCCGGCTCCGCCGACCTCACCGGCTCCAACAACAACAAGGCGAAATCCGCGGTGGCGTTTTCGCACAAGACGCCGAAGGGCCGTTTCATTCACTACGGCATCCGCGAGCACGGCATGGCCGCGGCAATGAACGGCATCTTCCTGCACGGCGGCTTCGCGCCGAATGGCGCGACGTTCCTGGTGTTCACCGACTATGCCCGCCCGGCGATGCGGCTCGCAGCGCTGATGGGCGCCGGCGTGGTCTATGTGATGACCCACGATTCCATCGGGCTCGGCGAAGACGGACCGACCCATCAGCCGGTCGAACATCTCGCCGCGCTACGGGCCATCCCCAACATGAGGGTATTTCGTCCCTGTGACGCCGTCGAAGTCGCGGAGTGCTGGGAACTGGCGCTCAACCGTGTCGACGGACCGACGGTGCTGGCGCTGACCCGCCAGAACCTGCCGCAGCTGCGCAGCTCCGCCGTGGCGAACAATCCCTGCAGCGCCGGTGGCTACGAACTGGTCGCAGCGCAGGGCGAAGCCAAGGTCTCGCTGTTCGCCTCTGGCTCCGAAGTCGAAATCGCGGTCGCCGCGCAGAAGCAACTCGCCGAGCGCGGCATTGCGACGCGGGTGGTGTCGGTGCCCGCGCTCGAATTGCTGCTGGCGCAGCCGTCCGATCGCCGGCAGGCGATTATCGGCAACGCCCCGGTCAAGATCGCCATCGAGGCCGCGGTGCGCTTCGGTTGGGACGCGGTGATCGGCCAGGATGGCGAATTCATTGGCATGCACGGGTTCGGCGCCAGCGCCCCCGCCAAGGATCTTTACAAGCATTTCGGAATTACCGCAGAGACCGCGGTCGACGCCGCGGTGAAGCGGCTCGGCTGACAGTTGAGATTGTTCCGAAAAAGGACTACCTAACGGTCACATCGTCCGTTCCCGCCCGGCAGAACCGGGCGTCCGCCGCAAAATCCTCGTGGATGGCCAGGTTGTAGAGACCTGGGCCGTCGGCGGGGATGACAGGGGTTATTGAAGGAGAGAAACAAGATGGCAGTCCGGGTCGCAATCAACGGGTTTGGCCGCATTGGCCGCAATATCCTGCGGGCGATTTATGAAGCCAACCGCAACGACATCGAAGTTGTCGCGATCAATGACCTCGGCCCGGTCGAGACCAATGCCCATCTGCTGCGCTACGATTCAGTGCATGGCCGCTTCCCCGGCACCGTCACCGTCGATGGCGATTCAATCGACCTCGGCAAGGGCAAGATCAAGGTCACCGCGGTCCGCGATCCCGCGACGCTGCCCTGGAAGGACCTCGGCATCGACATCGCGCTGGAATGCACCGGCATCTTCAGCGCCAAGGCCAAGGCAACGGCGCACCTGACCGCCGGCGCCAAGCGGGTGCTGGTCTCCGCGCCGTCCGACGGCGCCGATGCGACCATCGTCTACGGCGTCAACCACGACAAACTGACCAAGGAACATCTCGTCGTCTCCAACGGCTCCTGCACCACCAATTGCCTGGCCCCGGTGGCCAAGGTGCTGAACGACACCGTCGGCATCGAAACCGGCTTCATGACCACGATCCACGCCTATACCGGCGACCAGCCGACCCTCGACACCCTGCACAGCGACCTCTATCGCGGCCGCGCCGCCGCGATGTCGATGATCCCGACCTCGACCGGCGCCGCCAAGGCGATCGGCCTGGTGCTGCCGGAACTGCAGGGCAAGCTCGACGGCGTCGCCATCCGCGTGCCCACGCCGAACGTCTCGGTGATCGATCTCAAGATCGTGGCGTCGCGCAAGACCGATCCGAAGGAAATCAACGAAGCGATGAAGCGCGCCTCCGAGCAGCAGCTCAAGGGCATCCTCGGCTACACCACGGCGCCGAACGTCTCGATCGACTTCAACCACGATCCGCACTCCTCGACGTTCCACGAGGACCAGACCAAGGTGCAGAACGGCACGCTGGTGCGTGTGATGTCCTGGTACGACAATGAATGGGGCTTCTCCAACCGCATGGCCGACACTGCCGTGGCGATGGGGAAGCTGCTGTAAAGACTGGTACCGCCGTCATTGCGAGCGAAGCGAAGCAATCCAGAGAACTGGATTGCTTCGTCGCAAGTGCTCCTCGCAATGACGAACTCCAACTCCGAGTTCGTGGCTCACGCATGACAAATTCCTTCCGCACCCTCGATGACGTCGATGTGAAGGGCAAACGCGTCCTGCTGCGCGTCGACCTCAACGTGCCGATGGAGAACGGCCGCGTCACCGACGCGACGCGCCTCGAGCGCGTCGTCCCGACCATCACCGAGATTGCCGACAAGGGCGGCAAGGTGATTTTGCTGGCACATTTCGGCCGGCCGAAGGGGCGCGACCCCAAGGAGACGCTGAAGCCGGTTGCCGCGGCGCTGGCCGCCGTGATCAACAGGCAGGTCGGATTCGCCGACGATTGTATCGGCGATGTTGCCGCCAAGGCGGTCGCGGCGATGCAGGACGGCGACATTCTCTGCCTGGAAAACACCCGCTTCCATTCGGGCGAAGAAAAAAACGATCCGGCCTTTGTCGCTGAACTGGCCAAGCTCGGCGACATTTGGGTCAACGACGCATTCTCCGCCGCGCACCGCGCCCACGCCTCCACCGAAGGCCTCGGCCACAAGCTGCCGGCTTACGCCGGCCGCACCATGCAGGCCGAGCTGGTGGCGCTCGGCAAGGCGCTGGATGCGCCGACGCGGCCGGTGATCGCGATCGTCGGCGGCGCCAAGGTCTCCACCAAGATCGAGCTGCTGGAAAATCTGGTCAGCAAGGTCGATGCGCTGGTGATCGGCGGCGGCATGGCCAACACATTCCTGCATGCCCAGGGCGTCGGCATCGGCAAATCGCTGGCGGAAAAGGATCTCGCGGCCACGGCACTGCGCATCATCGACAAGGCCGAGTCCGCCAATTGCGCCATCATCCTCCCGGTCGATGCGGTGGTCGCATTTCACTTCGCCGCCAATGCCCCGTCGCATGCCTATGGCCTCGACGCGATCCCGGCGGACGGCATGATCCTCGACGTCGGCCCACAGTCGATCGAACGCATCAACGCGGCGATCGACGACGCCGCCACGCTGGTCTGGAACGGCCCGGTCGGCGCCTTCGAACTGACGCCTTTCGACCGCGGCACCATGGTCGCCGCCAAACATGCCGCCGAGCGGACCAGGGCCAAAAAGCTGATTTCGGTCGCCGGCGGCGGCGACACCGTGGCGGCGCTGAACCAGGCCGGCGTCGCCGGTGATTTCACCTATGTTTCGACGGCAGGCGGGGCGTTCCTCGAGTGGATGGAAGGAAAGCCGCTGCCGGGTGTCGAAGTCCTGAAGGTCAACTCTTAAAGGTCCTTAAAATGCCCCGCATTACGCTGCGCCAACTGCTCGACCACGCCGCCGAACACGACTACGGCGTCCCGGCCTTCAACATCAACAACATGGAACAGGCGCTGTCGATCATGGAAGCGGCCAGCGCGGTCGACGCCCCGGTGATCATCCAGGCCTCGCGTGGAGCCCGCTCCTACGCCAATGACGTCATGCTCAAGCACATGATGGACGCGGTGACGGAAATCCATCCGCAGATACCGGTCTGCGTGCATCTCGACCACGGCAACGGCCCGGACACCTGCATGACCGCAATCCAGGCTGGCTTCACCTCGGTGATGATGGACGGCTCGCTGAAGGCCGACGGCAAGACGCCGGCCGACTGGGACTACAATGTCGGGGTCACCAAGACCGTCACCACCATGGCCCACCTCGGCGGAATTTCGGTGGAAGGCGAACTCGGCGTGCTCGGCTCGCTGGAGACCGGCATGGGCGACAAGGAAGACGGCCACGGCGCCGAAGGCAAGCTGAGCCACGACCAGTTGCTGACCAATCCCGACGAGGCGGTGAAGTTCGTGCGCGAGACCCAGGTCGACGCGCTGGCGATCGCGATGGGCACCTCGCATGGTGCCTACAAGTTCACCCGCAAGCCGGACGGCGACATCCTGGCCATGAACGTGATCGAGGAGATTCACCGCAAGCTGCCCAACACCCATCTGGTGATGCACGGCTCCTCCTCGGTGCCGCAGGACCTGCAGGACATCATCAACAAGTTCGGCGGCAAGATGAAGCCGACCTGGGGCGTGCCGGTGTCGGAAATCCAGCGTGGCATCAAGCATGGCGTGCGCAAGATCAACATCGATACCGACAACCGGATGGCGATGACCGGGCAGATCCGCAAGGTGCTGAGCGAGCACCCGGACGAATTCGACCCGCGCAAATATCTCAAGCCGGCGATGGAAGCGATGGTGAAGCTCTGCAAGCAGCGGCTGCAGGAGTTCAATACCGCCGGCCAGGCCGCCAAGATCAAGAAGGTGCTCACCACCGCCGAGATGGCCAAGCGCTACGCGGCTGGGGAACTGGCGCCGAAGGTGGCCTGACCGCCTTTCAAGGCCTCCTGCAAGTCAGAACTTGCCGGGATTGCGCGGTGTCCCTGGCGCCCTTGAGCGAGCGATCTGCCTTTCATATGCTGCAATTGACAGCGCAGGGTCGCCGCGCCAGGTGCCTGGTCGTGCAGGATCATTGCCCCGGTGCCGTCGCACATCCCATCATGATCGCCGCGGGAGACGCCTCATGAACCTCACCGATCTCAACAAGGTGGCCCAGGCCATGGTCACGCCCGGCAAGGGCCTGCTGGCCGCCGACGAATCCTCCGGCACCATCAAGAAGCGCTTCGACGTCATCAAGGTCGAGTCCACCGAGGACTCCCGCCGCGACTACCGCGAGATGCTGTTCCGCTCCAACGAGGCGATGGCGAAATATGTCTCCGGCGTGATCCTCTACGACGAGACCATCTGGCAGACGGCCCGGGACGGCACCCCGCTGGTCAAGCTGATCGAACAGGCCGGTGCCATTCCCGGCATCAAGGTGGACGAAGGCACCCAGCCGCTGCCGAACTGTCCGGGCGAACTGATCACCGCCGGTCTCGACAAGCTCGCCGAACGGCTGAAGAGATATTACGACCGCGGCGCCCGCTTCGCGAAGTGGCGCGCAGTGATCGATATCGGCGTGGGCATTCCCAGCATGACGGCGATCCATGTCAATGCCCACGCGCTGGCGCGCTATGCGGCGCTGTGCCAGGCCGCGCAGATCGTACCGATCGTCGAACCGGAAGTGCTGATGGACGGCGATCACGACATCGACCGCTGCTATGAGGTGACCCAGCGGGTCCTCAACAAGACCTTCCAGGAACTGCGGGTCCAGCGTGTCGCGCTGGAAGGCATGATCCTGAAGCCGAACATGGCCATCGCCGGCAAGAAATCCACGAGACAGGCTGGCGCCGATGAGGTGGCGGAAAAAACCATCCGGCTGCTGAAGAGCTGCGTGCCCGCCGCGGTTCCGGGTATCGCCTTCCTGTCCGGCGGCCAGTCCGACGAGGACGCCACCGCCCATCTGGACGCGATGAACCGGATCGGCGGCCTGCCATGGAAGCTGACCTTCTCCTACGGCCGCGCGCTGCAGGCGGCGCCGCAGCAGGCGTGGTCCGGAAAGGCCGAGAACGTCGCCGCCGGCCAGCAGGCGTTCACCCATCGCGCGCGGATGAATTCGCTCGCCAGCCTCGGCCAATGGCAGGCCGACCTCGAAAGCAAGAAGGCGGCTTAGTCTTCAATGGCAACCCATTCCGTCCCGCCGCGTCCGGTGCCGCGCCTTTATCTCGCGACACCGGTCGTGGACGATCCGTCGTCACTTGTTGCTAGTCTGCCGGCGGTGCTTGCCGCCGATGACGTCGCCGCAGTGCTGCTGCGGCTCGCACCCACGGACCAGCGGACCATGATTGCCCGGATCAAGGCCCTGGCACCGACGGTGCAGAGCAGCGGCGCCGCGCTGTTGATCGACGGCCCGGTGGAACTGGTCGCCCGCGCCGGCGCCGATGGCGCGCATCTGACCGGCATCGAAGCCCTGCAGGACGCCTTGCCGAGCCTCAGACCCGACCGGATCGCCGGGGTCGGCGGACTGGTGACCCGCCACGATTCGATGACCGCGGGCGAAGTCGGCGCGGACTACGTGCTGTTCGGGGAGCCGGATGCCAAGGGACAGCGGCCGTCGAACGACGCCATCAGCGAGCGGCTGCAATGGTGGGCCGAACTGTTCGAGCCACCGTGTGTCGGCTACGCGGCATCGCTGGCCGAAGCCGGCGAGTTTGCGGCGGCCGGCGCCGATTTCGTTCTGGTCGGCGACTTCATCTGGGCGGATCCGCGAGGGCCTGCGGCAGCGCTGATGGACGCCGGCCGGACGATCAGGCAGAGTCACGCCGCAACGTCCGGAAGAGCCAGAGCCGAACAGGGATGACGCCGGAATGAGAGTCCTGCGTCCCGTCACGATCGTCGCGGGGATCGTCATGCTGGCGGGGGGCGCGGCCGCGCAAATCTCGCTGACGCCGCCCGGCGTGCAGACGCCGCCGGCCGAGACCAAGCCGGCAAAGCCGAAGCCCAGGACACCTGCGCCGGAAAGGCCGGCGCAGGCAAAGAAGCCTGCGGCGCCCGCAGCTGCCGCTCCTGCCAGTTCCACCCCGGCCGCATCGACCCCGCCCAGCGATCCCAAAGCCGATCTGGTCTACGGCGCCTACCAGCGCGGCCTCTACAAGACTGCCTTCGAGCTCGCCACCAAACGCGTTCAAGAGAACGGCGATCCGAAAGCCATGACCATGCTCGGCGAGCTCTATGCCAATGCGCTCGGCATCAAGCGCGATTACGCCAAGGCGGCCGAGTGGTATAAGCGCGCCGCCGAAGCGGGCGACCGCGAGGGCATGTTCGCGCTGGCGATGCTTCGGCTCTCCGGGCGCGGCGGCGGCGCCGCCAGCCGTGAGGAGGGCGCCAAATGGCTGGCGTCGGCCGCCAAGCTCGGCAATCCGAAAGCGGCCTACAATCTCGCGCTGCTGTACCTCGACGGCCAGACTTTTCCGCAGGACATCAAGCGCGCCGCCGAATTGCTACGGGTTGCCGCCGATGCCGGCAATCCCGAAGCGCAATATGCGCTCGCGACCTTCTACAAGGAGGGAACAGGCGTCGAAAAGAACGTCGACAAGGCGGTGCGGCTGCTTCAGGCGGCGGCGCTGGCCGACAATGTCGACGCCGAGGTCGAATATGCCATCGCGTTGTTCAACGGCACCGGAACACCGAAGAACGAGGCCGCCGCGGTGGCGCTGCTGAGCAAGGCCGCCAAGCAGAACAGTCCGATCGCGCAAAACCGTCTGGCGCGCGTGCTGGTCACCGGGGTCGGCGCCCCGATGGACAAGATCGAGGGGCTGAAATGGCATATCGTCGCCAAAACCGCCGGCAAGGGCGACCTCATGCTGGACGAGGCGCTGGCGCAGGCAAGCCCCGATGACCGCGCCAAGGCCCAGGAAGCCGCGCGCAGATGGCTTGGCACCAAATGATGCGCCTTGACGCGAACACAAGCGCAGGGCACCCAGTCAGCGCAACCGTCCTTCCTTCTCCATCCTGACCCGCCTTCCGGATCGTCTCGAGCCAAACGCATGCTGCAATCAGCCCTCATGAACGTCATGGTCAAGGCCGCGCGCCGCGCCGGCCGCAGCCTCAAGCGCGATCTCGGCGAGGTCGAGAACCTGCAGGTGTCGTTAAAGGGACCGGCGAATTTCGTCACCATGGCCGACAAGCGCGCAGAAGAGATGCTGCTCAGCGACCTCAACAAAGCGCGGCCAGGTTACGGCTTCATCGGCGAGGAAGGCGGCACCCGCGTCGGCGACGACAAGACCCACACCTGGATCGTCGATCCGCTCGACGGCACCACCAATTTCCTGCACGGCATCCCGCATTTCGCCATCTCGATCGGACTGGCGCGCGAAGGCGTGATCGTCGCCGGACTGATCTACAATCCGGCCAATGACGACCTTTTTATCGCCGAGCGCGGCAAGGGCGCTTTCCTCAATGACACGAGACTTCGCGTCGCCGGACGCAAGCAGCTCGGCGAGTGTGTCATCGGCTGTGGGCTGCCGCATCTTGGTCGCGGCGATCACGAGATATCCCGCGCCGAGATGAGCACGATCCAGCCGAAGGTGGCGGGCCTGCGCCGCTTCGGTGCGGCTTCCCTCGATCTGGCCTATGTCGCCGCCGGCCGCCTCGACGGCTATTGGGAACGCAACCTGCAGCCATGGGACATTGCGGCCGGCATGATCATGATCCGCGAAGCCGGCGGCGTGGTCGGCGACATCCATGGCGGCGACCTGCTGAAGACCGGCAACGTGGTCTGCGGTAATGAATTCGTCCACGGCGAGTTGACCAAGATCCTCAAGCCGCTGGGTTAGCGCGCAGCGCCGTTCCCGCTCCCTGACGGGCAGTCATGATGGCGGTTCCTGACGCCAAGGGGCCGGAATCCGAACCCCTCGCACCTCACCGTTCCTGGTTCATTCCCGCGGCACCGTTGCCGCGGCCAAGACTGAAAATGCCGTATTCACGGACGACTGCCTGCATTCCTCGGATTCGCTGCGCTATTTCTTCCGCCTACAGAGTTGGCGTAGTTGCCGCGCAGTTCGGCATTGCTGCCGCGGAAGCTGAACCAGCCATGATGGTGGCGATGGCTTCGTGCCGATGCCGCGGTCGCGGTGGCACCGGCCACGGTCACTGCGATGGCAAGAATCGCAAAAGTCTTCTTCATCCCGAGTTCCTCCGCTGTCGCCTCGGTGCAGAACGCCAACAACCGGGTTCCGGTTCCGCGGGACAGACTACGATCGGTGCTGTTGCGGCGACGGCGGTCCATACGGTTCGGCTACGGCCATCTTCGGATGCTCCCGGTCGCGGGCGAAGAATCGCTGCACGCTGACGAAGAACACCGGCACCATCAGCAGCGCCAGGATGACGACCGCGATCATGCCGCCCATCACGCCGGTGCCGAGCGCCTGCTGGCTTTGACCGCCGGCGCCGGTTGCCACCACCATCGGCAGCACGCCGCAGACGAAGGCAAGGCCGGTCATCAGGATCGGGCGGAAACGCAGCGTGCAGGCTTCGATGGTCGCCTCGACCAGCGGCTTGCCCTGCGCCCGCAAATCCTTGGCGAACTCGATGATCAGAATGGCGTCCTTGGCCGCCAGCCCGATGATGGTGATCAGGCCGACGGTGAAATAGACGTCGTTCGGCAGCCCGCGCAGCATGGCCGCGAGCACCGCGCCGCAGATCCCGAGCGGAACGGTCAACAGCACCGCGAGCGGGATGGTCCAGCTCTCGTAAAGCGCCGCCAGACACAGGAACACCACCAGCGCCGACAGGCCGAGCAGGAACGGCGCCTGCGAGCCCGACAGCTTCTCCTGCAGCGACTGCCCGGTCCATTCATAGCCGAAGCCGCGCGGCAGCCGGCCCGCCAGCCGCTCCATTTCGGCGATCGCGTCGCCGCTGGTAAAGCCGGGCCGTGCCTCGCCGCTGATGCGGATCGCCGGATAATAGTTGAAACCGGCGATCTGTGTCGGCCCTTTCGACCATTCCACGGTCGCGAACGACGAGAACGGCACCAGCTGGCCGCGGCTGTTCTTCACATTGTAATTGAGGATGTCATCCGCGTTCATCCGGCTGCTTCGGTCAGCCTGCACGATGACGCGCTGCATTCTGCCGCGGTTGGGAAAATCGTTGATGTAGTTCGAACCGAGATTGGTCGAGATGGTGTTGTTGATGTCCTCGAAGGTGACGCCGAAGGCGCCGGCCTTTTCGCGGTCGATCACCAGGCTGACCTGCGGCGCCGGCGGCAGGCCTTCGACATAGACCTTCTGCAGCACCGGGCTGGCGTTGGCGTTGGCGATCAGCTGGTCGGAGGCGCTGACCAGCGCCGCATAGCCCTTCTGGCCGCGGTCCTGCAGCCGGAAGCTGAAGCCCGAGGAATTGCCAAGATTGTCGATCGGTGGCGGCTGCAGGGCGGATATTTTGGCGTCGCGGATCGACGACAAGTCCCTGTTGATGTCGGCCACGATCGCCGCCGCGGATTCCTTGGGCGGACGCTCCGACCAGTCCTTCAGCGTAATGAAGGCCTGTGCCGTGTTCATGCCCTGCCCGAGAAAGCTGAAGCCGGTGAGAAAAGTGACGGTCTCGACGCCGGCGCGCTGCGCCAGATATTTTTCCACCTGCTCGACGGCAGCCTCAGTGCGCGCGAACGACGAATCGGACGGCGTCTGCACGTCGGTGGTGATAAAACCCTGGTCGTCGATCGGCAGGAAGCCGCCGGGCAGGCGAATGAACGCCCAGGTCAGCCCGATCAGCAGCGCGGCATAGATCAGCATCAGTCGTCCGGTACGGCCGAGCGACCAGCCCACGGTGGCGGCGTAGCGGGCCTTCACGGCGTCGAGGCTGCGATTGAACCAGCCGAGCATCCCCTTGCGGGCGTGGCCGTGGCCGGCCTTGACGGGCTTGAGCAGCGTGGCGCAGAGCGCCGGCGTCAGCGACAGCGCCAGCAGCGCCGAGAAGCTGATCGCCGCAACCATGGTGACGGAGAACTGGCGGTAGATGATGCCCACCGATCCCGGAAAGAAGGCCATCGGCACGAACACGGCGATCAGCACCAGGGTGATGCCGATGATCGCCCCGGTAATTTGCGACATCGCCTTGCGGGTGGCTTCCTTCGGCGGCAGACCCTCCTCGGCCATGATGCGTTCGACGTTCTCGACGACGACGATCGCATCGTCCACCAGGATGCCGACCGCGAGCACCATGCCGAACATGGTCAGCATGTTGATCGAGTAACCCGCGAGCAGCAGCGCAGCGCAGGTGCCGAGCAGGGCCACCGGAACCACGATGGTCGGAATGATGGTGTAACGGATGTTCTGCAGAAACAGCAGCATCACGATGAACACCAGCACCACCGCCTCGACCAGCGTCGAGAGCACCTTCTCGATCGAGGCCTTGACCACCGGCGTGATGTTGTAGGGAATGTCGTAGGCGATGTTGGCCGGGAAGAAGCGTGACAGCTCCTTCATCTTGGCTTCCACGGCGCTGGCGGTGGCGAGCGCGTTGCCGGTCGGCGACAGCAGCACCGAGAGGCCGGCGGTCGGCTTACCGTTGAGGCGGGTGGTGAACTGATAGCCAAGGCCGCCGACCTCGACGCGAGCGACGTCGCGAAGCCGCACCGTCGACCCGTCGGCATTGGCGCGCAGCACGATGGCGCCAAATTCCTCGGGCGTGCCGAGCTGGCCCTTCACCAGGACGAGCGCCGAAACCTTCTGCGTCTTCGGGCTCGGCTCGGCGCCGATGCTGCCCGATGCGACCTGCGCGTTTTGCGCGCTGATGGCCTTGTTGACGTCGTCGGCGGTCAGATTGTAGCCGACCAATTTCGCCGGATCGACCCAGACGCGCAGCGAGCGTTCGGTGGAATACAGCGTGGCCCGGCCGACGCCGGGAATACGCCGGATTTCGCCGAGCACGTTGCGGATCATGAAGTCGCCGAGGCCGACCTCGTCGAGGCTGCCGTCGGTCGAGCGCAGCGTGATGATCTGGAGCACGGCGCTGGAGGCTTCCTCGATCAGGATGCCCTGCTGGATCACCGCGCGGGGCAGCCGCGCCTCGACCCGCTTGATGCGGTTCTGCACCTCGACCGAGGCCATGCCGGTGTCGGTGCCTGGCACGAAGTTGGCGGTGATCTCGACCTGACCAAGCGAGTCGCTGGTCGATTCGAAGTTCAGGATGCCGGAGGCGCCGTTCAACTCCTCCTCGATCAGACGCGTCACGCTGTTGTAGAGATTCTCCGGTGACGCGCCGGGATAGCTGGTGCTGACCGAGATCGATGGCGGCGCGATGATCGGATATTGCGCCACCGCGAGCAGCGGAATGGCGATCGCGCCGATCAGGCATATGAAGAGCGCGACGACCCAGGCGAAGATGGGCCGGTCAATGAAGAAACTGGGCATCGGCCGTTACCGGCCCGCTTGCTGTGTCGAACCCGCCGCCGCCGCATCCACGGGCGCGTCGCCCCACAACGCGGGTTTGACCCTGTCGCCGGCGGCGAATTTTTGAAACCCTTCGACCACGACCTTGTCGCCGGCTTTCAGACCTTCCGTCACGAACCATTGGCCGTCCTGAACCGAACCGGTCCGGATGGCTTGGACCGCGACGAGGTTGTCGTCCTTGACGACAAACACCTCGCTGCCACCCCCGCCATTGCGCTGAACCGCCTGCTGCGGCACGGCAATCGCATCGCTGTCGATGCCCTGCTCGATCTGGACTCGAACATACATGCCCGGCAGCAGCTCACGCTTCGGATTGGGGAACTCGCCGCGCAGCGTCACTTGTCCGGTCTGCGCGTCGACCTTGGCTTCGGAGAACAGCAGCTTGCCCGCCACGGGATAGATCGACCCGTCATCCAGCACCAGACGGACCTTGGCGGCGCCGGGCGCGATGCGTTCCAGATCGCCGCTGTCGAAGGCGCGGCGCAGCTGATTGAGCTCGCCGACCGACTGGGTGAAGTCGGCATAGATCGGATCGAGTTGTTGAATGGTCGCCAGATTGGTGGCCTCGTTCTGCACCACCAGCGCGCCCTCGCTGACCAGCGCGGCGCCGACGATGCCGTCGATCGGCGCTCGGATGGTGGCATAGCTCAGATTGAGCTTGGCCCGGGCCACGTCGGCCTTGCGGGCGGCGATTTCGGCTTCGGCCTGGCGCATCGCGCCGATCGCGCGTTCGTTCTCGGCTTCCGGAACCGCCTTCTGCGTGGCGAGTGATGAAATTCGGCGTGCGTGCTGGGCCGCGAGATCGAACGCCGCGACCGCTTTGGCAAGTGCAGCCTCGCTGGCCTGAAGTTCCACCTCGAACGGCTGCGGATCGATCCGATAGAGCGTGTCGCCCGCCTTGACTTCGGAACCCTGATGGAAGGTTCGTTCAATGACGATGCCGGATACCCGCGGACGGACGTCCGCGACCCGCGTCGGCGCGATACGGCCCGGCAGCTCGCGCACCACGGATCGCGGCTGCGGCTTGACGGTGACGACACTGACTTCAGGTTCCGCAGCAGTCACCGCTGTCGCCGAAGCAGGGGCAGGCTCGTCGCAACCCGCGAGGAAAGGCGCCAAGCCGGCAATGGTCAGCATGGCTAATCGCACGTTGGATCGTTTCATTGATATTTGCCCTGATCTGCAACGGACTCGCGCAAATGCCGACGCAGCGAAGACATGCATCTTCGCAGCCTCGCCATGCGAAATCCAAAATCACCCGATGAAGGTCAAGTTAGATGACTTACGCCGCAGCGCAACCCGCCTTGCGGCGGCGCAATGTCACACGCGTTAGGGCATTGAAAGATCGGCCTATTCTCTGCCACACGGGATCGTGAGCAAGCCAGTCCCGGCAATGGGAAGCGCAATACAGAAGATGTTAGGATTATGCGGGTGCATTTGCCAAAGCTGTCACCGTCGCTGGGGCGAACAACAGATCATGTCCCGACGTTCTCTCGGCAATGAGCGATCGAACGTTTGCCAGCAAAATCAAATCGCGAACCGGCAGTTCAATCAGGAGACTGCCGTAAGTCGGTTGGCGCGGCTCCATCCCTAGGACACGGCCTTCATCCGATAATGGCTGATGCCCCATTCCGAGCCGTCGGCATAGCCGAACAACCCGGCGGTCGCCAGAAAGAACCAGCGCCAGCGCCGCATCCACAGCGCCAGGTCGTCGCCGTAGACCGGACGCAGTACGCGCTCGACCTGGTCCCGATTGCGATCGAAATTGGCAAGCCAGTCAGTGGCAGTGCGCTGATAGTGTCCGCCGCTCCAGCGCCATTCCTTCTCGACCTCGAACAGATCGCCATACTGCCAGATCAGATGGTGGCTCGGCATCACGCCGCCGGTGAAGAAATGCTGCGCGATCCAGTCCTCCTTGTCGGCCCGATCGAACAGATAGGTGCCGGAGCGATGGGTGAAGATATGCATGAACAGGTGGCCATCCGGCTCAAGCCAGGCGCGGGCTCTGGTCAGCAACTCGCGCCAGTTCATCATGTGCTCGAACATTTCGACCGAGACGATCCGGTCGAATTGCCGTCCCGGGTCGAACACGTTCATGTCCCGGGTCACGACACGCAGATTGTTCAAGCCGCGCGATACGGCTTCAGCCGCGATGTATTCGTGCTGCGACCGTGAATTCGACACCGCCGTGATGTCGGCATGAGGGAAGCGTGCCGCCATCGCCAGCGACAGCGAGCCCCAGCCGCATCCCAATTCGAGGATCGATTGCCCATCGGCCAGATCGGCGTGCTCGATGGTTTGCCGCAATGCCTCTTCCTCGGCCTCCTGGAGCGTGGAGGCCGGCTGCTTGTAGAAGCACGACGAGTATTTGCGGTTCGGCCCCAGCACCAGCGCAAAGAACGCCGCCGGCACCTCGTAATGCTGGGCGTTGGCATCCGCGGTGTTTTCGGCGATGGCGCGCTCCGCCATCGCGCGCGCGAAAGCCGCATCGGTGTCGGCATTGCCGCTGGCCAGCCGGGTCGCGGTGCGCGAGCACAGCCGGGCAATCGCCGCGCGGATCACCACGTCCGGAAGCGGCACCCGCTCGGCGGTGCCGATCATGGCGGAAACGAAACTCATGGCACCACCCCGTCGCGCGGCGGCAGCGGGAAGAACATGCTGGTGCGCGCCTGATAGTCGCGGAAGCGATCGCCGCGCGATCGCAGCATCTGCGCTTCGAGCGGCGGGATGCCGGTGAGATGGACCAGGATCCAGTACATGAAAATCGGTGCCAGAAGCGTCACGCCCCCCCAGGGATAGACCATGGGATCAGCCGGCGAGATCGCGATCATGGGGTAGGCCAGCCAGCCGAACCACTCGAAAAAATAGTTCGGGTGCCGCGACCAGCCCCACAGCCCTACATCGCAGACCCCGCCCTTGTTGGCAGGATCGGTGCGGAAGCGTTGCAACTGCGCATCCGCCAGCGCTTCGCCGCCGATCCCGGTCACCAGGATCAGCACGCCGAGATAGTCCTGCACCCGAAGCGCATCTGACGGAAACCGTGCGGCGACAAAGATCGACAACACCAGCGGGATCGACCCCAACGCTTGGTTCTGCAGAAAAATGAACATCTTTCGGGCCGCGTCGCTGCCCCATTCCCCGGCGATCGCTGCGTAGCGCGGATCGTCGGTGGTTTCCTTGGTGCGCAACGCAATATGGGAGCCGAGCCGGAGCGACCAGATCGCCACCAGGGCCGCGACCAGCCATTGCCGGGCATTGGGCGAAGCGTCCGCAAGCGGCCACAAGGCGCTTCCGGCACCGACCAGTCCTACCGAAAACGTCCAGATTGTATCGACCCAGCCGGAATTGCCGGTGCGCTGCTGCACCGCCCAGGCGAACGCCATCAGGGCCGACAGCGCAATCGCCATCGCAACCAGGGCCTTCAAGTATAAAATCGCCATCCGAAATCTCGCTAAGTGTCGTCAGAAGCGCAACATTTCGAGATACGCTACACACTAAGCCGGGTTTCAGGTGGAAGTTCCCTCTTTCGGAACAGATCGAGCGCAAAGCGGTCTTTTTTCCGGCTGCCACTGTGCCATATTGCCCGCAGAAGCCCCACCGCAACGCACGATGATCGGCACAATGGCGCAAAGCTCCGGATCCCGCTCCGCGATAGAGATCGAACTCACCAAATTGTCGTCACCGCGGATCTTTCTGGTGCGGATGCTGGTGTTCCTGGTGCTGTGCGCCCTGCTGCTGGTGGTGCTCTACAAACAGATCATCGTCGCGTTTTTTGCCAATCCCGGCCTCAATGCCCTGATCGGGGCGGTGCTGCTGATCGGCACCATTCTGTCGTTCCGCCAGGTGATCCGGCTGTATCCGGAGGTGTCCTGGGTCAACAATTTCCGCATCGCCGATCCCGGCCTGGCCCTCTCCAACCGCCCAACCCTGCTGGCGCCGATGGCGGCCATCCTGGGCGGCGAGCGCACCGGCCGGATGACGATGTCGCAGCAGACCATGCGGCATCTTCTGGACTCGATCGCCACGCGGCTCGATGAGGCCCGCGACATTTCCCGCTACATGACCGGCCTGCTGGTCTTCCTGGGATTGCTCGGCACTTTCTGGGGCCTGATCGAAACCGTCGGTTCGGTCGGCAAGGTCATCGAAGGCCTGAAGGTCGGCGGCGACGCCGGTTCGGTGTTCGATACGCTCAAGGAAGGCCTCGCCGCGCCGCTCGGCGGCATGGGCATATCGTTCTCGTCGTCGCTGTTCGGCCTCGCCGGATCATTGATCCTCGGCTTTCTCGACCTGCAGTCGAGCCAGGCGCAGAACCGCTTCTACACGGATCTGGAAGACTGGCTGGCGTCGACGGTGCGGGAATATGGCGGCGAGCAGCAGGCCTCGGGCGGCAGCAGCGAATTGCAGCATGCCGTGGAGCGGCTGCGGGTGACGCTGGAGGAAGGTGGATCGAACCGCGGCACCACCGCTGCAATGGCCAACCTGGCCGACGCGATCCAGAGCCTGGTCGCCCACATGCGCAGCGAGCAGGAAATGATCCGCGAATGGGCGGACGGCCAGGGCGAACAGAACATCGAGATCAAGAAGCTGCTGGAGCGGATTGCGCGGCAACCCGAAAAGAGCTGACAAATGGCACTTGCACGCGGACGCCGCAGCGAAG
>Ga0209758_1001272_pt1 | contig 31199 bp, 33 predicted proteins | sample AraplaMF_Col_mMF_FD_184258 | JGI IMG/M metagenome (GOLD analysis project Ga0209758, IMG submission 184258) | Arabidopsis root microbial communities from the University of North Carolina, USA - plate scrape MF_Col_mMF (SPAdes) (version 2) | ecosystem: Host-associated > Plants > Roots > Endosphere...
GAGCCATCGGCGATATGCTGCATCCACCGCTCCAAAATACCGGAGATCAAGGCCAGATGAGGTTCGCCCTATGATAAAGTTAAACCGGACAGCCGTGGGCTTGTCCCGGGCATCCACGCCTCGCAGCAGCGCCGCAAGGAAGACGTGGATGGCCGGGACAAGCCCGGCCATGACGAGGTTCCTGATCTTTGCGCTTGAAGGAAAAACCCCATGACCGCTCACCGCAGCAACAACGACACCGCCGTCGATTTCGCCCGCCGCCATATCGGCCCATCGCCGCGCGGCATCGCGGCGATGCTCGATGCGGTCGGCGCGAAAAGTCTCTCCGCGCTGATGAGCGAGACGCTGCCGGCATCGATCCGGCAGCAGGCGCCGCTCGACCTCGGGCCGGCGCTGAGCGAGACCGAGGCGCTCAAGCATATGAGCGAGCTCGCCGGCCAGAACCGGGTGTTCACCTCGCTGATCGGGCAAGGCTATTCCGGCACCATCCTGCCGGCGGTGATCCAGCGCAACATTTTGGAGAATCCGGCTTGGTACACTGCCTATACGCCGTATCAGCCGGAGATCAGCCAGGGCCGGCTCGAGGCGCTGTTCAACTTCCAGACCATGATCTGCGATCTCACCGGGCTCGACGTCGCCAACGCATCGCTGCTCGACGAAGCCACCGCTGCGGCGGAAGCCATGGCGCTGGCGGAGCGCGCATCCAGCGTGAAGGCAAAGGCGTTTTTCGTCGACCGTGAAGTGCACCCGCAGACCCTTGCCGTGCTGCGCACCCGGGCGGAGCCGCTGGGCTGGCAACTGATCGTCGGCGATCCGCTGACCGATCTCGCCGAGGCCTCGGTGTTCGGCGCAGTGCTGCAATATCCGGGCACGTCTGGGGCGGTGCGCGACCTGCGCGGCGCGATCGCTTCGCTGCGTGCCAAGGGTGGGCTCGCGGTGATCGCGGCGGATCTGTTGGCGCTGGCGCTGCTGGCGTCACCCGGCGAGCTCGGCGCCGACATCGCGATCGGTTCGGCGCAGCGCTTTGGCGTGCCGATGGGATATGGCGGGCCGCATGCGGCCTATATGGCGGTGCGCGATGCGCTGAAACGGTCGCTGCCCGGCCGCATCGTCGGGCTGTCGGTGGATTCGCGCGGGGCGCCGGCCTATCGGCTGGCGCTGCAGACCCGCGAGCAGCATATCCGCCGCGAGAAGGCGACCTCCAACATCTGCACCGCGCAGGTGCTGCTGGCGGTGATCGCATCGATGTACGCGGTCTATCATGGTCCCGAGGGGCTGGCGCATATCGCTCGCACGGTGCATCGCCGCACGGCGGTGCTGGCGGCGGGCTTGCGAAGACTCGGCTTTGCGCCGCAGAGCGAGGCGTTCTTCGATACCGTGACGGTGGAGGTCGGCGACCGGCAGCCGGAGATCGTCGGCCGGGCACGCGATGAGGAGATCAATCTGCGGATCGGCAACCGCACCCTCGGCATCGCGCTGGATGAGACCACGACCCCCCACATCGTCGAGGCGGTGTGGCGCGCGTTCGGCGGCAAGCTCGTTTATACCGAGATCGAGGCGGGCGTGCGCGAGGCGCTGCCTGCCGAGCTCAGGCGCAAGGCGGCCTATCTCACCCACCCGGTGTTTCACACCCATCGCTCCGAGACCGAGCTGTTGCGCTACATGCGCAAACTCGCCGACCGCGACCTCGCGCTCGACCGCGCCATGATCCCGCTCGGCTCCTGCACCATGAAGCTCAACGCCACCACCGAGATGATGCCGCTGACCTGGCCGGCATTTGCCAGCCTGCATCCGTTCGCCCCCATCGACCAGGCCACGGGCTATGCCGCGCTGTTCGCCCGGCTGGAGCAATGGCTGATCGACATCACCGGCTATGACGCGATTTCGCTGCAGCCGAACTCCGGCGCGCAAGGCGAATATGCCGGGCTTTTGGCGATCCGCGGCTATCACGCCGCGCGCGGCGAGCCGCACCGGAAGATCTGCCTGATCCCCTCCTCCGCCCACGGCACCAATCCGGCCTCCGCCAGCATGGTCGGCATGGACGTGGTGGTGGTCGCCTGCGACAAGCGCGGCGACGTCGACGTCGACGATCTGCGCGCCAAGGCGGAGCTGCACGGCAAGAACCTGGCGGCTGTCATGATCACCTATCCGTCGACCCACGGCGTGTTCGAGGAGCACATCCGCGAGATCTGCGACATCGTCCATGGCCATGGCGGACAGGTCTATCTCGACGGCGCCAACATGAACGCGCAGGTCGGGCTGGCGCGGCCCGGCGACTACGGCGCCGATGTCAGCCATCTCAACCTGCACAAGACGTTCTGCATACCGCATGGCGGCGGCGGCCCCGGCATGGGACCGATCGGCGTCAAGGCGCACCTGAAACCGTTCCTGCCGGGACATCCGGCGACCGACGGCGCACAGCCATCGGCGGTCGGCCCGGTCTCGGCGGCGCCGTTCGGCTCGGCGTCGATCCTGACGATCTCCTACATCTACATCCTGATGATGGGAGGCAACGGCCTGACCCGCGCCACCGAGATCGCGATCCTCAACGCCAATTACATCGCCACGAGATTGCAGCCGCATTTTCCCGTGCTCTATCGCAACGCCCGGGGCCGCGTCGCACATGAGTGCATCGTCGATCCGCGGCCGCTGAAGGCGACCAGCGGCGTCACCGTCGACGACATCGCCAAGCGGCTGATCGATTACGGCTTCCATGCTCCGACCATGAGCTTCCCGGTGCCGGGCACGCTGATGATCGAGCCGACCGAATCGGAATCGAGGGCCGAGATCGACCGGTTTTGCGACGCGATGATCGCGATCCGCAAAGAAATCGCCGAGATCGAGAACGGCCGCTTCAAGGTCGAGGCCTCGCCGCTGCGCCATGCGCCGCACACCGTGCACGACATCGCCGACGACGATTGGAAGCGCGCCTATTCGCGCAGCGAGGGCTGTTTCCCGGCAGGCTCGTCGCGCACCGACAAGTACTGGTGCCCGGTGGGACGGGTCGACAACGTCTATGGCGACCGCAATCTGGTGTGCTCGTGCCCGCCGGTGGCGGATTACGCGCAGGCGGCGGAGTAGCGCCAGCGCGGGAATGTAGCCCGGGGAGAGCGGAGCGTAGTCCGGGAACACCGCATCTGCGGAGATGTCGATCCCGGATTGCGCTCCGCTCCATCCGGGCTACGGGTCTATTCAAATAGCCAATGGCCGGGACAAGCCCGGCCATGACGGTTAGCCTTCAACTTAATCTGCGACGGGCGCCGCGACACCTCACAACGGACCGGCGCCCGCCGCGAAAGCTCAGTCCTCCGCGGGCTCTTCGCCGTCGGCGTCACGCTCCGGCGTGCCGGCCAGGATCTGCTCGGCGATCAGGCCGGAGTTCTGGCGGATCGCGGCCTCGATCTTGGCGGTCATGTCGGGGTTGGCCTTGAGGAACGCCTTGGAATTCTCGCGGCCCTGGCCGAGGCGCTGGCTGTCATAGGAGAACCAGGCGCCGGATTTCTCGACGATGCCGGCCTTGACGCCGAGGTCGAGGATCTCGCCCATCTTGGAGACGCCCTCGCCGTACATGATGTCGAACTCGACCTGCTTGAACGGCGGCGCCAGCTTGTTCTTCACCACCTTGACGCGGGTCTGGTTGCCGACCACCTCGTCGCGCTCCTTGATGGCGCCGATGCGGCGGATGTCGAGGCGCACCGAGGCGTAGAATTTCAAGGCGTTGCCGCCGGTGGTGGTTTCCGGCGAGCCGTACATCACCCCGATCTTCATGCGGATCTGGTTGATGAAGATCACCATGGTGTTGGACTTGTTGATCGACGCCGTCAGCTTGCGCAGCGCCTGACTCATCAACCGCGCCTGCAGGCCCGGCAAGGCGTCGCCCATCTCGCCTTCGAGCTCGGCGCGCGGCACCAGCGCCGCCACCGAATCGACCACCAGCACGTCGACCGCGCCGGAGCGCACCAGGGTGTCGCAGATTTCCAGCGCCTGCTCGCCGGTATCCGGCTGCGAGATCAGGAGCTCATCGATGTTGACGCCGAGCTTTCGGGCATAGACCGGGTCGAGGGCGTGTTCGGCGTCGATGAAGGCGCAGATGCCGCCCTTCTTCTGGGCCTCGGCGACCGTGTGCAGCGCCAGGGTGGTTTTGCCTGACGATTCAGGACCATAGATCTCGACCACGCGGCCCTTCGGCAGGCCGCCGACGCCGAGTGCGATATCCAGCCCGAGCGAGCCCGAGGAGATGGTCTCGACGTCCATGGAGCGGTCGTTCTTGCCGAGCTTCATCACCGAGCCCTTGCCGAACTGACGCTCGATCTGGGACAGCGCAGCGGCCAGGGCCTTGGTCTTGTCCATGGAGGATCCTTCGACGATACGCAGGGCAGAGGCGGACATGGGGTCGTGCTCCTTATGAACGGGATTCGCCGAAGGGACAAACGGGGCGACTCGATGGAATTAATGTACACTATTTGTTCTTGGTTCGCAATATGTTCTTTCGAGAGTGAGGGACTGGCCTGTTTTAACCCCCTGTGGCCTGGTTTGAAATTGGCGGTGGCCTGATTTGGTTTAGGGTGGTCGTTCCATCAGGAGGGGCGCATGAACCTCTACTCAGTGCTGTTTACCGTCATCGTGCTGGGTGCGTGTGCTTACTTCGGTGTCTTGCGTCCAACCGGACTTGCCAGCCGAACGAGCGCTGAACGCGAAGAAGACCAGCGCCGCGATCTGGCGTCGAAGTGGCTCGATAGAGACGACGGGGCACAATAAGGGCCACCTCAGTTGGCGGCGACTTTCAAAGTAGCTGTGGCCTGTTTTGAAAACAGGATTGGCCTATTGGGTTCGAGCGTCCGTATCGGCCCCGGTGAGCCGGTTTGCGTTGGCAGTGTCCTGATATTCGCGAGAGCGGTCATGAGCACGAATGACCCAGGTGCTTTCCCGGACATGCCGGGGTGGCGCTTCGCCCTCACCGAGACGTCTTTTGGTGTTTACCGGGCCGAGGGCTTCCATGATGACGGCCGCTCTGTCAGCCGCATGGGTCACGATCTGCCCGCGCTCATTCTTGAGACGGCGGAAGAGGCCCGAAACCTCCCGGCTCGACGAACATGACGTAACGGCGGGCTGGCGGCGGCCCTGTCGCGCCCATTGGTCCGATCCTATATGTTCGGCGAACAGCATCGATAGGGAGCGGTCATGTTCTCCTGGATCGCTTTTGTCACCGTCCCGGTTGTCGCCGTCGCGTTCCTGTCCGGACGCTTCACCGCGAGCTATGCGGCCCAGAATGGCCGCTCCCGGCACGCCTGGTTTTGGTGGGGCGCGCTGTTGTTTCCGTTATTTCCGATACCGGTGATCGTTCTGGGGCTGCTGCCGAGACGATACGGCGCTGGTGCTCCCGGGGAAACGCGCCCGGTTGGTTAGGCGGTGGGCGCGGCGCCCTGCCCGGCACACAGGGACTGCAGCAGCCGCACCAGCTCATCGTGCGCCGGCCCGGGTTCACGCAGGAACGCGGCGACCTCGATCTCATCGATCCTGATTCCGCACCCGGCCCCGCGCATATCGCCGCGCTTTTCCTCATGCTCGACGAACAGCCGTCTGCCGTCGCTGTCGAACACCAGGCACCACCGGTCCTCGTCGGCGCCCTCGCTGCGCTGGTAGATCGGTCTTCTCAACAGCGGCATGTCATACCTGCCCGGCACCGACAAAGAAGCGGCCTCAGCGCGGAAGGCGCCGAGGCCGAAAGTCTGCGTAAGGTAATCCGGATAAGCGGGGTGGAGAGGCTTTGTTCCAGCCAATCCAAAAAAATCGCTGCCCGACCCGATCGAACCGCGACCGCCGAACGGTGGCAGGTTGCGTCACATCCGCGGGATCGATGCCATGCCAACGCATTTCCGCCCCTTTCGGGCCTGATCCTGGCATCCCGCCAGCGTTGCCACGAGCATCGGGTTCAACGATGAATCGCGAGATGAAATTTCTGATCGGTCCGGTGCTGCTGATCGCCGGGACCGGCGCCGCCATCGGCGAGCCGCTGGACCGGCGCTTCGGGCCGGACCGCGAACGCGGCTATCGCTCCGAGCGCGAATTCGAGCAGACCGACCGCGACTTCAAGAATCTCGACCGGGCGAATTTCCTGGGGACGAGGCAGCCGGCAAAGGCCGAGGTGGAAGCGCCCCGCCCCGACCTGCAGCACTCGCCGGCGATCGGACAGCAGAAGTAAATGCCTTGCGACCGCCGGATCTGAACAGGGAGAAGCTGCGATGCGCGCCGTTGTCATGCTGATAGCCGCGGTGACCTTGGCGGCGCCCGCCGCGCGGGCCGATGCGGCGCTGGAGGCCCGGGTGCTGCGGCTGGAAGCGCAGGTCAAGGCGCTGCAGGACAGCCTGAAGAACGCGCTTGCGGCGGACCGCGTCTACAACATCAAGGCTGCCGGCGCGCCGGAACTCTGCCTGTCGTCGGGCACGGCCGACGCCGGCGCCGGCAAGTCCGAGGTGTTCGCCAGCAAGTGCGGCGGCCCCGACGCGCGCAACTGGAAGCTCCAGCCGGCGCAGCCTTGAGCCTTCAAGACCAATCGGCAGGGCGCGGCCAGCCTCAGGTCTTGGCGTCGGCCAGCAGCTGATCGAATTCGCTCGCGGTATAGACCCGTCCGTCCGGGGTGGTGATCTGGACATCCCAACACCCGTCCGCCATCAATTCCGTCGCCTTCTTGACGGCGGCGGCGGTGTTTTCGCGGCGCAACGAAATGCTGCCCGAGGTATCGGTTCCCTGAATCGCGAAAGGCATGGCGTCTCCTGCTTTTTGGCGAGCCTAGAGCCATTTCCGTTCCGATGGAATCAGAACGGGCTCTATTTTTACGTTTTGACGCGCTTTCTTCACGCGAACCGGTCCACTTCGCCTGAAAACCCGATGGCTCACGCTTCGGCAGGCCGGTATGGTTAGGGACGGTATTCCTTCTTCAAAGAAAAGTGTACGATTCGCGCGACTGCGAAGCTGTCACTGGTGGCTTAGAGGTACTGCGTTCCGCCCGTCCTGCAAGGAACGCCATGCCGACCCCGACCTGCACGCGCTTTCAATCAACGAAAATTCCCTGCCTGAAATGCGGCCAATGGATGGGACTGACGCTGATCGAACCCGGCGGCCGGCCGAACTTCGAACTGCGCACCTACGCCTGCGCGTCGTGCGAGGTCGGCGAAAGCTTTCTGATGGCGATCCGGCCGATCGATGCCGGTGAAATGTCCCACGCCAACGCGAACAACTAGATTGTTGTTTTGACCCGTTTTCTTCACGCGAACCGGTATCCACCCCCGGATCAGGTCCGGGGGCACGCTTCGCTCGAAAACGCTCTCGTCTGCGGCGCGCGCCGGTTTATGTTGCGAACTGTGCAATGTTGTACAGCGGCCGGCACCGCAAACCCATCATTCTGGCTTCGAGCACCGCAACTCGGACAGGCATCGCGGTGCGTGTCGCGTTCCCGCCTGATCGATGGGAAGCATCATGCCCGCATCACACCTGATATCCCAGAGCGTCCCGGTTGCGCGTCTCGAGCGTCCGCGTTGCCCGACCTGCCATTGCCGCATGCCGCTGGCCCGCATCAAGGCCGGCTCGACGGGGTTGGATCTTCGCTCATTCGCCTGCACCACCTGCGATCACCTGCACAACGCCTCCCCCGCCGCCGATCCGATGAATCCCGGTACGCTGGGCTGGATGTTTGCGGACCTCAACCCGCCAAGCTGAACGACGGCGCGGCAACGGCACTGGCATGGTTGCCGGCCAGGGAACGGCCGGACGCGCCGGCGATTGTTGCCGCACACCAGGCTGATTCCATGCATCCCGCCGTGACCTTTCAATTGGAACGGACCTTGCGCGAATTCGCGCGGTGGCACGCCGTGGAGAGCGAAATGCGCTCGCCGGCGCCGGCGTGGTGGTGGGGTCCCGCGCTGGCCGCGCTGGGCGAGCCGCAACCGATGCCGGCGGAATGGTCGCAGATCATGGGACTGCCGCTGCAATCGAGCTATGCGACGGGCGCGCAGTTGCTGCTGAACCAGCTCGCGCACCAGACCGTCCTGCCGTGGCCGGATGATTTTCCGCGCCAGTTCAAGCCGCCAGGTTAGTTGGCAGTACTGCCGGTCTTGGTGCGCGGCTTGCTCTGGGTGGTCTTTTCCGGTTTCGGGGCCTCGGTGCCGCGGACGCTGCCCCAAGGATCGTTGCTCGCCTTGGCGTCGGGGATCTTGCGCAGCGATTCCCGGTAGGCCTTGTCGTTGATCTTGTCCTGCTCGATCTCCTGCGGCGTCTTGCTTCTGGCGTCCGGGATGATGTTGATATCGGGCATCGACTGGGCATAGACCGGCCCGGTCAGCATGGCGGCCACCGCGACCGCGCGAACAATTTTCATCGATGACTCCTGTTTCCAGGCGGCGTTATATCATCGCGGCGAGATCGGCGCCAAGCAGACCCCATCGCACGCCAGCGGCTAAAAATGGTCCGATTTGCAGGATTTCGGCGATTGCATCCAGTCATCCCAGATCGGACCGCACTTGGTGCAGCCGTTCAGAACGAGACCCATGGCGATCACGCCGAAAACGATTGCCAGCCGCCGGAACACAGACATCCACGCTACTCCCCAAGCCACCATCCTACGCGGCCAATCCAGGCATTTTCAAGCCGGACGCCAACCCGCGGGAGCACGGCGGATCGACATTTGATCCCCCGGCGGGCGCTGCCTATTGTCGTGCATTGATTGAACATCGGGCGGGGGGAACAGCTGTCATGTCATCCGGACAGGACACGGCGGAATTCGACATCGATGAAGCGCGGCGCGTGCTCCGCGACGTATTCGCACCCTGGGTCCAGGACCTCGGATTGTCGGTCGAAGGCATCGAGATCAACCCGCCTGCCGGCGCGCCAGCCGACTGGCAACCCGGTGCGGTGCTGCGGATGGGCTTTTCCGACCGGCTGTGCCGCAGCGGCGGCATCGTCTGCGGACAGGCGCTGATGGCGCTGGCCGATACCGCGATGGTGATCGCGATCCTCACCGCGAACCGCGGCTTCCGCCCGATGACCACGGTCGATCAGACCACCCACTTCCTCAAAGCCGTGAGCTCGTCCGACGTCCTGGCGGATGCCCGCGTGGTCCGGCTCGGCCGCACCATGAGCTTTGGCCGTGTCACGCTGTCGAGCGCCACCGACAACAAACCGGTGGCGATGGTCTCCAGCGCCTTCGCGATGCTGTAAGGCTCGCGTCTTCGCGATGCCCGAGGCTCGCGCCCTCGCGCGATGCCTGGCTCGCGTCTTCGCGATGCCCGGCTCGATCAGTTGCCGAGGATTTTTTCCGCGGCGTTGACGATGCTGATGGTCGGATTGGCGGCGCAAAAGGTGCCGAACTTCTTGGCGTTCTGAGTGAATACATCGGTGTCGATGATCGCCTCGTCGGAATCGCCCTTGTACCAGCCGTCCAGCCAGGTCAGCACCATCGTGATTTCGTCCGGGCCGCCGTCGATGAACTGCTTGCAGGTCAAGGTCGACAAGTCGAGCACGACGGCATGGGCCGGCGCCGACGACAACGCCGTCACGGCGGCAAACATCACAGCAGCTGCAATCTTCATGATCATCCCCTCGAGTTCGGCGTGCAACGCGGCGGCAGCATGACCAGATTATCGCGACGGACTCAAGACGCGGCGTCGCCGTGCGCGTTCGGAAAACGCCGCGGGACTTGTCTCATTTTGCGCAAGCGCCAATTCGAGCGCGTCGAAAATGATCGTCAACAAAGTCTGAATCACGCCTCGTCGGCAGTGACCGTTGAGTTAATTTGTCTGCAATTGCGCGGCGCTATGTTCAGCACATCAGGCAACCGCGCATCACGGATCACGGCGATGATCGAGAAAAGAGCAGTCCCCCGGCACCGCGTACTCAAGCGCGGATCGATCGCGTTCAGCGGCGGCGGCATCGATTGCACGGTGCGAAACCTGTCGGCGACCGGCGCCGGCCTCGACGTGGCGAGCCCGGTCGGACTGCCGGCGCGTTTCACGCTGGTGATCGAGGCCGATCAATTCATCCGCCGCTGTCATTCGGTATGGAACAGCGACAAGCGGGTCGGCGTGGCATTCGAGTAAGGCAAACCTCATCGCGCTCAGCGGCCGCGGCCGTAGTTGCCGCCATAGCCGCCCATCCCGATGCCGATGCCGACGCCGCGGACGACAGGTCCCGACGGCTCGACATAGACCGGCGGGCGGCGCACCACCACAACATCGTCCTCGTCATAGACCCGCACCGGGCGCCGCAGCTTGCCGGCCACGCGGCGCGGCGGATCGGGATCGACACGCTTCGCCGGCGGCAGATCGACCTTCTTCGGCAGCTGCGGCGGTGTCGGCGCGCCGCACGGACAAGTCAGCGCGACATTGCTCGGCGGCTGGCTCGCCGGCGCAACTGCCGCGACGGCGTCGAGCGGCCGGTTGCGGGTGCGGTCGGCGAGCTTGCGCGCCGTCGCGGTGAGATCGCTGTCGGGATATTGCGCGAGGAAGTCGCGGTAAGCTGCCGCGGAGTTGCTGATGACCGCGCGATTCCAGGCCATCAGCCGGCGATGCCGGTCGAGCCACTCGCGCGCCTGCGGCCCGAACGGCGGCTGCGCGAACAGCGCGACGAACGCCTCGTAAGCTTCCTCCGAGCCATCGGAGACGATCATTTCGTTGGCGGCCTCCGGCGTCTTGCCCTGCAACGCCGCGCGCCAGTCGGCCGCCGTGCGCTTCGCCTGCGGCGAAGCATCGCCCGGCTGGCCGAAAAAGCTGAACTGGCTGGTCAGCGACGAGGAGTCCCACGGCGTCTGGCGGCCCTCGGTGGCCTGGTTGACCGACAGCCTGACCCGCTTGAAGGCTTCCTCGATCGAGAGCCCGGGTTGTCGCGCGGCTTGCAAGAGCGCTGCGGTGTAGGGACTGTCGGCGCCGCTGCCGTCTTCGGCTTCCGCACCCGGCGAGGTCGAATAGGACACGAAGGTGCCGGGCGCGCCGACCTTGGCGTCGACGACGGCAAGGCCGTGACCGGCGGTCTTGTTGATGGCGGGAAACGGATTGTTGCGGCAGGCATCGAGCAGGATGATCCGGGCCTTGCTCGGCACCGAGTTCAGGGTGTTGAGCACGTCATTGAGCCGCACCGCCTGCAGCGGAATATCGGCTTCGCGTTTCGGGTCGATGTCGACCGGAACCAAAAAATTCTCGCCGTCGATCTGCAGGCCATGGCCGGCATAAAACACCAGCGCGGTGGTGTCGGCGCCCTTCTCCGCGACCCTGGCGGCGAAGTCGCCGACCTTTTCGCGCAACTCGCTCTGAGAGAGATCGGCGGCGGACATCACGTCGAAGCCGGCCTCGCCGAGCAACTTGGCGATCGCCCTCGCGTCATTGGCGGGGTTGGGCAGCGGCGTCACCGCGCGGTAGGCCGACTGGCCAATCACCAGCGCGATGCGGTTCTCGGCATGCGCCGCGCCCGCCGCAAACATGATCGCGGTGGCAGCCACCGCAGTGTGAAGGGTTTTGCGAAACATGGCGTCACCTCCGCGGCATCGAACCGGCATCCACGGATACCGTCCCGCCGAACGGCGGCAGGCACCTGCCAGGTTCGTCGACCCCGCCGCGCGGGGGGTTCAGCGCCGAAACGTCGCACCTCGCGCAATCCCGGGCTTGCCGCTTCGGTTACGCGCCGTCGGTTGCGCACCTCGGCCGGCCTATTTCGGCTTCTTGGAGGAATCCGCCGGCACCACCCCGCCCCACGGGTCGTATTTTTCTTTTGAATCGGGAATCCGCTCGAGGGCGGCCTTGTAGGCCCGCTCTTCGGCGGCCGAACGCTTGGCGGCCCTGGGATCCGTCTTGTCCTCGGTCGGTGACCCGCTGCGCTGTTTGCCGAATTGCGCCGCCGCCGGCGTCACCAGCAGGCCGAGAATCACAACCGCCACCGTCAGGATCTTCATCGCCGTTCCCTCTGCGCACACACCTACAGGTCACCCGTAACCGCCATCGCGCCAAAACATGGCAATCCCGCGGCCGGCGCCGCAGGGTGAACGCCCCGTTAAGTCTAGCGCATAAATTGCGGGTGCAAACCAACCTTATCTTCGAATGTTTCCATTAGTGTCCGCCGCACAAGCGGGGGCACGGCCGCGTTGCGCGCCGGACGTTTCATCCACCGCGAATGGGGATCGGGGACGTGGTCGTCGAGATAGCACATTCTGGGGCAGCCCACCGCGCGGCGGCCGGCCAAGCGGCGGCCGGGCGCTCGCCGGCCGCGACCGTGCCAAACGGCGGCCCGCCGATGCCGCTGGCGGCGATGGCGGAGGAGCCATGGCGCGAGCTCGCCAGGCGCGCCATCGAGCCGAACGGCTATTACCTGGCCGAGTGGGAACTGGCGGTCAATGCGACGGCACGCGGCCGCACGGGTGCTACGGCGCTTTGCGCCTGGAGCGACACCGAGCCCCGCGGCAACCGGCTGATCGGGCTGCTGCCGGTGATTTCGCTGCGTCGCGCGTTTAAAATTCCGCTGCCGGCGCTGGTCAGCGCCGATCCTTACGGCACCCTCGGTACGCCGCTGATCGACCGCGGCCAGGCGCGGGATGCGGTCCGGGACTTGATGCGCGAGGCCAGGGGCGCCGGCGCGCACGCGCTGCTGCTGCGCGATGTGACCACCGACGGCGCGGCCATGGCAGCCATCACCGAGGTGCTCGGCGAAGCCGGCATGACGCCCTGCGTGCTGCATCGCCACGCCCGCGCCTGCCTCGATGCGACGCGCGACGCCGATGAACTGCTGCGCGAGGCGCTCGGGCCCAAGAAGCTGAAGGAGCTTCGCCGCCAGCGCAACCGCCTCGCCGAACACGGCGAGGTTTCCTTCGAGGTGGCGCGGACCCCGGCCGCGGTCGCCGCCGCGCTGGAAATCTTCCTGGTGCTGGAGGCCTCCGGCTGGAAGGCGCGCCGCGGCACCGCACTGCTTCAGGACGACGGCGATGCGGCCTTCATCCGCCGCGCCACGACGGCACTCGCCGCCGCCGGCCAGTGCGAGATCGTCACCCTGCGCGCCGGCACCACGCCGGTCGCTGCCGCCATCGTGACGCGGCATCAGGATCGCGCGTTCTACTTCAAGCTCGGGGTCGACGAGCGCTTCGCAAAGCTGTCGCCGGGGGTCCAGTTGACGCTCGACCTGACCCGGCACCTGTGCGCCGATCCGGCGATCAGCAGCGCCGACTCCACTGCCAATGCCGGCCACCCGATGATCGACCCGATCTGGCGCGGACGGCTCGCCATCGGAGACGTGCTGGTGCCGCTTGCGCCGAACGATCCGATGGTGTCGCTGATCCACGCGGGCCTGAAACTGCACCGGCTTGGCTACGAGACGGCGCGCCGCATGGTTCGTTTCATCCGCAGCCGCCAGGAGAAACCCGCATGACCGCCGACTGGACGCCGGTGATCTCCGCCGCCAATGCGGCGCTCAAGCACGATTTCCCGCACAAGCCGTTCGCGATCCGCCACAAGCTCGCCGGCCATCCGCTGCTGACGCTGCCGCGGATCGCGCAGCTCGCCGCGGCGCTGCCGCGCGACCTGATCGAATACAACTCCGGCGCGGTGGCGGTCAGCCAGGATCCGGACCAGATCCCCGCGGTCGACCTCGATCCGGTCGAAGTGGTGAAGCGGATCGAAACCGCCGGCGCCTGGATGGTGCTCAAGCGGGTGGAGAATGCGCCGGAATATCGCAAACTGCTGGAAGACGCGCTGCTGTCGGTGGCCCGCGCCCGCGGCTTCAACAGCCTGCTCGACGCCGGCTTCGAACAGCTCGAAGGTTTCTTGTTCGTGTCGTCGCCGAACGCGACGACGCCGTTCCATCTCGATAGCGAGGATAATTTCTTCGTCCAGATCCACGGCGAAAAGTTCTTCACGATCTTCGACAATGCCGACCGCGCCATCGTCTCCGACGACGAGATCGAGCGCTCGATGACCAAGCACCGCAACCTCGCCTATGACGAGCGCCTGGCGCCGCGCGGCATCGAATTTCACCTGTTCGACGGCGACGGCTGCTACGTGCCGTATCAATGGCCGCACTGGGTGCGCACCGCCGGCTCCTATTCGATCTCGCTGGCGATCACCTGGAAGACCCGCGAGGTGCGCCGCCTCAACGACCTGCACTTCTTCAACTCGATGCTGCGCGGCATCGGCTTTCCGCAACAACCTCCCGGCCGGCAGCCGGTGCGCGACGCGCTGAAGCTGGCGTTCTATCGCACGGTGATCACCGCGATCAAACCGCTGCGCGCCTCGCTCGCGATGCGCCGCGCGTTGCGCCGCATCGCTCTCGGCAAGCGGGCGAATTATTATTTGAAGAGGGCGTAAAGCACCTACTCCGCCGCCTGCGCATTGACCTCCGCCGAGACCTGGCGGATGGCGCGGGCGAGTTGCTCGGCGGGCTGGGCGCCGGACACCGCGTATTTCTGGGCGAACACGAACGTCGGCACGCCGGAAATGCCCTTGTCGGAGGCGTCCTTGGCCTGCGCCGAAATCAGCTCGACGTCCTCGTCGGTGGCGAGGCGCTTCTTGACATCGTCGGCATCGAGGCCGCAATCGGCCGCCGCCTGCACCAGCACGTTGGTGTCGGTAAGATCGCCGCCGTCCTTGAAATACAATTCCATCAGCCGCTGCTTGACATTGGCGGCCTTGCCCTGCGCGTCCGCCCAGTGGATCAGGCGGTGGCAGTCGATGGTGTTGGGCTGACGCTTCACCAGATCCGGCCGGTACAGCAAGCCCTCTTCGCCGGCGGCGGCCACCACCCGGCCGGCGATGCCCTTGTAGGCTTCGACCGACCCGAACTTGGTCTCGAGATAAGTATCGCGCTCGATGCCCTCGCGAGGCACCCAGGGATTGAGGAAGAACGGTCGCCAGTGCACCTCCACCGGCACCTCCGGCACCAGCGCCAAGGCATTCTCGATGCGACGCTTGCCGATGTAGCACCACGGGCACACGACGTCGGAGACGATATCGATCTGTAACGGCTTGGTGCTCATGGTGGATCCCCTCGGCTGGCGAGGAGCAGGAATAGGACGCGCGCTGTAGGCGAGCAAGGAGAAGAGCGCTCAACGCCCGATCGGAGCGGGCAAATATGCGTGAACAAAACCGAGAAAACGAAAGGGCCGAAACCGCGGCTTCGACCCTTCCTTAGAACTTGATATCGGCAAAGCCGGGACACCGCGTCGGCGATGGCATCAGTGCTCGTCCGTGCGCTTGGCGTCTTCAATTGCCGCTTCGTGATACCAGCTGCTGGCGCAAGCGACTTCGGAGACGCGCGGGGCATCGACGAGGGACTGGCTCCCGGGACGGCGGGTGACCAGACTCGAACGGCCCCCGACGGGGAATTGGTAGATCTTCGCAGATCCTTGATGGAAGCTTGGATTCATCGTGTTTCTCTCTTGTTGACTTGCGGTTGACTCGCCACGCAACAATAACAGATGTGCCTCTCTCTCGTTCAATGTGATCAAAACAAAATCATTTTCTGACTAGGTTTTGGGCATTTCGCCTTTTGCTTCGTCATGCGGCAGGCGCACGAGGTCCGGCGGGCCCGTTGCTCACAGCGTTGTCCCATCCACTTAATATTTTGCGCAATGTTGCGGGGCTCTGGCGCAATTTTGATCGCCACAGCGCGGGCCGGCCCGGATTGCCGCGTAACAAGGCGCATTTTCGCCGGTCCGCATCGCCACGCCCGACGTGCCTGCGGGAGCCAAAACGGCCCGCGCGGCTATGCCGCACCCCCGTTTGCCTCCGGAACGGGAGGCCGGACCGGGCATGACGGGCGATTCCCCGCCCGGGTGTGAAATCGGCCGATTGGCACACAAAATGCTTTGAGAACGGCAGGTTGGACGCGGCTGCAGGGGCCGGCGAACCAGCGGGCGCCGGGTTCGTCACCCGGTGCATCGTCAACTCAAGACAGAGAGTCGCAATGACAAAATACAAGCTCGAGTACATTTGGCTCGACGGCTACACGCCGGTGCCGAATCTTCGCGGAAAAACCCAGATCAAGGAATTCGACAAGTTTCCGACGCTCGAGCAGCTTCCGCTGTGGGGCTTCGACGGCAGCTCGACCATGCAGGCGGAAGGCCGGAGCTCGGATTGCGTGCTGAAGCCGGTCGCGGTCTATCCCGACGGCGCGCGCACCAACGGCGCTCTGGTGATGTGCGAAGTGATGATGCCGGACGGCGTCACGCCGCACGCCACCAACCAGCGCGCCACGATTCTCGACGACGAAGGCGCCTGGTTCGGCTTCGAGCAGGAATACTTCATGTACAAGGACGGCCGGCCGCTCGGCTTCCCGACGGCGGGTTATCCCGCGCCGCAGGGTCCGTACTACACCGGCGTCGGCTACAGCAATGTCGGCGCGGTCGCGCGCGAGATCGTCGAGAAGCATCTCGACCTCTGCCTGCATGCCGGCATCAACCACGAGGGCATCAACGCCGAAGTGGCGAAGGGGCAGTGGGAATTCCAGATCTTCGGCAAGGGCTCCAAAAAGGCCGCCGACGAGATGTGGATGGCTCGCTATCTGTTGCAGCGGCTGACCGAAACCTACGGCATCGACATCGAGTATCACTGCAAGCCGCTCGGCGACACCGACTGGAACGGAAGCGGCATGCACGCCAACTTCTCGACCAAGTTCATGCGCGAGACCGGCGGCAAGGCCTACTTCGAGGCGCTGATGGGGGCGTTCGAGAAGAACCTGATGGACCACATCAACGTCTACGGCCCGGACAACGACAAGCGCCTGACCGGCAAGCACGAAACCGCGCCGTGGAACAAGTTCAGCTACGGCGTGGCCGACCGCGGCGCTTCGATCCGCGTGCCGCACTCGTTCATCAAGAACGACTACAAGGGCTACCTCGAAGACCGCCGCCCGAACTCGCAGGGCGACCCCTACGCCATCGCTTCGCAGATCCTCAAGACCGTCGCCGAAGTTCCGACCGGCGCCAAGGCCAGCGCGGCGGCCTGAGCCAGGCTTGCGGCCCGAACCTTTGGTCCGGGCCGCGATGTCTCGGGCGCACATCACACGTCAACCACAACTTGAGCCATGAGTTACCCCTTTTGGCTCGGGTAAGAGCCGGGGCGAGGAGTCGTGACCTCTCCCCGGCTTGTCTTTTTTCTGGGGTCCGTCTCCTCCCGAACAACCGTCATCGCCCGGCTCGAGCGGGCGAACCCGTATTCCAGAGCGCCGCGGGTCAATCGCGACGCTCTGGCATACTGGGTCACCCGCTTTCGCGGGTGATGACGACTGAGGGTGAGGCAGCGCTTCGCCAGGAGCCGCCGTTTTAATCCAGCTTCGCCACCATCGCGCGCAGCCGCTGCGCCGTCAGATCATCGGCCGGAAAGAACGTCTCCACCGCGATTTCCGACAGCGTGATGTCCACCGGCGTGCCGAAGATCATGGTGGTGGAAATGAAGCTCAGCACGTCGCTGCCAAGCCGCATTCTGAACGGGATTGCGACGTTGTCGGCGCCGAGCGGAGCCGGGCGCGCCGGGACCGGATAGGCCTTGAGCTCCTGGTAGAGTTTGACCAGCTCGGGATCGGCGGTCGCCTCGCACTGCCGGTGCAGCCGCTCCAGCAGATGCGCGCACCACTCGCCGAGATTGACGGTCCGTGACGCCAGCGCCTCGGGATGAAAACTGAGCCGGAGCACGTTGAGAGGCTGGCCGAGCAGCCGCGGCGGAATGCCGTCCAGCAGCGGCATCACCATGCGGTTCGCCGACACCAGGTTCCAGTGCCGGTCGACCGCCAGCGCCGGATTCGGCTCGTGGGCCTTGAGCACCACGTCGATGGCCCGCCGCGCCGATCTCAGCGCCGGGTCGTCGAGCGCGCGCTGCGGAAACGCCGGCGCGAAACCCGCCGCCACCAACAGCACGTTGCGCTCGCGCAGCGGCACGTCGAGCCGCTCCGCCAGCCGCAGCACCATGTCGCGCGACGGCGCGGCGCGGCCGGTTTCGACGAAGGAGAGATGCCGCGCGGATATCTCGGCTTCGCCGGCAAGGTCGAGCTGGCTGAGATGGCGGCGCTGGCGCCATTCACGCAAGTGGGCGCCGAACTGGCTGGCCTGCGGTCCGGCGGAGGAAACGGCGGTCTGTGTGCTCATGGCGAAAATCTACCATGCCGGATTCGCGCGTTCCATTACCTGCCGGGTAATCGATTTGGCCCCGCAGCGCGATCATCTTCCACCGTACAGGAGATGAACCATGTCATCGCAGTCTCGCCCGAACACCCGCTCCGCCGCCGCGATCGCCTGGCTGGTCAACCTCATGACCCGGGCGCTGGCAAGTTCGCTCAACATGCCCGAGCCGCTGCTGCACTCCACCGGCGTGTTCGTCTATGCGCAGGTCCAGGCCGTCGAGCATCGCGCGCTGAAAACGCTGTGCCCGGTCCGCGCGCTGCGCCGGCTGCAGGCCATGTTTCGTCAATCCTGATTCATCCCGTCCACCGAAGGAGAACCCTATGATCCATCCATCGATGTTGCTCCGTCGCGCCCTGCAAGCCGACGCAATGTTCAGCGGCGCGAGCGCCCTGCTGCTGGCGTTCAGCGCCGCCATGCTGGCGCCGCGGTTCGATCTTCCGGAAGCCTTGCTGCGCGAAACCGGCCTGTTCCTGATTGCCTACGCCGCCCTGGTCGGCTGGCTCGGCACGCGGCCATCAGTGCCGAAGGCAGTTGTGCTGGCCGTGATCGCAGGCAATGCGGCCTGGACCGCCGCCAGCATCGCGCTGTTGTTCAGCAGCGCGGTGTCTCCGAACCTGCCTGGTGAAGCCGTGGTGGTCGCCCAGGCGATCGCCACCGGCGTGTTCGCCGAACTGCAATATGTCGGCCTGCGTCGCAGCGAGGCCGCGTTGACTGCCTAAGCTCGGGCTTGTTGACCGACAGGAGCCGCCGCGAACGTCCCAACCATGATGGTTCCGGACTTTGCGGCGGTCTTCTTGCCGACAGTGCCACGGGCACCGTGGGACCGGCCGTTGAGGGATTTGCCGTTGAGGGACTTGCCGTTCAGCGACTTGCCGGAGGCCTGTTTGGCTGCCTTCTTTGCGGCCTTGTCGGCCTTCCGTTGCGCCTTCGCGCGTTGCCTGGCGCGTTCCTTGGCCAGCTTCTCGGCCTTCTTCGCAGCCTTGCGTTCGGCCTTCAGCTTCAGCCGCGACCGTTCCGCCCTGGCCTCGGCGCGCTGCTTCTTGCGCTTCTTTTCGCAAGCATCGCATTTGCAGCCGATCGGCTTCAGGTATTCCTTGAAGTAATCGGTGCCGTAGTCGTAATTGATCTCCTCGCCCGGCGCGATGTTCTTGATGGCGCGGATCACCACGCGGCGCTTGCGCGCGCTGACGTCGGATTCGGCGTTCGGCTTGCAGGCGTGATTGATGTAGCGCGCGATGTTCTTGCGCACCGAACCGTCGATGGTCCAGCGGTTGTTGAGCTCGAACAGGTACTTGTTCTCGATCGCATCGTGCTTCGGGTTCTTCGAATCCAGCAGCGGACCAAAATACCGGACGATCTTGGCGCCCTTCTTGATCGGCTTGGTGGCGAACAGGCCGAGCCCGGTGCGGGAACGGCCGATGCGGTAGGGCTTGTTGGACAGAACAGGCATGATGGATACGGAACTGACACGCTGATGAGGCGACGGATCGCAGAACCGCTGTTCTAGAGCGATTCCGCGGCGATGTCAGGCCTTTCGCGCCAGGCGATTGAACCTTCCCCAGTTTACCGCTGTCAAAGCGTGAGACCTGCCGCTGGATCCGCCGATGCGCCGCGCCCCGTCATTGTCAGCAATTGGATCGGCCGCCTCCGGCGCGCTGGCGATGCTGCTGGCCGCGGTGCAGATCGCGCCTGCCGCGGCGGCGGAACCGCAGGGTTTCCGCAGCGTCTATACTTCGGTCGCCGCCAAGGACTGCCGCAAGAAGACGGTGCTGAAGGTCGACGACACCGACTATGCCTCCGACTACGTCTGTCCCGGTATTGCCGGCCTCGTGGTGCTGCGCCAGGAGGAGGATCTGCGCGAGACCATCTCGGTCGGCCGCAACCGCGCCGCGGCCGAGAGCGAACCGGCGGCATCCGAGGGGTTCGGCGGCTTCAATTCGACCGGCGACACCATCGAGTGGCGGCTCGACGCCAAGGGCAAGCCGTTCGCGATCATCCAGCGCTGGTACGTCGCCGATCCCGACCTGCCGGAGAAGAACGGCCGGACGCAAAGCAAGCAGGTCCTGATCGTGACCCGGCTGCCGCCCGGAGCGGTGTGCCAAGTCACCCAGATCGAGGTGAAGGGCAATCCCAACGCCAACGAAGCCGCCCGCAAGGCCGCCGACGAAACCGCACGCGACTACAAGTGCGGAAAGGATTAGGCCGGACGGTGCAGCGGCGCGGTCAGCATCGCGCCCAGCAAGGTCTCGACGTCGGTTCCCTCCGGCATCCGGCGCAGCACGTCGGTCAGCCGGCCGTCGAGCAGCAGCATGGTGAAGCCATGGATCATCGACCAGGCGCGCGCGATGGCGGCGCCCTGCTCGAGCGACAGGGCCTGCTCCGAAATATGCTCATGACGGCTGGCGCCGATCGCCCCGGCGAGGCCGGCGAATGCGGCATTGGCGGCGTCGCGCAGCGACGGCCGGGTCATGTCGAGCCGCTCGGTGCGGAACATCAGCCCGTACATGCCGGGATGCGCCCGCGCATAGGCGATGTAGGCCACGAGCCGTGCCCTGGCGTTCTCCAGCGAGTCCGGTCCTCCCAGCCGGGGCGCGGCGGCCATGGCAGCGTTGAATTGCCGGAAACCGGTCGCGGCGAGCTCGCTGACGAGCCCCGTCAGGTCGCCGAAATGATGGGTCGGCGCCGCATGCGACACCCCGGCCTCGCGCGCCACCGCGCGCAGGGTCAAACCCTGCAGCCCGTCCCGCTCCAGCACGGTCTCCGCGGCCTTGAGGAGGGCGTCGCGCAGCGCGCCGTGGTGATAGGGGGCGTCGCCGCCGGCGCCGGCCTTTCGGCCTGCCGGGGCCTTGGCGGGGCGTTTCCGGACGGTCCCGGGAGCGGCGCCGGACCGGCTGCGGCGCTTTTGCGGCTGAACAACCATGGCGCTTTATAGGTCACGATCTTGGCACTGTAAAGATTTCGCTTGACCGGCGCCTGCAGGCCGCCTAGTGATATCTTTACGATGTAAAGATAATGATACCGAGGCCCCCATGACGATATTCCTGATCCTTGCCCCGTTCGGCGCCTTTGGGCTGCTGCTGCTGGTGACCTCGGCCGCGATCAGCCTGTTTGCCACCGCCGCGATCTGTCTTGCGATCGTCGGTTACGACGTGTTCCGCGGCGGCTCGGTCAAACTGTTCATGACCGGCGCCGTCGTCGTGTTCGGCGCGCTCGGCTGCTACGTGGCGCTGGTCGACGGCAACTGGAGCAGCGTCGCCATCCGCCTGGCGGTGGATTGCGGGTTCCTGGCGATCGCGCTGCTCTCGATGGCCATCCGCCTGCCCTTCACGCTGCAATACGCCCGCGAAAAGGTCGATGCCGCGACGGCCGCGCTGCCCGGCTTCATGCGGGCGAACTACATCATCACCTGGGCCTGGACCGCCGCCTTGGTGCTGATGCTGGTCGCCGATATCCTGATGATCTACCTGCCCAACCTGCCGCTGTGGATCGGCCTCGGCATCGCGTTTGCCGCGCGCAACAGCGCGGTGTATTTTACCAAATGGTATCCGCGGTACCGGTCCGCAAAATACGGCGCGCCGGCCGCCGCGACGAAATCCTGATAACCGGATCCCGACTTCCCGATCCCGACCTCGAGGGCATGCGACGATGAAGGACGTGTTCGCCAGACTGGCCAGCGACTTCTTTTCAACCATCGTTTTCCTGGTGCTCTATCTCGCCACGGACAACGTAGTGCTGGCTACGGCCGTCGCCATCGCGGGCGCGGTAGCGCAGCTGATCTATGCCCGCGTCAAGGGACAAGAGCTCAGCTTCATGACCTATGCCAGCCTGGCGCTGGTGATCGTGCTCGGCAGCGCCACGCTCCTGACCAGCGATCCGCGGTTCGTGCTGGCCAAGCCGAGCATCGCGCATTTCGCCGTCGGTGCCGTGATGCTGAAGCGCGGCTGGATGCTGCGCTATCTGCCGCCGATCGTGGTCGACACCATTCCCGAATACGTCACATTGGCCGGCTATGTCTGGGCCGCGCTGATGTTCGCGCTGGGCGCCGGCACGATCGGCGTGGCGCTCACCGGCGACATGAAGCTGTGGGCATTCTACGTCTCGGTGGTGGCGGTCGGCGCCAAGGTGGCCTTGTTCGCCGCGCAGTACGTCGTGTTCCGCCTGCTGGTGACAAAACGGCTACGGGCCGCCGCGGCAGCGGCGTCGTAGGGCGCTGCGGATCGCATCTGCGCCCTGGTCGACCTCAATCCTCGAAATCCTGCAGCGACAGCCATCCATCCCGCAGCGCGTAGGAAGCATTCGCCAAGACCTGTCCGGTGTCGAGCGCAACCACTGACGCTGTGTTGGGCGTCTGCTTGCCGGTCTTGTCGGCGCCGACGCCGACCCAGGTCCAATCGCCTTGCTGCAACCCGGAGAACGGCAGCGGCAACGCGATGCTGTCGTCGGTCGCGCCCGGAGCCTGGCGCGCCACCAGCACCGGGGCAGTCAGGAAAGTGACCGCCATCCTGGCAAAAGCGTCGCGGAACATCGCGGTTCGTATCACCATCGATTGCGTCGGCAGATAGCCGGTGGTCGCGTGAAGGTGGCAGCGCGGATCGAGCAGCATGGTCACCGCCACCGGGCCTTCGGCAATACTGACCGACACCGTGTCGATCTTGCGCGCCGGCACGGCCGCGCCGCCGCCCGGCCCGACCGCATGAAAAGTGCCGAACGGATCCGACTTGTCGAGATAGAATCCGATCAGGCCGTCGTCCGGATCGTCGACGCTGCCGAGCAGGACCGGGAACGCCACCTTGTCGACGCCATTGGTGGTCCGCGCACCGGTCGGATCGGCCATATCCCTGGTGAACGCATCCCAGGTGTTGTTGATCGCGACCGCGCCGGCGATTTCGAGCGACAACTGGGCGCGAACCAGAGCCAGCGGCTGGCCGAGCAGAATTGGCAGTTGCGCGCTCTGCGCGTGACCGAGCGGCTGGATGGTGGTCGATGCACCGTTGACCGCATCGAGGAACGCGACCAGATAATCCGCGCCGCGTCCCATCAAGGCCAGCACAAAGCCGCGCAGGTGCGGATTGCGGCTGGCGAACACGGCGGCGGCGCTCTGGGCGAAAGCCTCCGGATTGCTCGGTGATCCGCGCCAGGGATTTGCGGCATCGCGCGTCACGGCGCCAAGCGCGGTGCCATCCGCGTCGTAGATCATGACGCTCTCGTCGAGATAGTTCGGCACCACCCATCCGCAGATCGGCGTGGTGGTGATGCGTGTTCCGATCGGTCCGGAATCGTCGGCCGCGAGCCAGCGGAAGTCCAGTGCCGCAGGCTGCGACAGGCGTGGCGGCAGGAAAGCCGGCGCCGTGGGTTGGCCGACGAACATTCGCGCCGGCGCCAATGAACTTGTCGGCACCACCGGGTTGGCATCGGCGCCGAGCGTGTACTCGCGGTACTGGCCGAACGCGTCGACCAGCCGCAACAGGGTGACGCCGAGCATACCGCCGCGCACCGGGCAAAATGCGTCTTCCGCCATCGGCGCCATGGTGCTGGCGCGCCCTCCCACCGCGGCGAGCGCAGTGCGGATATTGCCGATCAAGGCAAGTTCGTCGTCCCCCTGGGCGAAGGGATCGCGAACCTCGATCTGCAGCGTTCGACGGCGCAGCAGGAACCGGTCATGAAAGCCGGCCAGCGCCTGCGACAGCAGCGGCATGCTGGTCACGGTGCCGGCGAGCGGTGCCAGCGGCGACTGCGGATTGGCCCTGGCGTAGTCGGTGAGTTGCCGCAGCACCGCGGAGCCGGCGTGCGGCGTGATGAAGGTGATGCCCTGGTAATCGGCGCTGTCGCTGCCGGCAGCCCCGGTGAGCACCAGGTCGACGCCGGCATCGTCGAGCGAATCGTTCTCGCTCGCCAGCCGTGACAGGATCAGGTCGGCCGCGAAGGCCTGGCTCGAATCCGTCGCGGGTATGTGCTGGTTCGGCCAATAGTTCACCTGCCAGTGCATCACGATGGGCAGCCACGGATTGGCGGTCCACAGTTTGATGCCGACCGGCGACGGCGCCGTGCCCTGATACACCGCCGACGTTGCGGCGGCATCGGTCAGGAAGGCTTGCGCTTGCTCCGAAGCCCAGCCCTGCCACGCGGCAAGCGCGCCCCCTGCCCTGGCGGCCAGCAATGCCGCCGCGCCATCCGGCCACAGCAGCGTCGCCTCGCGGGTGAATGCTTGCGCCAGCGCGGCAACCGACGAATCGATCTGGATGCCGCCGACGGCCGGAATCATCGCAAGATCGGCGGCGGCGAGCGTCGTCGCGGCAGAGCCCGGCACCGCGCCGGCAGGCGCAACGATCCCGCTCACCAGCGCCGTGGATCCGCGGCACGCCAGCAATCCGTCCGCTGACGCAAGGTGGTCGCCACCGTAGCGCAGCGCCGGCGTCACATCCGGGCCGGACAGCAGAATGGTCGGATCGGCGGGGCGATAGTAAACCTGTCCGGGTTTGGTGACGAGCTCGCAGGTCCCGGCGAGCGGGCCGGCATTGAGCGAGACAAGCAGGGCCGTCGCCGCGGCGCTGGTATCGCCGAGCTTCGCATCATAGGCGCCGATCATGTTCTGAAGATCGGGCAGACGCATGGTCTGCAGATAATCCATCGCCGCTTGCGACGGATCGGGGTTTCGCGGCGGATAGGCCAGCACCAGATATTTGTACCAGTCGGCGTAAAGTTGCCATTGCTTGTCGTTGACCACCGCGCGCAGGCGATCGGATTGCAGTTGCAGTCCATTCAACGCATCCAGCCTGGCGCCGTCGGCGGCGGCAAGGAGGTTCGATATATCCGTGCCGTCGCTGTTGCGCCGAACGAACCACACGCTGCCAAGAGGCACCGGCGAGAACCGCTGCTGATGCAGTTGCCGCGTCACCAGCCGCGGACCGGCCGGGTCGGACAATAGCGAAAGCTGTCCCGTCAACAGCGTGTTCAACTGGAATTCGATCGGATCGGAAGCGGGTGCCGGCGAGGCCGACGATCCTGCATGGACGATCAGCGCCGACAAGGCTTCGGTCGTGTTGTTGCCGATGGTGGCGGTCAGCGGGCCCGGCCCCGGCGCCACCAGATCTTTTCGCCACGTTACCGCCAGCACGGATCCGCCATAGGTGGTCGCGTCGAACGGACCCGGCGCGTCACCCTTCCACTTCATGCCCGCGAGCGCCCGCGCGGTATCCGCCGCGCTCTTGCCCGCCAGCGGATCATCGGACGAGCGGGTGTGCCAACCGATCACGGCATAGCACAGTTCGGCCTGTTCGACCCCGCCGAGATCGTCGAGCGGATCGTGCAGCCCGAACACGTTCACGACGTTCGGATAATAAGCGGCAAGCTCGACCATCGCGAAGCTGGTGACGTCGAGAGTACCGACACAGGCGGCCGGATCGTGGCTTGCCGATGCCCATGCCTCGAGCGGCACGGTGCGGCCGAGATAGCGGTAGGGCTGGCTGGTGCCGGTGGTGTCGTTCGGATCCTGCCACGGCACGGCGTTGCTGCCGATGTTGCAGGTGGCCGCGCTGACGCCGGGCGCGACGAAGCGGCTGTCGACCACCCACGATCTGACGTGACCCGGTGTGCCGTTCACGAGCGCAACGCGGGTGACAAGCCAGCGATCCGGCAGCGCCGGGAATTGCGGCGCCGATCCCGGCACCGCGTTGCCGTCGGGGCCGAGCGGGCGGGTGCCCCGCGTCAGCGCATCGGGCATCGCCCAATGCAGATGCACGCCGGGATCGGGAACGGTGGTCGCGCCGTCGAACGGCTGCGCCAATGCGTGCTCGGACACGAACGGCAATTGCGGACCGTTCGGATCGAACGGCAGCTGATCGAACATGGTCATCGGCGGCATGAAGCCGGTGTTGGCCGGCAGCGGCTGCGGGCTGACCGCCAGCGCGGCGACATCAACGGGAACGACGAGCAGCGGCATCGATGATCCTTCGGTCTGACTGGGGTTCAAGGAAATATCACCACGAAGCGTCCTTCGTGGTGGTTCCATTCCCAACGGCGGTTATCCGGAAATTGTGTGGCATCGTGCCATCTAAAGGCGACCAATCCGATACCAGGCTGGTCGATATCAGAGCGCCGGTGTCCAGGCGCCAAACCGAGCACGAGACCGCGTACTGGGCATTCCAGCTGACGACCAGAGACAAAAATGTCCGCGAGCCCTCGCCGTGACCGGCATGATAGGCGACAATCTGCGCCGATATCAGCGGATCGGGTGCTGGAACGTCAAGCGTGACGGATGAACTCGTTTCACCGGCCCCGACGGCCGTCACCGTGAAGGTCGTATCGCTGGTTCCCGCGTTGACGCTGCATGAGCTGACCAGCCCGGCCCCGTCGACCAGCACCGTTCCGTCGCTTCTCTTGACCTGAACGTGATCGGCGTTGCTGCAGGACCAAGACAGCGTCGACGCGCCACCGGGAGGCACCGTAGCAGGTGATACAGCGCAGGGACCGACTTTCGGTGCCGCCACGTTGAACTGCACCAGCCCGGGTTCTTTCGTGAACTGCTTTGTTCCAATCAGCGGAATCAGCGTATACGCCATCTGCGACCGGTTCGCCGGTACAAGCATTGAGTCGTAGGCCTTTCCAACAAACCTGGACTCCTTGACCAGGCACTGCTGCGCCGCGAACACATCCCATTTCAGCGTGACCTGACCGTAGTCCACCGTCCCGTCCTGCGCCACGACGTCACTGCCGTCGTAAGCCGCGAATGAATTCACGACCGGCACCGGATCGAGTTTGTCGAGGTTGTGGACCCCAACGTAGTCGTCATAAGTGTCAAGGCCGGTGCACTGAACGAACACCAGCGATGCTTTTCCGGACGGCAGCGTCGAAGCCAGGTTGGAGAACTTGATACCGAGCGGGCCGGCGGTATCAAAAGCTTCGGTCCCGGATTTCGGACGGGCGTTGAATACCGGCAACGGGGTCGTGGTGTCTTTCGTAACCACCCAGGGATCGTCTCCGGGACTTTGATCGATGCCCGCGATCATGATCTCGATCTCGGCGTCGCTGCACAGCGACGCATCGCTGTCGCCAGACAGGAAAGAGATGATGATCGTCGGCGTCTGGCCGGCGAACGGCACGGTCTGGTCGGCCACGATCTCGATGACGAAATTGTTGTCGATCGACGCGTCGGTTTGCCAAGGCGTGACGTAGATCGCATTGCCCTGGTCCGAGGAGCCGCCGTATTCCGCGCGTGAGCGAAACCCCAACGTCAATGGCCAGGTCTTGCCCTGATCCGGCGGCAGCTGCCGCATCACCGGGATGCGTTGCTCGCCGTTCTTCAAATTTCCAAGACCGCTGTACTGGACCAGGAAGCGGCCCGCCGTCGCCACGCCCGACGCCAGCACACCCTCGATCTGAATGGAAATCCTTTCGCCGGGCTCAACGGTCAGGGGTCCCGCGGGGCCTATTTCCAGGTGGATCTGCTGTTGTTCGGAGACACGACCCAATTTCCAACCGGGTGTACCGAGCGTGATTTTTCCGATCTCCTCGCTCGTGAGCAAGGGCCACAAATAGAGTTTCAGCAGCGAAGACGCCGCACCGAGAGTCACGGAGGCGTCGGTATTGTTCTGCATCCTCAGGGTCAGTTGGCCCCATCGCTCGTCATTCGCAATGTAGACGATGCCGTCGCCGTGCGCGTTGACGACATCGAACCCGATCGGCTTCTGATCCAGCAGCAGCGCGCTGACGTCGGCGCCGGTTAGCATCCTGCTCGTCACGCATCTGCTCCACGATATTCGCACGGTTGAACGTCACGCGCCGGACCGGCCGCCAGCGCGGCGACATCAACGGGAACGACGAGCAGCGACATCGACGACCTCTTTATCTGTTGCCGGAGCGGCGCATTTGCATGGCGATTACCAGCGGCCATCTTGTTGCGCGCTTCCCCGACCGTCCGCCGTGATTCGGAATGAACGCGGCGCGTTCGGGGAACTGCCAAAATTCGAACCGGAGGTCGACCAGGGTCCCTGCAGGTTGTTCGAGACCACCTGGCCGTCATCGAGGCAGGTGACCGCGCAACCCGTGGCAAAGGTCGTGCTCCAGTTCACGGTGACGGACCAATAGGTCGTAACGCCCTCGGTGCTGCGGCCGCGCGTGGTGTGCCACGATCCGCTGACCTGGATCTGGGCCGTCGGCGGCGGCACCCGGATGGTTTTCGACGCGCTGGCGACGCCGGCACCGACACAGGTCACCGTGTAGGTCGTATCGACCTGGCCGACGGTGACCGTCCGATGACCGATGAGCGGCAAGCCATCGAGCGACAGCGACCCGTCGCTGGCGATGAGTCTGCAGTGATCGCCATTGCTGCACGACCAGGAGAGTTCGGACGTGCCGCCGGGTGCGACGGCATCCGGGTTTGCTTGTGGCGGGCCGACCTCGGGCGCGGTGACATTGAACTGCACCGTCGATGTACCGGCTTCACGCGTTCCCACTTGCGGCTGCATCGTGAACGTCATCACCGGCTCGGTCAGCGTGATATCGAGATGACCCGACGGCTGGCCGACCAGCCGGTTCGGCTGAATGAGACAATTCTGCGCCGCGAACACATCCCATCTCAACTGCACGGGGACGAAGTTCACGGTCCCCTCCTGGGCAACGGCCTGGTCGGCGACGTAGGCGGCGAAGGAGCGGACAAACGGGACCGGATCGGTCTTGTCGATGTTGTGCACGGCAAAGCCGTCATTGTAACCAGCCTCGGACAACCCGGTGTATTGAATGAAAATCAGCGACGACTTGCCGGAGGGCAGCGTCGACGCCAGATTCGAGAACTTGATGGCGAGCGGACCTTCGGTGCCGAACGTTCTGGTCTGCGGGCCAGGACTGATGGTGAACACCGGGAACGGGCCGGTGCCATCCTTGGTGACCTGCCATGGATCGCCGGGATCCTGATCCACACCGGCGGCGAGCTTACCGATGTCGACATCCGAGCACAGCGACGCGTCGCCATCGCCCGAGAGAAAGGACATCATGATCGCGGGCCTGGCGTCGCCGAACTCCACCACCTCGCTCGCCATCAGTTCCAGGATGAAATAGTTGGAGATGGCGGCCTGGTCGCTTTCCGGCCACGGCGTCACGAAAATGGCGTTGCCCTGATCTTTATTTCCGCCGTAGTCGGTACGCGCCCCGAACGCCGGGGTCAGCGGCCAGTCCTTGCCCTGACCCGGCGGCAACTGGCGCATCACGGGGATGCGCTGCGTGCCGTCCTCCAACGTTCCGAAGCCGTGGTACTCGACGAGAAAGCGGCCGGGCGTCGCGACACCCGAGGCAAACACGCTGCCGAACTTCATCTCGAGCCTGCCGTCTTCACCGCAGGCGAAGGTCAATGCTCCCGCGGGCCGCAGCTCGAGGTGAAGCTGCTGACCGGCGCCGGCGACAGGGGTCATCTTGAAGCCCGCGGCGATCAGCTCGATTTTTCCGATTTCGCCGTTATTGAGCAGCGGCCCTGGGTAGAATTTGACGACCGACGATGCATCGAGAGCGATGGGAGCGGCCGTGTTGTTTTGCAGCCGCAGTGTGAGTTGCCCCCAATTGGCGTCGTCCGAGATGTAGACGACGGCATTGCCCTGCGCATTGACGACGTCAAATCCGATCGGGGGCTGGGCCAACAGAATCTCGCCCGCGTCCGCGCTGGTCATGACCTTCGCCGTTTGACCGTCCCCGGTGAACTTGCGCGGCTGCGCCAAGGCCATCTGTCTCGGCCCGAAGGGCGGGTTTTCTCCCAGCGACATTCCAATGACGGGATGCAACGATGTCTTGTAGGAAGCCGTCACGGTACTTTGCGAGCTGCCTCTTCCGGCGGCGGTGATTCGGAACTGCCGCGGAAAGTTGCGAGGCGCCAGCGCAGGGACGCTACCCGAGGTCTGCCAGGATCCGCCAAGGTCCGTCGAGATGGTTTGGCCGGTGTCGAGCCACTGCACGACGCAGCTATCGGCGTAGCTCGTCCCCCAACTGACAGTGAGGCTCCAGTTGACGGTGATGTCGATCGCGCCGCCCAGTGCCGGACGCTCGGAATCGTCGGCGCTCAGCGCTTCGGACCGCTGGCCAAGCAGCGGTCCGAACGGGTTCGGAACGATCGGGCTCGGCGTATCGCGGGTGTACCAGACCGTTCCGCTGGCCTGGATGCCGGCCTGAACCGGCGGCACGGCCACCGACGCATTCGATGGGAGAGAGCCGGCGCCGAAACAGGTCGCGGTGTAGCCCGTGTCCGCCGATGGATTGACGGTGCAACTGCCGGTGAGCGCGTTCTGATCGTAAATCACCGCTCCGTTGTCGTTGCGTTTGACCTGGACACGGGCGCCGTTGCCGAACGACCAGGACAGCGTCGAGGAGGCGCCGGGCGCGACAGCGCCGGGGTCGGACCTGAAGTAGTTGAAAGAGGGCGGGGTCACCGTGAAGACGAAAGTGCGGCTGTTGAACTGGGTATTTCCGACCTGGGGCTGCAGCGTGAACTGCTTGGTCGGCTGGTCAGCCGTGACCGAGAGCGAATCCGCCGGACCGAGCAGCGCCATCTTTTCCACGACCAGACAGTTTTCCGCCGCGAACACATCCCACTTCAATTGCACCGGACCGTAATTGACTTGGCCCGCCTCCGGAACCTGAGTGCTTCCCACCCAGGCCGTGAACGAACGCACGAACGGCACCGGGTCGATCTTGTCGAGAAACTCGACGACCAGTCCGTCATTGTACCCGTTGACGTCAGCGTGAATCCCGCTGTACTGGACGAGAACGGGCGTTGCGGGGCCTGACGGCAGGGTGCTCGCGAGATTGGAAAAGCGCACCCCGATAACCTCGGCCCCGCCGAAACTGGTGGTGCCCGCCTTCGGCGTGACGTTGAAAACCGGAAGCGGCGTCGTTGTATCCTTCGCGACCTCCCACCGATCTGACCCATCGTCAATTCCGGAAATCACCACCTTGATGTCGTCATCCGAGCACAGCGACGCATTGCTGTCGCCGGTCAGGAATGCGATTGAAAAGCGCGGTGCCGGTATCTGCAGATTGGCGCTGATTTCCAGCTCGAAGACGTTCTTGATGGAAGACC
>Ga0209758_1001273_pt1 | contig 31189 bp, 31 predicted proteins | sample AraplaMF_Col_mMF_FD_184258 | JGI IMG/M metagenome (GOLD analysis project Ga0209758, IMG submission 184258) | Arabidopsis root microbial communities from the University of North Carolina, USA - plate scrape MF_Col_mMF (SPAdes) (version 2) | ecosystem: Host-associated > Plants > Roots > Endosphere...
CCGCTACGCTCTCGTTTTCGATTGAGGTGAGCAGGTGATTGAGAAGCGTGGTCTTGCCGGTCCCGAGAAACCCGGTCAGAATTGTCGTCGCAAGCTTTGCCATGCCTCATCCCCTTGCCGTCCGAGCACGCCTCCGCCGTCTCGGCCAAATGACCGGGCTGAAAAGGCGGCTCCGCTGCTGTTTGCTGGTCTGACCCCGCCGGAAGCGCCGATCAGACGAGGAGAATTACACTTGCAATACCGTCACGAGGCAAGAGACCTGATGTTTCATATTCGGCCAAATAAACCGCAGATTCTGCCAAAATGATGAGCTTTTTGATTTTTGATTAAAAACTGATCATACCGTCTAATTATTGATCTTATTGCCCTTTTCCCGATCATTGACAGGATGGGCATGAAAAACAGTCTGGTTTGCGCAGCTTTGGCGAGGGACGCCATGCGCAAGTTGGCTTTTCGAGGGCATTCTATTGTCGCCAGCGAAAGTGGTGCCGCTAGGGGTGGTCGGGTGACAGCGAATGGGCACCGAGCCGTTGGCGATTGCTTTGCGTTCCTGGAGGTTCTGGCGGGGAATTGGGCCGGCGCTGAGCATGCCACATTCGCTAAACTCCATGAAGCCAGTCAGCCCGGCGGCGCGATGAACAGAACTCAAGATGTCGGGATATGGGTTCTGAATGGTGCCCTAAGGGCTTGACGGAGCGGCATTTCTCACAATAGCTTAGCCCTATTCACCAGGGGGGTCCCGCCAAGGGGCTGAGATACTGCTGGTCGGATCGGCTTTGGCCGCCCGAGGCGCAGTGACCCGTTGAACCTGATCCAGTTCATACTGGCGTAGGGACGGTGCGGGCGCTGCGGCAGCGAGGGCGGGTATCCGGCCTTCGGAATCCACGGCGTTTTTTCATCATTCCAACACTGGAACTGGGTCTCCAAACGTCAAAACTTGGAGCCTCGAACCATGAATATTGCAGCCACCAAACTCACTCCGGTCGTCACCACAGGTCCGCTTCCCGCCTCCGCGAAAGTCCTGAAAGCAGGCACCATTCATCCGGATATCCGCGTACCGATGCGTCAGATCGCACTGCATCCGACCTCTGGCGAACCGCCAGTCACTGTCTACGATTCTTCGGGTCCCTACACCGCAGAAAGTGCCGAAATCCGCATTGATGCAGGCCTGCCACGCCTGCGCGAAAGCTGGGTTCTTGCTCGCGGTGATGTTGAATCCTACGGGGGCCGCATCGTCAGGCCGGAGGATAACGGCTTTGTTTCAGGCGACAGGCTGACGCCGGAATTCCCCGTTCGCAGCCAGCCTTTCAAGGCGAAGGCGGGGAGGGCCGTTACCCAGCTCGCTTATGCGCGGGCCGGCATCGTCACGCCGGAAATGGAATTCATCGCCATTCGCGAAAACCTCGGCCGACAGGCGGCCAAGGAAGCTCTCATCCGCGACGGCGAAAGTTTTGGCGCCCATATCCCGGATTTCGTGACACCGGATTTCGTCCGTCGGGAAGTCGCGGAAGGCCGAGCGATCATTCCCGCCAATATCAACCATCCAGAATCCGAACCGATGATCATCGGCCGGAACTTCCTGGTAAAGATCAATGCCAATATCGGCAATTCGGCTGTTACCTCGTCCATGGCGGAAGAAGTGGAGAAGATGGTCTGGGCGATCCGCTGGGGTGCCGACACGGTCATGGACCTGTCGACCGGCCGAAACATCCACAACATCCGCGAATGGATCATCCGCAATTCGCCGGTGCCGATCGGCACCGTACCGCTCTACCAGGCACTCGAAAAGGTGAACGGCATTGCCGAGGACCTCACCTGGGAGGTCTATCGCGATACGCTGATCGAACAGGCCGAGCAGGGCGTCGACTATTTCACCATCCATGCCGGCGTGCGGCTCGCCTATATCCCGCTGACCGTCAATCGCGTCACCGGCATCGTTTCCCGCGGCGGCTCGATCATGGCCAAGTGGTGTCTGCACCACCACAGGGAGAGTTTTCTTTACGAGCATTTCGAGGAGATCTGCGACATTTGCCGCGCTTACGACGTTTCCTTCTCGCTCGGTGATGGCCTGCGGCCAGGCTCGATCGCTGATGCCAACGATGCGGCGCAGTTCGCAGAACTGGAAACGCTCGGCGAGTTAACGAAAATCGCCTGGGCGAAGGATTGCCAGGTGATGATCGAAGGTCCCGGCCATGTGCCGATGCACAAGATCAAGGAAAACATGGACAAGCAGCTCGCGGTTTGCGGCGAGGCGCCTTTTTATACGCTCGGACCGCTAACCACCGATATCGCGCCGGGCTATGACCACATCACGTCCGGCATCGGGGCTGCGATGATCGGCTGGTTCGGCACCGCCATGCTCTGCTACGTGACGCCCAAGGAACATCTCGGCCTGCCGGACCGCAACGACGTCAAGGTGGGCGTCATCACCTATAAGATCGCGGCACATGCCGCCGATCTCGCCAAGGGCCATCCGGCGGCGCGGGTGCGCGACGATGCGTTGTCGCGCGCCCGTTTCGAGTTCCGATGGGAGGACCAGTTCAACCTCTCGCTCGATCCGGAAACCGCCCGTTCCTTCCACGACGAAACGCTGCCGAAGGAGGCGCATAAGGTGGCGCATTTCTGCTCCATGTGCGGCCCGAAATTCTGCTCGATGCGGATTTCGCACGATATCCGCGCCGAAGCGCAGAGGGAGGGGTTGCAAGCCATGGCCGCCAAATACCGCGATGGCGGCGATCTTTACATGCCGGTCGCAGACCTTCCGGGTAACGCATAATGTCTACCTTTCTCGTCAAAGGGGCCGGCGTTGCCGGCCTCGCGATGGCCCATGAGCTCGTCAGGCGGGGCTTTTCGGTCGAGGTGATCGAAAAAGCCGGCGCGGCGGGACTTGGCGCCTCGCACTTTGCTGGAGGAATGCTCGCGCCCTATTGCGAACGGGAGGCGGCCGAAGAGATTGTCCTGACATTGGGCCTGGGCGCGGCCGGATGGTGGGAGGAGGCCGTGCCCGGCGAGGTTCGTCGCCGCGGTACTCTGGTCTTGGCGCAGCCGCGTGACCTTCCGGATCTCGTCCGGTTTGCGGCGCGCACGACCGGTCATGTCTGGATCGATCGCAAGGGTGTGACCGACCTCGAACCTGCACTTGCCGGCCGCTTCGAAAAGGCTCTTTTCTTCCAGCAGGAAGCGCATCTCGATCCACGCCGCGCACTGGCCAGACTAGCCGGCAGGCTCCGCGAGCGTGGCGTCGTCTTCCATTTCGGCGGACACGAGCCGCAAGACCGGCGATTTGCCGGCGTGCTCGACTGCACCGGGCCAGCGGCGATACCGCGACTTTCCGGCATGCGCGGCGTGCGAGGCGAAATGCTCTATCTGGAAACTGCGGATGTGACGCTTTCCAGGCCGATCAGGATGCTGCATCCACGCCATCCGATCTATATCGTGCCCCGCGACGATCACCGTTTCATGGTCGGGGCGACGATGATCGAGGCCGAAGATGACGGACCGATTGCCGCGCGTTCGCTCATGGAATTCCTGAACGCGGCCTATACGCTGCATCCGGCGTTTGGCGAGGCACGCGTTGTCGAGACCGGGACTGGCATACGTCCGGCGTTTGCCAACAACATTCCGCAAGTAATCGAAACAGAGGAGGGGCTCGCCATCGCCGGCATGCATCGGCATGGCTTCCTGTTGGCCCCCGCCATGGCTGTGCGGGCCGCCGATATTCTCCTCGCGCGACATTCACGTCTGAAAGGCTAACCCCATGAAACTGATCATCAATGGCGAAACCCAGGTCTGCGAGGCCGTAACCCTGGCCGAACTTCTTCATGTTCTGGAATACGAGGGCGACTGGTTGGCAACCGCCGTCAACGGAGATCTCGTGCATCGCGAGGACCGAGCCGATCACCGGCTGGACGATGGTGACCGTATCGAAATCCTGTCCCCGATGCAGGGAGGTTGATCCATGCTTTCTCTTTATGATGCTGCACTGTCTTCGCGGCTTCTGCTCGGTACCGCGCGTTATCCTTCGCCGGCCGTCCTAGCCGAGGCGGTGAGCCGGTCCGGCGCGGAGATTGTCACGGTCTCGCTTCGCCGCGAAACGGCCGGCGGAAAGACGGGGGGAGCCTTCTTCGAACTCATCCGCCAGCTCGCGGTGCACGTCCTGCCCAACACCGCGGGATGTCACAGTGCGTCGGAGGCGATCCTGACCGCCAAGATGGCGCGCGAAGTATTTGGTACCGACTGGATCAAGCTCGAGGTGATCGGCCATCACGACAGTCTCCAGCCGGATGTGTTCGAACTGGTCGAAGCCGCACGCATTCTTTGTTCGGAAGGGTTTTGCGTATTTCCCTATACGACGGACGATCTGGTGGTCGGTGAAAAACTGGTCTCCGTCGGATGTCGGGTCTTGATGCCCTGGTGCGCGCCGATCGGTTCTGCGGCCGGTCCGCGCAACCCTTCCGCGGTCAAGGCAATGCGGAGCGCCTTTCCGGACATCCCGCTGATCGTGGATGCGGGGATCGGGAGGCCGTCGCATGCGGCAGCGGTGATGGAATTCGGCTACGACGCGGTGTTGCTGAATACCGCGGTCGCCGTCGCAGGCGATCCGCCTGCCATGGCCGAGGCGTTTGGCAAGGCGATCGAGGCCGGAAGGCTCGCTTATCTTTCCGGCATCCTGGAGCCGCGCGACATGGCGGTACCGTCCACCCCGGTTGTCGGAAAGGGCGTTTTCGCATGAGGCTCGATCCCTTCTATCTCATCGTCGACAGTTCCGAATGGATCGAACGTCTCGTGCCGCTGGGCGTCAAACTGGTGCAACTGCGCGTGAAGGATCGCCCGGACGAGATCCTGCGCCAGGAAATCCGTCGTACCAAGGCCGTTTGCGCAGCGGCGAATTGCCAGCTGGTTGTCAACGACTACTGGAAACTGGCGATCGACGAGGGATGCGATTTCATCCATCTGGGCCAGGAGGATCTGGTGGAAGCCGACCTTGATGCTATTCGCAGAGCCGGCCTCAAACTCGGTCTTTCCACACATGACGAGACGGAGCTCGAAACGGCGTTGGCTGCGAAACCTGACTATGTGGCGCTCGGCCCGATCTATCCCACCATTCTCAAGCAGATGAAATGGCCGCCGCAAGGTCTGGAACGGATCACGGATTGGAAGAAGCGTGTCGCACCCTTGCCGCTGGTGGCGATCGGAGGCTTGAATGTGGACAGGCTACAGGGCGTATTCGACGCGAGCGCTGACACCGTGGCGGTTGTCACCGACATCACCTTGAACGCCGATCCCGAAGCGCGGACGCGCGAATGGATCGATCGCACGGCACCGTGGCGTTATTGAGGGTACCACCACGCTTCCGTCGTGCGCTCTGCAGGAAGTCCACGTTGTTTTTGGCGCAGTATCCCGATATCGACGTGGAAATTAGCGTTGATGAGGGCCTGACCGGTATCGCAGCCGCGGCCGCAGGCGTAATCCGCCTTAGTAGCGTCTGTTGAGGTGGCTTTGTCCAATGCAAGCGGCGCAACCGACGCCGCTTCGCGAATCCGCTATTCATCCAATATGGCGGCTCAGGGCCGGTGCGCCGGCGCCAGTCTGGAGGTCTTTTCCGAATGGATTTCCGGCCACTTGCTATTCGGCGCCGGTGCAGTGCCAATCGCCGAAATGGACACCACGATCGCCGTTACCGCCGAGAAAAGCACGAGTGCATAGGTCATAGCTTTTGATCCTTTGAGGTTGGTTCCCAGCCATCCCGGCCGCAAACTGCTCTGGGAGGATGAATCAAAGGCTAATCAACATGGTTAAGCGCACGGATTTTTTCCCGCTTAGGGACAGAGCTCTGGATGAAACTTCCATCTCCACGGTCTTCGGGACCTTTGGCTTGCCGCGAGTTCCATTTCAAGTGCGATTGTCGGCCGCGGTTATTGGCGAAGTGATCGCAGCCGTTTGCGGATGATCAGAGAGTGGTTCGGAGGAAACATGGCCTGGAGAGACGTTCTGTTATCTTTTTAGGGCCAGTTCATAGCGCGATAACTTGGCCCATCAATCGCCAGCACCGCGATAACGGTGGCGAGAGAGATTTTTTAGGAGACGTACATTGAAAGGCATCACATGACCCAGCATGACGATTACCGCATCGAGCTCCGCGTCCCGGGCATCGACGATTACCTGCGCCTGCGATACCTGTCGGGCCTCAGCCCCTTTTCGAAAGAGGCGGCCGAAAAGGGGCTGCCCAACTCGATCTTTGGTGTCTGTCTGATGAGCGGCGACGCGGTAATTGGCATGGGTCGCATCATCGGCGATGGAGGCTGCTTCTTTCAAGTCACCGACGTCGCGATCATGCCCGAACACCAGGGCAGGGGGCTTGGCAAGATGATCATGGCCGCGCTGACGAACCATATCGAGAACCAGTTGCCAAAGACGGCCTATGTCAGTCTGATCGCCGACGTCCCGGCGAACCGCCTGTACCGACAGTTCGGTTTCGCTGAAACCGCGCCGCGCTCGGTCGGGATGGCGAGGAAAGTTGCCTGACGAGAGGCCGTCCGTCCGGCGAGCCTTCCCGTCTTCTGCCGGCAGGCTTAGACGCGCAAATCCGCCGGGCGGCAATCATGGGATAAACCTCTCGATGTTCCACGACCATTCAAGACGGCCACGATGACGCGACCGCGCAGCCGCGCTTTCTCGCATAGTTAAAAACAGAACAAGGATAGCTGCGACGATCTGGCGGCCAGATGCGGGGGGTGGCCATTCGAGGCAAATCGTCGGTGAGAGAGACGCATGAATCAAGTTTTATCGATGTGTTTCAACCCATTTTAAATTGATGAGCTCATAGCAGTTTCACTTCGTCACGGTGGTATTGATGCGTCGTATTGTCGAAAAGTCTATTTTAACTGGACTGCTTTCAGTGTTCGCCTCGCTGGCACTTTCATTCATCATTGTTCCACTGTTGGGCGGACAAGTGGCAGGCGCTGGCCTATTCATGACGATTTTTTGCCCGCTGGCGATATCGATCCCGGCTTCGGCGCTGCATTTTACTCAGTCGGAAAAAGTCCGACGCGCTGAAGCTGCGACAAAAGAGGCTTTGAACAAGCTCGCGGACGCTTATGACGCCCTTCGCGTCCAATCTCGCACGGATGGCCTGACGGGTACCCTCACTCGCAGCGCCTTCCTTGAAGAGCTAGACGCGACCAGTCAACACGGTGTATCCGGCGCCTTGTTGTTTCTGGACCTCGACTATTTCAAGTCGATCAACGACCGATATGGTCATGCAACGGGCGATGAAGCACTCCGCTGCACCGGTCTTATCCTCGCCCGCTACCAAGGGCAGTCAGGGTTCGCAGGACGCCTCGGGGGCGAAGAGTTCGGTCTGTTTCAACGCAATTTGACTCCTGCCGAGATGCTTATACGTAGCGAGGAAATCCGGGACGAGATCGCGCGTATTGATCTGCGATCTCCTTCGGGTTCGAAAGTGCTAATCTCGGCGAGTATCGGTGTGTTTCATTGCCGGCCGGGGTTTCATCCACACTCTTGTTTGAAAGCCGCGGACGAAAACCTTTATCAGGCTAAAGCCTCGGGTAGAAACATGGTGATCGGGTAGCTGTCGAGCATATCTCCGAGGACCTTTCCACGATCACAGCTAGTGCTGAGAGTCCGAGAACCGGATATTGGGACACTCGGCCCCGGCGGGGCGCTGGGCGGCGCACATCGTGACGCGGACCGCGAACCAGCAGAAAGCTATTGATCCAGCGTTGATCCTGGATTGACATTGCGCGGCCATCCTTTGCCGCCCTGACGGACATCTCGTCATACTGACAAATGTGCTGCTGAGTAGCAAATTAGGTTCAAAGGAGTTAAACCTATGAGTGTCAAATCGTCGATCTCGCTGACCGACCAGCAGGATGCGTTTGCCCGTTCGTTGTTGGAGAGCGGCCGGTATGCCAGCCTGAGCTCCGTTCTTCAGCAGGGCCTAGAACTGCTTCGCCAAAAGACGGAAACCGAAACCGTCGAAACGGCAGCGCTTCGCGAATTGGTTCAGCGGCGATTGAATGGACCTATGATTACTGCGACGGAAATGGAAAGCCGCGTCTCGGCAATGATTGAGCGGAAGCGACGGGTTGTTCGTGTGGACTCTTGAATATTCTGAGGATGCCGAACGCGATTTCGAGTTGATCTTCGATCATCTGTTCGGCGCCTATGTCGAACTCGGGGACTCGCCTGACGACGCGGTGGAGCGTACCGCTGAACGGATCCACAAACTGCGTGTCGAAATCGATCGTCTCGTCGATACGCCTTATATCGGGACTCTGCGGCCCGATATTCATCCCGGGTTCCGGTTTCTTCGGCGGGACAAGGCAGCTATTTGGTTTCTACCGGTAGAAGATAGCCGCAAAATCATTGTAGCGGCAATTTTCTACCGCGCAGGACTACATCAGAAATATGCTCGCACGTATGCTGGCCCGATAAGGTCCCTACAGCCCTGTAGCTTTTACTCCCTGATTTCAATTGAAGCGCTAAGCTGAACACCCAGCCGGCAATTTTGACCGCTTGGGGCCCTTAAAGCCCAGACGCTTGATGAGGTTGCTGCGGAAGCGGCCGCGCCGCCGCTGACGTTTGCGCGTCAACTCAGCCGAAGTGTGCCCCTGCTGTTTTTCAACGTAGCGCTCCTCGACATCGCCCGAGGAGGGCAAGGCCGGCGCGCAGCAAATGGCCGGTCAAGTTGCGTTCCTATTCATGGTCCGAGGGATGGAGCCCGAAGCATTTGGCACGAGCGTGCAGTCATGCGTGTTGAGATCGCTTTAAGTGACAGTCGGCTTGTCCACCAGCTTCTCGACCAATCGCCTGAGTTCCGACGGCGTCGTTTGACCAGCCACCACTTCATAATAGCCGATCCCGGCGCGTCGTAGCGCCTCCTTCTTTACCGCGTCACGCGCGGCCGTGGCTCCTTGATGGTGCGCTCCGCCCTGGTATTCGATGACGTGCCGCGGTTGGCAGTTACCGTCCACGAGGAGCAGGTCGACACGTTTGGAGTTGATGCAACTGTAGGCCTCCGGATCGGCACTTCGGAGGATCTCGCCCAATGAAACCTGCGCCATCACCTGCCAGGAGGAATTGCAGCCGATCACGGCGCTGTCGAGCTCCCAAAACACCCGGGCTTCGCTTTTGTTCAGCAATGGTTGAATCGTGAAATTCGAGCGCATCACGATACGCAGTTGATCCGCAGCGTCGACCGGTCGCAATCGCTCCGCAACTGGCGTCTGAAGCCAGGGCCTCGGTACGATGCGCTCGTTTCGGCGCCGGTTCTCCCAGCGTGATCTGCTTCTCTGCCGCCACGCCTGTTTGCTCATCGTGGCGAGGAACTGCTCCACGGCCATTCCGATGATAATGCCGACAAACAGTGCGGCGACTAACAGTTCCGGCTTTTCGAAGTCTGCAATCGTTATACCGCTCGAAGCGCCGACTGCGGCAGCTCCGATGATCAGCCAAGGTGCTGCGAACAGCACCGACCTTTGGCGATATTGCATGCCCCTCTCCGGATTTCCCGCCAAGATAGTATTACGCTTTTACGATGCGCGAAAAGCTATCCAAAAGAATGAGGGAGCGCAGGCATGAAGCTTCCCCCGAGGAACCGATATTGGCTCTAGCGGTCAGTTAACATCCGCCTCGGCGCAGGACGTTCCTACGTCCCTGGCACAAGCAGCGGCGCGGGCGGAGAGTTTTCATGCAACTGCGGAGGAACTGAACCTGACGCCCTCCGCCGTCGACGGCTTCCAGCCCTTGGCCGTAATCAGCACCCGAAGCCTAGGTCGATAAAGGCGGAAGAAGCAATTGTCCGGCCAGCCCGTCGGGTTGGCTTCAAGATCAAACGAGACTTTCTCGGATTTAGTATCGAACCGTAAGCTCAATGGATCAGCCTCAAATGCAAGTCTAAGTCAAAGCGTCGTGAAACTGAACACCTCTGGCGCCTTGCAGCGGTTCAGGGCATCCTATGATGGCTGAAAATTGTGTTTATGGCAGTTGGAGGAAGACCGATGCGCTGCTTTACCGTGCTTGGACCCTCGCAGACCGGAAAATCGACAGTCGTGGAAAAGCTCGGCTCCTTGGAGGGGGCGCCGAAAAAATCCAGCTCCCCCTACGGATTGAACCTCACGGAATTCACCTTCGGAAACGAGGCGTGGTGTGCGCTGGATGCGCCAGGACCCAACGAAGCGTTGGCGCATGCGCAGCACGCGCTTCTTGCCAGCGACGCCTGCATCCTGTGCGTTTCATCGGCACCCGAGGAGGCTGTGCTCGCCGCGCCCTATCTGCGGATAGTCGAAGCCTCGGAGACGCCGTGCATCCTCTTCGTCAACCGGATGGACGAACCGAGAGGGCGGCTGAGGGACGTGATCGCCGCGCTTCAAGACTACGCCAACCACACGCTTTTGCTTCGCCAGATCCCGATCCGCGAGGGAGACAGGATCATAGGCAGTTGCGATCTGATTTCGGAACGGGCGTGGCGCTACCGGGAAGGCCAGACTTCGGCGCTGATCGCAATCCCCGAAAGCGCCGCCGAGCGCGAGCACGAAGCGCGCACCGAGCTCCTGGAACACCTGTCCGAATTTGATGACTGGCTTCTCGAGGAACTGATCGAGGATCGCGAGCCGCCCAGCGACGCGCTCTATGCCATTTCATCACGGGTTCTCAGGGAAAATAGAATTATCCCGGTCCTGATCGGTGCTGCAAGTCACGGCAACGGCATGACGAGGCTGATGAAGGCGCTGCGCCACGAGGCGCCGCCGTTAGGGGTTCTTCGGCAGCGTCTCGCTCATACGGGAACTGTCGATGAAGGCAAGCTGGTGGCCGTGAGCTTCCATGCCTATCATCGCCAGAATGTCGGCAAGACGGTGCTCGTGCGCGCACTTGGCGAGGGACTGCGGCAAGGCGCATCACTGGGCGGCTCCAACCTCGGCGCCATACAAAATCTCGCAAACGGGCGGTCCGATTCGGCGGTTCTGCCTGCGCCGGGGGATGTCTTCGCAACGGTCAAGTCCGACCACCTGCCCGTCCCTTCGCTATTGACCTCCGGCGCGGTGGTCGCCCCGCCCGAGTGGACGGATCCACCCACGCCGATGCTTGAAAGGATCCTAATTCCAGGCAGCGAGCGCGATGAAAACAAACTTTCAGAAACGCTGGCGAAGCTTTCCCAGACGGATCGCGGTCTGAAAGTCTTGCAGGAGGAAGGCACGGGCGCTCAACTCGTGCGCGCCCAAGGGCCGGTCCATCTGCGTGATCTCTGCCGAACGCTGTCCGATGTCTTTCATATCTCCGTGACCGACCGAACGCCCAGCCCAGTCTACCGCGAGACGATCACGAAACCGTCGGAGGTTCACTACCGCCATCGCAAACAGACCGGCGGTGCCGGGCAATTCGCGGATGTGAAGTTGAGCATTCACCCCAACGAGCGCGGCCAGGGCTTCACCTTTGGCGAAACCATCAAGGGCGGCGCCGTTCCGCGCAATTACATCCCCGCCGTCGAAGCGGGCGCGCGCGAAGCGATGGAGAAAGGACCGCTAGGCTTCGAAGTCATCGATGTCGGCGTAACGCTGTTAGATGGTCAGCACCATACCGTCGACAGTTCGGAACACGCCTTCCGGACTGCATCGAAAATGGGAGTGCGACAGGCGCTTTCCGAAGGGTCGACCGTCTTGATGCAGCCGGTCTTTCGCAGCGAGTTCCACATCCCGTCGGTCTATTCAGGCAGCCTTGTCCAGATCGTCGCCGCTCTCAACGGTCAGGTTCTCGGTTTCGACCGTGATGAAACCGCCAAGGGATGGGACATCTTCCGGGCGCTCGTTCCGGGCGGCGCGCTTAACGATCTGGCGCGGGCGCTGCGCTCGGCGACGCAGGGCATTGGTTATTTTTCCAAGACCTTCGATCACTTCGAGGAACTATACGGCAAGGAAGCGGACGCCATTGTGAGGGCAAACGAGAAACCAGGCACCGCACACTGAAACGTTCGCGCCACTTCATGCTCGTTCACAGAGCCGGGCTCACGTCCGCCCTTGCTCGCGATTGTTGATGTAAACTTGGGCCTGTCTTTCCGAGAGGGTAAGCCAATCCTCGTAAGCGGCAGGATCAGGCGCAAGGGCTTCGGTCGTCCGCGCCATGGCATTTTTCGCTTCGTGGAAATTGCTGTACCACCCGGCACCCACCGCTGCCGCAATGCCTGCACCAAGTGCCGATGCCTCATTGGAGAGGCTGCGATGGACAGGAAGCCCTGTAGCATCTGAAACCATTTTTCTCCACAGCACACTCGAAGCTCCGCCGCCGATCACGAAAATTCGCTCGGCTACGAGCCCCGTGGCCCTCATCTCCTGCAAGCTCCTTGCAAATTCGAGCGTGATCGCTTCAAGGGATGCGCGATAGAGATGACCCATTCCGTGATCCGGCCCGAAGCCAGTAAAACTCGCCCGCGCATTTTCATCCCAGTAGGGATCCATACAGCCCATCAGATATGGGCACACCGTCAGCCCGTCAGAGCCGACAGGCAGGCGCATGGCTTCCGCCTCTAGTCGTTGAAAAACCGCCACATCCGTGCGTCCGCCAGCGAAATTATCGAGCAGCCAGTTCACGAAAAAAGCACCGCCCCGCTGTACGCTTTCCAGAACATAGCCGTCGCCAGTGGGAGATACCAGCGTGCGCCAATGTCCGCTCAATTCCGGCGTGGCTGACCAGAGGCCACCCACGACCGCTGTTCCGAGATTAAGATAGACTGTCCCCGGTTCGATCGCGCCTACGCCAAGAGCGGCGCAATGACCATCTCCGCCGGCAGCAAAGATTGGCGTGCCTGGTTTCAGGCCCGTCTGCGCAGCGGCTTCCTGGGAGATAGAGCCGATTCTGGAGGCGGGCGGATTGAGCGGCGGAAGCTTGGCCTCGTCGATCATGAGGTGGCCGAGGATCGTCTTCGACCAGGTTTTACTGACGATATCGAAAATTCCGAACGGATCGGCGCTTGTCCATGTCGCCTGCGGCGTGCCGCTCAGCTGCATCGTCAAGTAGTCATGCACGGACAGAATATAAGCCGCCTTATCGAGCAACTCCGGCTGATTGGCACGCATCCAGCGCAGGCGATAGACGCAAGGAATAACATCGACCGGCTTTCCGGATATGCCGTGCAGAACATCCGCGCCCAATTCGTCAGCAAGGAGGGCGGGCATGTCCCGCGCACGCCGGTCGAGCCAAACCGTGGCGGGCGCCAGCGGACGTCGCTGGTCGTCCAGCAATGCCATTGTCTCGCGCTGATTGGAAATCGCTATGCCATCGATGCGGTCGGGGTCGGTAGCTCCGGCTACAGCTTTCAAGGCAGTGATCGCTGCGCTCCACCATTCGTCGGGATCCTGTTCTGCGCGGTGGGCGTCAGGCGTTATCAGCGTGTGCGGCGCACGCCCTTCGAAACAAGGCTGACCGTCTTTCGACCAGGCAATGGCCTTCACCGATTGCGTCGATGAATCGATCCCTATGACATAACGTTCCTCCGACTGCATTAAAGCGGCTCCTCTCCGCTGAGTGATCCGCGATACCTCGGTACGAACCGATGTGATGCGGGTGGGTCCATTGAATACCTCCACAGGCAGCGGCCCTTCGCCACCGCTTGTGATTGTCAAACCCCCAACAAGGCCTCTCCCGTGGCCATGTCTGTGACGAAATGCGTCGCGTAACCGCCTTCGAGTGTTGCGGTAATGGCCTCTATCTTGCCGGCCCCACCTGCCACGCAAATCCTATTGGGCGTCTGAATAAGCTCTTCGAGTGCGATTCCGACCATTCGTTCATCGTGCTCGCCGCCTACCGCGCGACCGTGCGCATCGATAAACCGACCGATGATAACCGCGACCGCACCATGTTCGACATATGTGTCGATTTCCCTTTGGCTTGCGATCCCGGACGCTCGCACGGTGCTTTTAGGGCCGACATCGCCGACACCAAACAAAATGCGGTTTGTCGAGTGTATGAGGTCGAACTGTTTTTTCAGGACTGGTTCGTCGAGCAGCATCGCCCTGAGTTCCTTGGTCGATAGAATGGCCGGCGCCAGAAGGTTGACGCAACGCGCGCCAATACGGCTCGACAGTAGCGAGGTGCACAATTCGGGCGAGAAATCCGGCTCGCCCGTCGAACTTCCCGAGACCTGGACCACGGTGAGATTGGAGACCGGTTCAGGAAGTGAAATCTGATCGGCGACCGAAAGCACGGTGCGCCCCCAAGCCACCCCAATTACATCTCCCGTCGTCACCTGGTCGGCCAGAACACGGGCTCCGGCGTCCCCCAACCGACGCACGAGGTCGCCATTTCCGGTCGAGGGGATGACCAGCGCGCCTTCAAGGCCAAATTTTTCCTTCAATGCACGGGCGACCTTTGTCCGTCCGCTCGCATAGGTGCTGATCCGGATGGAGACAATGCCACGGCTGCGCGCCTCTTGAAGGTAATTGACGACTGTCGCGCGGGAGACGTTGAGCGTTTTGGCGATTTCGCTCTGGGTCATCTCGTCGGCGTAATAGAGCCATGCGGCCCAATTGACGGCGTCGTCGAACTCCGTGGGCAGGGTGACGCCTGCGTCCAGCATGTGTTTCCTCAGTGTTTCCTTGTTTCCACCTTATCTGATGACACCGAATGGCAAATGTCAAGGCTATTTGATTTATGTATTGACAAGTGTCAGTGGCTGGTGTCTTTTGTTTTCATCACAATAAGACTGGACATCAGGAATGGAAACGACAGGGAACCAGGGCGGCGCCGCAAGCGCTCCCCAGGGCGGCTGGACCGCGTTGATTGATGATATCGTCGCCGGGCGCTGGGTGGATCCGGAGACGGGCAAACCAGCAACTGTGCCTTACGAATCTATCGTCATCGCAGATAGCCTTGAGGGACGGGAAGCCGAACTGGTTGCCGGACTAGGGCTAGGCAACACATTCACAGTCGTGGCCGATCACGCCACCTGGGATGCGATGGGTGAACGCATCGCCCATGCTCTCCGATCGCTCGGCCCCGTCAAGACCGTTCTTCTCGACCATCCGCATGCCGATATGGCGAATGTGGCTGTGTTGACCGAAAAACTGAAAGGCGCCGAAGGTGTGGTCGCAGTGGGGTCGGGCACGATCAACGATCTGGTGAAATACGTGACCGGCCTCGATGGACGGCGGTATTGTGTATTCGGCACCGCCGCCTCGATGAACGGCTATACCTCGACCACCGCGTCTATAACCCTCGACAACGGTCTCAAAGTGTCTTTGCCATCGCATGCGCCGGCGGGTTTCTTTGTTGACCTTTCTGTCGCCGCTGCGGCGCCCACCTATCTATCGGCTGCCGGCTTCGCCGATTGCCTCGTTCGGTCTGTGGCGCAGGTGGACTGGTGGCTGTCGCATCGTCTCTTCGGGACGGCTTACGATAACGCGCCTTATATCATTCAGCAGGAGGACGAGGCGGAGCTAAACCGGCGCGCCGAGGGGATCAACCGCGGCGATGTCTCCGCAAACGGCTACCTCTACCGTGTTCTGACGATGTGCGGTCTCGGTGTCTCCTTTACCGGCATGTCGAACCATGGCTCAATGGGCGAACACCAGATCTCCCACTACATCGATTGCTTCGCGGGAGACCGCCATCCGGGGACGCTTCATGGCCAGCAGGTTGGCGTCGGCGTGCTGACCATGGGCCGCTTACAGCGGCACTATCTGGAAAACGCGTCACCGCCGAAAATGAAGGCAACCAGGATCGATCTTCAGGGAATGTCGCGTCGCATGGGCGCAGATATTGCCCAACAATGCTTCAATGAGATTCAGCCCAAGATCTTCGATGAAAAAGAAATCGGCGCGCTCAATGAAAAGATCGCCGAGATCTGGCCGGTACTGCGGGAGGAACTGAAAGCCTTCGTCATTCCGGTCGAAGAAATGACGCGGCTGCTCAAGGCAGCAGGTGGTCCCACGACGGCACAGGAACTCGGCGTGCCGGTCGACTTTTACCGTGAGGCGGTGGTTCACTGCCGCGAGATGCGCAACCGGTATTCGTTTCTCGATATCGCCGCCGACGAAGGCATTCTCGAAGACTTCTCGCGCGGGGAGGTGTGATCTCATGCGCGCCATCGTCGAAATGCCGTTGGAAGATGCAGGCAGGATCCATACTCTGTTTGCCGATATAGACGACACGCTGACCACGGACGGACGTCTGCCGGCCTGCGCCTATCAGGCGTTGGAGCGACTTCTGGACGCCGGCATTGCTGTAGCTCCCATCACCGGCCGACCCGCTGGCTGGTGCGATATGATTGCGCGGATGTGGCCCGTTTCAGGCGTTGTAGGTGAAAACGGCGCATTCTATTTTTCCTATGATCAACACAGCCGGCGCATGCGCCGTGTTTTCGCGATCAGTAGCGATCAGCGCGCCGATGATCGTAAACGGTTGGAAACAGTGCGCGCTCGCATCCTGGCCGAAGTGCCCGGTACCGCCATTTCGGCCGACCAGCTTTATCGCGAGGCCGACCTCGCCATCGACTTTTCTGAGGATGTGCCATCCTTGCCGGCCAGCGCAGTGGACCGCATCAAGCGGATCTTCGAGGAGGAGGGTGCGGTTGCAAAGGTTTCGTCCATCCATGTCAACGGCTGGTATGGTGCCTATGACAAGTTGACGATGACGCGCCGTTTCGCGGCCGACGTGCTCGGGCTCGACATCGACCGGGATAAGGACAAGGTCGTGTTCGTCGGCGATAGTCCGAACGATGCGCCGATGTTCCACTTCTTTCCCAACGCCTGCGGCGTTGCCAATGTCCTGCATTTTCAAGGCCGCATCGAGGCTGAACCGACTTACGTAACGGCCGCTGAAGGCGGACAAGGTTTCGTCGAGGTTGCAGACCGTCTTCTGGAAGCCCGCAAGGGGAGACCGACTGCATGACGATGGCGACGTACGACTTGGCGATCATCGGTGGCGGAATCAACGGCGCTGGTCTGGCGCGCGACGCGGCCGGTCGCGGGCTCCGCGTCTTTCTGTGCGAACAGTCGGATCTTGGCTCCGCCACGTCATCGGCGTCGACCAAGCTCATTCATGGTGGCCTTCGTTACCTCGAACACTATGAATTCGGGCTCGTGCGCCATGCGCTGCGCGAGCGGGAGGTTCTGTGGCACATAGCGCCGCATATCATCTGGCCGCTCCGTTTCGTGCTGCCGCATCGCAAGGGGCTGCGGCCGGCGTGGCTGTTGCGGCTCGGATTGTTCATCTACGATCATCTCGGCGGTCGGAAAAAGCTTCCGGGAACACGGACACTCAAGCTTTCGCGTGATCCCGTCGGCGCACCCCTTCGCGACGTGTCCGCCATCGCGTTCGAATATTCCGATTGCTGGGTACAGGACAACCGCCTCGTCGTCCTCAATGCGCGCGACGCGGAAAAACGGGGCGCCGACATTCGCACGCGCACACGTTGCGTGCAGGCAAGCCGCGAGAAGGGGCTGTGGCATGTGACCGTGGAGGATGCTGAAACCGGGCGATGCGAGACAATTTCTGCCCGGGCGCTTGTCAATGCCGCCGGTCCGTGGGTGGACCAGGTTCTGGCCATCGTTTTGAACCGGAAGACGCAAGCAAAAATCCGGCTCGTCAGGGGCTCTCACATTGTCGTACCGCGCCTGTACGCACACGATCGCTGCTATATTTTCCAGAATCCCGATGGACGTATCGTCTTCTCCATCCCGTACGAGGACGACTTCACACTGATCGGCACAACCGATGTCGATCATAAGGATCAACCCGAAAACGTCCGTATTTCGGATGACGAGATCGACTATCTGTGCCAGGCAGCCTCTTCCTATTTTAAGGCCGGGGTGACGCGAGAAGAGGTCGTCTGGACTTATTCCGGTGTTCGGCCACTTTACGACGACGGTGCTGCCAATGCGCAGGAAACCACGCGCGACTATGTGCTGGAAGTCGACGGCGCGGAAGACGAAGCACCGCTTCTGAGTATCTTCGGTGGAAAGATTACAACCTATCGCTGCCTTGCCGAGAATGCGATGCAGAAGTTGGCAACGCGGTTCCCAGAGTGGGGTGTAAGGGCGCACTGGACGGGCAAGCATGCCTTGCCCGGCGGCGACTTTCCCGCAGGTTCAGCAGAGTTCCTGGCTCAGGATCTTACGCGGGACTATGGATTTCTGGACATACGCGCGGCGCGGCGCCTTGTCAGGCACTATGGTTCCGAGGCGCGCGCCATTCTGGTCGGTTCCCGCACACGGGCTGACCTGGGCCGGTCCTTCGGCGCCGACCTGACGGAGGCGGAGGTCCGTTTCCTGATGACCCGCGAGTATGCGCGCACGGCCGAGGATGTGGTGTTTCGCCGGACAAAAGCCGGCATCCGCATGGGCTTGAACGAGATTACCGAATTGGATGCCTGGATGGCAGAGCAACGCTCCGCGACAGGCATGCACAGTGAGAAGAAAGCAGCGGCACACTGACCGGCCGCAGCTTTGATGACGCATGCCGGCTTGCGCCGGCGTAGAGAAACAGGATCGAGCAGAGCTGAACCGGCAGAGGAGTGCGGGTTTGGCAACGGTGACGCGCGCTCATGCCGGGCGCAATAGCCGCAGTCCGCTCGCTGGAGGGTACGGAATGTCCGTCGCACAGGTGAAACGCATTGCAATATCGGACTCGCCGATCCCGTGGCTCCTGCCACTGGTTTGCTTGCTCGTGGTATTCACAATCTATCCGCTGATCTACAACGTCTGGCTGAGCTTTCACGAATTCGTGCCGACAAAGCGCGCGTTGAAATTCGTCGGCATGGCGAATTGGGTTCAGCTCTGGAACGACACGCGTTTCTGGAGCGCGCTGGGCGTCACCTTCCTCTATTTCATTGTCGCGCTGGTGTTCGAAATCATCCTCGGCATGGCAATCGCCATGCTGTTGGATGCCGAACTGCCGGGCTTCAGCGTACTGCGAGCCACACTGTCGATGACATTGGTCATCCCCCCCGCCATCGCCGGTATGATGTTCCTGTTGATGGAGGATCCGCAATTCGGCGTGCTCCCCTATCTGCTCAACACGATGGGTCTGCTCGACAAATCGACTCCAATCCTTGCCACGTCATCCCTTGCTTTGGCCGGCGTGCTTGTCGCTGAAATCTGGCAGTGGACGCCCTTCATGGTGCTGATCTTCATGGCCGGTCTTCGCTCGCTGCCGGCCGAGCCCTATGAAGCAGCGATGATCGATGGCGCCTCGTCCTTCCAGATGTTCCGCCGGCTGACGTTGCCGATGATGTCGAAGGTCATCGCGGTCGCCGTGCTCCTGCGCGGCATCGATCTCTTCCGGGTGTTCGACTATGTCTTCGTCATGACCTCGGGCGGCCCGGGAACGGCCACCTATACCGTCAGCCTTTACGCCTGGCAGCAGACCTTCTCGTTCCTGAAATGGGGGTATGGCGCAACGCTGAGCCTCGTCAGCCTGGCAATGGTGATGATCATGGCCAACGTCTTCATCAAAGTCTTCAAGGTGAGGTGGTAACATGCACCAGACCGCTGGGACACGGACACTTCGCACGATCGCCGGCTGGCTCGTCGTGGGAGCCTTCTTCTTCCCGATCTACTTCTGGACGTCGGTTGCTTTCCGCAACGCCAAGGACATCTTCAACTGGCCGCCGAAATTTTTCGTCTTCGAACCGACGGTCAAGAATTTCGAGCAGGTATTCGGCGTTTCGCTCGGCTTCGGTTTCGGGACGCAGGAAACGGTCAATCCCGGCGGCGGCAATTTCTACATGGCGCCCCGGCTTTGGGATTCGATCGTCGTCGCCTCGATGTCGACGGTGCTCGCCATCATCGTCGCGACGCTCGCCTCCTATTCGTTGTCACGGATGAATTTTCGCGGCCGGCACGAGTTCGTCAACTGGGTGTTGTCGACCCGCATGATGCCGCCGGTCGCCGTCGCCATCCCGATGTTCTTCATCTTCAAGCAGTTCAGCCTGCTCGACACCTATATCGGCGTCATCCTGATCCACGGCCTGATGAACCTGCCGCTGGCGGTGCTGCTCTTGAAGAGTTTCTTCGACGATATCCCGGCCGAGATCGACGAAAGCGCGCTGCTTGACGGCGCGTCGCGCTGGACGATCTTCCGGCGCATCGTCCTGCCGATGGCCAAGGGCGGCATCGCCGCGACCGCGGTTCTCTGCTTCATCTTCAGCTGGACGGAATTCCTGTTCGTGCTGACGCTGACGCAGACCGGCCTAAAGACCGTACCGGTGGTGTCGTCGACCTTCGTGACATCGATTGGAACGGCCTGGGGCAACATGGCGGCGCTGGGTGCAGCGGCCATCGTACCGGCCTTTATCGTGATCCTGCTGGTCCAGCGCCATCTGGTGCGTGGCCTGACGATGGGGTCGCTGAAACAGTAATTCGGCGCGGAGGCGCTTGAATATCCGGCCGGCAATTCTGTCGTCCGTTTAAAAGTGGAGGAGAAGAGGATGAAGGACAGTATTAGAAAGATGCATCTCGCATCGATCACCGATAGGTTCGTCAAGGGCCAGATGGCCCGCCGCGACTTCCTGATGGCCGCCGGCAAGCTGGGCCTGGGTGCCGGCGCACTCGGCATGGGTTTGGGTCGCCGGCCGTTTGGCGGGTTCTCGCAGGCCAATGCACAGGAAGCACTGCAGCCGTCGCCGGAAGTGATCAAGTGGCTGCAGGACGTCGGCAAGCCGTTTGCCGGCGCCACGCTCAAACTCGCCACGGAATCGACACCCCCGTCAAACGCCATCAACTCGCAGCTGAAGAAATATTTCGAGGAAGCCACCGGCATCAAGGTCGAGATCGAGGTTCTGCCGCTGGAGCAAGTTCTGCAGAAGCTGACACTCGACGTGGCCTCATCGCTCGGCACCTATGACCTCTATTATATTGACCAGAGCTGGGCGGCATCCTTCAGCAAGGACGTCTTCGATCCACGCGAGCAGATCGAGGCCAAAGCCGACCTGGCGATGCCGAATTACAATATCGATGACTTCCTGCCGGCACTGGTTGACGGTATCGCCAAGTATGAGGACCGCTGGGTCGGCGTTCCCTACGACATCCCGATCTTCATCATGATCTATCGCAAGGATATCTACGAGAAGCTCGGCCTCAAGGCACCGGCGACGCTCGAGGAACTGTACACCAATTCCAAGACCATCACCGACGAGATGGGCCCGAACGTCTACGGCACCAGCGGCCAGATGAAATCCGGCCATTACAGCCTGGAATGCGACTGGACCGCATGGCTCTGGGGCCACGGTGGCTCGATCTTCGGACCGGACGGCAAGTTCACCGGTAACGACGAAAAGGGCGTTGCGGCGCTGGAATACTGGACGAAGCTCAAGGCAACCATGCCTCCAGGCGTCGATGGCTGGACCTGGGATGGTCAGGGCCAGTCGGTGGCACAGGGTGTTGCCGCGTCGATGCTGTCTTGGGGCGAATTCTTTCCCTATTTCGACGATCCGACCCAGACCAAGGTTTCGGGCCTTTGCGAAGTTGCAGTGCCGCCGCAGCCGATTGCCCTTCGCACAGTCAAGGAAACCGGTTACGGCGAAATCCCCGGCGTCGGTCACCAGGGCGGGTCGTCTCTTGCCGTGTCGAAATACTCAAAGAGCCCGGATGCAGCCTGGCTGTTCATGCAGTGGGCGACTTGCGCCGATACACAGGCCCTCATCACCACGCTTGGTGGCGGTACGGGTCCGACCCGCACCAGCGTCTATGACGATCCGCGCGTTCTCGCCAATGCTCGCGTCGGTGCCGGCACCACCCGTCACTTGCCGATCGTGCGCGAGACGATTGCGAAATACATGGGCTCGGAACCGGACCTGCCAGAGTGGGCACAGCTGTCGAGCGACACGATCCCCGTTGGGCTGGGCAAGTATTTCGCCGGCAGCTACGGCTCGCCAAAGGAAGCCCTCGACGACATCGCTGCCCAGGTTGGCACCGTGATTAAGGGTTGATTGGACGGGCGGCGGTTTTCCGCCGTCTGCCAAACAAACGGTTCCTGGGGTTGCGATGCCACTTGCCCTCTTCCAGTGGCATTCGCATCCCGGGGATCGACAAAACAAATGCGGGAGGCTGAAACATGGCGGACAAGCCGCTGATTGCAATTACAGGTGCGAGCTCCGGCATCGGCGAGGCGACGGCGCGGGCCTTTTCGGCCGCCGGCCACCCGGTGCTGCTGATGGCACGCCGTCTCGATCGCCTGGAGGCGCTGAGGCTGCCGGACGCCGTGCTGAAACAAGTCGATGTCCGTGACCGCGCCGCACTGACCGCAGCCGTCGCCGACGCCGAAAGTCAATTTGGCCCGGTGGACATGATGTTCGCCAATGCCGGCATCGCCCGTCTCGGCGACATCGCCAAGCAGCCGCCGGAAGAATGGGACGAGATGATCGACATCAATACCAAGGGCGTAATGAATTCCGTCCATGCGGTGATGAACGGCATGATCGCTCGCCGCCACGGCACGCTGATGATGATGAGTTCGATCGCCGGCCGCAAGGTCTATCCTGATCACACCGTCTACTGCGGCACCAAATATTTCGTCCATGCGGTCTCGGAAAGCTTCCGCGAGTATCTGGCACCGCACAATGTGCGCGTCATCGTTCTGTCGCCTGGCATCATCGACACCGAGGTGCTCGACCATGTGAAGGACGCGACTACGCTCGCCAATTACAAGGCCAACAAGGAGGCGATCGGCGGCGGCATTTCCGCCGATATCGTCGCCGAGTTGATCCTCAATGCTTACAATCTGCCTCAAAAGGCGATCGTGCAGGAAATCGTCATCACCCCGACCCGGCAGAAATACTGACCGGCACGCGACCGTCAGCAATACTAGAAGACGAGTGGAGCAGAAATTTATGGCAACCGTGGAATACAAGAGCATCGGCAAGTCGTTTGGTGCCTTCAACATCATGCGGGATATTTCGTTCCTGATCGAGGATCACCAGTTCGTCGTGCTGCTCGGGCCTTCGGGTTGCGGCAAGACCACCTTGCTGCGCATGACAGCCGGGCTCGAAACCGTCAGCGAAGGTGATCTTTTCATCGGCGGCAAACGGGTGAACGATATGCATCCGCGCGACCGTGATATTGCCATGGTGTTTCAGAACTATGCGCTCTACCCGACAATGAAGGTCTACGAAAACATTGCCTTCAGTCTCGAAGTGGCAAAGCAGCCACCGGCCGAAATCAAGCGGCGGGTCGAGCATGCCGCCGAAATCCTCAATCTGACGCCGTATCTCCAGCGCTATCCGAAAGAACTTTCCGGCGGCCAGCGCCAGCGGGTCGCCATGGGTCGCGCCATGGTGCGCGAGGCGGCGGTCTTCCTGTTCGACGAGCCGCTCTCCAATCTCGATGCCAAGCTCCGTGCGCACATGCGCACCGAAATCCGGCAGTTGCACAATCGTCTCAAGACGACAACGATCTATGTGACCCACGACCAGATCGAGGCGATGACGATGGCCGACAAGATCGTCGTCATGCGAGCCGGGAAGATCGAGCAGATTGGCACGCCCGACGATGTCTATGATAGACCCGCAAGCAAATATGTCGCCGATTTCATCGGTTCATCGGCGATCAATTTCCTGACGGGGACGATCGTCGCGGACCAGGGAGCTCCAGCTGCGGAGACCAAGGCCGGCCTTATCCGGCTCGAGCCGTCCCTCAAACTATCTGCAGGCCAGCGGGTGATCTGCGGCGTCCGCCCGACAGATGTCACGGTCGATCCGCAGGGATCCATTGTAGCCCGGTCGCTGCTAATCGAACGCATGGGGCATGAAGCTCAGCTCTGCTGCGAGGGGCCGGAAGGTCAGTTCCTGGCGATCGTCGACAAGTCTGCGCATTTTGACGAGCGGATGGATGTCCGTTTCTCGATTGCGCCCGAAAAGGTCCACGTCTTCGACGCCGCAACGGAAAACCGGGTCTGACACATACGCATCTAGATATCTAACGTTTGTAACCCGGTTCGCCAACAACGCGGGAAGAGAGGTGATAGTCATGAAATCGAGATGGAACGACACCGAGTTTACATCCGTGGTCGAGGCTTATGTTGGAAAGGGCATCAACCGCGATCTAGCGGTCCGAACCTATACAACGCGACTGCTCGGACAGGATCCGGAACTAGTGCTGCACGGCGGCGGCAATACATCGGTCAAGACGGCATGGACTGATCGGGACGGCACCTCGGTTGATGTGCTTTGTGTCAAGGGCAGCGGTTGGGACATGGGCACTATAGAGCCACAGGGCTTGCCGGCCGTGCGGTTGGACCCGCTGAAAGCGATGGTCGGTTTCGATGAGCTGAGCGATGATGAGATGGTGATGTTGCAGCGGCGGCTGCTGATGGATCCGAACGCGCCGAACCCTTCGGTCGAAGCCATCCTGCACGCCCTGTTGCCATTCCGGCATATCGACCACACCCATGCTAACGCGATAGTCTCTCTGACAAACCAGCCGCATGGCGAAGACCTTATCCGAGAACTGTTCCCTGATACGATCGTCGTGCCCTATGTGATGCCTGGCTTCCTTCTCGCGAAGGCTTGTGATGCAGCCTTCCGCGCCAATCCCAAAGGCGACGGCATGGTTCTCCTGAAACACGGAATTTTCACTTGGTCTGACGATCCGCGCGCGGCCTATGAGGACATGATCGCTAAGATCGACCGCGCGCAACACAGGCTGGCGAAAGGTCGGGCAAAGCCGTTTACTTCCGCCAAAGTGCCAAAATCGCTCGCCAGTGTGGCGGAAATCGCACCGATCTTGCGCGGCGCCATCGCCATCGATACCGGCTTAGAGGGCGCACCGAAACGTTTGATACTGGAACACCGCTGCACAGAGAGCGTGCTCGACTTCTGCAATGCGGAAAATGTGGAGAGCCTGGTCAGGCGCGGCAATGCGACGCCGGAGCATGTCATCCATATCAAGCGCCACGGTGTTGCGCTGCCGGCACCGGTGGCAGGCGAACTCGATACCTGGAAGGACATGGCCCAGGTCGCCGTTGATGCTTATCAGGCGGACTACCGGGCTTATTTCGAACGCAACAATGGTCGCGTCGGCGGCGGAAAAACGATGCTCGATCCTATGCCGCGTGTCTTTTACGTTGCGGGTGTTGGATTGTTCGCCGCGGGCGCCACGCGCAAGAACGCACTCGTCGGTGCAGATGTGGCAGAAGCAACGGTCGATGTTATCACCAAGGCGGAGGGCATCGAATCCTTTGAAGCGCTCTCCGAGGCTGACCTATTCGATATTGAATACTGGTCACTCGAACAGGTCAAGCTGACCAAGCAGGTGGAAAAGCCCCTGACCCGGCAGATAGCAGTCGTGACAGGTGCCGCCGGCGGACTAGGCCTCGCCATCGCCGAAGCACTTCGCTCCGAGGGCGCCGAGGTTGCGCTGATCGACATTGCACAGGACGCCGTAACTCACCAGGCAAAGCGGCTAGGAGGGTTCGGCGTCGCCTGCGACGTGACCGACCCGGCCGCAGTGGATGCCGCCATTGCCAAGGTGGCGAGCCATTTCGGCGGGGTGGACATCCTGATCTCCAACGCAGGAGCAGCCTTTCAGGGCTCGCTGATCGACGTGCCAGAGGAGACGTTCAGGAAGGCGTTCGAATTGAATTTCTGGAGCCATCATTACATGGCCCGAGCCGCCGTGCGTGTGATGGAGAAGCAGAAGACCGGCGGCGCCATCGTCTTCAATGTTTCCAAGCAGGCTGTCAATCCAGGTGCGGATTTCGGCCCCTACGGCACCTCCAAGGCCGCGCTGATGGCGCTGATGCGCCAATATGCAGTCGAGCACGGCGCATCCGGCATCACATCCAATGCCGTCAATGCTGACCGGATCCGCACGGGTCTAATGACGGACGAGATGGTCACTGAAAGAAGCCGCGCGCGCGGCCTGACACCCGAAGCCTATATGCGCGGCAACCTTGTTGGCCGCGAGGTAACGGGTGCCGATGTGGCAGCCGCCTTCGTGCATCTCGCTAAGGCGCGCTCAAGCACCGGCGCGGTTATCACGGTCGATGGCGGCAATGTCGCTGCTATGATGCGGTAGCGGGTCGGCTTTCCGTTTCGAACCACACCAAGAGGAGGATTACCGTGGCAAAAATCGTTGTACTCGGTGCGGGTGTCATGGGCACCGCGCTTTGCGTACCCGCTGCAGACAACGGCCACAAGGTGCTGCTCGTCGGCACGCCGCTCGATCAGGACATCGTCGTTACCATGCGGCGTCCGGGCGGGATCCATCCCAAACTCGACGCTGCCCCGCCCGCCGGCGTCGAGGCGATCCGCTTCGACGAACTGCGATCGGAGCACCTCGCGAACGCGGATATCATTGTTGTCGGAGTGAGTAGCCCAGGCATTGGCTGGGTGACCGACATTCTTAACCGGGTCATGACGGAGGCCTGTCCCATAGCCTTTGTGACAAAAGGACTTGAGTCTGCGGGTTCCGCCGTATCGACCTATGCCCAAACGCTTCCCTCCCGTATTCCGCTGATGAGCGCTTTCATCGGGATCGGCGGACCGTGTATCGCCCGCGAACTCGCCAACCGTCTGCCGACGGCATGCATCTACGCCTGTGAGGATATTTCGGTCGCCGAACAGCTCGCCGCGATCATGCAAACGGACTATTACCGTCTGTCGGTGACGACGGACGTCACGGGCGTCGAAGCTTGTGCCGCGCTCAAGAATTTCTACGCGATCGGCGTGAGCGCCATGCAGACGCGGTATCCCGATCAAAGACGTGCGGACGGCCAATCTAAGAATCCGACGGCTGCAGTCTTCACCCAGGCAACTTTGGAAATGGCCAGACTATGCGAGAGGCTGGGCGGGCAAACCACAACGGCATTCGGGCTGGCCGGATTGGGCGATCTGCATGTCACTGTTGGCGGAGGGCGTAACAGCCGCCTAGGCCAAGGATTGGGAACTGGCCGCACAGTCGTTGAAATGTTGTCGAGCGAACTGTTTGGCGAAACGGTCGAAGGTGTGGATACAGCGCGGGTTCTGGCGAATATGGCGCTTGAGAAGCAACATACCGATGAAGGTCCGCTCGCTTATTTCCCTCTGGCGTCTGCCATCATGGACGCCGTTCTTCAGCAGAAACGCTTCTCGTTGGATTTTTCAAACCTCATTGTCCAGTAAACCGGGTCGTTGATTTCCAGTGAAATCTGCGGCTTTTCGCAGAGAGCCCGTTTGCCGGCTCTTATGCAGGACAGCGACAAGGGCGCGTGCGTGAAATCGGGGCTTGCGATGATAACTGCGTCCACGTCCAGACGAGCGGACACCCGGTCGGGTCTGAGTCGACGTCGTGAGCGCCGTAGGCGTCCGCCACCTTGCGGGCGCGATCTGCATCCATGTCGCAAACGACCTGGAGGCTCGCCCCCGGCAGATCCGCTGCTGCATCGGCAGAACCACGAGCGATGTGTGCAAGCATTCATCGACGAGAAACTTCACGTAGCCGTGCCCGAGGGCTTTTCGGTGCCGGCCTTTCCGAGAGGCAATCGCTTCACCGACTTCACTTTCAGTCCCTGCTCCGACAATTTTCGTGGCCGCCCACGGGCAGGATGAGCCGCTGCCCAGATTTCGGCCAGGTCCACCATGCGCGCAGTGAGAGCCGGATAGCCCTCGACGATCTCCTCCGTGGGAGCGCCTTGCGACCGGTATGACGGGCCGACGATTAAAGAGCGCTCGCGCTTTGCTGCGGAGATTGTTGGCGCCCTGCGCGAAGGTAAGCATCCTATCTTGCGACCTATCCTCTCGACGGTTATACTGTTTTTGAAAAACAGTATAACGCCGGAGTCGAACTTATGAAGTCCATCGACCTCATGTATCAGACGATGCTCGCCGAGCTCGGTCAGCGCTCGCTCGACGCCGCCTGGACGGCCGATTTCCCTCCAGAGGGTCGGTTCACTCCGGCGAACATCAAGGGGCGCAAGTACTGGTACTTCGACATCCCAGATGGACATGGTGGTACGAAACGTCGTTATGTCGGTTCTGCTGAAGATCCGGATATCGCGCGGCGCGTAGCTGATCATAAGCGGGACAAGGACGATCTACGCGCTCGCAGGCGCTTGGTAAATACCCTGACCCGCGAAGGCGGGATGATCGCCCCTGATGCCATGTCGGGCGACATCGTCGAGGCTCTTGCCGATGGCGGTCTCTTTCGGCTCCGAGGTGTTCTCATCGGCACGGTGGCCTTTCAATGCTATGCAGGACTGCTGGGCGTCCGCCTCCCCATGGCTGCGATCCTGACCGGCGATGCGGACATCGCCCAGGACCACGCCATCAGTCGCGAGGTTGAAGACAGTCTGCCTCCGATCGTTGAGCTGCTGCAGGGCGTCGACCCCAGCTTCCGGCCAGTTCCACATCGATCGGGGTCCGCGGCCTCGTCGGCGTTTCAGAACGCCAACGGCTACAGGGTTGAGTTCCTGACGTCGAACCGTGGTTCTGATGACTACATCGACCAGCCGGCGAAGATGCCCGCCCTTGGTGGCGCCAGCGCGGATCCACTACGCTTTCTCGACTTCCTCATAAGGGAACCCGTCAGGACAATGCTGCTCCACCGAAGCGGTGTCTCAGTCGTCGTCCCTGATCCGTCCCGGTATGCGGTCCACAAGCTCATAGTCGCCAGCCGCCGACACACTGACCGGCAGGGACTGGCGAAGCGAGAAAAGGACGTTCGTCAAGCTGCGCTGCTCTTTGAAGCCCTGCAGCAGACAAGGCGATCTGCCGACTTGGCGCTCGTCTACAACGAAGCATGGGAGCGCGGGCCTGCCTGGCAAGAAGGTATTCGAACCGGGGCGGGAATGCTGCCGGCACAAGATGCCGAGCGATTCAACACGGTCCTGATCGAGGGCGCAAAAAGAAACCGCGAAGAAATTGAACTTCCGCTTGGAGTATAGGCTGTCTTCAGCTTCGACAGCCAAGCTGTTGATTTGATTCGAAGAGCCGAAGACAAATATGGTGCCGAGAGTTCGAGGCCCAAGGCGATTTGCACGAGCGGGACAGCTAGAGAAAGCACGTCCGCATCTCGTTTGTTCAAAGACATATCCCGCACAAGCGGGGAGCGGCCGTTTGCAGGGTCTTCTTCTTGACCGCAATCCCAATCATTGAGCGCTGACGCTATCCCCAGCCCAGCCAATTCAGGTGGCGGATCGTGGCTGACGCCGATGAGCACCGTCGCAAACGTTCAACACTTTCAATATTTCTTCTTGCGGACGATCTTGTTGCCGCGGGGTCCGCTCACGACCGGTGTCCGGTCGCGATTTTCTGTAAGCAGGTTCCGCCAGCGTTCCAGGCGATCGGCGACCAGGGCACCGCTTGCGACAGCTGCCTGAACGGCGCACCCCGGTTCATGGGCATGGGTGCAGTCGCGAAAGCGGCAAAGCGGCGCCAGTTCGGTTATTTCAGCAAAGAGGGTGTCGATACCGTCGGTAACATCACTCACGTAAAGCGTCCTTATTCCCGGGGTATCGATGACCCAGCCGCCGCCTGAAATTGCATGCAGGGATCGTGCGGTGGTTGTGTGTCGGCCCTGCGCGTCATATTCGCGGATGGTGCCTGTCTTTTGCTTTGTGTCAGATTCAGGCCCGGTCATGGTGTTCACCAGTGTTGATTTTCCGACACCAGAAGACCCCACCAACGCAACTGTTTGGCCGATGCCGCACCAGGGCCTCAACAGGGAAACTGCGTCCGCGGAGCGCCCATTCAAGGCAATGACAGGCAGGTCACGCTGCAAAGCCTCGGCTTGCGCCTGGAACATGCCGGCATCTTCCGCGGTGTCGGCCTTTGTCAGCACAATCACCGGATTGCTCCCGGCCTGGTTGGCCATGATCAGGTAACGTTCCAGCCGAGCAAGATTAAAATCGGCATTGCACGAGGTCACGATCAACAGGGTGTCGACGTTGGCGGCAACAAGTTGCTGGCCACGCCCGCCTTCCGGTCGTCGCTGAAAGACGCTTTTTCGGTCGAGACGTCTGATGAGCATGTCGGTCAGTGGATCGGCAAGAACCCAGTCGCCGACCGCGTAGTCACCAGTATTGGTATTGGCTGGAAATTCCAGTCCGACCGGCCCGGTGACATCGATTGCCTCGATGCGTGCCCGGTGAACGGAAGCAATGCGTCTGGGGATCAAGTCAGCTTCGCTGGGCTGGACCTGGTCCGCGAAGAATTCTGACCACCCAAGCAGTTCCAGCGGCGGAGAAAGTTGGGAGCTGGTCAAATCCTGTTCCACATTCGTTAAGGCTGCCATAAAGGGTTTTCAATGATCTTCCGCGGCTTCTCGCCTAGCTGCGTGGATGATCCCGTTTTGGCAACGAGGTTGCGTAAGCAGCAGCTTCGCCGGGGTAGGGGAAATCGTCCCCGAGCTGACGGTCGCCATCGTAGACTTTGAAGCTGGGCCCTTCAACTTCAACGATCTTATAGCCATTCACGTATTCGATCTTCGGTGTTTTCCAGCCCATCAAAGCTCTCCGATCCGGTCCGAGGCTCTCTGAAGATGGTGCCAAGACCTCATACTCGGCGGTCCTATCAGGTGCTTCACGATTAGCCAACGCCGGGTCGATCCTGTTCAAGGCGAATGTCGATTATTTAATGAAGCGAGCTCATCCTGGAGGAAGAGAAGGAATTCAACGCCCGCATGGCCCGTTTCCGGTCGGAACAGACCATTCTCAAATGGCGCCTTGAACAGCTAGATCAAACCTTATCTGGCTTACGCGAGCAGGAAGCTGCAGTTCAGAAGCAGGCCGAGGTCGTAAAGGACGAGCTGCAAGGCAAGCAGTCGCCGGTCGAACGGGGGCTGATCAATCGATCAGATTACACGGAGCTTCTGGGCATCGACGCCGATCTGTTGGGGCAAGCGCTGCCATCGCCTCTGAACAGGCAACAACCGGCTCGCAAATCGCGGAAGCCAAAGAGCAGGTGGAACGCCTGCGAACCCAACGCACGGAAGAAGCCGTTACAAAACTGAATGAAACAGTTACCTGCCCCGATGTTAGAATTTTCGTGGCAGCGATATCACCTGACCCGACAGGGCTCACATCGTCCGGCCAAAAACTGTGACCGGGGAGCGCCCGCAATTTGCGGACGATCTCCATCACGAGTGACGGTGAACCGGGAGAGTTGGGATATTTGGGGTTGCCGACAATCCGGATGACACCATTTTCGGTAATGGGGCAGGTAGCCCACGCGGTCTGACCCATCGCCGCGAACCATTCGTGCGCA
>Ga0209758_1001275_pt1 | contig 31177 bp, 25 predicted proteins | sample AraplaMF_Col_mMF_FD_184258 | JGI IMG/M metagenome (GOLD analysis project Ga0209758, IMG submission 184258) | Arabidopsis root microbial communities from the University of North Carolina, USA - plate scrape MF_Col_mMF (SPAdes) (version 2) | ecosystem: Host-associated > Plants > Roots > Endosphere...
GCATTCGATCTCCGTAGCACTCTGATGGGGCGCACCACCGGCCGGCGCGCGGGCCGATGCTGCTGGAGCCGCGGCGCCCGAGCTCGTGAAGCCCGGACGGATCCCCCGGGTCCGGGCCTCCAAATCCTCCCCCGTTTCGCGCAGTTGCCCCGCCGTTCGTGTCCTCAGGCTAGGGGCGATCTACGCGCCAAACCAATATTGATTGGCGGCCGAGCGATTTCGGATGCGTATTGAACCGCGCGCCGCCGCCTGGACGCGGACTCGACGCGGCCATACCGATCCGGCGTGCGTTTCGCCGACCGCGATAGCGTTGGTAAATCGCCGTGAAGCCAATGAATCTTGGCTCGCCCTCGCGTTCGCCGATAGGGTCGCGCGCGGCGAACGTCGGGTTCGCTGGCGGCGGAGGGGCTGAATGACCGATCGGCGTCTCCTCTACATCGTCTCCACGGCCAAGTACGGCTCCTTCACCGCCGCCGCCGACCGGGTCGGCGTCACCCAATCGGCCATCACCAAGAGCGTCGCGGAGCTGGAGCGCGAACTCGGCTACGCGATCTTCAACCGAACCGCGCGCGGCGTCTTTCTCACGGACGAGGGCCGTGTCTTCGTCGAGCGCGCGTCGCGGATTCTCGACGACACGCGGGAGCTCTTCCGGGGCACGAGCGCGGTCTCCGATCCTTTCGACGGGGTGCTGCGGATCGGCGTTTGCCCCGCGTCCCTGGAATGGCTGCTCGTCGAGCCGCTCTCCACGTTGATGGCGAGACACCCGAGCATCCGCCTCGACATCACCGGCGGCAGCTTCGACAAGATCGTGCAGCAGTTGCGCGCGGGCGCCCTCGATGTCGCCATCGGCTACGATGCCGCCTTCGAAACCCAGAACGACTTCCGCCGCGACACGCTGCCGCCGCTGCGGACGTCCTTCTTCGTCCGCCAGGGCCATCCCATTCTCGAGCTCGGCCAGGTGACGATCGCAGACATCGCCAAGTACGATCTGATCTCGCCGTCGGGGTCGCCGCCCTACGACGTCGTGTGGCGCCAGATCTACGAGGAAGCCGGCGTCGAGACCCCTGGACGCCTGCACGTCGTCGACTATTTCCCGATCGTCGCCCGGCTCGTACGAAACAGCGACGCCGTCGGCCTCGTATCTCTGCAGTACACGCAGACGCGCATCTTCAAGAGCCGCTTCGCGCCGGTGCCCTATCTAGAGCTGCTGCCTCCATCGTCGCTCTGCTGCGCGACGCGCGTGCGCTGGAGCCCGCGTCCCGCGGTGCGGGCCTTCATCCAGACCTGCCGCGAGCGCTTTCCGACCTGATCCTCCGCGAGCCGCAGAGCCATGCCCCGCACTCATCGGCGCGGCGGGCATTTCTTTTTGCCGCGCCTGGACCGCGCCCTAGCCTCGGGAAAGCACGATCGAAATCCACGAGGCCGGAGACATGACGGACGTACAGGGGCGCACCGCCTTCATCACGGGCGGCGCCAACGGCATCGGGCTCGGCATCGCGAGAGGTCTCGCCCGAGCGGGCGCCAGGCTGGTGTTGGCCGACGTCGACGACGAGGCGCTGGCGCGGGCCAAGGTCGAACTCGAGCCGGTCGCGCCGGTCCAGACGTTTCGGCTGGATGTTCGCGATCGCGAGGCCTACGCGCGGACTGCGGACGCCGCGGAGCGCGCGCAGGGACCGGTCTCGCTGTTGTTCAACAACGCCGGCGTAGCGGGCGGCGCGGCCGCACATCGGATGACCTACGAGCTGTGGGACTGGGGCCTGGGGATCAATCTCTACGGCGTCGTCAATGGCGTGCAGACCTTCCTGCCGCGGATGGTCGAGCGCGGCCAGGGCGGACATATCGTCAACACCGCGTCCGGCGCGGGTCTGGCCGCGACCGGGTCGGGCGCTCTCTACACGACCGCCAAGTACGGTGTGGTCGGGCTGTCGGAGTCGCTCCACGGCGAACTGGCGAGCGCCCGCATCGGCGTGAGCGTCCTCTGCCCAGGCCCCGTGGCGACCGACATCGTGCGCCGCACGGCGGAGATGGCGCCGAACGCCGGCGGTTTGCGCACCCCCGAACAGGATGCCGAAGCCGCGGCCCGTCGCGAGAGGTCGGCCCGCTGGCTGCATCGCGACGGGGTCGACATCGACACCGTCGGCGAGATGGTGCTGAGCGCCGTACGGGCGGAGCGGCTCTACATCCTTACGGATCGGTTCGTCGAGCCGCTCATCAAGGCGCGCACCCAGGCGTTGCTCGATGCCCTGCCGACCTGACGCGCCCCGCAGGCGACGCCGCATTCCAGCCGCTCATGGTTTGGACGGCGTTGGAATTTGACCCATCGGCGCCACCCGGGAAACGCTCGCGGGCACGCTGCGGCGGCATCGAAAGCAAGCAAACGAGGGAGGCGACGATGAACGCCACGGGTCAGAGCTACGAACAGGTCGTCTACGAAGAGCCCGCGCCCAAGGTCGCGCGCATCGTGATGAACCGGCCCAGCCGGCGCAACGCGCAGGGCATCACCATGACCTACGATCTGGAAGCCGCCTTCAAACGCGCCTGCCACGACGACGGCATCAACGTGATCATCCTCGCCGCCGCCGGCGACCACTGGAACGCCGGGCACGACCTCAGCGGGGAGGGGCCGCGCAATCCGAGCGCAGACCAGACGACGAGCCTCTGGGGCGGTGACTACGGCGGCGCCGGTTGGAGCGGCGCTTATGCTCGCGAGAAGGAGATCTATCTCGAGATCACCGAGCGTTGGCGTAACGCACCCAAGCCGACGATCGCAGAGATCCAGGGCTCGGTGATCTCCGGCGGGATCATGCTCACCTGGATGTGCGACTTGATCGTCTGCTCCGAGGACGCGCGGTTCCGCGACGCGACGGCGGCGGAGATGGGCATCCCCGGCGCTGAGTTCTTCCAGCATCCCTACGAGATGAGCGTCCGCCAGGCGAAGGAATGGCTGATGACCGGCGGCTGGATGACGGCGCAGGAGGCGTTGCGGCGCGGCATGGTCAACCACGTCGTTCCGCGCGACCAGCTCGCCACCAGCGCGCTCGAGTTGGCCGAGACCATCGCAGCCAAGAACCCCTTCACCATGAAGCTGGTGAAGCAGGCGATGAACTTCGCGCAGGACCAGATGGGCCGAAAGGCGTCCATGGACCACGCCTTCCACCTTCACCAGATCGGCCACATGCAGGCGATGCTCACCCACGGCGCGCCGATCGACATCGACAGCCTGCCGCCAGTGATGCGCTCCAACGTCGAGAAGCTGATCGCCGCCGGGCGCCGCCCGGCCAGCGCTGACTGACTTCACGCACCGACGCCGCGAACGGAATCGAACTGAGCGTCGCCAGCGCCGGCGCGAAGCCGTCGGGTAGTCCGGCATGGCCGTCGGCCATGACCTGCAGCCTTCGACGCACACCGGTTCGCCCGTGGCCTCGCGAAGAAAGACCTGGAGGGCGTGACAGCTCCGGCCCGGGCGAAGTTCACTGGGCGCGGAGCGCGCCCGGACCGCCGATCAGAGGCCTTTTGACGGAACGATCAGATACTTCTCGCCCGTTGCGCGCCGGGCGAAGGCGGCGATGACCTCCGGGGCGAGCGCCTCCGCGAGAGAAACCTCCGCGACGTAGCGACTGGCGAAAGTGGTCTGCAGCTCCGAGATGATGCGGTCCTGCAGTCGTGCGCGCCCAGCTCCGATCTTTTGCAGAAAGGGGCCCAGCATGAAGCCAGTCACCCCGAAATGGAGGCCGTAGCTGCGGTCGATCACGGTCGGCCGGCTGTCTAGACCGCCGTAGATGTAGACCTGCTTGTGGGTCGCGGCGCCGTAACGACTGTAGACCGTCGCGTCGCGGCTTAGGGCGCGCTCCATCGCGACAAGGAGTTGGTTCGGCAGGTCCCCTCCACCCACTGCGTCGAAGGCGATCATCGCGCCGGTCTGGGCGATGGCGTCCGCGAGTTCGCTCGCGAAGTCGGGCGAGGAGCTGTCGACGACGTAGGTCGCGCCCAGGTCGCGGAGCAGCGCGACCTGATGGGCGCTGCGCACGACGTTGACCAGGGGGATCCCGTCCGCGGCGCAGATCCGGACGAGCATCTGGCCGAGCACCGAGGCCGCCGCCGTGTGGACCATGGCCCTGTGGCCATCCATCCGCATGGTCTCGACCAGGCTGAGCGCCGTCATCGGATTCACGAAGCAGGCCGCGCCGTCGGCGGCCGTCGTGCCCGGCGGGAGGACCACGCACTCGGCGGCATTCAGGCGGCGGTACTGGGCGTACATGCCGCCGCCGGCCACGGCGACCGTCATCCCGACCATGCTCTGCGCCTTCGCGCCGGCCCTCACCACCACACCTGCTCCCTCGACCCCGGCAGACAGGGATTGACCGACCCGCAGCGCGACGCGGTCGCGTCGCTCCGGCGGTATCGTCGCCGTAACGACCGGCCGGTCGGCGCTGCCAATTTGGGTCAGGGTGGTCAGATCCGCAGGCCCGAGAAGCAGACCGATGTCGGACGGGTGGATGGGGGCGCCCTCGACGCGAACGATCACCTGATCTGGACCCGGCTCCGGCACGGCCACGTCTTCAAGCGAAAGCTCCAGCCGGCCGTCCGTCGTGACGAGCGATCGCAGTTCGAGTCCGCACAGGGCGCCGCCGTCCGTCACGTAGATCTCCATCCGCATGAGCGATCGGCCCCAACCGCAAAGCGGTGCAGCCGTCCGCCCTCCAGAGGCTTCCGGAGGGCTTGCGGCCGCAGAACTCGGAGGTGGGAGCCTCCAAGTCCAATTCGTAGTTTGGCATTGGTATGCCTGCTGGGCATGGGCATGCGCGCCGTCACCCTCGATTTGACGGTCGCTGCGGGACGGGATTGGGGGGGCGTCGCGCCATGCCGAGAGGCATGTCGCATCCTGTCGGCTCGCGGGGAGGGCAAACCTGGTGGAATAGCAGGGCGCCAAAGGGAATTGGTCGCCGTCCGTGGAGGCGTCTAAGGCTGCTGGTTAGATCGTTGCCCGGCCACCAGAGCACGGCGCGTTGGAGTCTGGAGGAACGCCATGGATCTCATTATCAGGAACGGCGAGATCGTGGACGGTACGGGAGCGCCCAGATACCGGGGCGACGTCGGCGTGGAGGACGGCAAGATCGTCGCCGTCGGTCGCGTCGAAGGCGGCGCCAGGCGGATTATCGATGCGGACGGTGCGATCGTCACGCCGGGCTTCGTCGACATTCACACGCACTACGATGGGCAGGTGTCCTGGGACGCGATGCTCGCGCCATCGTCGATCAATGGAGTAACCTCGACCGCCATGGGCAACTGCGGCGTCGGCTTCGCGCCCGCGCGGGCCGACAAGCATGACTTCCTGATCCAACTGCTGGAGGGCGTGGAGGACATTCCGGGCACCGCGCTGCACGAGGGACTGGCCTGGGATTGGGAGAGTTTTCCAGACTACCTCGACGCGCTGTCGCGACGCGCCTACGCCATCGACGTCGGCGCGCACGTCCCCCACGCACCCCTGCGCACATACGTAATGGGCGATCGCGGCGCCGACCATACCGTCGCCCCGACGGACGGTGAGATCGACGAGATGCGCCGGCTGACCTACGAGGCCCTGCAGGCGGGCGCGTTGGGCTTCTCGACCACCCGGACCATGTATCATCGCACCAAGGACGGCCAGAACGTCGGCACGCTGAGCGCGTCGGAGGCCGAGCTTCTCGGCATCGCCAGCGCCCTGAAAGCGGCGGGCACGGGCGTCGTCCAGCTGATCTCTGATGCCTACCTGACCAACGATGACGCGTTCGCGGCCCGCGAGCTCGGCCTCATCCGGGCGATCGCGCAGACCACGGGTCGAAAGCTCTCCTTCACAGTCCAGCAGAACGACGACGCCCCCGACCGCTGGCGCCAGATCTTCGCTGAGATCGTCGCCATGCGCGCCGCAGGGCTGGATGTTAGCGCCCAAGTGGCTCCGCGCCCGATCGGCGCGATCCTGTCCTTCGCCGCCACCGTCAGTCCCTACATCGCCTGCCCGAGCTACCGGCGGGTCGCCGCGACCTTGAAGGGCGCAGCCCTCTTCGCGGCGCTAAGCGACCCCGAGCTGAAAGCGCAGATCCTGTCGGAGCATGCCCAGGTGAACCTGACCGGAAACGGTTGGGCCATTACGAAGGGCTATGCGCGGATGTTCCGCATGACCGATCCGGTCGACTACGAGCCTCGCCCGGAGAATTCTCTGCAGGCCGAGGCCGAGCGTCTAGGTCGCGACGTGGACGACTATGTCTACGACACGCTGCTGGAAGACGAGGGCAGGCGCCTGATTTATCTGCCGTTCAACAACTATGCCTACGGCAATCTCGACGACGTCTATGGGATGATGACGGGGCCGCACTCGCTCTACGGTATCTCCGACGGCGGCGCCCATTGCGGGTTTATCTGCGACGCGTCCTTCCCGACGACAACGCTATCGCTCTGGTCGAACGGCTCGAAGTCGGGCCACAAGATTCCGCTCGAAGCCCTCGTGCACGGATCCACGCAGCGCAACGCGCGCCACGTGGGCTGGCACGATCGCGGCACGATCCAAGTCGGCCAGCTGGCCGACCTGAACGTCATCGACATGGCGGAACTCGCCCTCAGCCCGCCCGAGATCGTCCAGGATCTGCCGGCCGGCGGGACCCGCCTGCTGCAGACCGCCAAGGGCTACCGCCAGACCATCAAGTCCGGCGTCGTCACATTCGAAGGTGGACGGTGGACCGGTGAGACCCCCGGCCGCCTTGTCCGCGGCGAGCGCGCGGCCTGAGCGGGACGGCGCGCAAACGTATGGATGAGGGCATCGAGGCATGAGCGGTCGGAATGCGCCGCGCCGGCTTATCCGACCTCGGGTTGCGAGCCAGCGAACAAGGTCGTCGGGAAGCGACGAACGCACCGCGCCGGAGAGGTCGTAGAAGGGGAGTGGGGCGCATGGCGAACCAGCAATTGAACGAACCGGCCGCGGTGAGCGAAGTCCTGCCCATGGGCTCGCTCCTCGCCCACCATGCGGCGCGTGATCCGGCGCTGCCCGCGGTAACGTTCGACGACGTCACGATCACGTATGCGCAACTCGAAGCGCGCTCCAACCGAAAGGCTCGCCAACTTGCCGCGCTCGGCGTCGGCGAGGGCGACGTGGTGACGCTGGCCCTCCCCAACGGTGTCGAGTTCTATGAAGCGGTCTTCGCGGTCTGGAAGCTCGGCGCCACACCCAACGTGGTGTCGTCCAAGCTGCCAATCGCGGAGCTGCGCGCGATTGTCGAGCTCGCCCGCCCAAGCTTGGTCATCGGCGACGCGAGCATGAGGATCGAGGAGCGGCCGTTCCTGTCCGCCAGCGCGGAACCCAACCCTGATATGTCAGTCGCGGCGCTGCCCACGAGAATCGCACCGCGCTGGAAGATCATGACCAGCGGGGGGTCCACGGGGCGGCCGAAACTCATCGTCGACAATCAGCCCGGGGTCTACGACCCTACCCTGGTCTCGCTCAACCGGTCGCCCGGCGAGATCACGCTGAATCCGGGACCGCTGTACCACAATTCGCCGTTCGCCTTTTCGATGCGGGCGCTGTTCACCGGCGGCCACGTCGTCGAGATGGGTCGTTTCGATGCCCTGCGCGCCCTCCAGCTGATCGAACGATACAAGGTCAGTTGGGTCAATCTGGTGCCCACGATGATGAGCCGGATATGGAAGTTGCCGGCCGAGGAGCGGGACGCGTTCGACCTGTCGTCCCTGCGAACCGTTTTCCACATGGCGTCGGTCTGTCCCGCCTGGCTCAAGGCTGCGTGGATCGAGTGGCTCGGGCCGGAGAGGATCTTCGAAATCTACGGCGGGACCGAGGTCATGGGTATGACGCTGATCACCGGATGCGAGTGGCTGACCCATCGCGGCTCGGTCGGCAAGGTACTGCCGGGCTATCAGATGCGCATCCTGGACGAGGAGGGACGCGTTTGCCCTCCAGGTGAGGTCGGGGGGATCTATTTCCTGCCCGACGGTGGGCGGAATTCGACCTATGAATACATCGGCGCTCAGGCCAAGGCCGCCGGCGACTGGGAGACCTACGGGGATCTCGGTTACGCGGACGACGAGGGCTACCTCTACATCGCCGATCGGCGCACAGACATGATCATCTCCGGCGGCGCCAACATCTTCCCCGCCGAGGTCGAAGCGGCGCTCGAACAGCATCCGGACGTCCGCTCGGCCATCGTCATCGGCCTGCCCGACGCCGACCTCGGCCAGCGGGCCCACGCGATCGTGCAGGTGGCGGAGGATGCGCGCGCCCGGACCGGCGATGACGCGCTGCGAGCGTTCCTGGCCGATCGGCTCGTCCGCTACAAGATCCCGCGGACCTTCGAATTCAGCAGCGAGCATCTACGCGACGACGCCGGCAAGGCCCGCCGTTCGCAGCTGCGCGATGCGCGGCTGGCGAACGTCTAGCCCGCCCGCGCACGTCGCCACCCTCAAGAGGAGATCCGGCCATGGCCGATTATCAGTACATCCTGGTCGACGAACCGGTCGAGCGCGTCCAGCGGTTGACGCTGAACCGTCCCGACAAGCGCAACGCGTTGAGCAACCCGCTGAGGACCGAGCTTTTCTCCGCGCTCGAGGCGGCCGACCGGGACGACGGCATCAGCGTGGTCGTCATACGGGGCGCCGGGAGCTGCTTCTCCGCCGGCTATGACCTTGGTTCGAACAATCGCGAGGGACAGCCCTTTCACACCGCCTCCGGGATCGGCAATTGGCCGCGGCATGTCGTCGAGGGTTGCTTTCGGATCTGGGACTTGGCCAAGCCGGTGATCGCCCAGGTCCATGGCCACTGTCTGGCGGGTGGCTCCGAATTGGCTGTGGCCTGCGACCTGGTCTACGTCGCCGAGGACGCCTTGATCGGCTATCCGGCGGTCCGCTCGATCAGCCCCCCGGACAATCAATCCTTCCCCTGGCTGATGGGCATGCGGCGCGCAATGGAGCTCATGCTCACCGGAGACGCCATGTCGGGCGCCGAGGCAGCCGCCTTCGGCTTCGCGAACCGTGCGTTTCCCCTCGAGGAGCTCGAAGCCCGCGTGCTGGAAATGGCGGCTCGTGTGGCCAAGATCCCGTCTGACCTCCAGCAGATCAACAAGCGGGCGGTGCACCGTCAGATGGACGCTATGGGCATGCGCGCCGGCATCCGCGCCGGCACAGAGATGCAGGCCTTGGCGATGTCAACGGAGACCACCAAGGCCTGGGTTGCGCAGATCCAGGCCAAGGGCCTGAACTCCGCGCTCACGAGCCGCGACGCCACCTTCGGGGATGGCCGGACGGCCACCGTGCCGTCCGCCTGACACGCTCATCGGCGCCCCTGCCGATCCGACAAGGAAGCTTCGCGATGAACTTCGCCGCCGATTACCTGATGACCATCGACGGCCGCGCGGTCGCGGGGGAGGCCGTCGTGGATGTGATCAACCCCGCGACGGGACAGCCATTCGCCACCGCGCCCGACTGCTCGAAGGCGCAGCTGGACTTGGCGGTGGCCGCCGCCCAGTCCGCGTTCAAGAGCTGGCGGCGCGCCCCGCTCGCCGAACGCCAGGCGTTGGTGGATCGGGCGGGCGACCTGCTCCTTGAGCATGTCGACGAGGTCGCGCGGCTCTTCACGCGCGAACAGGGCCGGCCCGTTGATCTCGCAAAGACTGAGATCACGCGCGGCGCCATGTGGATGAAGGCGGTGGCGCAGATGAGCCCGCCGGTGCATGTCGCGGAAGACAGCGACGCGCAGTTCATCGAGACCCGCTACGTCCCACTGGGTGTCGTCTGCGCCATCGCGCCCTGGAACGCCCCTGTCAGCCTGGCCATGTGGAAGATCGCGCCAGCGCTGGTGGCGGGCAACACCATGGTGCTCAAACCCTCGCCCTTCACGCCCCTCTGCACGCTCAAGATCGGAGAGCTGTTCCGCGACGTCTTTCCGCCCGGCGTGCTCAACGTCGTCTCCGGCGGCGACGATCTCGGGCCGATGATGACCAGCCACCCAGGCTTCGCGAAGATCTCCTTCACCGGCTCCTCCGCCACGGGCAAGCGGGTGATGGCGAGCGCGGCGAAGGATCTCAAGCGGGTGTCGTTGGAACTCGGTGGCAATGACGCGGCGATCGTTCTGCCAGACGTCGACCTCGACGCGGTGGCGCCGAAGATCTTCTTCGGCGCCTTCTACAACAGCGCCCAAATCTGCGTCGCCACAAAGCGTCTATACGTCCACGAGGATGTCTACGACGGCCTTCGCGATCGCTTGGCGGCCATCGCCGCGTCGACCAAGGTCGGAGACGGCTCCGAGCAGGGCACGGTCCTCGGGCCGATCCAGAACAAGCGCCAGTACGACCGCGTGATGGCGCTCCTCGACGACGCCAAGGCCAGCGGCCTGACGCTGATCCAAGGCGCGACAGTGCCCGACAATGGCGGCTACTTCGTGCCTGTAACGATCGTCGACGACCCGCCAGAAGACGCCCGGGTCGTGCAGGAGGAAGCCTTCGGACCGATCCTCCCGCTGCTGAAGTTCTCTGACATCGACGACGTGATCGCCCGCGCGAACGCCAGCGACTACGGTCTCGGTGGCGCGGTGTGGTCGGCCGACACCGACGCCGCCGTCGCCATCGCGCGGCAGATCGAGACCGGAACGGTCTGGGTCAACCAGAACCTGAACCTGCGGCCGGACACGCCGTTCGCGGGCCATAAGCAGAGCGGGCTCGGCGTGGAGAATGGGATCGAGGGGCTGCTTGAGTACATGGCGCCGCAGGCTCTCTACGTCGCTCGTTGAGCAGACCGTAACATCCGCGCGTCAGCGCGGACACGGGACTATGTCTGCTCCAGAGGCCGAACGGGAGGGTCCGCTTCTGATGCCGTGGACGGCTCCCCATCCCCCGCCGCACCGAGAGGTCGGCAGAGATGGAGGAGCGCCATGGGAGAAGTCGTCACGGTGGGCTTGGATATCGCCAAGTCGGTGTTTCAGGTCCACGGCGTCGATGCTGAGGGTCAGGTCGTCGTGCAGCGGAAGATCACGCGGGCGAAGCTGATCCCATTCTTCGAGAAGCTGCCGCGCTGCCGGATTGGGATCGAGGCCTGCGCCACCGCGCATCACTGGGGCCGCCGGCTGACCGAGCTGGGCCACGAGGTGAAGCTGATGCCGCCCTCGTACGTGAAGCCCTACCTCAAGCGGCAGAAGAACGACGCGGCCGATGCCGAGGCGATCTGCGAGGCGGCGACCAGGCCGAGCATGCGCTTCGTCGAGGTGAAGAGCCCCGAGCAGCGGAGCGAGCTGGTGATCCACCGCACGCGGATGACGCTGATGCGCTTTCGCATCGAGCTCTCCAACACGATCCGGGCGCATATGGCGGAGTTCGGGCTGATCGCATCGATCGGTCGGCTTGGGCTGCAGAGCCTGATCGAGATCGTCCGGGATGAGACCGACCCGCGGGTGCCGGCGAGCGCGCGGACCTGCCTGAAGCTGCTGGCCGACCAGCTCGACCTGGTGAACCGCCAGGCGCTCGAGACCGACCGGCTGATCCTTGCCAGCGCGAGGGCCACCGAGATCGGCCGCCGGCTGATGGCGATACCCGGCGTCGGGCCGGTGCTGGCGAGCGCGATGGTCGCCAGCGTGCCGGATCCGCATGCCTTCAAGACCGGCCGCAACCTCGCCGCCTGGATCGGGCTCGTGCCCAAGCAGAACTCCAGCGGCGGCAAGGAGCGGCTGGGCGGGATCACCAAGCAGGGCAACCGCTACCTGCGCCAGCTGCTGGTCGTAGGCGCGCTGGCGGTGATCCGCTACGCCGAGCGGCACGGAACCCGCCGGCCTTGGCTCGTGCAGCTGATGGCGCGGCGGACCACGAAGATCGCGGCCGTGGCGCTCGCCAACAAGACCGCCCGGATGATCTGGGCGATCATGAGCAGCGGCGAGGCCTACCGGGAGCCCGTGCTGAAGGCCGTGTGAGGATCAGGCGCCAACGGCGCCGGACAAGCTTGGGAAGGGCGACGAAGGAGTGATGTGATCCGGTCGAACCGGGAAGCGGGAGAACCCATTGCGCCAGAGGGCTTCAGAGCCCGTGCTTATGGTCGGGACCCAGCTTCGCGGAGGGCATCATGGCCAGCGGCCCATGCGCCGCACCAACAGGTCGAAGACATGGCCGCACCGACCAGCCGTCACATAGCGTCCAAATCACCCTTGCCAACGGTGAGCCGTCCAGACATGGCGCAAAGGCGGGCCCTGGTGTTCTGGAGTTCCGGGGCGGCGACGAACGCAGCAGGCCACGCGGCTCAGGCGAGGGCGGCGAAGGCGTCCGTACGGCCATTGGTGCCTGCCCAGAAGAACTGGTCGATCAGGTAGCCATGGGCGCCTGCCGTTCGAGGGTGCCGAAGCCCAGCGCCTTCGCGTCGCCGGCGGCCTTTGCGAAGGCGGCCACAGTGTCCGAAATGGTCTCGTCGGTCATCGCCTCGCCACGCGGCGCGCCGGGCGCGACCAGGCCGGACGGACTCTCGATCGGCCCGGGACCTGGGATCTGCCGCAGCCGACGGTTCTCGTCATCGGCCGAGACCGGCGCGTGAAGTTCATCGACGTCAGCCCGGACTGGCTGGTGCGCACGGAGGTGGAGACGATCCTCGATGCGGCCATCGCGCCCGCGACGCTGGCCGCGGAATAGCCCCCGCCGGCCGCGTCCGTCAGGGGCGCCGGCCGACGGCGACGCAGGCCGTGAGGCCGAGCTGGTCGATCTTCCGCCGGAGGGTGTTGCGATTGATGCCGAGGATCTCGGCCGCGCGCATCTGGTTGCCGCTGGTCGCCCGAAGGGCCGCCTGGAACATCGGGCGCTCCACTTCGCGGATCATGTGGGGATAGAGGCCGCCCGCATCGGCGCCTTCGTGGGGGTTGGCGAGGTAGGCGGCCACCGAAAGGCCGACGGCGTCCGGCAGGGGCGCGGCCGGGGCTATCGCGCGCGCAAGCGCCCTGGGGGCGGCGGTCAGCTCGCGGTCGACGATCGCGGCGGTGATCAGGTCCTCGCCGTAGAGGGCGCAGATGCGCCGCATCAGGTTCTCAAGCTCGCGGACGTTGCCAGGCCAGGCATAGGCGGTCAGGCGCTCGATCGCCTTGCCGTGGATCGCCTTGCCCGGCAGGCCGTCGCGCTGGGCGCGGAGCAGGAAGGCGCGGGCCAGGTCGGCGACGTCGTCCGGGCGATCGCGCAGCGGCGGCAGGCGTAGCGGCGCGACCGACAGCCGGAAGAAGAGGTCGGGACGGAAGCGCCCATCCTCCGCCTGGGCCTGCAGATCGGGCTGGGCCGCGGCCACGATCCGGACATTGGGCGGGCGGGCGGCGCCAAGGGCGTCCAGCACCCGCAGCAGGCGGGTCTGCCCGTCGACGGGAAGATCGCCGACGCCGTCGAGAAACAGGGTGCCGCCGTCGGCTTCCGCCAGCTTGCCCGCCGCGCCATCCCGGCCGAGCAAGGCCGCCTCCACATGGGCCGGGTTCATCGCAGCCAGATTCACGCCGACGAAGGGACCCTGACGGCGACGGCCGGTGTCGTGAAGCGCCTGGGCCACCAGCGCCTTGCCCGTTCCATACTCGCCGAGGATCAACACCGGGAGGTCCGTGGCGGTCAGGCGAGCAAGGCGGCGGTAGACCTCCTGCATCGGCGCCGAGCGGCCGATCAGGGTCAGGCGGTCATCCTTGGCGGCGCGGGCCTGGGCGCGGCGCGCCTCGAGACCGGACGGCGGCGTCATGGCGCGTCGAGCCGCCGAGAGCACGGCCTCGAGATCCAGCGGCTTCGGGATGTAGTCGAACGCGCCCACCTCCACCGCGCTGACGGCCGTCTGCAGCGTGCTGTGCGCGCTGGTCATGATGATCGGCAGGCTGGGCCGGGCCCTGCGGATGTCGCGCAGGATCGCCATCGCGTGGTCGTTGGTGTTGGCCGCCTCGATGATGGCGAGTCGCGCTTCCTGGCCGCCCGTCCACTTCAGGACCGTGGCGGCGTTGTTCGTGCACCGTACCCGGTGTCCGAGTCCGGTGAAGGCCTGGGCGAGCGCCAGGCGCACGGCCGGGTCCTCGTCGGCGATCAGGATGTCCGTCGCGGGCTCGCTCATGCGGCTCTCCCTGCAGTCCCGCCCCCGGTCGGGCGTCTCAGCCGAGCTTCCGGAAGGCGCGTTCGAAATAGAGCAGGGGGTCGGCGTTCCGCGCATGCGCCCGGGTGACGTCCAGGATGAAGATCGTGTGCGTGCCCCCGTCGATGCGGCTGCGCACCGGCCCGGCGAACGCGGCGAGCGAGCCCAGCCGCTCGGGCGGATGATCCCGGTCCAGCCGCCAGCCGCCCGGGTTGAACCGCTCGGCGGCGCGGGCGGAGGTGGAGAAGCGATCCGCCTCGTCGCCATCCGCCGCGTCCAGCAGCGAAACGCTGACGGCGTCAGCCCGCAGCAGGGCGTCGTGCGCGCCGGCCGCCTTGCGCACGCAGAACAGCAGCCGCGGCGGCTGGGTCGACAGCCCGGTCAGCGAACTGACCAGGAGCCCCCGCGGCTGTCCGTCCGCCCAGCAGGCCACGATCGCCACCCCCGAGGCGAGCTTCGCCAGGCCGTTGCGGAAGGAGACTTCGTCGGCGTGGGGCGGGCCCCACGCGGCGCATGCTTCGGTGTGGTGTGTCCCGTCCGCCACCGACGGGGCCTCAGCCGACCGCGCGGGCGAGCTGCGTGTCGCGCTCGGCGACCAGCTTCCGCACCAGCGGGATCAGGTCGGCGCCGTAGCCGACCGCGTCCTCCAGCGGGTCGAAGCCGCGGATCAGGAAGGTGCCGACGCCCAGGTCGTAGTAGTCGAGCAGCGCCTCGGCCACTTGCTCGGGCGTGCCCACCAGGCCGGTGGAATTGCCCGAGGCGCCGGTCACGGCAGCGACGCCGGTCCAAAGGCGCTTGTCGAGCCGGCCGCCTTGCGCCGCAGCTTCCAGCAGGCGCTGCGAACCGGCGTTCGGCGGCGCATGGCCCGAGGTCTTCAGGCCAGCCTTCTCGCGCAGCGCAATCGTCTGGGCGACGATGTCGTCGGCGCGCTTCCAGGCGGCTTCCTCGGTCGAGGCGAGCACGGGGCGCAGCGAGAGCGAGAAGCGAACCTGGCGGCCGTGGCGGGCCGCGGCGGCGCGCACCCGGGCGATGGTCTCGCGCACCTGGGCCTGGGTCTCGCCCCACAGCGCATAGATGTCGGCATGCTTGCCGGCCACCGGGATTGCCTCGTCGGACGAGCCGCCGAAATAGACCGGGATGTGCGGCTTCTGCAGCGGCTTCACCGCGCCGAAGCCCTGAACCACGTCGTAGTACTTGCCCTTGTAGTCGAAGGGTTTCTCGCTGGTCCATTCCTGGCGGACGATGTCCAGGTACTCGTCCGTCCGGGCGTAGCGCTCGGCCTTGGTCAGGTGGTCGCCGTCCTTCTTCATCTCGTCGTCGGCGCCGCCGGTGATGATATGGACCGCGATCCGGCCGCCGGTGAACTGGTCCAGGGTGGCGAGCTGGCGCGCCGCGACGGTCGGGGCGGTGAAGCCCGGCCGGTGGGCGATCATGAAGCCCAGGCGTTCGGTCACGCTCGCCGCATGGGCCACGACCAGCTGGCTCTCCGGCGAGGTCGAGCCGAAGGCCACCAGGGCCCGGTCGAAGCCGCCGGCGTCATGGGCGCGGGCGACGCGCTCGACGTAGCCGACGTCCAGCACGGGGCCCGTGCTCGGACGCGTCTCCGAGGCGCCGTTCGTGCCGATGAAACCGATGAATTCGACTGGCATGCGCTTGCTCCAGGAAGTGTGTCGCGGCCCAATCCCGACTATATTAATAGGAATTCGGCGCGACGAACGAGTTGTTCTCAAGCGGCCTATCAGCAGGGCTGATGGGTCAGGCGGCGGCGAGCGTGCGCGGCGAGGATTCCTGGGCCAGCGCGCGCTGGACTGACGGACGCGCCTGCAGGCGCGCGGCGTGAGCCGAATAGGCCGGGAAGCCAGCCATATCGACGTCCAGGCGCTGGGCCCAGCGGTGGAAGACCAGGGCGTAGGGGTCGGCCAGGCTGAAGGCGTCGCCCAGCAACCAGGGGCGGCCATCAGCCAGCCGAGCCTCGATCTCGGCGTAGGCGGCCAGCATGTTCTCGCGCCCGCCCACCTTCAGCGCCGGCCAGGCGCCGGCGTCGCGGGTGTAGCGTTCCGGGCGGCCGACCTGGGCGAAGGATACGTGCACACTGCTGGCGAACCAGGCCAGCAGCTCATGGGCCCGCCCCACCTGGACCGGGTCGCCCTGCGGCAGCAGCCGCGCGGCGGGGAACAGGTGGGCGAGGGTTGTCAGCACGGCGGCGTTCTCGGTGATGACGACGCCGTCGACCACGAGGGCCGGCACCCGCCCGCGCGGGTTCACCGCCAGGTACTCCGGCCGCCGCTGGTCCCCGTCGGACAGAACCAGCCGGACCGCTTCGTAGGCCGCGCCGGCCTCCTCGAGGCCGACCAGGGCCGGCAGCGTACAGGAGCCGGCGGCGAAGTAGAGGGTGAGCGTCATCCGATCCTCCATCAGATCACGAAGAAGCCGTGCGTGCCGTCACGCCTGAGCTGCTCGACCAGGCCGAACTCCCAGTCGAGGTAGGCCTGCATGGCCGCGGCGGCGTTGTCGGTGCCCTCGTAGGGGCGGCGGTAGACATCGTCCGGCGGCGACGCGCGGCGGACGAGGTCGGTCGCCAGCGGCAGGCCTGCCGCCGTCCAGGCCGCGGTTCCGCCCTCGAGCGCCAGCGGCGGGGTGCGCTTCGCTGCAAGCTCCGCGGCCGCCAGGCGGGCCAGGACGCCATCGGGAGACGTCAACACCACCGCCTCGAAGTCGCGGGGCTGGACGACCTCCATCGCCTCGGCCAGCCGGCTGCGGACAGCGAACCAGGCGCCCGGGATGTGACCCTTGCCGTACGCGGGGCTGGGGGCAAGGTCGAGGATCACGACACCGCCCCAGGCCTTGCGGCGCGCGAGCTCGTCGGCGGTGATCAACGGTGTGTCCGGCAGCGGCGGGAGGGTGGGCTTCCAGGGGCCGAGCTCCAGGCCGCGCCCGAAACCGCCGTCCAGGACGTAGACCTCCCAGCCCATCTGGGCGAGCCAAGAGGCGCTCATGTCGGCCCGCGCGCTGCGGTCGTCGGCCAGGACGATGCGCGCGCCGCGCACGGGGGCGAAGACGTCGGTCTCCTGCACCAACTGGCCGCCCGGCGCGCTGCGGAAGCCTTTGATGTGGCCCGCGGCGTATTCCTCGGGCGTGCGCACGTCGAAGCGGTAGAGCGTGCGGGTCGCGTCCTGCGCCAGGCGCTCCAGCTCGCGGGGGTCGATGTGGCGGACGCCGGCGCGGTAGGAAACGTCGCGGGCGGCGGCCCGGGCCTCCGCCTCGCGCTCGGGCAGGACGTCGACGTAGCGCTCGGTCTGGCCATGGGCCAGCGCCTGGCCGGCCAGGGTCCAGCCGATCGTGCCGTTGCGCAGGGCCACCACGGGGTTGGGCACGCCCGCGTTGATCAGCGACTGGGCGCCGATGATGCTGCGGGTGCGGCCGGCGCAGTTGACGATGATCGTGGTCGACGGATCGGGCGCCAGGGCGCGGGCGCGCAGCACCAGTTCGGCGCCGGGCACGCTGACGCCGCGCGGGATGCTCATGGTGTGGAATTCCTCGAACCGCCGCGCGTCGAGGACCACCAGGTTGGGCTCGGCCTCGATCAGCGCCCGGGCCTCGGGCGCGGGGACCGACGGCGTGTGCCGCCGCGCCTCCACCAATTCGCCGAACGCCTTGCTGGCCGAGTTCACGTCCTGGAACAGCTCGTAGCCGGCAAGCCGCCAGCCCAGCAGGCCGTCCGCCAGCGCCGAGACGTTCGTGTAGCCCAGCGCGCGCAGGCGGTCGTAGGCTGGCGGGACCAGCCCTTCGCCCGCGTCGTACAGCACCACCGGCGTGTCCTTGCGCGGGATGCGGTCCAGGACCTCCAGCTCCAGCCGGCTCAGCGGCAGGTTGGCGGCGAACAGCGGGTGGTCCTTGGCGTAGAGGTCTTCCTCGCGCAGGTCGATGAGCGCCAGCTCGCGGCGGGCGATGAGCTCCAGCCGGACGTCGGCCGGCGCGGTTTGCGGGATCATGCGTACGCCTCCTGGGATGCGTCCCACAGGTTGGGGAGGGTGGTGTTGGCGTAGCCCGAGATGAACGGCCGGGAGCGGCCGGACTCGTCGAAGGCCGAGCGGCGGACCGCGCCGATGTTGGCGCCGTAGACGTGGATGCTGATCGAGGGCCGGTCGGTCAGGGCGTTCGCCACGCGATGGATGTCGCCGACGCGGGGCGAGACGGCTTCCACCTGTCCCGCCTCCAGCCGGTAGAGCGGGCCGTCAGGCCGCAGGAGGCCGCCCTCGCGGGCGTAGCTCTGCGACAGCTCGGCCCCCCGCAGCACGCCGACCAGGCCCCAGACCGTGTGGTTGTGGATCGGCGTGGCCTGGCCCGGGCCCCAGACGAAGCTGGCCACCGAGAACCGCTGCAGGCTGTCGCAATGCAGGAGGTACTGGCGGTAGCGGTCCGGGCCGGCCGCGGCGAAGGTCAGCGGCAGCCAGTCGTCGACGGCCACCAGCCTGCGCAGCAGGTCGGCTCCCTCGGCCAGGATGCGCGCCTCGTCGTCCCGCGCGCGGTCCACGAGGGCCGCCAGGCTGGTGACGAAGGCGCGCAGCCGGCCGAGGTTGGGCCCGCTCACAGCGCGTACCTCAGGGTGACCAGCCAGGTCCGCCGATCGGGATAGTTGACGTAGTAGACGCCGGTGCTGGGCGTGTAGGTCGAGCTGACCGGCTTGGCCGAATTGGTCAGGTTGCGGCCCGAGAGCACCAGCGACCAGCGCGGGTCGGGCGCCGTCCAGGTGGCCACGGCGTTCAGGAAGCCCTGGGCCGGGATCTCGTGCTGGCCGCCGGCCGACGGCACGGCGTTGGAATAGCTCTTCGTCTGGTACTGGGCGTTGACCCCGAGACGCAGTGTCCCCGGGATCTCGACGGAGACGTTCCAGTTGAGGCCGCCCGACAGCGTCCAGCGGGGCGAGTTGGTCAGGCGGTTGCCGTCTGCGTCGACACCGGCGCCGCCGGCGCCTTTGTAACTGTCGTACTCGGCGAACAGGTAGCCGACCGAGGCCTGCGCGGAGAGCGCCTCGCTGACCTGAGCGTCGGTCTCCAGCTCGACGCCATAGCTGGTGGCCTGGCCGGCGTTGCCGCGCCGGCTGCCCACATAGGCCGGGTCGTAGAACGAGACCTGCAGGTCCTTGTAGTCGTTGTAGAAGACCGCGAGGTTGGCCCGCAGGCGCCGCTCGAACAGTTCGGTCTTCAGCCCAGCCTCATACGTGGTCACCGCCTCGGGCGCGAAGGGCAGGGTGGCCAGGTCCAGCCGCGTGGCGCGGTTGTCGAAGCCACCGGACTTGAAGCCTTGGGAGTAGGTGGCGTACGAGGTGATGTCGGGCGTCCAGGCGTACTGCAGCGACACCTTCGGGGTGACCTTCGACCAGGTCTTCTCCGACACCCCCTGGATCGACGGCGCCGTGACCTGGCCGGCGAGGTTCAGGATCGCGTTGTCGAAGGTGAATTCCTTCCTCTCGTTGGTCCACCGCAGGCCCGTGATCAGCGACAGCCGGTCGGTGATCCGCCAGGTGGCCTCGCCGAACACCGCGTAGGCGTCGGTGTTGGTGATGTTGTGGGCCCGCAGGAAGTTGTAGTTGCCGGGCGTGGTGACCGGGTTGGTGGCCTGGGCGTTGCGGCGGCTGTAGCCGTCGCGCTCCACATAGAACCGCTCATGCAGGAAGAAGACCCCGGTGGTGAACGTCACCCGCTCGAACTCGCCGTTCAGCTGGAGCTCCTGGGTCACGTACTGGTCGCTGTAGTGGATCAGGTTCTTCTGGATGAGGGCGGCTTCCCCGTCGTTGTCGTAGTTGACGGGGTTGAGGTTGAAGCCGCCGTAGGCGCTGATCGACTTGAGCTGCAGGGCGTCATTGAGCTGGTAGGTGATCCGCAGCGAACCTGAGATCTGGTCCAGGTCCTGGTAGGGCTCGACCTCCGAGAAACTGAGCCGCTTGGAGAAGCCCCCGCCGGGCTGCCGGACGGGGATGTACGAGCGGCTGTCGCTGCGGTCGCGCGTGGCGTTGACCGTCAGGAGCGCATCCAGCCTCGCGTTCGGCGTCCAGCGCAGCTTGGCGCGGTAGGCGTCGACGTCGATGCGGTTCACGTCATGGTTCAGCGTCGGGTCGAAGGTGACCCCGTCGCGCTTGTGGCGGATGTAGGAGAGGCTCCCGGAGAGGGTCTCGCTGATTGGCCCTTCGACCAGGGCCCGGACGTCGACGGCGCCGTAGTTGCCCAGCCCCACCTCGGCCTTGGCGCGGAACTCGCGGCCCGGATCGCGGGTGATGATGCGCAGCGCGCCGGCGCTGGAGTTGCGGCCGTACAGCGTGCCCTGCGGCCCGCGCAGAACCTCGATGCGCTCCAGGTCGTTGAACTCGACCATCGAGCCGATCTGCCGCGGGATGTAGACGTCGTCGACATAGACCGCGAGCACCGGCTCCTGGATCGGGTCGCTCTCGCCGACCCCGCGCAGCGAATAGGTCTGGGTCGTGTGGCTGATGGTCACCCGGCTGATCGACAGGTTTGGGATCTGGCCGGCCAGGTCGCGGACGTTGTCCACCTTGCGGTCCGCCAGCGCCTGCGCCGAGAAGGCGGTGATCGCGATCGGCGTGTCCTGCAGGTTTGTCTGCCGCCGCTCGGCGGTGACCACGAGCTCTTCGACCGCAACAGCGCTGGCGTCCTTGGCGGCCGCCTCGACGCCCTGGGCCGCGGCCGACCCCGACCACGCGACGCACGCCAGTAGGACAGCGGTGGAGCTCAGCAGGGGATCGCGGGAAATGAGAGATTTTCTGATGTTCATTTTGACGCCCTTCCTCAAGGTGGGCGATTTAGAAAAGAACAAATTGACTGCCGCAAACAACATCGTCTGTTCCAGGTCTCAGTTTTTCTATTATCGAGATAACTCATAGTTCTGTTGTCTTTCGCAGATATTCGAATTGATCGACGACTATATTTTCAATTCTTTATTGAACTCAGTGCTCCATAGCGGGCGGACGTCGATCTTTGTCGGGATTGCGCCCAGGGCCGCGAAGCCGTCGGCCACGGCCTGCTCAGAGGCGATGGCCGCCGCGTCGGTGGGCCCCAGCACCGAGGGCGCGCTGCGCTCCCGATGCATCTGGCGGTAGATTTCGAAGGGCGCGCCTGTGGCCTGCGCCTGGGTCCGGGCCCATTCGTCGGGGTGGTCGTTCGCCCAGGCGTAGGCCTTCTGCAACTGCTGCAGGTGATGCGCGATCGCCGCGCGCCGCGGCGGGTTCGCGATCGCCTCGGCGAAGGCGGCCTGGACGTAGTTGCCCGACAGCCGCCCAAGGCCGGTGGCCAGCACGCGGGCGCCCAGCTTCGCCCGCGCCAGCGCGCCCTGCACGCCATAGATCACCCAGGCGTCCAGCGACCCCTGGCCGAACGCCGACAGCCCGTCCTGCGGCGACAGCGCCACCGGCTCGATGTCGGCATAGGTCAGGCCGTGCTCGCCCAGCAGGCGGGCCAGGAAGTACTGGGCCGTCGTCGCCCGCACATAGCCGACGCGCTTGCCCTTCAGGTCGGCCGCCGAACGGATCGGCGAGTCCTTGGGAACCAGCGTGACCTGCGAGTTCACGTCGCCGCGCAGCACCGCCACGATCCGCACCTGGGTCGGGCGGCCGGCCACGAAGATCGGCGGGATCTCGCTCATGGCGCCGATGTCGATGGCGCGGGCGTCGATGGCCTCGGTGATCAGGTTGCCGGCGCCGAACTCGGACCAGGCGACCTTGTAGGGCGCGGCTTCGAGGCCTGCCGCCTTCAGCAGGTCACGGACACCGCCCTTGAACGTGGCGATGCGGAGCGTGGTCTCGTCGGGCGCGGCCGCCGGCTTCCGGCTGCACGCCGCCAGCGCGGCGGCTCCGGCGAGCACGCCGCGTCGAGAAAGTCGGAAAAGGTCGGTCATCAGTCGAAGAGGTCCGGCTCTTCTTCCGAGACCACGTCCCAGTAGGGCTGGAAGGCGAAGATGCCGCCGATCTCGGTCCCCACCTGGCCGGCCGTGTGACGGGCCACCTCGGGCGGCATCGGCTTGGTCGGCCCGGCCGCCTCGGCCAGCAGCTGCACCTGGCAGGCGTTCTCCAGGGCGAGGTAGCGCCAGACGGCGGCCTCGACCGTCGCGCCGACGGTGAGGATGCCGTGGTTCTGCAGGATCACCGCCTTCTTCGGCCCCAGCGCCTGGGCGATCTTCTCGCCCTCGCTGGTGTCGAGCACCACGCCCGAGAACTCCTCGAACAGGGCGTGGTCGTCGTAGAACGCCGCGGCGTCCTGGCTCAGCGGGTCCAGCAGCCGGCCAAGGGCCGACCAGGCCTTGCCATAGAGCGAGTGCGAATGGGCCGCGGCGACCACGTCGGGGCGGGCCTTGTGCAGCTCGGAGTGGATGGCGAAGGCGGCGCGGTTGAGGCGCGGCTTGGCGTGCGCCGGCGGCTGCACGATCTCGCCGTGGTGGTTCACCAGCATCAGGTCCGAGACCTTGATGCGGCTGAAGTGGACGCCCGCCGGGTTCACCCAGAACTGGTCGGGGAACTCGGGATCGCGGGCCGTGATGTGGCCGGCGCCGCCCATGTCGAAGCCGGCGCGGGCGAACAGGCGGTAGCCGGCGGCCAGCCGCTGCTTGCGGAACAGCCGCTCCTGCTCGAGCGTCGGCTGCTGCGGGATCGGAGCCGGGGCGCCGAAGCCGCGCTCGGGCAGCACGGTCTCGATCTTGGCGGGGTGGGCGGCGGGCGTCCCGGTGGGGCGCTGGAAGGCGAGCGTCATGGCGGTCTCCGTCAATAGCCGCGCGCCAGGTCGACCACGCCGTCCAGCGGCGCGCCCTGGCGGAAGCGGTGAAGGTTCTCGGCGAACTGGGCGGCCAGGTTCCGGCGCGTGTCGGGCGTGTGCACCGAGGTGTGGGGCGACAGGCGGACCTTGGGGTGGGTGTAGTAGGCGTGGTTGAACGGCAGCGGCTCGGGGTGGGTCACGTCCAGGCTGGCCAGCCCCACGCGGCCCTCGTCCAGCGCCCAGAGCAGGGCCTCGTCGTCGATCAGCGCCCCGCGCGCCACATTGATCAGATGCAGGCCGGGCTTCGCATGCGCCAGCAGCTTGCGGTTCACCAGATGGAAGGTCTCGGGCGTCGCCGGCGCGGCCAGCACCACGTCGTCCGAGCGTTCGAAGAGTTCGCAGTAGTCGGCGACCTGTTCCACGCCCGGGACGTCGATGGGCGCCTTCGAGCGGCGGATCGCCAGCACCTTCATGCCCAGCGCCTGGGCCCGCGGCGCCAGCGCCTCGCCGATCGAGCCGAAGCCCACCAGGCCCAGGGTGCGCCCCTGGACCAGGCCGATCGGCGTGGGCGCCCACTTCTCGAAGCGGTCGATCCAGATGTCGGGCAGCTTCTTGGTCGCCGCCAGGATCGCGGCCAGGGCGAACTCGGCCAGCGCCACCGCCGACGAGCCGCGGGCCGACGTGACCACCGGGCCCTCGAACAGCCACGGCGGATAGAAGTCGATGCCGACCGAGACCAACTGCACCCACTTCACGTCGTACGGCCAGCCCGGCGGCGGCACGGCGGGCAGCGCGCCGCCGGCTTTCCGGAACGGCGCGGCGATCAGCACCTTGGCCTCGTGCGGCAGGGCGGCCGGCGGTCCCGCCGGGACGGGCAGGATCTCCACGTCCGGCAGGGCCTGGGCGAAGGCGCCGTTGAAGGCCTCGTTCAGCTGGCTGGCGACGACCAGGCGGCCCATGGGCTACTCCGCCGCCAGCACGCGCGGCGCGCCGCGGGCCGCCACCGCCGCGCGCAGCGCGGGCAGCAGCTCATGGCCGTACTGGATGGCGTCCTCCAGCGGGTCGAAGCCGCGGAACAGGAACTTGGTGATGCCCAGGTCGTAGTAGTCGAGCAGCGAGTCCACGACCTGCTCCGCCGTGCCCACAAGCGAGGTGGAGTTGCCCTGGGCGCCCGTCAGCGCCGCGATCTCGGTCCAGAGGCGCTTGTCGCGCACCGCGCCGCCCTGGGCCGCCTCGATCAGGCGCTGGCCGCCGCGGGCGGTCACATACCGGCTCTGGCCGCCGCGGGCTTCCTTCAGGGCCTTGGCGTCGTCGAGGATGCGCCCAGCGCGGGCCCAGGCCTCGTCCTCGGTACGACCGATGATCGGACGCAGGGACATGGAGAATTTGATCTCCCGGCCGTGGGCCTTGGCCCCCTCGCGGACCCGGCCGACGATCTCGGCGGCCTGTTCCAGTGTCTCGCCGAACAGCGCGTAGACGTCGGCTTGGCGGCCGGCCACATCGACCGCCTCATCCGAGGCCCCACCGAAAAAGATGGGCAGGCGCGGCTGCTGCAGGGTCTTCACCGCCGCCGGCGCGCCTTCGACCTTGTAGTAGGGGCCGTCGTGATCGAACGGTCCCTCGCTCTCCCAGGCTTTCTTCAGCACCGTGATGTAGTCATCGGTGCGGGCGTAGCGCTCGGCCTTGGTGAGGTAGTCGCCGTCGCGCCGCTGCTCCTCGTCGGAACCGCCGGTGATGATGTGGACGGCGAGGCGGCCGTCGCTGAGCTGGTCCAGGGTGGCGAGCTGACGGGCCGCTACGGTGGGGGCGATCACGCCCGGCCGATGGGCCAGCAGGAACTTGAGCTTCGTGGTCTGGGCCGCCGCGTAGGCCGCCACCTGGAAGCCATCGGGCGCGGCGGAGTTGTAGCCGATCAGCACGCGATCGAAGCCGGCGTACTCGTGCGCCTTGGCGTGGGCGGCCAGGTAGGCCTTGTCGATCCACGGGCCCTTGGCGGCGTGGGTCTCGGACTGATGCTGGGTCGAGATGAGGCCCAGGATCTCGAGGTCGGGCGTGTCGGTCATAGGAGGCTCCGGGAAGGAGGTCAGTTGGCGATCTTGGCGAAGGCGGCCCTGCCGGCGGCGCCCAGAACCACGTCGGCCTGCGGCGTGTGGATCCGGCCGCACAGGACGTCGCGGTAGTGGCGCTGCAGCGGGTTGTGGCGCGAGAGGCCGGGGTTGCCGGTGGCGGCGATGGCCTTCTCCACGGCGGCGATGGCGTTCTCGGTGACCAGGTGCTTCACGAGGCCGCCGTGCGGCGCGCCCAGCCGGCCCTGGGCGGCGCTGTCCAGCAGCACGCGGTTCTGCAGCAACAGGCCGTCGATGGTCCCGACCAGTTCTTGGAAGCGCGGCAGGGTCGACAGCGGCGCGCCCAGGTTGGCGGGCGTGCGTTCCGTCAGCCAGCGGACGAACCAGTCGCGCGCCGCTCCGGCCACGGCGTTGTAGATCGCCGCCGTCAGCACCGGCGACCAGACGGCCATGGTCGGGTCCGGCGCCTGCGGCGTTCCGGGGACCTGCGGGGCCAGGGCGTAGTCTATGGGCGTGGGCGTATCTTCGAAGACCACGTCGTGGCTGCCGCTGGCGCGCAGGCCGGTGTGGTCCCAGGTCTCCTCGATCCGGCGGCCCGGCGCGTCCTTGTGGACGAGGAAGCCGCCGACCCGCGGCTCGGGCTCGTCGGTCCGCGCCCAGACGATCATCCAGGTCAGCGCCGGCGAGCCGGTGGAGTAGATCTTGCGGCCCGAGAGGCTCCAGCCGTCTTTCGTGCGCCGCGCCACCGTGGCGGGCAGCCCGCCGCGCGCCGGCGTGCCCAGCTCGGGCTCCACGCGCAGGGCGTTGATCAGGGCGCCATCCTGGATTGCGTCGCGCACCACCCGGGCCTTCAGGGCGTCGGTGAAGCCGGCGCGGCCGTCCAGCGAGGCGTGGAACAGGTACTGCATGGTCAGCACCAGCGCGGTGGCGGGTTCGCCGCGGGCGACGGCTTCGACCACCTTAAGCGTTGTCGGCAGATCGGCCCCGCCGCCGCCCAGGGCCGTGGGCGCGGTCAGGGCCAGCAGGCCATGATCCTTCAGCCGTGCGAAGTTCTCGAACGGGAAGCTGGAGTCGCGGTCGTGCTCGGCGGCCGTGGCGGCGAACGCCTCGGTCAGCGAGGGCAGGATGTCGTCCAGCGAGGCGTTGGCGGCCAGAGAGGGGCGGGCGAGGGCGGCGCTCACGCGACGATCTCGCCGCTCGGGAAGGCGATCAGCGCCGCCTCCTGGGCGGGCTTGCGCTGGCCGGCGTCCACGCCCAGCCGCGCCAGCAGCCGCGTTCGCACCTCCTGGAACGCGCCGTCGTTGGCGCGTGGGCGCGGCAGGGTGATCCGCTCCTCGGCGGCGATGCGGCCGTCCTCCAGCACCAGCACGCGGTCGGCGAGCGCAATAGCCTCGTCCACGTCATGGGTGACCAGCAGCACCGCCGGCGCGTGCCTGCGCCAGAGCGACAGCACCAGGTCGTGCATGCGCAGGCGGGTCAGGGCGTCGAGGGCGGCGAAGGGCTCGTCCAACAGCAGCAGGCCGGGGTCGCGCACAAGGGCGCGCGCCAGCGAGACGCGCTGGGCCTCGCCGCCCGACAGCGTGGCCGGCCAGGCGTCGAGCCGATGATCGAGGCCGACCTCGGTCAGAGCCGCCTCGGCGCGCGCGCGGCTGTCGGCGCCCTTCAGGCCCAGGGCCACGTTTCGCCAAACCCGTTTCCACGGCAGCAGCCGCGCGTCCTGGAAGACCACGGCGCGGGCGGCGGGGGTCAGGACCTCCTGGCCCGGGGCGGCGTCGATCCCGGCCAGGGTGCGCAGGAGGGTGGTCTTGCCGGAGCCCGAGCGCCCCAGCAGGGCGACGAACTCGCCGCGCGCGATCTCGATGTTCAGGTCCTGCAGGACCTTCACCTCCCCAAAGCGACGGGTGAAGTTGCGGACGCGGACCGCGGGTCCGACGTCCGAGGTCTGCCAGGCGGCCGGCGGTGCGGCGCGGATGAGGGGGGAGGCCATGCGGGGCGCCTTTCCGGTCAGGACTTGATGAAGCTGGGCCGCCAGGCGAGCGCCCGGGCTTCCAGCGTGCGAACGAGCAGATCGGCGCCCAGGCCGAGGCTCGCGTAGACCACGAGGCAGACGACGATGATGTCGGTGCGCATGAAGTCGCGGGCGTTGTTGATCAGGTGGCCCAGGCCGGCCGAGGCGTTGATCTGTTCGGCGACCACCAGCACCAACAGCGACACGCCTAGGGCGTAGCGCAGGCCCACCAGGAACGAGGGCAAAGCGCCCGGCAGGATCACGTGGCCGATCAGCTCGGCCTGGCTCAGCCCGAAGCTGCGGCCGGCCTCGATCAGCCGGGCGTCGACCCCGCGAACGCCGGAGAAGAGGTTGAGGTAGATCGGGAAGACCGTGGCCACCGCGATCAGGGTCACCTTCGGCGTCTCCCCGATGCCGAACCAGACGATGAACAGCGGGGTGAGCGCCAGCACCGGAATGGTGCGCTTGATCTGCATCAGTGGGTCGATCGCCACCTCGCCACCCTGCGACAGCCCCGACACCAGCGCCAGCACGACGCCGGCCACCAGGCCGAAGCTCAGGCCCGCCAAGGCGCGGGCGAGAGACACGGCCAGGTTCGACGGCAACTCGCCGCTGGCGGTCATGGCCCAGAAGGTCTCGGCCACCGCCGAGGGCGCCGCCAGAATCCGCTCGGGAATCACCCCGGTGCGCGAACCCAGCTCCCACACGAGCAGCAGCAGGATGGGCGAGACCCAACGTCCGCCGCGAAGCCGCAGGCGCGGAAGCGGCAGCGTAGGAGATTTTCTATCGAGGGTGACGGTCGACAACGGCGCAGCTCCGGGCGACGCGCGGCTGTTCGAAATGCGCTTGGCCTCGGTCCAAGAAGCCTTTTAATCCCTATCGGTTCAATAGACTTTACCTTATGGGTGGGTTTAGCAATCCTCATAGGTGACCTGAAGCCATGGCCGTGAACCTCCCGACCGAGCTGCTGCGAAGCTTCGCCGCCATCGTGGATTCCGGCTCCATGTCGCGGGCGACCGAGCGGGTGTTCGTCACCCAGTCGGCGCTCAGCCTCCAGATGAAACGCCTGGAGGAAACGGTGCAGACTCCGCTGTTTCAGCGCGAAGGCCGCCGGCTCGCCCTCACTCCGGCCGGCCAGACGCTGCTCGCCTATGCGCGTGAGATGCTGGCGACCAACGACCGGGCGGTGTCGGCGCTGAACGGCGACACCCTGGCCGGCCCGGCGCGCGTCGGTCTGGTTCAGGACTTCGCCGAAACCCTGCTGTCCGGCGTGCTGGCCCGGTTCGCGCAGCTCAACCCCGACACCCAGCTCCAGGTCCGGGTCGGCGGCTCGCCGGCGCTCCTTGAGGACCTCGAAGCGGACCGCCTCGATGTGGCGCTTTGCATGGGCCCGGCCGACGACGTCGCAGCGATCAGTGTCGCGCCGATGCTTTGGCTGGGGGAAGCCCGACTTGCAGAGGAGGAAATTCTTCCCGTGGCGATCCTGGAGCGGCCCTGCCGCTTCCGCGACGCCCTGCTGGCGGCCCTGGAGGCGCGTGGACGCCCCTATCGCGTCGTGCTGGAGACCCCCAGCCTCTCCGTCCTTCGCGCGGCGGTGGACTCCGGGCTCGGCCTCACGTGCCGCACGCGCATCTTCTCCGATCGCCGCGTCGATGCCGTGGCGGCCGCGGCGCTGCCGGCCCTGCCGAAGGTGGCCTATGTTCGTCACGCCCGCGCCCACCCGCACCCGACCATCCTGCGTCTCGCCGAACTCATGCGCGCCGCCGTCCTCGACCTCGAGCCGGAGGCGGCTTGAATGGGCAGCCGCATCGGGCGCCCGCGCGTTGGGCCGCGATGACCCAACCCTTCCCCATCGCCGCCGCCAACGGCGAGCTGCTGCTCAACGTTCGGGCCGCGGTTTTCGCGAACGTCCGCTCGTCGGCCTGGTCTCAAGGTCCGCTCCTGGCCCAGAGCTGAACTCGGAGAAGCTATGCGGGCTCGCCGCTACGAGATCGACATCGCCAAAATCTCGGGTTTTCCCCATCCGGCGCCGTCGCGCTTGAGGCGTGAAAGCACATATCCGCCACACAGGCCCGGACACTTCCACGTCTGCACGTGAAGCAGCTGTTGTCCGTCAGCGCTTACGAACGGCAACGCAAGGCGGGTGATGAAGACTGAGCGGCCGCCAACAGCGCGCGCGGCCTCAACATGGTCTTCCGGCGTGGCGAACCGCACGCCGGCGGGCAACAATCCCCTCAGGTCGGGACAACTGGTCAGAAGGTTCGTGGGGCCTCGGGCTCGCCAGCCCGTCACCACGGGGTCCTCACGCGGACCGAGTTCAGCTGGCGCGACGGGTTCCTCGTCCATCAACGCCTGTCGGTCGAGCGTTCGCACCAACGTCTCGCCGAAGGCGCAGGCGACACGGAGCCGCTCGCGATCCGACAGAGGGGGCCGCTGTGCAGCGTGCGAAGAGGCCGATGACAGCCCCAGCGTAACGATTGTCAGGGCCAGGGCTGCTGGTACGCGCATCCCATAGGAGCGCACGATGTCTCGCGCGCATCAACCGCGCGACAACGTCGCCTCTGCGGCCCGATCCCAATGTCTCCTGCTGACTGAGGCTGTGTCGAAACACCCGCGACGGGCGTGCGGCGTTAATCGACAGGCCCTCCGGCCTGCAGCCGCTTGGCCGCTCGTCCCGGGTGAGTTGCCGCCGCCGTCGATACTTCTTCGGGACGCCTTCAGTCGAGGAGAGGGTCGCCAGGACGGGCCCACGCTGGCGCTGCCCGTCCGCAGTGAAACGGACGCTGATCACTCCCTCAGACATGGATGAGCTTCGGAACGACCCCTAGCGTCCGCTGGCGTCGGCTGCGCCCCTCATTGTCGCCACGCCGGTTGTCGCAGCGCCTTCGGAGGGCGCAGCGGCAGCCGCGACCCCGCTGCATTCCAACCCGGACGCGGATGACAACCTCCGGCTCTACGGGACGCTTGAAGCCTCAAGCGCCACCCTGTCTCCGCGCGGGGCGCAGGCGGGACCTACCTGAGGATCAGCAGGCCGCCCACGACGATCGCGACGAAGATCGCGAGGCACAGGCTTGCAAGCCGCAAGGCGGGCGGCCGGCGGGATCTGTCGAGCCTCGCATGAAACGCGCTGAACCTTCGCCGCAGGCGGCGCAGTCGAGCGTCGCTGCCCGGCCCTTCGAGGGGGCGGCCTGCCGCGATCTGTTCAGGTTCCGACGCCATGACGCGGCATCGTCGCAGCCTAGCCTTAACTGCCGCCGAACGTCCGGGCCGCGACAGGGGGCCGCCTCTCGCGCAAGCGCGAGCTTCGCCGGCGGCCAGCCCAGCGTCCGACCGGAAGCACAGGTCGAGCTGAAAGGCGCGGACTCAGGGGCGCTTCGGCGTCTCTTCGGGCATCCGCTGCGAGATCAAGCGATCCCAGGCGTCCCGCAGCCGGGCGTCCCGCCGCAGGTTGGCGCGGAACGTCGTTTGGGCCTTCGACCACCAGCGCGACCCGTTGGTCGTCGGGCAGCGCATCCATTCCTCGAACTCCGACGGAACCGCCACGCCGTAGTTCGCCATGACGCGCCGGAAGCGCACCAGCGAGGCCTCCAGCGCCAGATCGTCGTAGAGGTCGCGAAGCAGATGCGCGTGCGGGAAGGCGCCAGCCTGCTCGACGACGATCGGGTATCCGTCGCGCCAGAGGTCGGACAGCGCTTCGTTCGAGAGCTTGGCGCGACCTTTCTCGACCGCGACCCACAGCATGCCCTTGATCAGGAACGCCCGCGTCACGGCGTCGTCCGACGCGCCGGCACGGTCCAGGTATCGCCAGTAGGCGTGAAAGATATGCACGAAGGCGAGGTATTGCGCATTGAGTACAGCTTCCGCGACCACGAGGCTCGGCGGAGCGGCGCAGGCCTCTCGACGCGACGCGGTGTGGAGCAACATCCGCCGCGACAGCGGAACGCACTGTCCCATCATCAACGTGCTGAGCACGTGCCCAAACGCCAGGCTGTCAAACGCGCTGCGAACCGGCGGCTCCACTGGGCCCTCCTTTCTTCGCGCGTCGCCTCTCCCATGCCCACAGATGACGACGTCTGCGTTCGCCATTCTGTCGCGACGCTTGTCTTCCGCATGGGAGCTTCAGCGCGCTCCTTATATTTAGGAACGCAACGCCGAGATTGTAGTTCTTAGGAGTTCGCCGGGTTTGGCTGCGACAGACGGTCGCGCTCGCCAGGGTGGTGACCTGAGGAGGCGAGGGGCGATCCGCAAGGCTG
>Ga0209758_1001276_pt1 | contig 31137 bp, 30 predicted proteins | sample AraplaMF_Col_mMF_FD_184258 | JGI IMG/M metagenome (GOLD analysis project Ga0209758, IMG submission 184258) | Arabidopsis root microbial communities from the University of North Carolina, USA - plate scrape MF_Col_mMF (SPAdes) (version 2) | ecosystem: Host-associated > Plants > Roots > Endosphere...
ACCTGGGCTGCGGCACCGGCCACCCGAGCTTCGTGATGAGCTCCAGCTTCGCCAACCAGACGATCGCGCAGATCGAGCTGTTCACGCAGCCGCAGAAGTACCAGGTCGGCCAGGTCTACGTGCTGCCCAAGCACCTGGACGAGAAGGTCGCGCGCCTGCACCTGAAGAAGGTCGGCGCGATGCTGACGGAGCTGACGGACGAGCAGGCCGCCTACATCGGCGTGTCGAAGCAAGGCCCGTACAAGCCCGACACCTACAGGTATTGAGCCCCCCAGTCGCTTCGCTCCTGCCCCCAAGGGGCGCCTCGCCTGCGGCCGGGAAACCCGTCCGCGGCGAGTAGCTTGATGCCTTTTCATGCGCGCTGACCAATTGCTTGTCCAACAGGGTCTCGTCCCGACCCGATCCGCTGCCCAGCGGCTGATCGAGCGTCATGCCGTTCGTTGGCTCGGCCCCAAAGGCTGGACCGTGATCGGCAAGGCAGGCCTGGACGTGCCTGAAGGCAGCGAGCTCGAGATCACCGACGATGCGGAGCTGCGCTTCGTGTCGCGCGGCGGGCTCAAGCTGGAAGGTGCGCTGAAGCACTGCGGCATCGGCGTGGCCGGCCTGGTCTGCCTGGATGCCGGGCAGAGCACCGGCGGCTTCACCGATGCGCTGCTGCAGGCGGGCGCGGCGCGCGTGGTCGGCATCGACGTCGGCCACGGGCAGCTGCACCCGAAACTGCAGGGCGACGCGCGCGTGCAGGCCTTCGAGGGCGTCAATGCGCGCGACGTGGCCGGCTCGGCGTTCGAAGCGGCGGCCACGCCGCACGGTTTCGACTTCGTGACCGGCGATCTGTCGTTCATCACGTCGACTCACGTGCTGCCGACGCTCGCGCACTACCTGGCGCCGGGCGGCGACCTGCTGCTGCTGATCAAGCCGCAGTTCGAGCTGCAGCCGGCGCAGATCGGCAAGGGCGGCATCGTGCGCGACGCCGCCTTGTTCCAGGTGGTCGAGACGCGCATCCGCCAGGCCTGCCGCGACCTTTCCTTGTCGGTGAAGGGCTATTTCCAGAGCCCGATCACCGGTGGCAACGGCAACACCGAGTTCTTCGTGTGGGCCCAGCCGACCCAGGACCTTCCATGAGCACACTGCCCGTCAGTCTCGAATTCTTTCCGCCGAAGACGCCCGAGGGCGTGGCCAAGCTGGCGGCCGTGCGCCAGCAGCTGTATGCGCTGAAGCCGACGTTCTGCTCGGTGACGTATGGCGCTGGTGGCTCCACGCAGGATGGCACGCTGGCCGCGGTGCAGGCCATCCTGGCCGAGGGCGTCGACGCGGCTTCGCACTTCACCTGCGTCGGCGCCGACCGCGCGTCGGTGCTGGCCAAGCTGGAGCAGTTCAAGGCCGCGGGCATCCGCCGGCTGGTGGCACTGCGCGGCGACCTGCCCAGCGGCTACGGCGGCTTCGGCGAATTCCGCTACGCGAGCGACCTGATCGCCTTCATCCGCGAGGCGACCGGCGACCACTTCCACATCGAGGTGGCGGCCTACCCCGAGATGCACCCGCAGGCCCGGTCGCCGCAGGCCGACCTGCAGGCCTACGTCACCAAGGTGAAGGCGGGCGCCAACTCGGCGATCACGCAGTTCTTCTTCAATGCCGATGCGTACGAGCGCTTCGTCGCTGAGGCGGGCAAGCTGGGCGCCGACATCCCGGTGGTGCCGGGCATCATGCCGATCACCAATGCGAGCGGCATCATCCGCTTCGCCGATTCGTCGGGCGCCGAGATCCCGCGCTGGATCCGGCTGCGGCTGCAGAGCTTCGGCGACGACACCGCGTCGATCAAGGCCTTCGGGCTGGACGTGGTGACCGAGCTGTGCGAACGGCTGCTGCGCATCGGCGTGCCGGGGCTGCACATCTACACGATGAATGCGTCGACGGCGCCGATCGAGATCTGCCGGCGGATTGGATTGGCTTGAGGCGATCGCGGCGCGAGCAAAGGCGCGGGCGGGCAGGCTGGGGCGCGCCGGATGGGGCGGTCCTCGCCCCTGGGGGCGAGGACTCCCCTGCGCTGTCTGCTTTCAAGGCCCGTCGCCGAAACTCCCTCCGCTCGCTTCGCTCGCTGTGGTCAAACAGTCGGCGACAGTCAGATCACGAAGCGTGCTGCGCACGAGGGCCTCGAAAGCAGCCAGCTCCGGCGCCCCATCCCTATTGGCGCTCCCCAGCCTGCCCGCCCGCGCCTTTGCCGAACCAGCATCTTTGTGCGGAGACCCCGGATGCCAATCCGGGGATCGTCGGTCACTTGTTCCACATCACGCCTTCCTCGGTGATGACGGCATCGAGCGGGTTTTCATCGGGTTTTGCGCGCAGCATCGGCAGGAAGCCGTGCGCATAGCAAAGCCCGACCGTGACCGGCCGCGGCGTCAGTGCCGCGACTGAGCGGTCGTAGAACCCGCCGCCATACCCAAGTCTGGCCCCTTCGGTGCCATACCCCACGCACGGCAGCAACAACAACTCAGGCTGGAACTGCTCGGTGCCCTTGGGCTTCGGTATGTCGTGCGCATCCAGCTCGGTCGGGCAGCCCGGGTACCAGACATGGAAGCGCAAGGTGCCGTCGGTGCGGTCCATCACCGGCAAGCCGATGCGCCGGCCCGGCCCGCCTTCGCTCCAGCGGAACAGCGCCGGCAGCGGATCGAACTCGCCCTTGATCGGCCAGTAGCCGCCGATCAACGTTTCGCGCCGGCTCACCAGCCAGATGCGCAGCATGCTCTGCAGTTGCACCGCGCGTTCCAGCCGGTCGGGCAGGGCTTGCCGGTCGGCGATCAGCTTCATGCGCAGCACCGCGAGGGTGGAGGACGTGTCAGGAGTGGCCATCGAGGCATTGTGACGCAGCCTTCCCGTCGTGTTGACAGGCCCTAACATCGGCGCATGGCCAGCACCGCATCACCGAAGGATGAATTCGCCCGCTACTGCGTTGAACTGCTCGGCTCGCTCGGGCCGGCGCGTTCGCGCCGCATGTTCGGCGGCCACGGCTTCTACGTCGACGACATGTTCGTCGCGCTGATCTTCCAGGAGCGCCTGTACCTCAAGGCCGATGACACGACGCGGGCGCGCTTCGAGGAGATCGGCTGCCAGCCCTTCGTCTACGAGGCCGGCGGCGGCAAGCAGGTGTCGATGAGCTACTACACCGCGCCCGACGAAGCGATGGAATCGCCCGCGCTGATGCGCCCGTGGGCGCAGCTGGCGATGGAGGCGGGGCTGCGCGCCCACGCCGCCAAGGCCCGCAAGACCGTCAAGCCGCGTGCAGCGCCGGCGAAGCAGCGTGCAGTCGCGAAGAAAGCTGTTCGCTGACGCGTTGCACCAGGCTCTTGCCGTGCTTGCACGCATCCGGCGGCACCAGCAGCTGGAACGACGCGCTGGGCCAGGCCTCTAGCAAGGCCTTGCTGCCCTCCGGCAGCGCGATGCCTTCGCCGCTTTCCAGCCACACGTCCTGCGCCGGCTCGTCGGCCGTGCCGGGCAGCGTCAGCCACAGCCGGCCTTCGGTCACGCGCAGCCAGCGCGAGCCCGGGCCGATCGAAAGCGGACGCGCTTCACCGGGGGCCACGGTCCAGCTGGCGGCTTGGGATTGTTGAAAATTACGCATCACGGTCGGGGTAGCCATCTCGCATCTCCTTCACAGGTATGGAGTGAACTTTAGAGGGGCATCCGAGCCCGGTCCAATGAGTTAACGGGCGGGTATTGATACCATCCGCTCATGAATCAGCCACGCCATCGCCCGCTCTCGGTCGGCCCGATCCGCGCGTTCGAGGCGGTCGCCCGCCACCTCAGCTTCAGCGCCGCCGCCGACGAGCTGCATCTCACGCAATCGGCCATCAGCCGGCAGATCAAGGGGCTGGAAGAGGAGCTGGGCGCGCCGCTCTTCAACCGCGGCACGCGCTCGGTCGAGCTGACCAACGACGGCCAGCTGCTGCTGCGTGCGGTGGCGCCGTCGCTCGAGCGGCTCGACACGGCCGTGCGCCACATCCGCACCTCGCGCGGGCGCCGCCGCGTCACGGTCAACACCTTCGCGTCCTTCGTCTCGATGTGGCTGTTGCCGCGGCTCGAGGCCTTTCAGCGCGCCAACCCCGACATCGACATCCGCGTCTCCGCCACCGACATGGTGGTCGACCTGGACGATCCCGAGATCGACATCGTGCTGCGCTACGGCGGCGAGCACCTGGTGCCGCAGGGCACGCCGCGCCTGTTCGGCGAGACGCTGACGCCCGCCATCAGCCCGTGGCTGGCCGAGCAGATCGCGCGCGGCCAGGCGCCGCCGCTGTCGGTGCCGGCCGACCTGGCCGGCCACACGCTGGCGGAAGAGGACGACAACCGCCCGACCGCCGAGTTCCTCAGCTGGCGCCGCTGGCTGACGCTGCACGGCCAGGCGGGATTGCAGCCGCGCCGGTGGATGTACCTCAACTTCACCTACCAGCAGGTGCAGACCGCGCTGGCCGGGCAGGCCGTCGCGCTGGCGCGCATGGCGCTGGTGGCCGACTCGCTGGAACGCGGCGACCTGGTCGAACCCTTCGGCCCCGCAGGCCGCATCGATGCGCCGCACGCCTACTGGATGGTGGTGTCGCCGCTGTCGGTGGCGCGGCCCGAGGTGCAGCGCTTCCGCGACTGGCTGATCGAGCAGGGCGAGCGCACGCACGCGATGCTCACCGCGCAGTCGGCGCGCACCGTGCAGGGCCTCGCGGCGGCAGTGCCCGAGCTGGTCAGCTCACCACGCCGCGCTCGGTCACGATGAGCGCGAGCGGCAGGTCGTGCGCCTGCGGTGCGAGCTCGGCCTCGCTGAGCCGGCCCAGCTCCCACGCGATGCCGATCGCGGTGACGTGCGGGTGCAGCGCGAGCCAGCGGTCGAAATAGCCGCCGCCATACCCCAGGCGCCAGCCGCTGTCGCTGAAGCCGACGCAGGGCGCCAGCACCACGTCGGGCACCACCGCGGCACCGGCGGTGGCGGGGATGCCGCACTCGTCCTGCAGGCCGGGCGGCGTGCCGTCCCACAGCCGGTAGTGCATCTGCGGCGGCACGCGTTGCGTGAATGGCAATGCGCGTCGCAAGGCGGCATGCGATCGATCGCCATCCCACAGGCGTGCTGCGTTAAATTCGGAGCGCATGGGCCAGTACACGCCGAGGCACTCGGGTTCGAGTTGATCGAGAACAAGTCCGAGGTGGGCGGCCAGCGCGGCTTCGGCCGCCGCGCCCGCGGGCGATGCGGCGAATGCGGTGCGGGCGTCCAGCAATTGCCGGCGCAACTTTTTGCGGGCCTCGGGGTCGGTCGTCTGGATCGGCACGGTGGAAGGACAGCGTGAGCAAATACAAATCATATGGCCTGGCCATGACGCGGTGGATGCTGAAAGGCATGGCCGCGGCCGTGCTGGCCAACGGCTTCCCGGCCTGCGCGCAAAGCGGCAACGACGCGGTGCTCGAAGCCCGCGAGGCGCTGCGCAAGAAAGACCGCGCCCGCCTGGCCGCGCTGCGCGACAGCGCGATCGCCGAGCGCAACCCGCTCGCGATGTGGATCGACTACTGGGAGATCGGCCAGCGCCTGCAATTCGTGCAGGCCGACGAGATCGCCGCCTTCTATGCGCGCTGGCGCGGCACCTACGTCGAAGACCGGCTGCGCAACGACTGGCTGCTCGAGCTCGGCCGCCGCCGCGACTTCAAGACGCTGGCCGCCGATTTCCCGAGCTTCCGGATGAACGACGACCGCGAGGTCTCGTGCTATGCGCTGCTGGCCGACCAGCTGGACGGCAAGGACGTGCGGGTGGCCGCCCGCGCCGCCTGGTTCGCGCAGCGCGAGGCCGACGATGGCTGCGCGCTGCTGGCCGCGACGCTGTACGACGCGAAGCAGCTCACCGAGGCCGACGCCTGGCGCAAGGCGCGCCTCGCGATCGACGGCAACAAGCCGCGCGCGGCACGCCAGGCGGCGCTGATGGTCAGCACCCGGGCCGCCAGTGACGTCGACGACCTGGCCGACAACCCGGCGCGCTACCTGACGCGCGCACTCGGCGGCCGTCAGGCCAACCAGCTGAACACGCTGGCGCTGATGCGCCTGGCCGCGAGCGACCCCGAACTGGCCGCCAACCTGCTGACCGGCAAGTGGGAGGCGGCGCTGCCGCCCGAACTCGCGGCCTGGGCCTGGGCCGCGGTGGGCAAGCAGGCGGCGCTGAAGCTGCTGCCCGAGGCCTCCGGCTACTTCACGCGCGCGGCGCTGCTGTCGGCCAAGGCCTCGACGCCGATCGACTGGGCCGACGAGACGCTCGCCTGGAAGGCACGCGCCGCGTTGCGCGCCGCCGAGGGCGCACCGCGCTGGCAGCAGGTGGTGCAGGCCATCGACGCGATGAACCCGGGCGAGCAGCGCGACGCCACCTGGGTGTACTGGAAGGCGCGCGCGCTGCGTGCGCTGGCCAAGGATTCGTCCGAAGGCGATGCGCTGCGCGCGCAGGCCACCGAGATGTTGACCGGCATTGCCGGCCAGTTCGGCTTCTACGGCATGCTGGCCGCCGAAGAGCTGGGCCAGCCGATCACGCTGCCGGCCGCACCGCAGGCGCTGACACAGGACGAGCGCGATGCCGCCGCGCGCCAGCCCGGCCTGGCGCGGGCGCTGGTGCTGGTGTCCATCGGCCTGCGCAGCGAGGGCGTGCGCGAATGGAACTTCACGCTGCGCGGCATGGAAGAGCGCGAGCTGCTGGCCGCCGCGCAGCTGGCCTGCGACCGCCGGGTCTGGGACCGCTGCGTCAACACCAGCGACCGCACCAAGGGCGAGATCGACATTGCGCAGCGCTACCCGACGCCGTTCCGCAACGAGGTGATGGGCGCCGCCAAGACCACCGCGGTCGACCCGGCGCTGATCTATGGCGTGATGCGCCAGGAATCGCGCTTCCAGTCCGACATCCGCTCCAGCGCCAACGCCTACGGGCTGATGCAGGTGATCCAGCCGACCGCGAAGAACGTGGCCAAGCGCATCGGCATGGCCTACGACCCGGCGCAGATCTTCGACGTGCCGACCAACGTGCAGCTGGGCGCGAGCTACCTGCGCCTGCTGCTCGACGATTTCGGCGGCTCGCAGGTGCTGAGCGCCACCGCCTACAACGCCGGCCCGGGCCGGCCGCGGCGCTGGCGCGAAGGGCCGAAGCTCGAGCCGGCGATCTGGATCGAGAACATCCCGTTCAACGAGACGCGCGACTACGTGAAGAAGGTGATGGCCAACACCTTGCTGTACTCGACGCTGCTGAACGACCCGACCGCGCTGCAGACCGGCTCGCTGAAGGCGAAGCTGGGCAAGCCGGTGGGGCCGCGCGAACCGACGGCGCCGCCGCCGGACACCAACCTGCCCTGATCCCCCTGCCAGGTACCGCCATGCCCGACCTGCTCGTCCTCGGTGGTTCCGGATTCGTCGGCCGCGCGTTGTGCGCCGAGCTGATGCAGCGCAACGGCGCTGCCGGCGGGCGCCTGACGGTGCCGACGCGGCACCTGCAGCGCGCGCGGGCGATCCAGCTGCTGCCGACGGTCGAGCTGGTGCAGGCCGACCTGCAGGACGACCGCCAGCTGGCGCAGCTGGTGGCGGGCCGCGATGCGGTGGTCAACCTGGTCGGCATCCTGCACGGGCGCGAGGTCGATTTCCAGCGCGTGCACGTCGACCTGCCGAACCGCGTCGCCAATGCCTGCCGCCATGCCGGCGTGCGCCGGCTGGTGCACGTCAGCGCGCTCGGCGCCCAGGCCGGTGCGCCCAGCATGTACCTGCGCTCGAAGGCCGCCGCCGAGGCGGTGCTGCTGCAGTCGGGGCTGGACGTGACGGTGCTGCGGCCGTCGGTGATGTTCGGCGAGGAAGACCGCTTCATGAACCTGTTCGCGCAGTTGCAGCGGCTGCTGCCGGTCGTGCCGCTGGGCGGCGCCGACGCGCGCTTCCAGCCGGTGTGGGTGCAGGACGTGGCGGCGGCCATCGCGCAGACGCTGGCGCGCGGCGCCGTCGCGGCGCGCTGCTACGACTGCGCCGGGCCGAAGGTGTACACGCTGGAACAGCTGGTGCGGCTGGCCGGTCGGTGGTCCGGGCATCCGCGGCCGGTGTGGGCGCTGCCGGACGGGTTGGCGCGGCTGCAGGCCGGGCTGATGGAGTGGCTGCCGGGCGAGCCGCTGATGTCGCGCGACAACCTCGACTCGATGAAGGTGCCGAACGTCGCGAACGACGCGTTGCCGGGGCTGGACGCGCTGGGCGTGCGGCGCAGCGCGCTGGAGGCGGTGGCGCCGGACTACCTGGGCTGGAAGGCCGGGCCGGCGCGGCTGGAGGCGTGGCGGCGGCAGGCCGGGCGGCACTGAAGGCGGCACCGACGCGGATGCAGCGCATGCGCGCCCGGCATGGGGTTCATTCGCAAGTCTCATCGGTCGGGCGTGCGACCTCGCCTACGATGGCCGGCCCTACGTTGACTCGCCACCCCGAGGTCCCGCCATGCAGCTCTACATCGGCAACAAGAACTACTCGTCCTGGTCCATGCGCCCGTGGGTGCTGCTGAAGCAGGCCGGCATTCCGTTCGACGAGGTCAAGATCCGCTTCGATTCGTTCGAACCCGATTCGAAGTTCAAGACCGAGCTGGCCCGCCATTCGCCGACCGGGCGCGTGCCGCTGCTGGTGGACGACGGCTTCGCGGTGTGGGACACGCTGGCGATCGCCGAGTACCTGGCCGAGAAGTTCCCGGCCAAGCAGTTGTGGCCGGCGGACACCAAGGCCCGGGCGCGCGCGCGCAGCGTGTGCGCCGAGATGCATTCGGGCTTCGGCGCGCTGCGCAATCACTTCCCGATGAACGTCGAGGCCTCGCTGCCCGAGGTCGGCGAGCGCCTGTTGCGCGAGCAGCCCGCAGTGCGCGCCGACCTGGACCGGCTGGTGCAGCTGTGGGGCGAGCTGCTGCAGCAGCACGGCGGGCCGTTGCTGTTCGGCAGCTTCACGATCGCCGATGCCTACTTCGCACCGGTCGTGATGCGGCTGCTGACCTACAAGCCGCCGCTGCCGGCCGCGATCGCGGCCTATGTGCAGCGGGTGCGCGAGTTGCCGGGCGTCGATGCCTGGTGCCGCGATGCGCTGGGCGAAGCGGATTTCCTGGCGTTCGAGGAGCCGTACCGGACGTCGCGCTGATCACGCCGATGGAACGGACAGGCGGGCCGGGTTACGAAGGAAGCGTCTCGCCGGCTTGCCTGTGATGTGATGCACGCGGCCGTGGCGAGGGTGTCAGCCTGGGCCCAAGACATGAGCGTCGGAGCAGCGTCGTGGTGGAGGTGCTGTTGCTGCTCCGATGCCGGGAATGACGAGGGCTCTCCGACCGAGCAATCCAGGAAGGAGTTCGGCCAGGTCTTCTGCCTCCTGGGTGGTGAGCCCATTTCGTCATCGGAAGCCCTTGACTTGTTGCGAAGTCGCTTCGCGAATGCGCCACAGGAGTTGGTCCGTTGCGGTTCATTGCTGGGCAATGCATTCGGCAACGCAAAGGACGAAGCGGAACTTCGCACCGTGCTGAACGTGAGAAGCGCATGGCTTGCTGCGATGGCGTACAACAAGAATTTCCAGGTGGGGGACGATCCCCCGCAGTTCCTGGAGAGCGTCGCTCAGGAGCCAGCCCTGCTGGTACTGGACCGGACAATTCTCGACATCGAGGTCGTCTGCCTCGTTGACGGGCGGCAACCGCAGCCTGGCGAGATGGAGGCATTGCGCGATGTGCTGGCACGCCTCCCCCATGCCGGGGAGGGTAAGGCTGCGGACGTCGTGGCAGCCTTTCAGGCCCGCCTGGCGGCGCTGGGCGTCGACACAGGATGAAGGGACGCCCCGTAAACTGCCCGCCATGAAAACCTGGATGGTCGGCGGCGCAGTCCGCGATGCATTGATGGGCCGCCCGGTCAACGACCGCGACTGGGTCGTGGTCGGCGCGACGCCGCACGAGCTGGTCGAGGCCGGCTACGTGCCGGTCGGCAAGGACTTCCCGGTCTTCCTGCACCCCGACACCAAGGAAGAAGTCGCCCTCGCGCGCACCGAGCGCAAGACCGCTCCCGGCTACCACGGCTTCGCCTTCCATGCCGACCCGAGCGTCACGCTCGAAGAAGACCTGCAGCGCCGCGACCTCACCATCAACGCGATGGCGCAGGATGAAGACGGCACCCTGGTCGACCCCTGGGGCGGCCGGCGCGACCTGCAGGACAAGCTGCTGCGCCACGTCTCGCCGGCCTTCGCCGAAGACCCGGTGCGCATCCTGCGCCTGGCGCGCTTCGCCGCGCGCCTGCCCGATTTCACCGTCGCGCCCGAGACCGAGGCGCTGATGCGCCACATGGTCGAGATCGGCGAGGTCGACGCGCTGGTGCCCGAGCGCGTCTGGCAGGAGCTGTCGCGCGGCCTGATGGAAGACGCGCCGTCGCGCATGTTCGAGGTGCTGCGCAGTTGCGGTGCGCTGGCCCGGTTGCTGCCCGAGGTCGACCGGCTCTGGGGCGTGCCGCAGCCGCCGGCGCACCATCCCGAGGTCGACACCGGCGTGCACCTGATGCTGGTGCTCGACATGGCGGCCCGCCTGCAGGCGCCGCTGGCGGTGCGCTTCGCCTGCCTCGGCCACGACCTCGGCAAGGGCACGACGCCGGTCGAGGACCTGCCGCGCCACATCGCGCACGAGGCGCGCAGCGTCGCGCTGGTGCAGGACGTGGCGCAGCGCCTGAAGGTGCCCACCGAGTGCCGCGAGCTGGCCGAGGCGGTGGCGCGCGAGCACGGCAACGTGCACCGCAGCCTGCAGCTGGATGCGTCGGCCGTGATGCGGCTGTTCGACCGTTGCGACGTGTGGCGCCGCCCGCAGCGCTTCTCCGAGCTGCTGCTGGCCTGCGAATGCGATGCGCGCGGCCGCACCGGCTTCGAGGAGCGGCCCTACCCGCAGCGCCCGCGCCTGCAGGGCGCGCTCGACGCTGCGCTGGGCGTCGACACCGCCAAGGTGTCGAGCGATGCGCTGGCGCGCGGCTGGAAGGGCACCGCGATCGGCTCGGCGATCCGCCATGCGCGCTACAGCGCGGTGCTCGAATTCCTGGCCGCACCGGCGCCAGGTTTCAGTTGAAACACAAGGGCCGCCCCGGGAAACGCAATCTGCATCACCATCGCGAACCATCAGGGTGCGCACCCCGCGCGATGGAGACCCCCGATGAGCGACACCTCCGTGCTGACCTACCGCGGCACCGTCTACCCCTGGCACTGCGACCACATGGGCCACATGAACGTCATGTGGTACGTCGGCAAGTTCGACGAGGCGATCTGGAACCTGTTCACCCGCTTCGGCCTGGCACCCGCCTGGCTGCGCACGCACGGACGCGGCATGGCCGCCGTCGAGCAGCGCATCCACTACCGGCGCGAACTGCTGGCCGGTGACGTGGTGTCGGTGCACTCGGCCGTGACCGAGCTGCGCGACAAGGTGGTGCTGCTGCGCCAGACCATGTTCAACGACGCGGCCGGCGAGATCGCCGCGACCATGGACCTGGTGGCGGTGCACCTGGACACCGGGGCGCGGCGCGCCGTGCCGTTCCCGCCCGAGATCGCGGCCGCCATCCGGGCGGCCCGCGACCCCCTGCCGGCGGGCGCCCATGCCTGAACGCGATCCGCGCCCCCGGGTCCGCGTGGTCGACGCCGACCCCGACCTGGCCGCGCTGCTGGCGGTCTGGATGGCGGAGCGGGCCACGCTCGTCACGGCGCACGACGGCCAGGGCGACGGCGTTGGCGCGATCGACCTGCTGCTGGTCGACATTCCGTTCCCGCGCCAGGCCGCGCCGCGCCTGCGCCAGCTGGCGCAGGCCCACCCCGGCACGCCGGTGCTGGCGCTGTCGTCCACCTTCTTCGGCGGCGTCGCGAGCCAGGGCGATGCGGCGCGCAGCCTGGGCGTCGCGGCGGTGCTGCCCAAGCCGCTGGCGCGCGATGCGCTGCTGGCGGCGGTCGACGAGCTGCTGCCGGCGCGTGCATGAAAGCCTGGACGACGCACCGCTGGACGCCGCGCAGCATCGCGTGGCTGGGCGGCCTGTTCATCGCCGCCACCTTCGTGCTGGCCGCTTTCGACATCGTGCGCAGCTACCGCGCCGCGGTGGCCGACACCGGGCGCGAGCTCGATGCCCAGGCGCGCGTGATCGCCGAGCAGACCGCGCGCGGCGTGCAGGCGGTCGACGTGGTGCTGCGCCACCTGGCCGAACAGCTGCAGAGCGGCCGGCTGCTGGAAGCCGACGACGACCAGCTGCACGCCTACCTGAAGGAGCAGGCCGCCGGCCTGGTGCAGATCGACGGGCTGGTGGTGTTCCGCCCGGACGGCACGGTGCGCGCCGTCTCGGTGCTGCCGAGCACCCAGCTGCTGCCGCTCAACGTCTCGAAGGAAGATGCGTTCCGCCGCCTGCAGGGCGGCGAGACCGGGCTGGTGATCGCCGATGCGCGCATCAGCCCGGGCAATGGCAACTGGGTGTTCCCGATGGGGCGCCGGCTGGTCACCCCGGACGGGCGCTTCGCCGGTGCCGTCGGCGCGCCGGGCCGCATCGCCTACTTCCAGGATTTCTACCGCGACGCCTATCCGGAGCAGGGCACGCGCGTGGCGCTGGTGCGCCGCGACGGTGCGCTGCTGGCGCGGCACCCACCGGCCAACCAGGCGCTGGGCAAGCGCTTCGCGCTGGTGGACCAGCTGATCGCGGCGTCGGCTCCGGCGCCCACGCGCAACAAGAGCCCGCTCGACGGCGTCGAGCGCTTCGGCGCGCTGCGCCTGGTGCCCGACTACCCGCTGGCGGTGATCGTCACGCGCGACGTCGACGTCGCGCTCGCGCCGTGGCGCGCACAGGCCATCGGCACCGTGCTGCGCACGCTGGGCCTGGGCGCGTTCGCCGCCTTCCTGCTGGGCCTGGCGATGCGCCAGCTGGCGCGCATCCAGAGCGCGCGCGAATCGCTCGAGGCCTCGCAGGAACGCTACCGGCTGGCGGCCGCCGGTTCGGACGACGGCATGTGGGACTGGGATTTCACGACCCGCATGGCCTTCGAGTCGTCGCGCGCCCGCGAGCTGCAGGGCCTGCCGCCCGAGCCGCAGCTGCAGCCGCTGGACGCGCTGGTCGCGTCGCTGAACCTGCACCCGGACGACGCGCCGCGCCGCGAGTCCGGCATCCGTGCCCACCTGGACGGGCTGACGCCGGCCTACGAATGCGAGTACCGGGTGCGCCACGCCGACGGCGGCTACCGCTGGGTGCGGGTGCGTGCGCTGTGCACGCGCGACGCGGCCGGCACGCCGCTGCGCATGGCCGGCTCGGTCAGCGACATCGATGCGCGCAAGCGCGCCGAGGTGGCACGGCAGGAAAGCGAGGAGCGCTTCGCGGTCGCCGTCACGGGTTCGGACGACGGCATCTGGGACTGGAACTACGCCACCGGCCAGGCCTTCGGCTCGCTGCGCGCGCGCGAGATCGTCGGCATGCCGCTTGGCCGCGAGACGCAGTCGATCGACTCCTGGTTCGACGAGATGGCGCAGCAGCTGCACCCCGACGACCTGCCGCAGCGCAATGCCGCCATCACCGCCCACCTGGCCGGCGACACCCCCGCCTACGAGGGCGAGTTCCGCGTGCGCACGGCCGACGGCGGCTACCGCTGGATCCGCGCGCGCGGCATGTGCGTGCGCGACGCGGACGGCCGGCCGCTGCGCATGGCCGGCTCGGTCAGCGACATCGATGCGCGCAAGCGCGCCGAAGAGGCGCTGCAGCAGTCGAAGGAGGCGCTGCGCAGCTCGGAAGAACGCTACCAGCTGGCCGTCGACGGCTCGAACGAAGGCCTGTGGGACTGGGACCTGGCGAGCGACATGCTGTTCCTGTCGCCGCGCGCGCAGCGGCTCACCTACCAGGTGCTCGGCGACCCGCTGCGCCCGCGCAAGGAATGGATCGCGCGCACCACCTACCACCCCGACGACCGGGTGATGGTGCGGCGCGCCATCGCCGAGCACCTGCGCGGCGCGACGCCGCATTTCGCGGTCGAGTACCGGGTGCAGCACCATTCCGGCGAATGGCACTGGTACCGGCAGCGCGGCGTCGCGCTGCGCGACGCGGCCGGCCGGCCCTACCGCATGGCCGGCTCGATGGAGGACATCAGCGCACGCAAGAACGCCGAGAGCCAGCGCGACCGGCTGGAGCAGCAGCTGCGGCAGGCGCAGAAGCTGGAGGCCATCGGCACGCTGGCCGGCGGCATCGCGCACGATTTCAACAACATCCTGTCGGCCATCCTCGGCTACGGCGAGCTGGCGCAGAAGGACGCACCGGCCGGCAGCGCGCTGCGCCGCCACGTGGATGCGGCGCTGGCCGCGGGGCTGCGCGCCAAGTCGCTGGTCGAGCGCATCCTCGCGTTCAGCCGCAGCGGCATGGGCGACCGCGTGCCGGTGCCGGTGCAGGCGGTGGTGACCGAAGAGCTGGACGCGGTGGCCGCGTCGCTGCCGCCGGGCGTGCGCCTCACGCGTACGCTGGCCGCCGACGACGCCGGCGTGCTGGGCGACCCGACGCAGATCCACCAGGTGGTGATGAACCTGTGCGCGAATGCGGTGCAGGCGATGAAGGCCGAGGGCGAACTGGGGGTGTCGGTGGACGTCGTCACGCTCGATGCGCCGCTCACCGTGGCCACCAGCAGCCTGCCGCCCGGCCTCTACGTGCGGCTGGCGGTGCGCGACACCGGCCATGGCATCCCGGCGGTGCTGCTGGAGCGCATCTTCGACCCGTTCTTCACGACCAAGGAGGTCGGCGTCGGCACCGGGCTCGGCCTGTCGCTGGTGCACGGCATCGTCACCGACCTGGGCGGCGGCATCGCGGTCGACAGCCGGCCGGGCACCGGCTCATGCTTCACGGCCTACCTGCCCTGGCAGCGCTACGTGGCGGTGCGGCCGGCGGCGGCGGAGCCGGCGGTGGCGGCAGGGCAGGGCCAGGTCATCCTGCTGGTCGACGACGAGGAGGCGCTGGTGCGCCTGGGCGAGGAACTGCTCGCGCGGCTGGGCTACGAACCGGTCGGCTTCTCGTCCAGCAGCGCTGCGCTGGCCGCCTTCCGCGCCGATCCGCAGCGCTTCGACGCGCTGCTGTCGGACGAGGCCATGCCCGGCATGACCGGCTCCGAGCTGGTGGCCGAGGTCCGCCGCATCCGGCCCGCGCTGCCGGTGGTGCTGATGAGCGGTTTCGTCAGCCCGGCGCTGGCGGCACGGGCGCAGGAGAACGGCGTCAGCGAGGTGCTGTGCAAGCCGCTCGCGTCGCACGACATCGCGCGCAGCCTGGCGGCTGCCCTGTCGGATGGCTTGCATCGCAAGACGGGGTGAATATGCTTGCAACCGTGACCACCGAACCTGTTCCCGCCGCCCGCAGCCACCTGCCGCACGTGCTGGCGGTGGACGACGACGCGGCCATCCGCGAGCTGCTGGTGGACTATCTCGGCGCGAACGAGCTGCAGGTGACGGCGGTGGGCAACAGCCGCGACCTGGCCGCGGTGATGGCGCGCGAGGTGGTCGACCTGGTGGTGCTGGACGTGCGTCTGCAGGGCGAGGACGGCATGCAGATCGCGCGCCGGCTGCGCGAGGCCTCGGCGATTCCGATCCTGATGCTGACCGGCCGCGCCGAAGAGGCCGACCGCGTGATGGGCCTGGAGCTCGGCGCCGACGACTACCTGACCAAGCCCTTCAGCACGCGCGAGCTGCTGGCACGCATCCGGGCGCTGCTGCGCCGCGCGCAGGCGCAGGCCAGCGTGGCCGATGCGATGACGCGGGTGCGGGCCTACCGCTTCGCGGGCTGGGAGTTGAACGTCGGCTTGCGGCGCCTGAAGTCGCCCGATGACCGCCAGGTGGAGCTGACCAACGGCGAGTTCAGCCTGCTCGCGGCCTTCCTGAGCGCGCCGCAGCGCACGCTGACGCGCGACCAGCTGCTGGAGTTGTCACGGCTGCACAACGCCGAGGTCTACGACCGCTCGATCGACGTGCAGATCCTGCGGCTGCGGCGAAAGATCGAGGCCGATCCGGCGAATCCGGGCTTCATCGTCACGCAGCGCGGCGCGGGATATGTGTTCTCGGTCGCGGTGGATGTGGTGCGCTAGGGTTTGGCTTCGAATGGATTGAACAGGTCGACTCCGAACTGCGAAAAGTCGCCGACGTTGCGCGTGACCACGATGAGTTTGTGCCGCTTCGCCGTCGCCGCGATCATCGCGTCTTCATACAGCGTGTCGGAGCGTCGATGCATGAGCCGTGCCCATTCGCGGAACGTTTCGGCGTCCATCGGGAGAACGTTGTAAGACGCCGCGACCCTGTCGGCCCACTGCTCGATTTCCGCGGCCTTCGTCGCGTCCTGTTCCCGGGTGAGCTCGATGCCGGCCTGGATCTCGCCCAAGGTCACGGCCGACACGTGCAGATCGCCGTCGGCAACCGATTCGAGCCATGCAATGACGGCCCCATGGGGGCGAGGCCGACGCAACTCGGAAATGACGTTGGTATCGAGCAGGTACATGCCACTCAAGGCATCGGGTCGACGCGGCGCCGGCGGGCAGCACCCCGCGGCGGAACGAGCTGCTCCGTGCGTGCATCGTTCGACAGCAGCAGTTCTTTCAGTGATGGCTTTGCAGCGGCATGCAGCCGTCGCCATTCCGAAGCCGGCACCAGCACGGCAGCCTCGGCACCGCGCTTCGTCACCATCTGCGGTCCGTCCGCGAGACAGGCTTCGAGAAACTCGCTGAAGCGCGCTTTTGCATCCTGGACGGGCCAAGCTCTCACGGGAAACCTCTAAAAGACTAGTTACCTGACTAGTCTAGCATTCTGCAGGCGTGAAGAGACCCGCTTGGCCCAGTCCCTATCGGCGAGATGGCGTGATCCGGCGGCGCGCCCGATCCGCCAGCGCCAGCAGCCAGCGCAGCGCACGCTGCTCATGCGCGACGAACACCGGAACGGCGAGCCTCAACACGCCGGGCAGGTGGTGGGAGCCTGCCAGGCGGTTCGGGCGGCGCATGGCTCAGGTCGCGAAGTACCGCGCCTCTAGCGCGCGGGCATTCGTCAGGTGCAGCCTCAGCATCAGCCGGTCCAGCCAGCTCAGCGGCTGCACGCGCCCGTCGGGCATCGCGAGCACCGGGCCGAGGATCGGTTCTTCCTCGATGCGGGATTCCTGGTAGTCCTGCTTGCGTGTGTCAGTCATGCCGGCCTCCTTGAGCTGCGGTCTCCGTTCGACCGCGGGTGCGTCGCCAGGAGCCGCTGGGGTTGTAACCAGTTGTAGGGCGTGACGCAAGTCTCGTTTCCACCAGGGCCCCCGCGTTTCAACGGTAATCACCCGGCGCCGGCACGAAACCCCGCCGCAATCCCCGGGGCGCGAAATACAGGCTCACCCCCGGAGGACCTGCGATGAACACCTCGCCCGCCTACGAACTGCGCTTCCAGTCGCTCTTCCACGAAGGACGCGCACTGGCCTTTCCCTGCGACGCCACCGGCCGCGTCGCGCTCGACGCGTTGAGCGAGCGGGCGCGCTGCAACTACTTCGGCGCCCGCCACCGCATCGGCCGCGACTACGCCGTGCCGCGCGTGCTGCCGGCCTCCCACTGAGGCCGCCATGGCCACCCGTTCCCCTCTGCCGGCGATGGCAGCCACCCAGGCCCTGGCGCTCGCTGCCGCGGCCATCCTCGTGTGTTGCGGCGAAGCGCCCGGCACGCCCTTCGTCCTGTCCCTGGAGACCCTGATGTCCGCGATCTCTTCCTCCCTGTCTTCATCGGCATGGCGCCTCGGCGCGCTGGCCGTTGCGCTCGGCCTGGCCGGCTGCGGCAGCGCCATGCTGATGCAGCACGACGCGCAGGCCGTGCCGCTGCCGGCCGCGCTGCCGGCGCTGGTGCCCGCGGCCGGTGTCGCGCAGCGCGCCGACCTGGCGATCGACCGCTGGTGGACGCTGTTCAACGACCCGGCGCTGGATGCGCTGGTGGCGCAGGTGCTGGCGCAGAACCACGACCTGGAAGCCGCCGCCGCCCGCGTGCGCGAGGCGCGCGCCCAGCTCGACGAGGTGCGCGGCGCGCAGTCGCCGTCGCTGGACCTGCAGGCCCAGCATGCCCGCTCGCGCCAGTCGCGCGACGGCGCCTTGCCGCCGGGGGCCGATCCGTTCATCGGCAACCACAAGGTGCAGCTGGCCGCGCAATACGACGTCGACCTGTGGGGCCGCCTCGCGTCCGGCAGCGAGGCCGCACGCCAGCGCCTGCTGGCGCAGGAATGGGCGCGCGCCGCGCTGCAATGGAGCCTGACGGCCCAGGTCGCCGAGGCGCATTTCAGCCTGCGCGCGGTGCAGCGCCAGATCGACCTGAGCGACGCGGTGCGCGACAGCCGCGGCCGCACCGTGAAGCTGCGCCGCGCCGAGTTCGACGCCGGCAGCGCCAGTGCACTCGACCTGCGCCGGGCCGAGGCCGAGCTGGCCGGCACTGCCGCCACGCTGGCCAGCCTGCAGCGTCAACGCGCCGCGCTGGAAGCGACGCTCGCGCTGCTGGCCGGCCAGCCGGTGGAGCAGCTCGCGATGACCGAGCCGGCACGCCAGCCGCTCGACACCGTGCAGCCCTTCGTCGCTCAGCTGCCGCAAGGCGATGCGGCGCAGTGGCTGGTGCGCCGGCCCGACCTGCGCCAGGCCGAGGCGCGCCTGGCGGCCGCCCGCGCCGACATCCAGGCCGCGCGCGCCGCCACGCTGCCCGCGCTGCGGCTGTCGGGTGCGGTCGGCAGCGACGTGCGCAGCCTGTCGAACCTGTTCAACGCGCCCGGCTTCGTCTGGTCGGCCGCGGCCGGGGTCACGCAGTCGCTGTTCGACGGCGGCCAGGCCCGGGCCCGCGTGAAGGAAGCGGATGCGCGCGCCGATGCGGCGCTGGCCGACTACCGCCAGGCCGTGCTGGCCGCGGTGGTGGAGCTGCGCCAGGCCTATGTCGAACTCGACCTGACGCAGCAGGCGCAGCGCGCCGAGCAGGACCGCGTCGTCGCGCTGGAGCAGGCGCGCCGGCTGGCCGAGCTGGGCTACGCGCATGGCGCGCTGGGCCAGCTCGACCTGCTGGATGCCGAGCGCAATGCCTGGCAGGCGCAGCTGAACGAAGTCACCGCGACCCGCGACCGCCTGATCGGCCAGGTCGCCGCATTCAAGGCGTTGGGCGGCTGAGCCGGTTGGCCCCGAACGCTTTCACCGACACCACCGGAACACAACGAGGAGCAGCATGAAGATCTCTTTCAACCGCCGCCAGCTGGCGGTCGCCATCGGCATCGCGCTGGTCGGCGGCACGGCCCTGACGATGGCCGGCAAGCCGTCCGCCGGACCGGTCGCCGCCAGGCAATCCGCCACGAGTCTGACCGTCGGCGTCACCGCGCCGCAGACCAGCACGCTCGCCCGCACGCTGGCCGCCAGCGGCAGCATCAGCGCCCGGGACGAACTGCTGGTCGGTTCGGACGCTTCCGGCGTGCGCCTGCTGGAGGTGCTGGTCGACGTCGGCAGCGTGGTCCGCCAGGGCCAGCTGCTGGCGCGCGGCGACGATGCGCAGCTGCTCGCCCAGCGCGACCAGCAGGACGCGCAGATCCGCCAGGCGCGCGCCGAGCTGGCGCAGGCCGAGGCCAACCTCGAACGCGCCGAGCGCATCAAGGACTCCGGCGTCTACAGCGTCGAAGCGGTGCAGACCCGCAACACCACCGCCGAGGCGGCCAGCGCCAAGCTGGCCCTGGCGCTGGCGCAGCGCCGCGAGCTCGACGTGCGCATCGCCCACACCCGCGTCGTGGCGCCGGCCGACGGCGTGATCACGCGTCGCAGCGCCACCGTCGGCGCGGTGGTGCAGCCCGGCAACGAGCTGTTCCGGCTGATCCGCGACGGCCAGCTCGAGTGGCTGGCCGAGCTGCCCGGTCATGCGATCGCCCGCGTGCAGCCCGGCGCGCCGGTGCGCGTGAAGCTGGACGACGGCCGCAGCGTCGATGCCACGGTGCGCCTGGTCGAACCGACCATCGACCCGAAGAGCCGCAACGGCCTGGTGCACGTGACGCTGCCGCGCGGCTCGGTGCTGAAGGCCGGCGGCCATGCCGACGGCGAGATCGCGATCGCCGATGCGCCGATGCTGACGCTGCCCGAATCGGTGGTGTTCAGCCGCGACGGCCAGTCCTTCGTGTTCGTGGTCGGCGACGGCGAGGTGGCGCGGCTCACGCGCATCGAGACCGGTGCGCGCCAGCGCGGCCTGGTCGAGGTGACCGGCGGCTTGCAACCCGGCGCCCGCGTCGTCGCCAGCGGCGGCGGCTTCGTGAAGGATGGGGAACGCGTGCGCATCGCAGTCGAGCCCGCAGCGGCTCAACCGCAAGGAGTCCAATCATGATGGAACAGCTGTCGGCCAATTCGATCCGCAAGCCGATCCCGCCGATCATCATCTTCATGCTGCTGGCCTTCGCCGGCCTGCTCGGCTTCCACAAGCTGGGCATCAACCAGTTCCCCGACGTCGACATCCCGGTGGTCACGGTCGCGATCAGCCAGTCGGGCGCCGCGCCGGCCGAGCTGGAGACGCAGGTCACGCGCATCGTCGAGAACGCGGTGGCCACCGTCGGCGACGTATCGCACATCACGTCCACCATCTCCGACGGCGTCTCCAGCACCGCGGTCGAGTTCCAGTTCGGCAAGGACATCGACCGCGCGGTCAACGACGTGCGCGACGCTGTGACGCGCGTGCGCGGCGACCTGCCGGGCGACATCAACGAGCCGGTGATCACCCGCATGACGACCTCGGGCGGGCCGATGCAGACCTTCACCGTCAAGGGCGCCGGCAAGACGCCGGCCGAGCTGTCGTGGTTCGTCGACAACGAGGTGGCCAAGAGCCTGCTGACGGTGCCCGGCGTCGGCCAGGTGCGGCGCGTCGGCGGCGTCGACCGCGAGATCCGCATCGTGTTGCAGCCCGGGCGCCTGAATGCCTACGGCATCACCGCGGCCGAGGTGAGCCGCCAGCTGCGCGCGGTCAATGTCAACGTGCCGGGCGGCAAGGCCCAGGTCGGCGGGCAGGAGCAGAGCATCCGCACGCTGGGCGGCACCAGCAGCGTCGACACGCTGCGCGCGATGCAGATCACGCTGCGCGACGGCCGCTCGCTGCGCCTGGCCGATCTCGGCGAGGTGGTCGACGGCACGGCCGACGCGGTGCAGGACGCCTTCGTCGACGGCGAGCGCGTGGTCGCGTTCCAGGTCATCCGCGGCATCGGTTCGTCGTCGGTCGACGTCGCGCAGGCCGTCGAGCACGCGGTCGCGAAGCTGCAGTCGGAGCACCCGCAGGTGCAGCTGGCGCTGTTCAGTTCGACGGTGGAGTTCACGAAGGAGTCGTACGACGCGTCGATCGAGGCGCTGGTGCTGGGCGCGCTGCTCGCGGTGGTGGTGGTGTGGTGCTTCCTGCGCGAGTGGCGCGCGACGCTGATCTCGGCGATCGCGATGCCGCTGTCGGTGATCCCGACCTTCTTCTTCATGTCCTGGCTCGGCTTCACGCTGAACCTGATCACGCTGCTCGGGCTGTCGCTGGTGGTGGGCATCCTGGTCGACGATGCGATCGTCGAGGTCGAGAACATCGTGCGCCACATGCGCATGGGCAAGACGCCGATGCAGGCGGCGCTGGACGCGGCCGACGAGATCGGCCTGGCGGTGGTCGCGACCACGCTGGCCATCGTTGCGGTGTTCGTGCCGGTCAGTTTCATGTCCGGCGTGCCGGGGCAGTTCTTTCGGCAGTTCGGCGTGTCGGTGGCGATCGCGGTGGTGATCTCGCTGCTGGTGGCCCGCATGATCACGCCGGTGATGGGCGCCTATTGGCTCAAGCCGCATCACGTGGTCGAGCACGAAGGCCCGGTGATGCGTGCCTACCTGCGCGTGGTGCGCTGGGGGTTGGCGCACCGCAAGCTGACGCTGCTGTCGGGCGTGCTGCTGTTCGCCGGCTCGGTGGCCCTGGTGCCGCTGCTGCCGAACGGCTTCATCCCGGCCAGCGACCGCTCGCAGTCGACCATCAACTTCGAGCTGGCGCCGGGTGCGTCGATCGAGCAGACGACGGCCGTGGCCGCGCAGGCGCGCGAGGTGCTGATGCGGCGTGCCGAGGTGCGCCGCATCCTGACGACGATCGGCAACGGCGCGCAGACCGACGCGATGGGCAGCAGCGCCAGCGGCGAGGTGCGCGCCGGTTCGCTGGTGGTGTCGCTGGTGCCGCCCGGCCAGCGCAAGCTGTCGCAGCGCGCGTTCGAGAAGAGCGTGCAGGTGGACCTGCAAGCCATCCCGGGGCTGCGCTTTCGCTTCGGCGGCGGCGAGAGCGGCGAGACGCTGGACGTGATCCTGGTCGGCGACAACCCGAAGACGCTGGACCAGGCCGCCGAGCGTGTCGAGCGCGAGCTGCGCGGCATCCCCGGCGTCGGCAACCCGGCCGCGACCTCGGGGTTGCGCCGGCCCGAGGTGCTGGTCAAGCCCGACCTGGCGCGCGCGGCCGACCTGGGTGTCACGGTGTCCGACATCGCGACCACGGTGCGCGTGGCGACCATCGGCGACACCTCGGCCCAACTGCCCAAGTTCCACCTGGACGAGCGCAGCCTTTCGATCCGCACGCAGCTGGCCACCGCGGCGCGCGGCGAGCTGGACACTCTGCGCCTGCTGCGCGTGCCGACGGCGGACGGCCGCAGCGTCACGCTGGACACGGTGGCGCAACTGGAGATGGGCAGCGGCGCGGCGCAGATCACGCGCTTCGACCGGCGCCGCAGCGTCAGCATCAAGGCCGACGTGGCGGGTGCGCCGCTGGGCGAGATCAACGAGGCGATCGCCGCGCTGCCGGCCGTCCGCCAGCTGCCGTCGGACGTGAAGCGGGCCGAGTACGGCGACACCGAGCGCATGAACCAGCTGTTCGAGGACTTCGGCATCGCGATGGGGGCCGGCGTGCTGCTGGTGTACTGCGTGCTGGTGCTGCTGTTCCACGACTTCGCGCAGCCGCTGACCATCATGGCCGCGCTGCCGCTGTCGGTGGGCGGGGCGCTCGGCCTGCTGCTGGTGTCGGGCGAGGCGATGTCGCTGCCGGCCACGATCGGCATCCTGATGCTGATGGGCATCGTGACCAAGAACTCCATCCTGCTGGTCGAGTACGCGCTGGTCGCGCTGCACAAGGGCGCGTCGCGGCGCGAGGCGATGCTGGACGCGTGCAGCAAGCGTGCGCAGCCGATCATCATGACGACGGTGGCGATGGGGGCCGGCATGCTGCCGATCGCGCTGAAGATCGGCGCCGACGCCGACTTCCGCGCGCCGATGGCGATCGCCGTGCTCGGCGGCCTGATCACGTCGACCGTGCTGTCGCTGGTCTACGTGCCGGTGGTCTTCACCTACGTCGACGACCTGAAGCGCTGGCTGATCAACCTGGCCACCCCCGTAGCCCGGATGCCAATCCGGGATGCCGAGGTCAAATCAGCCGCGTGATCAACAGCGCCACCAGGCTCAGCAGCACGCTGCTGGTGATCGGAATGAAGAACTCCCGCCCGAACAACCGGAACCGGAAGTCCCCGGGGAGTCTTCCCAGCCCGATCTTCAGCAGCCAGCGCTGCAGCCCGCTGAACAGCAGCAGCGCGATCAGGATCACCAGGAGCCAACGCAGTCCCATGAAGCGCCTCAGAGCGTGTGGCTGCGGTCGCCGTGCGCGAATCCGAGCGGTGCGTCGGTGAACGACGCATCGCATCCCCGCGCCAGCGCGATCACCTTGAACAGCTCGCCCATCTCGTGCTCCAGCAGCAGCTTCTGCGCGTTCGCGCGGGTCTTCAGGTCGGCCGTCGCCAGGTCGTCGACGAGCCCGCAGTTGATCAGGAAGTGCGCCTGCGTCGTGTAGCCCACCACCTCCAGCCCGGCGTCCTGCGCGGTCAGCGCGATGCCGGTGAAATCGACGTGGGCGGTGATGTCCTTCAGCCCGACGTCGACCAGCGGGTCGGCATCGGCGCGGTGCGCCTGGTGGCACATCAGCGTGCCGCCGTGGCGTTGCGGCAGATAGTACTCGGCCTCCGGGAAGCCATAGTCGATGAAGAAGGCCGCGCCGCGCTGCAGCCGGTCGGCCAGCGTCGCGATGAAGGCCCGGGCCTGCGGGTGGATCTCGGTCACGGTGCCGGGCACGTAGGGTGCGTCCAGCGGGGGGCGCAGGTCGGTCGGCCGGTCGCTCCACGCAAAGCCATCGCCGGCCGCGACCACGCCGCGCTCCAGCCACCGGGTGCCATCGAAGTGCAGCAACTGCACCGGCATCGCGTCCAGCACCTCGTTGCCGACCACCACGCCGTGCATCGCGTCGGGCAGCTCCGACACCCAGCGCACCCGCTCGCCGAAGCGCGCCAACCGCAGCTGCTGGCGTTGCCGCAGCGTGCCGGACAGGTCGACGATGGTGTAACAGGTGACCTGACCCGGCAGCGCGTCCAGCAGCTGCTCGGCCAGCGCCCCCGAGCCGGCGCCGAACTCCCACACCTCGCGGCCGTCGCAGGCGCGCAAGGCCTGCGCCACCTGGCGGGCCAGCGCGGCGCCGAACAGCGGCGTCAGCTCGGGCGCGGTGACGAAATCGCTGCCGGACGAGGGCAGCAGGCCGAACTGGCGGTCACCCGCCGCGTAGTAGCCCAGGCCCGGCGCGTACAGCGCCAGCGCCATGAAACGGTCGAAGGGCAGCCAGCCGCCGTCGCGGGCGATGGCCTGGTGGATCAGCGAGGAAAGCGCCGCCGATACACTGCCGGCTGGTGGGGTTTGCATGCCCCGATTGTAGAAAGCCATGTCCGCACGCCCTGTCACCCTGGTCACCGGCGCCGCCCGCCGCCTGGGCCGCGCGATCGCACTCGAGCTGGCGGCGCACGGGCACGACCTGGCCATCCACTGCCGCGGCTCGCGCGACGAAGCGCTCGCCACCGCCGCCGAGGCCGAAAAACGGGGCGTCCGCGCCGCCGTCTTCCCCGCCGACCTGGCCGACGAGGCCGCCTGCCGCGCGCTGGTGCCGGCCGTCTGCGAGCGTTTCGGCCGGCTCGACGCGGTGGTCAACAACGCCTCGACCTTCGCCTACGACAACGTCGACAGCTTCAGCTACGCCGCGATGGAGACCCACTGGCGCGCCAACACCGGCCCGGCGGTGCTGCTGGCACAGGCGCTGCACGCGCACCTGGCGGCGCGCGACGGCCGCGGCTGCGTCGTCAACCTGCTCGACCAGAAGCTGTGGAATCCGAACCCGGACTACCTGTCCTACACGCTGTCCAAGGCCGCGCTGCAGGCCGCGACGGTGCTGCTGGCGCAGGCGCTGGCGCCGCGGCTGCGGGTGTGCGGCGTGGCGCCCGGCGTCACGCTGCTGTCCGGGGCGATGAACGAGGCAGAATTCGCGCAGGCGCACGGGCTGACGCCGCTGCAGCGCTCGTCGACGCCGGACGACATCGCCCATGCGGTGCGCTTCCTGATCGAATCGCCGGCCGTCACCGGCACCACGTTGCTGGTCGACGGCGGCCAGCACCTCTGCGGCCAGTCGCGCGACGTGATGTTCATTGCCAATCCCTCCAAGCCCGTTTGACGGCTCACCCGACATGAATTCGCTCCTGCACCACCCCAGCCTGATGGACTGCCGCCGGCTGTTCCTGCGCGACTACGAGGTGTGGATCAACATCGGCGTGCACGACTTCGAGAAGAAGGGCGAGCAGCGCGTGCTGATCAACGTCGACCTCTACATCCCGCTCGCGCTGTCGACGCCGAAGCAGGACGAGCTGGACGAGGTGCTCGACTACGACTTCATCCGCCGCACCATCGCCGGCCGCGTGAAGCAGGGCCACATCCACCTGCAGGAAACGCTGTGCGACGACGTGCTGGCGCTGATGCTCGCGCACCCGCGCGTGCGGGCGGCGCGGGTGTCGACCGAGAAACCCGACGTGTATCCCGACTGCAAGGCGGTCGGGTGCGAAGTCTTCGGCATCAAGAAGGACCTGTGATGAGTGCGGTACTGGACAACCCCAAGGACGAGGCGAAGCAGGCCTTCGAGATCAACAAGCTGAGCAAGCGCCTGCACCGCCAGGTCGGCCAGGCGATCGCCGACTTCAACATGATCGAGGACGGCGACAAGGTGATGGTGTGCGTGTCGGGCGGCAAGGACAGCTACGCGCTGCTCGACATCCTGCTGAACCTGCAGCAGCGCGCGCCGATCCGCTTCGAGCTGGTGGCCGTCAACCTCGACCAGAAGCAGCCCGGCTTCCCGGACCACGTGCTGCCCGAGTACCTGAAGTCGCGCGGCGTGCCCTTCCACATCGAGAACCAGGACACCTACTCGATCGTCAAGCGCCTGATCCCCGAGGGCAAGACCATGTGCAGCCTGTGCTCGCGGCTGCGCCGCGGCATCCTGTACCGCGTGGCCGGCGAGCTGGGCGCGACCAAGGTGGCGCTGGGCCACCACCGCGACGACATGCTGCAGACGCTGTTCATGAACATGTTCTTCGGCAGCCGCCTGAAGGGCATGCCGCCCAAGCTGGTCAGCGACGACGGGAAGAACATCGTCATTCGCCCGCTCGCCTACGTGGTCGAGACCGACCTGGAGCGCTGGGCCGCGCACCGGCAGTTCCCGATCATCCCGTGCACGCTGTGCGGCAGCCAGGAGAACCTGCAGCGGGTGCAGATCAAGCAGATGCTGCGCGACTGGGACAAGCGCTTCCCCGGCCGCATCGACAACATGTTCACCGCGATGGGCAACATCGTGCCGTCGCACATGATGGACCGGAACCTCTACCCGTTCACCACGCTCAAAACCACCGGCGTGCCCGACGCCGGCGGCGACCGGGCCTTCGACGACGACGAGGGCTGCGCACCGGCGCCGGCACCCGCACCCGCGGATGCGGCCGGCGACGCGGTACCCATCAAGCTGCACCTTTGACTGACGGAGGCTCACCATGTGGAAACCTGCCCTGACTTCGGCCCTGCTGGCCACGGCCTTGCTCGGCCTCGGCGGCTGCGCCGGGATGAACGCGGTCGACAGCAACGTTTCCACCTACAGCCAATGGCCGGCGGGGCGCAGCGCGTCGAGCTACGCCTTCGAGCGGCTGCCGTCGCAGCAGGCCCGGGCGATGGAGCAGGAGAAGCTCGAATCGATGGCCCGGCATTCGCTGCAGGTGGCCGGCTTCAGCGAGGCGGGCGACGTGAAGGCGGCCGACTTCACGGTGCAGGTCGGGGCGCGCATCAACCGCTACGACATCTCGCCCTACGACGACCCGCTGTGGTGGCATGGCGGGTTGTACCGGTCGCGCTACGGCTACGGACGCGGGCCGTTCTGGGGCCCGCCCGGCTACTTCGGCCCGCGCTACGTGGACACGACCTACTACGACCGCGAGGTGGCGGTGCTGATCCGCGACCGGCAGTCCGGCCAGGTGGTGTACGAGGCGCGCGCGGCGAACGACGGCACGACGATGGGCAGCGACGCGCTGATCGCGGCGATGTTCGACGCGGCCTTGAAGGACTTCCCGCAGACCGGGATCAACCCGCGCCGCGTGACGATTCAATTGCCGCCGACGTAGCCCGGATGCGAATCCGGGGATGTGTGTGCCACGAATCCCGGATTGCGCTGCGCTTCATCCGGGCTACCGGCCGGTGTCGGCGGCGAGCGCGCGGAAGTCCCCCGCCCAGCCCTTCAGTTTCTTCGCGGCGAACTGCCGCTGCGCGACGCTGGTCGTGTTGTGCAGCTGGGCGCCGAACTCGCAGTTGAAGCGCGTCAGCGTCTCCTGGTAGCTGCGGAAGCCCTCGCGCGGCGAGCGCTGCACCCGCTCGGCAATCGCCCGCAGCGCAAGCTGCGTCTTGTCCATCGCCGGCCGTTCGGCCAGCAGCCGGCGCAGCGTCTGCAGCACGTCCTGCTGGCGCGCCTTGCGCTCGGCCAGCCACAGCTCGGGGTCGAAGGGCGAGGCCATCATCGCGCGCTTCACGCGCTCTTCCTGCGCGTTGTCCAGGTCGCCGTACAGCATCTCGGCCCGCTCCATCGTGCGCTTGATGGTCGCCTTCATCCGGTCCTTCGGGTCTTCCTGCAGGTAGTCGTCGGCATAGTCCTCGTTCACCTTGGCGTAGCGCTTCTCGATGTGCCTGAGCTGATCGGGCGTCAGCGACAGCGCGGTCTCGGCCAGCGCCGGCAGCGCCTGGTCGAGGCCGGTGAACATGCGCGACTCGACCTCGTCGGTCCAGCGGCAGGCCTGGGCGGCCGTGATGGGCTGCTGCAGGTCGGCGGCCAGCTTGTCCAGCCACGCCGCGTAGTCGGGCAGCTGCGTCCTGCGGTTCCAGCGGAACCAGGCGGTGATCGCGTCGCGCACGCGCGGCGTCTGCGCATCGTTGAAGTCGATGTACTTGTCGAGCCACCAGTAGCTCAGGTCGGGGGCCTGGTTGTAGGCCAGCCGCATCGCGCCACACCCTGAAAGCAGGGTGGTCAGCAGCACGAGGATGCCGATAATCACGGACCTGAAAAGAGGACGTTGCATGGCACTCGACATCGTGATCATGGCCGCGGGCAAGGGCACCCGCATGAAATCCGGCCTGCCCAAGGTCTTGCACAAGCTGGCCGGGCGAAGCCTATTGCAGCATGTTCTCGGCACGGCTGCATCCCTGGGGGCGGATCGCATCGTCACCATCACCGGCCATGGCGCCGACGCGGTCGAGGCGGCGGTGCAGGCACCCGGATTGCTCTTCGTGCGGCAGATGCCGCAGCTGGGCACCGGGCATGCCGTGCAGCAGGCGGTGCCGCAGCTGCACGACGAGGGCATCACGCTGATCCTCAACGGCGACACGCCGCTGATCGAGGCGGCGACGGCGCGCGCGCTGGTGGAGGCCAGCGGCGGGACGAAGCTCGCGCTGCTGACCATCGCGCTGGCCGACGCCACCGGCTACGGCCGCATCGTGCGCGCCGGCGAGCAGGTGCGCGCGATCGTCGAGCACAAGGATGCGACGCCGGCGCAGCGCGAGATCCGCGAGGTCTACACCGGCGTGATGGCGGCGCCCACCGCGCTGCTCAGGCGCTGGCTCGCGAATTTGAAGAACGACAACGTGCAGGGCGAGTTCTACCTGACCGACGTGGTCGCGATGGCGGTGGCCGACGGCGTGCCGGTGGTCGCGTCGCAGCCGAAGAGCGAGACCGAGGTGCTGGGCGTCAACAGCCCGCTGCAGCTGGCCGACCTGGAGCGCCGCTACCAGCGCGGCCAGGCCGAGGCGCTGATGGAGGCCGGCGTGCGCCTGGCCGACCCGGCGCGCTTCGACCTGCGCGGCACGCTGCAGTGCGGCAGCGACGTCGAGATCGACGTCAACTGCGTGTTCGAGGGCGAGGTGGCCCTGGGCGACGGCGTGCGCATCGGTGCCAACTGCGTGATCCGCAATGCGCGCATCGCGGCCGGCGCGGTGCTGCATCCGTTCACCCACGTCGATGGCGAGGCGCAGGGCGTGACGGTCGGGCGCGGAGCGCTGGTCGGCCCGTTCGCGCGGCTGCGGCCGGGCGCGGTGCTGGGCGACGAGGTGCACATCGGCAACTTCGTCGAGGTCAAGAATTCGACGCTGGCCAAGGGGGCGAAGGCCAACCACCTGGCCTACCTGGGCGACGCGACGGTGGGCGAGCGCGTCAACTACGGCGCCGGCAGCATCACCGCCAACTACGACGGCGCCAACAAGCACCGCACGGTGATCGGCGACGACGTGCACGTGGGCAGCAACTGCGTGCTGATCGCGCCGGTGGTGCTGGGTGCCGGCGCGACGATCGGCGGCGGCTCGACGATCTCGAAGGACGCGCCCGCCGGGCAGCTGACGGTCGCGCGCGCGAAGCAGGTGTCCCTGGACGGCTGGACCCGCCCCGTCAAGAAAAAGTAGCCCGGATGCCCATCCGGGATCGCGTCAAGCCGTCACCGGCCGGACAAGCGCCAACGCCCAAGCCTCGAACGCCGCCGCCGGCAGCGGTGCGCTGACCAGCTCCCCCTGCAGCTCGTCGCACCCCACGCGCGTCAGGAAATCCTGCTGCGCGATCGTCTCGACGCCTTCGGCGATCACGGTGATGTCCAGGCTGCGCGCCAGCTGCACGATGGCGCGCGCGATGGCCGCCGAATCGTGCTCTTCCGGCAGGTCCTTCACGAACGAGCGGTCGATCTTCATCTTGTCGATCGGCAGCTCCTTCAGGTGCCCGAGCGACGAGTAGCCGGTGCCGAAGTCATCCACCGAGATGCGGATGCCCATGGCCTTCAGCTCGTCGAGCTTGGCCTTCACCTCGCCCAGGTCGTCCATCAGCATGCGCTCGGTCAGCTCCAGCTCGAGCAGCGTGCCCGGCACGCCCTCGTCGCGCAGCAGGTCGGCGATCAGCGCGATGAAGCCGCCGGTCTGGAACTGCACGCTCGACAGGTTGACGGCCACCGGCACGCTGCTGATGCCCTCGTCGTGCCAGCGCCGGGCACAGCGCAGCGCATCGCGCAGCACCCACTGCCCGATCGGCAGCATCAGCCGCTGCTGCTCGGCCAGCGGGATGAAGTGGTCGGGCATCAGCAGCCCGCGCTCCGGGTGGTTCCAGCGGATCAGCGCCTCCACGCCCACCAGCACGCCGTCGCGCGCGCGCACCTGCGGCTGGAAGTGCAGCACGAACTCGCTGCGCTCCAGCGCCTGCGTCATCTGGCTTTCCATCACCAGCGCCGCGAAGGCCGAGCGCGCCATCGCCGGCGTGAAGAACTGGTAGTTCGCGCGGCCGCGCGCCTTCGCCAGGTACATCGCGGTGTCGGCGTTCTTGATCAGCTCGTCGGCCGTCTGGCCGTCGTGCGGGAACATCGAGATGCCGACCGACGGCGTCACCGAGATCAGCCGCCCGTCGGCGTTCACCGGCACCTCGATCGCGGCCAGCAGCTTCTGCGTCGCCTCTTCGACGTCGGCGCGCTGCAGCACCGCCGGCAGCAGCACGACGAACTCGTCGCCGCCGAAGCGCGCCACCAGGTCGGTCGAACGCAGGCACTGGATGATGCGCTGCGCCACCGTCTGCAGCAGCGTGTCGCCGATTAGGTGGCCGAGCGAGTCGTTGACGCGCTTGAAGTGGTCGAGGTCGATGAACAGCAGCGCGAGCTGCGAGTCGCTGCTGCGCGCACCGGTGATGCGGTGCTCCAGCGTCTCCATGAAGCTCATGCGGTTGGGCAGCTGCGTCAGCGCGTC
>Ga0209758_1001279_pt1 | contig 31033 bp, 30 predicted proteins | sample AraplaMF_Col_mMF_FD_184258 | JGI IMG/M metagenome (GOLD analysis project Ga0209758, IMG submission 184258) | Arabidopsis root microbial communities from the University of North Carolina, USA - plate scrape MF_Col_mMF (SPAdes) (version 2) | ecosystem: Host-associated > Plants > Roots > Endosphere...
CGCCGAAACGGGGCAACTCTCGGGAGCGCCGATCCTGCGCTTTGCCGGCGTGATGGACCGGGCCCAGATTCTGCCGGAGGCAGGCAAGGCGCGGATTGTGATGGAGTGCCGCAGCGCTGCCTACGACGTGCGCTCGAATCCGGCCGCGCTGCGGATGAACAACGCCCAGCACCAGGTCGACCACCCCGGCGATGTGCAGCAGGGAGTCCACCCGGTCCGGGAGGGTCTGGTGGGAGAAGGCCCAGGACAGCCTGTCCGGCTCCGCGAGATCGCCCACCAGGGTCTTCGCCCCCGGGAACTCCGCCGCCAGCTCCTTCGCGCGTCCCGCGTCGCGCACGTGCAGCACGAGGTCGTCCCCGCGCGCGTGCAGGCGGCGGGCCACGGCCGCGCCGATGCCGGAGCCCGCTCCGGTGATCACATGTGTAGCCATGCCCGCCATGCTCGCACCCCGGTGCTAGCGGATTCCGATCGACTCCTCCAGATACGCCAGCGCCCCCACCGGCTCCTCCGCGAAGAACACGAGTTCCGTGAGCGGTCGCGGCAGGAAGCCCTCGTCCTCCATGCGGCGGAACTGCTCCTTGAGGCCGTCGTAGAAGCCGGCCGTGTTCAGCAGGACCACCGGCTTGTCGGTGTGCCCGTGCTTCTTCAGCTCCAGGATCTCGGTGGCCTCGTCGAGCGTCCCGGTCCCACCGACCATGATCACGACCGCGTCGGCCTTCTCCAGGAGCAGCCGCTTGCGTTCGGCGAGATCCTTCGCGATCACCATCTCGTCGGCGCCCGCCCTGGCCTTGGCCGCCAGGAATCCGACGGAGATACCCACCAGCCGGCCGCCCGTCTCCTGTACACCGTCCGCGACCACCTTCATGAGACCCGTGTCGGAACCTCCCCACACCAGGGCGTGGCCGCCCTTGCCGAGCAGTTCCCCGAACTGGCGTGCGGGTCCCGTGTACCGGTCGGCGAGGTCGGCGGCGGAGAGGAAGACGCAGATGTTCATGCCGTAACGGTACGCGGGAAGAATCGGCGGCCGGCGGGCGCTGTTCGGATATGGCCGAAGGACACACGATCACCATCGAGCAAGCCGACCGGCATGTGCGCGCGGTGCACGGCGGGCAGGTGCTCGCGGAGAGCGACCGGGCCCTCGTACTGCACGAGACCGGCTGTCCCCCGCGGTACTACATCCCCGCCGAGGACGTACGCCTGGACCTGCTGACGCCTTCCGAGACGCACACCGTCTGCCCCTTCAAGGGCACCGCGTCCTACTGGTCCCTGCCGGACGCGGCGGACCTGGTGTGGGCGTACCCCGACCCCAAGTCCGACGTCGCGAGGATCAAGGACCACCTCTGCTTCTACGAAGTAGAGGTGTCGTGAGCGATTAACGCGGTCGTCTGCGGCAGTCTCACGGGTATGGACAAGCAGACGATCTCACGCGACGGAACCCGCATCGCATACCGACGCACCGGGCAGGGCCCGGCGGTCGTCCTCGTGAGCGGCGCGATGTCCACGGGCGCCACGGTGGCGCCCCTGGCCGCGCATCTCTCGGACCGTTTCGACGTCTTCGTGTACGACCGCAGGGGCCGCGGCGACAGCGGCGACACACGGCCGTACGAGGTGGCGCGGGAGGTCGAGGACCTCGCCGCGCTCATCGAGGCGGCGGGCGGCGAGACGGCGCTGTACGGCATCTCGTCGGGCGGCGCGCTGGTGCTCGAGGCCGCGGCGAGCGGCGTGCCGGTGCGGCGGGCGGCCGTGTACGAGACGCCCTTCGCCGACTACGGCGGCGGCGCCGAGGAGCGCGCGAAGTACACGGGGCAGCTCACCGAGGCGCTCGAGCATGATCGGCGCGGTGACGCGGTGGAGCTCTTCCTCCGGCTCACCGGGCTGGCCCCCGGGATGATCGCGAACGCCCGCCGGTCCCCGATGTGGGCCGACATGGAGGCGATCGCCCCGACCCTCGCCTACGACGACGCCGTGATGGGCGACGGGCTGGTGCCCCGGGACCGGCTGGCCGGGATCACCGTCCCCGTCCTGGCCGTCGCCGGCTCCGCGAGTCCCGAGTGGCTGCGCCGCGCGACGAAGTCGGTCGCGGACGCGGCGCCCGAGGGCACGTACCACGTGCTGGAGGGCCAGAACCACATGGTGGAACCGCAGGTGCTCGCACCGGTGCTGGCCGAGTTCTTCTCCCGTTAGGGCGGGCGCTCAGGCCACCGCGCTCGATGCGCGGGTGGTGGACGCGATCGTCGCCGAACCCACCACACGTGTGCCGTCGTACAGGACGACGGCCTGGCCGGGGGCGACGCCCCGGACCGGCTCGGCGAAGTCGACCCTGAGTTCGCCGTCGACGAGTTCCGCGACGACCTCGCTCTCGCCGCCGTGGGCGCGCAACTGGGCGGTGTAGGAGGCGGAGCCGACCGGTGCGGCGCCGCACCAGCGCGGCTTGACCGCCGTCAGGCCGTCGACGTCGAGGGAGGACGCCGGGCCGACCGTGACGGTGTTGTCCACCGGGGAGATGTCCAGGACGTAGCGCGGCTTGCCGTCGGGGGCGGGGGTGCCGATCCTGAGGCCCTTGCGCTGGCCGATCGTGAAGCCGTAGGCGCCGTCGTGCGTGCCCAGCCGGGCACCGGACTCGTCGACGATGTCGCCCTCGGACGTGCCGAGCCGCCGGGCGAGGAACCCCTGGGTGTCGCCGTCCGCGATGAAGCAGATGTCGTGCGAGTCGGGCTTCCTGGCGACCGCGAGGCCGCGGCGCTCGGCCTCCGCGCGGATCTCGTCCTTGGTGGTGACGGTGTCCCCGAGGGGGAACATCGCGTGGGCCAGCTGCCGGTCGTCGAGGACCCCGAGGACGTACGACTGGTCCTTCGCCATGTCGGAGGCCCGGTGCAACTCGCGTGTGCCGTCCTCGAGGGTGACGACCTTGGCGTAGTGACCCGTGCAGACCGCGTCGAAGCCGAGGGCGAGCGCCTTGTCGAGCAGCGCGGCGAACTTGATCTTCTCGTTGCAGCGCAGGCACGGGTTCGGGGTGCGCCCGGCCTCGTACTCGGCGATGAAGTCCTCGACCACGTCCTCGCGGAACCGGTCGGCGAGGTCCCAGACATAGAACGGGATGCCGATGACGTCCGCGGCGCGCCGGGCGTCGCGCGAGTCCTCGATGGTGCAACAGCCGCGCGCACCCGTGCGGAAGGACTGCGGGTTCGCGGACAGCGCGAGGTGGACACCGGTGACGTCATGGCCCGCTTCGGCGGCGCGGGCGGCGGCGACGGCGGAGTCGACCCCGCCGGACATGGCGGCGAGGACGCGGAGGGGGCGCTGCGGGGTCTCAGTCATAGCCCTTCAAGAGTACGGGCCCGCAGGGAACCGGAGCGCGTGAGTATCCGTTGACGATCACATGGGGGACGGCAGGACGGGGAAGGACGGCGACCGGCGGCTCGGGCGCCGGGCGCTCATCGTCGGAGGCGCCGCGGCAGCGGTGGGCACGGCCGCGCTGGCGCGGGATGAGCTGTCGCATCTGTGGTGGCGGCTGCCCGGCGTCGAGAAGCCCCGTGTCGAGGGCGCGGTGGACTTCCGCGGAGCCAGGTGGGTGGCGGCCTCGCCGGCGAACCTGCGGCGTGCCGACCGGCCCGACGACTACGTCATCGACCGCGTGATCATCCACGTCACCCAGGGCGGTTACCGCAGCGCGGTACGGGCCTTCCAGAACGCGGGACACGGTGCGGCGGCGCACTACATCGTGCGCAGGGACGGCGGTGTCACGCAGATGATCCGCGAACTGGACGTGGCGTTCCACGCGGGCAACCGGGCGTACAACGAGCGCAGCGTCGGCATCGAGCACGAGGGGTTCGTGGAGGACGCCTCCTCGTTCACGGACGCCATGTACGAGGCGTCCGCGCGGCTCACGGCGGCGATATGCGGGCGCTACGGCATGGCCGTGGACCGGGAGCACGTCATCGGGCACGTGCAGGTGCCGGGCACGGACCACACGGATCCGGGCCCGCACTGGGACTGGGGCCGCTACATGGGACTCGTACGGCGGGCGCGGACGGCTCGGGCGTAGCGGCGGAGCAGTCGGCCAAGGATGTGACACACATCACACCTCACAGATTCTGCGGGCGGCCTTCTCGAAACATGGGTCCGAAGCGCCCCACGCTTCACACATGACCTGATGAACGTCGAATGGGCTTCATTTCAGCGGGAGTCGGGACGTACAGCCGCGCACCGGCCGGTGAGGGCCCGCACGGCGTCCGTCCGACTCGACCCCACGCCTTGCACCACCCCCGGGTCAAGCGCCGTGCACCGTGACCCGCGCCACAGCCTCCGCCCTCAGGTCAGCCCCGCGGTGCGGGCACGCTCCACCGCGGGTCCGATCGCCTTGGCCACCGCCTCCACATCGGCCTCCGTGGACGTGTGTCCGAGGGAGAAGCGCAGGGTGCCGCGGGCGAGGTCCGGAGCGGCGCCGGTGGCGAGCAGCACATGGCTCGGCTGGGCGACCCCGGCGGTGCAGGCGGAGCCGGTGGAGCACTCGATGCCCTGTGCGTCCAGCAGCAGGAGCAGGGAGTCGCCCTCGCAGCCGGGGAACGTGAAGTGGGCGTTGGCCGGGAGCCGGTGCACCGGGTCGCCTCCCAGGATCGCGTCCGGGACGGCCGAACGGACCGCCGCGATCAGGCCGTCGCGCAGGGCGCCGATCTCACGGGCGAACCACTCACGCTGCTCGGCGGCGAGCCTTCCGGCCACGGCGAAGGAGGCGATGGCCGGTACATCGAGGGTGCCGGAGCGCACATGCCGCTCCTGTCCGCCGCCGTGCAGGACCGGGACGGGGCTGTACTGACGGCCGAGGATCAGCGCGCCGATCCCGTACGGGCCGCCGATCTTGTGGCCCGAGACGGTCATCGCGGCAAGACCGGAGGCCTCGAAGTCCACCGGGACCTGGCCGAACGCCTGTACCGCGTCAGAGTGCACCGGGATGCCGAACTCCGTCGCGACCTCGACGAGTCCGCGGACCGGCATGACGGTGCCGATCTCGTTGTTGGCCCACATGACCGTGACCAGCGCGACGTCCTCGGGGTTGCGGGCGATGGCCTCGCGCAGCACCTCCGGCCGGACGCGGCCGTAGGAGTCGACGGGCAGGTATTCGATCGTTGCGCCCTCGTGCTCGCCCAGCCAGTGCACCGCGTCGAGGACGGCATGGTGTTCGACGGGGCTGGAGAGCACGCGTGTACGAGCCGGGTCGGCGTCGCGGCGGGACCAGTACAGGCCCTTCACCGCGAGGTTGTCGGCCTCGGTGCCGCCCGAGGTGAAGACGACCTCGCTCGGACGCGCGCCCAGCGCCTCGGCCAGGGTTTCGCGCGCCTCCTCGACGGTTCGTCTCGCACGGCGGCCGGATGCGTGCAGCGAGGAGGCGTTGCCGGTGATGCCGAGTTGCGCGGTCAGTGCCTCGACCGCCTCGGGGAGCATCGGAGTGGTCGCGGCGTGGTCGAGGTAAGCCATGGTGGGCCTGATTCTACGGGCCCGCCCGGCACGGCCCGCGCCCCGGAGCCCCCTGTGCGGCTGCCGGCGGTCGGCCCGTCGTCCACGGGTCCGGCCGTCGGCGGGCGGGCCGCCGCCTACAGGCTCCAGGACACGGTGTGGTCCAGCTGCATTGCGGTCACGAGGACCACCAGGTCCGCGACGCCCAGGCCCAGACCCAGGAGCGCCCGGCCCCGGCGTGCGGTGCCGCGCCAGAGCGCCACGGCGGCCAGGGTGATCGCGATGGGGCCGAGGAGGACGTTCAGCACGAGGAGGCCGAGCAGGCCCAGGATGAAGGACGCGACGGCCATGCCGTCCGCGTCGCGGCTCCCCCCGGCGCGGGCCGGTTCGGCGCCGGCCCCGGTGTGTGCGGTTCGTACGGCGGTGAGATGCATGATGCGTCGACTCCCGACGGTCGGTTCGTGTGCGCGGGTCAGTGGGCGGACGTCTGCCGCCTGCGCCCGTGCCGCTCGCGGATCGCGAAGACCACGAGCCACACGGCGATCACGCCTGCGGCGACGAGGGTGACGGGGAGCGGGGTGTGGGCCACGGTTCCCATGACCATGCCCAGCAGTAGGAGTGCGGCGACGAGGAACAGCATCGGATCCCCTCCGGTATGCCTCTCATGACAGTTCGGTGAACGATTGTCGTTACAGTTGTTCACTGACTATGGAGTCTAGCGCGCCCGACGGCTTTTCAATTCCGGAGAACAGTTGTTAACTGCATGGCATGAGTCACACCCTCGGCATCCGGCAGGCCCAGAAGCAGAAGACCCGGCAGGCGCTCCTGGACGCGGCCCTGGGGCTGCTGGAGGAGCAGAGCCTGAGCAGCCTGGGCCTGCGTGAGGTCACCCGCGCCGTCGGTGTCGCTCCGACCGCCTTCTACCGGCACTTCCGGTCGACCGCGGACCTCGGCGTGGAGCTGGTCGAGGAGGCGCTCGGCAGCCTCCACCCGATGATCCGGTCCACGGTGTACGCGACCGGCGACGGCGACGAACGCATCACCCGCGCCGTCGATCTGATCGCCCGCCATGTCGACGCGTACCCCGCCCATGTGCGCTTCATCGCACGTGAGCGGCACGGCGGCGTCCAGCCGGTCCGGGAGGCGATCCGCCGTCAACTGGCCCGGTTCGCCGAAGAGGTGAAGGTGGCGCTGACCGGCCGACCCGAGTCCGCCGGGTGGAGCGACGAGGACCTGCTGATGCTCGCGGGTCTGTACGTCGACCAGATGCTGATGACCGCCTCCCAGTTCCTGGAGGCGATGGAGGGCCCCGCCGAGGAGCGTGAGCGGGTGGCCCGAACGGCGGCACAGCGGCTGCGGCTCGTCGGCATCGGCCGCCACCACTGGCAGGACTGACCGGCGCGGCCCAGGTCCGGCCCGCGCGGGACGCCACCACCGGCAGGACCGACCGGCGCCCACGACACCACCGGCGCCCGAGATGCGGCCCGCGCGAGGCCGTCCGGACCCGCGCGCCCGACCGTCGCGCACGACGCGCAGCACAAGGCGCACCCTCGGGGTGCGGCTCCCACTCCGGCCGGGGAGGCCGGACGGGGCTCAGGACGTGAGCCGGACCCGTGCCAGCTGCCGGGACTGCGCGACCAGGCGGTCCGCGCTGTCCCAGACCTCGGCGTCCTCCTCCAGGAATCCGCCGGCGAGATTGCGCGTGGCGATCGACACCCTGAGCGGACCCGGCGTCGGGCGGCACCGCACGTGCACGGTCAGCTCGACGGTCGGGACCCAGCCGGAGATCCCGAGCTCGAAGGCGGTGGGCGGCAGGGCGTCCACCGCGAGCAGCAGGGACAGCGGGTCCGCGTCGCGGCCGTCGGCCAGCCCGAACCACCCCCTCATCTCACCCTTCCCGGACGGTGAGCCGAGCGCCCAGCCGAGGGTCGCGGGATCGAGCCGGAGCTTGAGCCGGTCGGTGATGGCCGAGCTGCCGGAGACCGGCGCGGGACCGTCCTCGGGACCGAAGCACCGGTCCGGTGGCGGGATGGCGGGCGGCTTCGCGCTCGTGCGGACGTCGTCGGGCAGGGAGTCCAGATCGCCGTACGAGGCGAGGACGCGGATCCGCTCGACCTCGCGGCCCTCGTCGTCGTACTGGAAGAGCGACGCCTGGCCGGTGGAGAGGGTGCGGCCGGTGCGGACGACGTCCGTGCGGATCACGGCGGGTCCCGGCTGGGAGGCGGTGAGGTAGTGCGCGGAGACGGTGAACGGGTCGCGGTGCGGCAGCGCGTCCCCGAGGGCGCGGCCCAGTACGGCCAGCAGATAGCCGCCGTTGACGGCGTTGATGATCGTCCAGCCGGCGGAGAGGTCGATCCCGTAGACGCCGGGTTCCCGGAGGGTGACCGCGGTGTCCCGGTCGAACTCGCTGTCGCCGATCGTGGCGCGCGCGGCCTGCGCGGTAGCTGCTTCTGCCATGCCTGAACGGTACAACAAGTAATTACTAAGCAGTAGCTTTTCCCGTTGCGACTCGATGACGGTTCCGTCGAATCCATATGGATCCGGACACCCATAGGTGAGATTTTGGCAATTTCTGAGTAAGTGTCCGCACTCGTCCGTGACCGATGGCCCCCCGGTTCCCTCTCAGAAGACGTACAGCGTGATCCGCACGTTCACAGGAAGAGACGGATACGCCGATGAGTCTGACCGGGACGCCGTTCCTCTTCACGTCGATCGCCCTCGTGACGGTCGCCCTGCTCCTGCCGCTGCTCCTGTGGTCGCGGATCCGCGGCCCGATGGCGCTCCGGCACGTCGCCCGCGTCCTGATGCTGCTGTTCGCCCAGACGACGGCGATCACCCTGGTCTTCGTCATGGTCAACAACGCCAACAACCTGTACGACAACTGGGCGGACCTCCTGGGCACGGGCAACCATGTGCAGCGGGCCGCCGACCTCGGCAAGGACGGCACGGGCGGCATCCAGGTCAAGGCCCTGCCCAGGGTGCGCCAGACGTTCACGCCGGCCGACGGTGCCGGCGCACACACGGCCGGAGGGGTGCGCGTCACCCAGCTCAGGGGCCGGGTGTCGGGCGTCGAGGCCGAGGTCTACGTCTGGCTGCCGCCGCAGTACGACGAGCCCGCCTACCGGCACAGGAAGTTCCCGGTGGTGGAGCTGCTGTCGGGGTATCCCGGCTCGGCCAAGGCCTGGTTCGGAACACTGAGGGTGCACGAGCAACTGCTGCCGCTGATGCGCAGCGGGCAGGTGGCGCCCTTCATCCTCGTGGCCCCGCGCACCAACCTCATCGCGAAGGTCGACACCGGCTGCGCGAACATCCCGGGCGTCGTGAACGCCGACACCTGGCTCAGCATCGACGTGCCCAAAATGGTGACGGACAACTTCCGCGCCCGGCCCGCGCCGGACGGCTGGGCGGCCGCCGGATACTCCGCCGGTGCGCACTGCGCCGCCAAGCTCGTCGTGGCGCACCCCGACCGGTACCGGGCCGCGATCAGCCTGTCCGGCTACAACGACCCGATCGGCGAACGCCACTCGCTCGCCGCGCGGAGCCTGACGCTCCGCCGGGAGAACAACCCGTTCATGCTGCTGAGGGGCTACCGCACGCCGCCCCGGATCTCTCTGTACCTGTCCGGCCAGCTGGGCGACGGCTACCAGGCGGCGGTGGCGCTTCGGGCCCTCGCCGCGCCGCCGACGACGGTCCGCGCGGTTCTGATCCCGCGCAGTGCGGGGGGCCACAGCATGGCCCTGTGGCGGCCCCAGATCCCGTACGTCTTCACCTGGCTGACCCAGCAGATGACCGGCACGGCGGTCACCGGGACTGCTCCTCGGCAACCGTGGAGCGACGATTCCAGGCCCGCGGCGCTCGCCAGTGGAACCTCATCGCCAGCAGACGTAGCACGAAGGCGGTGACCACGGCCAGCCCGGACGTGAAGGGTGTCAGCACCTCGTAGTGGATGCATATCGCCACCATCGTGGCGCCGACGATCGCCGGTACCGCGTACAGGTCCCGGTCCCAGCGCAACAGCGAGGGCACCTCGTTGGCGAGGACGTCGCGCAGCACGCCGCCGCCCACGGCCGTGGCCAGGCCGAGGGCGGCGGACGAGGTGAGTCCGAGCCCGTGGTCGTACGCCTTCGTCGTGCCGGCGACGCAGAACAGCCCGAGACCGGCAGCGTCGAAGACGTTGACGGCGACCTGGATGCGCTCCACCTGCGGATGGAGGAAGAAGACCAGCAGGGCGGCGAGCAGCGGGGTCAGGAAGTACCCGAGGTCGGTGAAGGCGGCCGGCGGCACGGCGCCGATGACCACGTCACGGAACAGCCCTCCGCCCAGCGCGGTGACCTCGGCGAGCACGGCGATGCCGAAGACGTCGAAGTTCTTGCGGACGGCCAGCAGCGCGCCGGAGATCGCGAAGACGAAGATGCCGACGAGATCCAGTGTGTGCTGGACGGAGGGGCTGAACAATTGCTGGAGCACCCTTATATTCTCACCCATCGGCGAGGGTGAACCTTACAAACCAAGGTGAAAGAAGCGAAACGCCAGGGTTACAGGGCGGGCTTCCCTGTCGTGAAGAGCCACTTCTGGAACAGGTCGTCGAGCTGCTGTCCGGAGATCTTCTCCGCCAGCCGCATGAAGTCGTCCGTGTTCGCGTTGCCGTACCGGTGGAGCTTGGTCCAGGCCGGCAGCAGCTTGAAGAACGCGGTGTCGCCGATGCGCTCGCGCAGCGCCTGGAGCGTCATCGCACCCCGCTGGTAGACGGCGGAGGCGAACATGGTGTCGCGCTGCGGGTCCGCCACCTTGACCTGCCAGAAGGAGCTGTCGGCCGGGCGCGAGTTGTATCCGGCGAGGAAGGAGTCGTGCGCGGAGGCGGTGCCCCTGTGCTCGCTCCACAGCCACTGGGCGTACGTCGCGAAGCCCTCGTTGAGCCAGATGTCCTTCCAGTGCTCCACCGAGACCGAGTCGCCGAACCACTGGTGGGCGAGCTCGTGCACGATGGTCGACTCCGAGCGGACGGCCGAGTACGCGGGCTTCGACTGGACCTCCAGCGAGAACCCCGCCTCCGGCATGTCGTCGACGATGGCGCCGGTCTCCTCGAAGGGGTACGGCCCGAAGATCTTCGACCAGTAGTCGGTGGCCTCGGCGGTGACGCCGTACACGTCGACGCTGTTGCTGCCGGCCAGGACGGGGTCGATGGCGACGTAGATCGGGATGCCCGACGGGGTCCTGCCGGTCTTCACGTCGAACTTGCCGATGGTCGCCGTCGCCAGGTAGGTCGCCATGGGCCTGGACTCGCGCCAGTGGGTCACGGTTTGGCCGCCCTCGCCGTGGGTGGATATCAGGCGGCCGTTGGAGACGGCGGTCAGGCCCTTGGGGGCCGTGATGCGGATGTCGTAGGTGGCCTTGTCCGACGGGTGGTCGCTGGACGGGAACCAGGTGGAGGCGGCGTTGGGCTCGCAGGCGACGAAGACTCCGTCGGCCGTCTTCATCCACCCGTAGCTGGAGCCGAAGACGATGGGACCGCCGAGCGGCTCCGGGACGCCGCCGTAGGTGACGGTGACCGTGAAGTCCCGGCCCTTGGACAGGACACCCTTGGGGGTGATGCGTATCTCGTCGCCCTCGCGCGTGAATTGGGCGCGTCTGCCGTTCACTTCGACCCCTGTGACCTGGAGCTTCTGCAGGTCGAGATCGAAGGAGGAGAGGTTCTGGGTGGCGTGGGCCGTGAGCGTCGTACGGCCGTCGAGCCGGTCTGTGTCCGGGTTGTACGCCACATCGAGGGCGTAGTGGCGGGCGTCGAAGCCGCCGTTGCCGAGCTGCGGGAAGTAGGGGTCACCGATGCCGTCGGCTCCCGGGCGGGGAGCGGAGGAGGCGGCGATGGCCAGGAAGGAGGCCGCCGCGGTGACGAGGACCCCTAAGCGTGCCGAACGGGAGAGTGCCATGAGTCGTCCCTTCGAGCGTGCTGTCGATCAGACGGACACGCCAGACTCTGCGCTCTCCCGTTCGGGCATGTGCATGACTTTGCCAACTCGTCATGCGTTACTTCTCTGTTGACTCCTGTCCCGCCGAGGCCTCCGGCTTGCCGGACTCCGCGGAGGTGTCCGCGTCGGCGGCGGGGCCGGACTCGTCGGATTCCTCGGAGGCGCCGGGCTCCTCCGGAGCGTCCTGTGACCCCTCGGCGTCGGACGCGGCATCGGCAGCCGCGGCACCCTCGGCCTCAGCGGCCGCCGGCTCCTCGGGGGCGGCCACGGCCTCCACCTCGGCGGCGACCGCCGCCGAGGTCTGGGCCGACTCCTCCAGCACCTCGTCGGGCACCAGCTCGGCGGCCTCCTTGGCGGCGGACAGCAGCACCGTGTCCTGCGGGGCCTGGTCCTCGAAGTTCTCCGGGTGGTGGCAGGCCACCCGCTGGCCGGGCTTCAGCTCCAGCAGCTGCGGCTCGGTGGTGCGGCAGATCTCCGTCGCCTTCCAGCACCGGGTGTGGAAGCGGCAGCCGGTCGGCGGCGAGATCGGCGAGGGAACGTCACCCTTGAGCAGGATGCGCTCGCTCTTCTCGTTCTTGCGCTTCGGGTCCGGGATCGGCACGGCCGACATCAGCGCCTTGGTGTACGGGTGCATCGGCGCCTTGTACAGCGAGTCGCGGTCGGAGAGCTCCACGACCTTGCCGAGGTACATCACCGCGATCCGGTCCGAGACGTGCCGGACGACCGACAGGTCGTGCGCGATGATCACATACGTCAGGCCCAGTTCCTCCTGGAGGTCGTCCAGCAGGTTCACGACCTGCGCCTGGATCGACACGTCCAGCGCGGAGACCGGCTCGTCGGCCACGACCAGCTTCGGGCTGAGCGCGAGCGCGCGGGCGATGCCGATGCGCTGGCGCTGACCACCGGAGAACTCGTGCGGGTAGCGGTTGTAGTGCTCGGGGTTGAGACCCACGACCGACAGCAGCCGCTGCACCTCCTTCTTGATGCCGCCCTCGGGCTCGACGCCCTGGAGCTTGAAGGGGGCGCCCACGATGGTGCCGACGGTGTGACGAGGGTTCAGCGAGGAGTAGGGGTCCTGGAAGATCATCTGCACATCGCGGCGCAGCGGACGCATCCCCGCGACACCGAGGTGCGTGATGTCCTTGCCCTCGAACTCGACCTTGCCCGCGGTCGGTTCCAGCAGCCGCGTGATCAGCCGGCCCATGGTCGACTTGCCGCAGCCGGACTCGCCCACGACGCCCAGGGTCTCGCCCTTGCGTACCTCGAAGTCGATGCCGTCGACGGCGCGCACCGACCCCGTCTGCCGCTGGAGCAGGCCCTTGCGGATCGGGAAGTGCTTCTGGAGCCCCGTCACCTTCAGCAGGATCTCGCCGGACTGCGACCCCTCGGTGGGGGCGGCACCGTCACTCTGCGCAGGGATCTTCACTGCTTTTTCGTCGCTCACAGCTTCGGCGCAATCTCTTCGGTCCAGATACGCTCCCGCTGCTCCTGCGTCATGTGACAGGCTGCCCAGTGCCGGCCACCGACTTCGGCCAGCTCGGGGCGGACCGTGCGGGTGACGTTGTCCTTCGGGATGTCCGCGTACGGGCAACGGGGGTTGAAGGCGCAGCCGGACGGGATGTTGATCAGCGAGGGCGGGGAGCCCTTGATCGGGATGAGGCGGTCGATGTCGTCGCGGTCGAGACGCGGCATCGAGCTGAGCAGGCCCCAGGTGTAGGGGTGGCGGGGCTCGGAGAACACCGACTCGGCGGGCCCGCGCTCCACACAGCGGCCTCCGTACATGACCAGCAGGTCGTCGGCCATCTCGGCGACGACACCGAGGTCGTGCGTGATCATGATGACCGCGGAGCCGAACTCCTTCTGCAGATCCCGGATCAGGTCGAGGATCTGCGCCTGCACGGTGACGTCCAGGGCGGTGGTCGGCTCGTCGGCGATGAGCAGCTCGGGGTTGTTCACCAGCGCCATCGCGATCATCGCGCGCTGGCGCATACCGCCGGAGAACTCGTGCGGGTAGCCGTCCACCCGCTTGTCGGGCTCGGGAATGCCCACCCGGTCCAGCATCTCGATCGCGCGCTTCTTGGCGACCTTCTTGCTGACGTCGTGGTGGACCCGGTAGGCCTCGACGATCTGCGTTCCGACCGTGTAGTAGGGGTGCATGGCCGACAGCGGGTCCTGGAAGATCATCGCCATCTTGCGGCCGCGCATGCGGCGCACCTCGTCGGGGTCGGCCGCGATCAGTTCCTGACCGTCGAGCCACACCTCGCCGGAGACCTTGGCGTTGGCCGAGCGGTGCAGGCCCATCACGCCGAGCGAGGTGACGGACTTGCCGGAGCCGGACTCACCGACGATGCCCAGGGTCTTGCCCCGCCGTACGTCGAAGCTGACGCCGTCCACCGACTTGACCAGACCGTCGTCGGTCTGGAAGTGGATGCGCAGATCGCGAACGGAGAGGAACGCGTCGTCGGCGTCGGACGGGGCGACAGGGGCCGGCTCGCCCAGCGCCGCCTTTTCGAGCTTGCTCACGAGTACCTCACGCGGGGGTCGATGGCTGCGTACACCAGGTCGACGAGGAGATTGCAGAAGACGATGAAGAACGCGGCGACCAGGGTCACGGCCATCACGATGGGCAGGTCGTTGTCCCGGATGGCCTGGATCGAGTACGCGCCGATCCCCTGGAGGGAGAACACGGTCTCGGTGAGCACCGCGGTACCGACGAGCGTGCCGAAGTCCATGCCGAAGATGGTCACGATCGGCGTGAGCGTGGACCGCAGGCCGTGCTTGGCCACGACGGTGGACTCCCTGAGGCCCTTGGCCCGGGCCGTCCGGATGTAGTCCTCGCCCATCGTCTCCAGCATGCCCGCCCGGGTGAGCCGGGCGTAGGTGGCGGAGAACAGGAACGCGAGGCTGATCCAGGGCAGCAGCAGGTGCCAGGCCCAGTCGGCCGGGTTCTGGGTGAACGGCACGTAGTCGGTGCTGTCCCACACGGGCCACTGGTAGACGAACAGCGCGTTGATCACCTGGCCGGTGAAGAAGATCGGCAGCGAGACGCCGGCGAGCGCGATGAACATCGCGAGGCGGTCCACCGGCTTGCCCTTGCGAAGGGCCGAGATGACACCGGTCGTCACACCGAAGATCAGCCAGATCACCGCCGCGCCGACTGCCAGCGAGAAGGAGACCGGGATGCGCTGTGTGAGCTGAGGCCACACCTCGACGTGACTCTTGAAGGAGTACCCGAAGCAGGGGGCGCTGCAGTGCGTCGCATCGGGGCCGAACTTGTAGTCGGCGCCGACGAACAGGCCCTTGATGTAGTCCCAGTACTGGATGTAGATGGGCTGGTCGAATCCCAGGTTCTTCTTGATCGCCGCGATGGACTCGGGGTTGGCGTCCTTGCCGACGTACTGGGTGGCCAGCTGAGTGGCTGTCTGGCCGCCCAGGCGGGGGACCAGGAAGAAGATTGCGAAGGTGACTGCGCTGACCACCAGCAGCAGTACCACGGCGCCGAAGACGCGTCGGATGATGTACGCAGCCACAGCTGTGCGGCTCCGGGTGGCCGGGACGGAGTGTGTCCGTCCCGGCCACCCGGTGCCTTCACCTGCCTTTCGGGGGTATCCGGCCTGCTGTTACTTCGAGGAGCTCAGCAGCGTGTAGTCGTACATGCCGAGGTACGCCTGCGTGACCGTGACGTTGGTCGCGGACGTAGGCCTGATCAGCAGGTTCTTGCGGTAGACGAGCGGGACGACCGAGGCGTTGTCCATGACCATCTTGTCGATGTCGCCCCAGGCCTTGGTGCGGGCCGCCGAGTCGGTGTTGGCGATCGCGTCCGAAAGGGCCTTGTTGATCTTCGGGTCGTTCAGCTCCATCAGGTTGTTGCCACCCGAGGGCTTGATGGCCGAACCGTCGATGATCTGGTCGAGGAAGCCGTAGCCGGTCGGCCAGTCGGCGCCCCACGCCATCATCATCATGCCGAGCTTGTGCTGGTGGACGTAGCTCGGGACACCGGCGAAGTTGGAGAAGTACTTGCCGGAGGGGTACTGCTTGATGTCGACCTTGATGCCGACGGTCTTCAGCGAGTTCTGGATGGCCGTGGCGGCCGCGACCTCGGAGGCACGGTCGGAACGGGCCGTCAGCGTGGTGGAGAAGCCGTTCGGCTGACCGCACGCCTTGAGCTCTTCCTTGGCCTTGGCCGCGTCACCCTTGTTGCCCTGGGTCGGGTAGGTGTCGAACTTGGTGTAGCCGTTGACCGACGGCGGCAGCAGCGTGGTGGCCACGTCGCCCTTGGGCGAACCGCCCATGGCGTCGAGCACCGACTGCTTGTCGAGGGCCCACTGGACCGCCTTGCGGCAGTGCTCGTTGTTGAACGGAGCAACGTTCACGTTCAGGGCCATGTAACCCGTGGCGCCCGCGTAGGAGTTGTCCGTCTGCTTGGAGTACTTACCGGACAGGATGCGCGGCTGGGTCTGCGGCTGCACACCCGCGCCGGCGATGTCCGCCGTGGTCTTGTCAGCCATCAGGTTGTTGTCGATGGTGACGCCGTTGACCTTGAACTTGACGTTGATCTTGTCCGGCAGCGCCTTGCGGATCGGGTCCGACTTCGGGTCCCAGTTCGGGTTGCGGACGAGGGAGGCGCTGGCGCCCTCCTCGTACGACTGGAACTTGTAGGGGCCCGAGGACACGATGTGCTGGACGTACTTGGCGCCGTCGTCCTTCGCCGCCGGCACGGGGGCCGTCTGGGAGAAGGTGGCCAGGTAGTCGAAGTCGGCGAACGGCTTCGCCAGGTGGAAGACGATCGTCTGGTCGTCCGGCGTCTCGATGGACTTCAGGCCGTCGGGCGACTTGTCCTTGTAGGGACCCTTGTACTTGTCGCCGCCCTCGAGGTAGGCCTTGAAGTACGTCGGGCCGTTGGAGAGGGCCTCGGGCGCGAAGTTGGAGCGCTCGATCGCGTACTTGACGTCCTTGGACGTGATCGGCGTGCCGTCCTCGAACTTCAGGCCGGAGCGCAGGTGGTACGTCCAGGTCTTGGCGTCGGCGCTGGCCTTGCCGAGGGACTCGGCGAGGTCCGGGACAACCGTGAGGCCGTCCTTACCGGCGGCCGGCTTGAACGTGACGAGCGTACGCGCGTAGAGACGCGAGAAGTTCTGCACGAAGCCGTAGTACGTGTTGCCCGGGTCCAGGGAGTCAGGCACGTCGGAGTCCTCGAGGTTGACCGTCCCCCCCTTCTTGCTCGACGCGTTGACGATGGAGTCCAGCGCCGCGTCCTTCTTGGCGTTACCGCCGTTGCTGCTGTTGTTGCCGCCTCCGCCGCCGCCACCACATGCGGCAGCGCCCAGCGAGAGCGCGATGACCGTCGCCACGGCGGCGGTTACCCTTCTCGTCTTCACGTGAGGAAAGCCCCCTCTATCGATGGATCACTTGCTGCGAGGATCGAGCGCATCACGCAGCCCGTCACCCAGCAGGTTGAATGCCAGGACGGTGATGAAGATCGCCAGACCGGGCACGAACATGTACTGCGGATCTGCGGTGTAGAGATCCACGGCGTTGCTGAGCATGCCGCCCCAGGAGGCCTGCGGCGGAGCGATACCGACTCCGAGGAAGCTCAGCGCGGCCTCGAAGAGAATGTTCGTCGGAATGATCAGCGTCGAGTAGACGAGGATCGGTGCGACGAGGTTGGGGAGCAGCTCCCGGAACAGGATGTACGGGCCGCGGGCACCCAGGCTGTGGGCGGCCTCCACGAACTCCCGGCGCCGCAGCGTCATCGTCTGGGCGCGCACGATACGACCGATGTAGGGCCAGCTGAAGAAGCCGATCACGAAGATCAGCACGCAGATACGCAGCGACAGGCCGTTCAGGCCGAAGAAGCCGTCCTGCACCGAGGCCGAGATGGCGATGGCGAAGAGCAGCAGCGGGAACGCCAGGAAGGTGTCCATGAGCCGGCTGATGACGCTGTCGATCCAGCCGCCGTAGTAGCCGGCGACGACGCCCAGCACGGTACCGATGACCACCGAGAGGAGCGTGGCACCGCCGGCGACCAGGAGCGAGACCCAGGAACCGTCGATGATCCGGGCGAGCATGTCGCGGCCGTACTGCGGGTCCACGCCCAGCGGGTGGTCCCAACTCATGCCGCCCCAGGCGCCCTTCGGCGCCAGCAGCGCAGGGTCGATGAGGTCCTGGTGGAACTTGTCGGGGTCGAGCCCGAAGATCCACTCGATCGGCTTGGCGAGCACCGCCATCAGCACGAGCAGGATGACGACGATGCCACCTGCCACCGCCACCTTGTCCCGCTTGAACCGGGTCCAGGCGATCTGGCTGAGGGAACGCCCCTCGATCTGGCTCTTCTTGGCCCCGGAGAGCACAGATTCGGGCGGCGCTCCGGCCTCCGCGCCGGTGGTCTCGATCGGTGCGGTCACAATGACCTGACCCCTCTGGCCGGTGGTCACCGGCCTTTGTCCGCCGCTGTCGGCGGCTTGATTCGCTTACGTGCTCCGCGGCGGCCGCACGATGGTGGCGGCCCAACTGTCCAACTGATCCAGTGATTGGTTCGATCGCAGGATCGATGGCCTCGCGTCTGAGAGGCGAGTCTTCAACGCGTTCACGATCACGCGCCAGGTCTGATGGAGAAAGTATGCGTAACCGTGATGACGACTGGGGGATTCTGTTATCCGGACAACGAGGCGCGCCTACCGGACGAGGGGCCGTCGAAACCTCGTCCGCGAAACATCCGGCACTCCCGCACCGTTCGCACCTCGCGGTTGCAGCACTTGCAGGCCAGGAGGCCGCGAGCGCGCCGGCAGGGGTTTTCCCCCGTTGCGGGGCACTCCGATGCACCGTGCACCGAAATTCCGGGGCCGAGTCCCTTTCCTGCCAGCGAAGCTTTGCGATCCGATGCGTGATCACCACGGGCCCTCGGACGGCGGCCGCTGCCGGGTGCCGGGCGGTCTTCACACCCCCGACGCCCAAGCGGGCGTCTCACCCGGGCCCTGCTCGACGACATGCGTCGTCCGGGCCCGCCCACGCGGGCCGCGGACGGGCTGACACCCGGTCAGTATGACGCCGTACCTGCGGAACCGACCCTGTCTGCAAGGGAGAATCCACACCGGGAACGATTCGCCTGTTGTGAGCGGGCCGCGGATCCCCTGGCACTCGGTGCCTTTACAGAGGACGGGCGGCGCAGGCGGACACCGTGCACGGTCCCGTACGGGGCCACGCGGGCGTCACCGCGCCTTCGGGGCCATGATCACGAGTTCGTCCGTCAGGCGCCCTTCCGCGGACCGTCGGACCCGGAGCCGCGCGAGCGGCGATGGCGAGGCGGCCCCGCAGCAGCTGCGCATCCCGGCCGGGGCAGCTGCCGCGCCGAGGGCCGCTCCCCCGCAGCGGACACGTCGGCGGCAGCGGCCGGCGCGGCGAGCGCTCCGACGGGGAGGGGGAAGGAGGTCAGTAGCCCCCGCCGACCGGCGGATAACCGTAGCCTCCGGCCGCGGGAGCCTGGACCGGGGCCGCGTGGGCCTCACGGTCGTAGAACGGACGGGCGCCGGCACGCAGCCACAGCACGACGGGGTCGTAGTCGTCGGACATCACGACGGTCGACACGGGCAGGCCGTCGGGCACGGCGACGATCGACTGCTGCATCATCGCGCGTACCGAGTCGACGGCGGGCGGCGACGTGTCGTACACATCCAGGCCGATGGCCAGGTACGGCGCGCCGAGGGCGGGCTGTACCCAGGCCCGGCGCAGCGAGCGGAGGGCGGGGGTGCGGTGCGCGTTCTGCGCGAGGAGGGCGTAGAACTGCGGGATCTCGATGGCCGGTTCGGACAGCCGCAGCGGTCCGGCGGGCTGGCGCTCGAGACCGGTGGCGATCCGCCGCAGATCCGGCCAGGGGATGCCGACGCCGCCGCCCGGTGCGTGCGGGTTGAGCCACAGCCCGTAATGGTCCGGGTAGAGGGTGCGGGCCGCGTCGAGGCCGTCGATCACTTCGTACGAGCGGTTCCAGCCGCTGGCCGAGAGCTCCTGGGCGGAGGTGACACAGGGCGCGTAGCCGTGGCCGTCCACCTCCATGTTCCCGTACTGGGCGTCGGGGGATCCGGCCTGGCCGTGCCAGAGCAGCATCCAGACCTGGCCGGACGACGGGGTCGCGAGCGCGCGAAGAAGCGCCTCGTAGGCGTCGTAACGCCCGGGCGTCACCTGGCGCAGCATGTGCTCGACCTGCCCGGCCGCGGCCGTGCCCGACGCGCTCACCCTCTACCGCCCCTTCACCACGAACCTGACAACCCCGAAGGAGGTCTCCCGAGCGCCGGCGCGAACCGAGCCGCACCGCCCCGACCGAGCCATTCTTCCTTGCCCGGGGACACCACACCCCCATGCGGACCGCCGCGGGCCGGCCCCCGGCCGGTCGCGAGCTTCCCCCGCTCCGGCCATGAAACCAGGTTAAGGCGCCATCTTGACAGCAACTTGACGAGCGCCGCCCCACATCGTCCCGGCGTCGGGCGCCGCGCTCGCCGGCGGTTCAGTAACCGTACTGGTAGAAGGGGCGCACCCGCTCGCGCATCCAGTCCCCCACCGGGTCCTGCGCCACGTCCAGGAACACCATGTTCACGGATGTCCCCACCGGCACTCTGGCGAGCGCCCGGCCGAGCGCGTCCAGCGCGGGCGTGCGGGCGTCCGGTCCCGCGGCGACGAGTTCGACGCCTATGAACATCACCGGGTCGGTGGTCTCGATGGCGGCCAGGCAGCGCCGCGCGCTCAGCACCACCCCGGTCGCGGCGAACTCGGCGGAGGCGGCGGCCAGGAAGTCGACCGGTTCCTCCTGCCAGTCCGGTTCGAAGAGACGGACCCGGCCGCCGCTCACGAGGCCGTCCAGCGCGGTCGTCCCGGCGCGGCACAACTCGGCCACCGCGTCCGGCGGCACCGGCACACCGACGACCCCGCCCGGATTGACAGCGATCCCGACCTGCGCGGGCAGCCCGCGGGCGAACTCGACGGCGGGCGCGATCGTGTACGACATGTGGTTGCCGACGACCTGGCGGAACTGCTCCTCCGAGCTGAACACCGGGACGAACACCTGTCCCTCGATCTCCAGCGTGGGCAGGTCCAGCGGCCCGCTGTGCGGGCCGCCGCCGCCGGGCAGCGGCACCCAGAGGAAGCTGCGACCGAGTACCTCGATGATCCGGCCGCCCGCCCCGGGGACGCCGAGGGAGGCGGAGAGCACCTCCTCCAGTTCGTTGCCGGGCCATCCGCCGTGCGGATGGGGCTGTGCCTGTGGGGGGAAGTCCGCGGGAACGTCCGCCGGAAGATCCATCTGCTTACCGCCTGCTCAGAACCACTGCTGTGGCACAAAAGGCTAGCGGGTGCGCGCGGACGGTCATTCGGCCGCGAAGTCGATCCGGCGCAGAGCGTCCGCCGCGTCCCGGTCGAGCAGCACCGCCGAGCCGCAGCCCTCGGGCAGCCGGCCCTGCTCGACGGAGCGCAGTAGCCGGCGAGTGACCCGGCGGTGCCTGAGGAACGCGTACCGCGAGACGCCGCGGCCGCGTGCCTGCTGTCCGTCCAGGGCCGTGTCCGCGGAGACGTCGAGCACGAGCAGCCGGAGCGTGCCGCCGCGGCGCCGTGCCGAGCGGGCCAGCCAGCCGCGCACCCAGGGCTGTGTGCCGCAGTCGTGCACGACGACTCCGGTACCGGCGCGCAGGGCGCGGTGCAGACCCGCGTAGTGCGCCAGGCGGACGAGGGGGCGGTACACCGCGTAGGGAAGGAAGCGGGCCAGACGGGTGTCCCAGCGGTCCCTGGTGTCCTGGGAGTCGACCCGGACACCTGGCACGGCGCGTCGCATCAGCGTGGACTTGCCGCTGCCGGGCAGACCCGTGACGACGACGACGTCGCCCGCGGGGAAGGTGAGCCCTTGCGGGCTGCGGCCCGCGCGGTCGCGCAGATCGCGGACCACGCCCTTGCGCAGCGGTCCGCAGGCACCCCGCGCCGGGGCACCGGGCTGCCCGGACACCGCGAGGCCCGAGGTGGTGGCGTACACCGTCGTCCTGTTCACCGTCATCGCCCTCCCCATGGGTCAGGAAGTTGCCTGCCCGTCGAGTGTAAAGAGAAGGTAATGCGCCGGTCTCCCGTTTTCATGCTGGTGCCGCCACAAGCCGGTCACAGATGCCGCCCTGCCACCACGGGGCGATGCGTGCAATGATGTGCGCGCCAACTGCATACCGGCCGCTTGAATCCGCGCGGGAGAGTTCCGGTCACACGTCTGTGTGCCGGACGCCGAAGGAGCAAGTCCCTCCCTTGAATCTCTCAGGCCCCGATACCGCGCGGGCGAGGCACATCTGGAAAGCGGGCCGCTTCTGGTGGCTCCACCCAAGGTGCAAGCCCTGACGACCCGTCTCGGGAGTCATGGCGAACCTCTCAGGTTCCGATGACAGATGGGGAGGAACGACCTCGCCCTCCCCTGCGCCCGGCTCGCCCGTGCGAGGGACCCATCGCCCCGGGAGCACAACCGATGAGCAGCAACAGCCCCCTGCGCCGTACCGCGCTCGATGCCCTGCATCGTTCGCTGGGCGCGACGATGACCGACTTCGCCGGCTGGGACATGCCCCTGCGGTACCGCTCCGAGCGTGACGAGCACCTGGCCGTCCGTACGAAGGCAGGTCTGTTCGACCTCTCGCACATGGGCGAGATCACGGTCACCGGGCCCCAGGCGAACCGGCTCCTCGATCACGCCCTGGTCGGCAACATCTCCTCCGTCGGTGTCGGCCGCGCCCGCTACACCATGATCTGCCAGGAGGACGGCGGCATCCTGGACGACCTGATCGTGTACCGGCTCGGTGAGCAGGAGTACATGGTCGTCGCCAACGCCTCCAACGCCCGGATCGTGCTGGACGCGCTCCAGGAGCGGGCGGCCGGATTCGAGGCCGAGGTGCGCGACGACCGGGACGCCTACGCGCTGATCGCCGTGCAGGGCCCCGAGTCCCCCGGCATCCTGAAGTCGCTGACCGACGCCGACCTCGACGGACTGAAGTACTACGCGGGGCTGCCCGGCACGGTCGCCGGCGTCCCGGCGCTCATCGCCCGCACCGGCTACACCGGGGAGGACGGCTTCGAGCTGTTCGTCGCCCCGGAGCACGCCGAGAAGCTGTGGCTGGCGCTGACGGAGGCGGGCTCGCCGGTGGGCCTCATCCCCTGCGGCCTCTCCTGCCGGGACACGTTGCGCCTCGAGGCGGGCATGCCGCTGTACGGCCACGAGCTCACCACCGCCCTGACCCCGTTCGACGCCGGACTCGGCCGGGTCGTGAAGTTCGAGAAGGAGGGCGACTTCGTGGGGCGCGAGGCGCTGCTCCGGGCCGCCGGGCGCGCCGAGCAGAACCCGCCGCGCGTCCTGGTCGGCCTCGTCGCCGAGGGCCGCCGCGTCCCGCGCGCCGGTTACGCGGTCGTATCGGGCGGCGAGGTGATCGGCGAGGTCACCTCGGGTGCGCCCTCCCCCACGCTGGGCAAGCCGATCGCGATGGCGTACGTCGACGCCACGCACTCCGTGCCGGGCGCCCCCGGGGTCGGGGTGGACATCCGGGGCAGCCACGAACCGTACGAGGTCGTGGCGCTGCCGTTCTACAAGCGCCAGAAGTAGAGACTGGGCCAGGGCGGACGGCTCCGCGATCGCGTCCGTCCCTGCACACGAGCGTCTCCACCAGTCCCCCATCACCACACTCCTCCGACCTTTCAGGAGAATTCAGGCCATGAGCAACCCCCAGCAGCTGCGGTACAGCAAGGAGCACGAGTGGCTGTCGGCCGCCGAGGACGGTGTCGCGACGGTCGGTATCACCGAGCACGCGGCCAACGCCCTCGGCGATGTCGTGTTCGTCCAGCTCCCGGAGGTCGGTGACACGGTGGCCGCGGGCGAGACCTGCGGCGAGCTGGAGTCGACCAAATCGGTGAGCGACCTCTACTCGCCGGTCGGCGGCGAGGTCACGGCGGTCAACGAGGACGTGGTCGACGATCCGTCGCTGGTGAACTCCGCCCCCTTCGAGGGCGGCTGGCTGTTCAAGGTGCGCGTCACGGAGGAGCCCGCCGACCTGCTCACCGCCGACGAGTACGACGCTCACATCGCCGGCTGAGGAGTCACAGCACCACATGTCGCTTCTGAACACGCCCCTGCACGAGCTCGACCCGGACGTCGCCGCGGCCGTCGACGCCGAGCTGGACCGTCAGCAGTCCACCCTCGAGATGATCGCCTCGGAGAACTTCGCTCCGGTCGCGGTCATGGAGGCGCAGGGCTCGGTCCTCACCAACAAGTACGCCGAGGGCTACCCCGGCCGCCGCTACTACGGCGGCTGTGAGCACGTCGACGTGGTCGAGCAGATCGCCATCGACCGCATCAAGGAGCTCTTCGGCGCCGAGCACGCCAATGTGCAGCCGCACTCCGGCGCACAGGCGAACGCGGCCGCGATGTTCGCGCTGCTGCAGCCCGGCGACACGATCATGGGTCTCAACCTCGCGCACGGCGGGCACCTGACCCACGGAATGAAGATCAACTTCTCCGGCAAGCTCTACAACGTGGTCGCGTACCACGTCGGCGACGGCGGTGTCGTCGACATGGACGAGGTCGAGCGCCTGGCCAAGGAGAACCGGCCGAAGCTGATCGTGGCCGGCTGGTCCGCCTACCCGCGGCAGCTGGACTTCGCCGCCTTCCGCCGGATCGCGGACGAGGTCGGCGCGTACCTCATGGTCGACATGGCGCACTTCGCCGGTCTCGTCGCGGCGGGCCTGCACCCGAACCCGGTGCCGCACGCCCATGTGGTCACCACCACGACCCACAAGACGCTGGGCGGCCCTCGCGGTGGTGTGATCCTGTCCACCGCCGAGCTGGCCAAGAAGATCAACTCCGCGGTCTTCCCCGGTCAGCAGGGCGGACCGCTGGAGCACGTGATCGCCGCCAAGGCCGTCGCCTTCAAGATCGCCGGCACCGAGGAGTTCAGGGAGCGGCAGCGCCGGACCCTGGAGGGCGCGCGTATCCTCGCCGAGCGTCTGGTGAAGGACGACGTCAGGGCCGTGGGCGTGGACGTGCTGTCCGGTGGCACCGACGTGCACCTCGTCCTCGTCGACCTGCGCGACTCCGACCTCGACGGACAGCAGGCCGAGGACCGGCTGCACGAGGTCGGCATCACGGTCAACCGCAACGCGATCCCGAACGACCCGCGTCCGCCCATGGTCACCTCGGGCCTGCGCATCGGTACGCCCGCCCTGGCGACCCGCGGCTTCACGGCCGCGGACTTCGCCGAGGTCGCGGACGTCATCGCGCAGGCGCTCAAGCCGTCCTACGACGCGCAGGCGCTGAAGGCCCGGGTCACGGCCCTGGCCGACAAGCACCCGCTGTACCCGGGCCTGCGGAAGTAAGACACCTCGGGGCATCGCGCACACTGGAAGCACATGCTCGTGCGCGGTGCCCCGCCCCCTGCACCACCCCCTGTACCTGAGGAGTCACCGTGGCCATCTCGGTCTTCGACCTGTTCTCGATCGGTATCGGCCCGTCCAGCTCCCACACGGTCGGCCCCATGCGCGCTGCGCGCATGTTCGCCCTGCGACTGCGCAACGAGGGCCTGCTGGACTCGGCCGGGTCCATACGGGCGGAGCTGTACGGCTCGCTCGGCGCCACCGGCCACGGTCACGGCACGCCCAAGGCGGTGCTGCTCGGCCTGGAGGGCGACTCGCCGCGCAGGGTGGATGTGGAGACCGCCGACCAGCGGGTGGAGGACATCAGGACCACCGGCCGGATCCGGCTCCTCGGCGAGCACGAGATCGCCTTCTCCTTCGACGACGACCTGGTCCTGCACCGCCGCGAGACCCTCCCCTACCACGCGAACGGCATGACGCTGTGGGCGTTCGACGCCTCGGGCGACGAGCTGCTGTCGAAGACGTACTACTCCGTGGGCGGCGGCTTCGTCGTCGACGAGGACGCGGTGGGCGCGGACCGCATCAAGCTGGACGACACGGTGCTGAAATACCCCTTCCGCACGGGCGACGAGCTGCTGCGCCTGACGAAGGAGACGGGCCTGTCGATCTCGTCGCTGATGCTGGAGAACGAGCGCGCCTGGCGCACGGAGGAGGAGATCCACGAGGGCCTGCTGGAGATCTGGCGGGTGATGCAGGCGTGCGTGGCGCGCGGCATGTCGCGTGAGGGAATCCTGCCGGGCGGCCTCCGGGTGCGCCGGCGCGCTGCCGTCACCGCCCGCCAGCTGCGTGCCGAGGGCGACCCGCTCTCCCGCGCCATGGAGTGGATCACGCTCTACGCGATGGCGGTGAACGAGGAGAACGCGGCGGGCGGCCGCGTGGTCACGGCGCCCACGAACGGCGCCGCGGGCATCATCCCCGCCGTACTGCACTACTACATCAACTTCGTGCCGGGCGCCGACGAGGAGGGTGTCGTGCGCTTCCTTCTCGCCGCCGGCGCGATCGGCATGCTCTTCAAGGAGAACGCGTCCATCTCCGGTGCCGAGGTCGGCTGCCAGGGCGAGGTCGGCTCGGCCTGCTCGATGGCGGCGGGCGCGCTCGCGGAGGTGCTGGGCGGCACACCGGAGCAGGTCGAGAACGCGGCCGAGATCGGCATGGAGCACAACCTGGGCCTGACCTGCGACCCGGTCGGCGGTCTGGTGCAGATCCCGTGCATCGAGCGCAACGGCATGGCGGCGGTCAAGGCCGTCACGGCGGCACGCATGGCGATGCGCGGCGACGGCAGCCACAAGGTCTCCCTCGACAAGGTCATCAAGACCATGAAGGAGACCGGTGCCGACATGAGCGTGAAGTACAAGGAGACGGCGCGCGGCGGTCTCGCCGTGAACATCATCGAGTGCTGACGGGCACCGGCCGACTCGGCTTCCGCCAACCCGGCCTCGTCTGAGCGAAGTTGGCGAGTGCGAAGTCGAGGGCGGGCGGGGGTTCCGAAGGCGCCCGCCACGGCGCGAACCGGATCCTGCCGTCAACCAGGGCTGAACATCCAGCTTTTGGGGCATATCACCCGTGTCATGGCGACAAGGCATCCATCCCTGTCCCCCACCGGCACACTTCAGGGAGCCCCCATGCTGCGAGGCATCGACATCAGCGCCTATCAATCGTCCTCATACGACACGGACGGCCTCTCCTTCGTCTTCATCAAGGCGACGGAGGGCCGTTCGTATGTGAACCCCAAACTCACCGCACAGACGAAGACCGCACGGGACGCCGGCTGCGTGGCCGGCTTCTACCACTTCCTGTGGCCCGGCAACATCTCGGCACAGGCGGACTACTTCGTCGCCAACGCCCCTGAGAGGACCGGCGACCTGCTGGCCGTGGACTGGGAGACGACCGGCGACGGCACGCACGCGAGCAACGCCGAGAAGGACCAGTTCATCCGCAGGGTCAAACAACTCCGGCCGCACAACCGGGTTCTCCTCTATGCGAGCCGCAACTTCTGGCTGAACATCGACACCACCTCGTACGCCGGCGACGGTCTGTGGATCGCCGATTACGTGACGGCCGGCAAGCCCCGCATCAAGGCGAAGTGGCTCTTCCACCAGTACACCTCCGACCCGCTGGACCGGGACGTCGCCGACTTCACCAGCAAGGCCGCCCTGAGCACGTGGGCGGCCGGAGCGTGACCGCGCGCCGCGCGGGGCCCGGTGCGAAACGGCCGCCGACCGGGTCCACGCCCCGCTCGGGTCGATCGACAAGCACGGTCGCTCCCAGCCGGCCTGATCCGAACGACAGACCCTAGCCGCGGAACTCCGGCGTGCGCTCGGGAGAGGCCTCGGCCAGCGCCCCGGCGACGGCGCCGGCGCCCGCCCGCAGGCCGTAGACCGGGGTGTTGGGCTGCTGGCGCCAGGAGTCGTCGATGCCGCCCGCGTCGACCGTGTCGAAACCGAGGGCGTCGATGAGGTCCCGCACCCGGCGCTTGGCCGCCTCGTCGTCGCCCGCGACCGGCAGCGCCATACGGTCGGGGTCGCCGGCGGGGCGCGGGCGCTCCAGGATGTCCTGGGCGAAGGTGCCGTTGAAGGCCTTGACGACGGGGTGGCCGATCTGCCGTTCGGTCCAGCGGCTCTCCGTGAGTCCCTCGTCCTCGATGCCCGCGATCCTGCCGTCCCGCTCCCGGGGGTAGTAGTTGCCGGTGTCGATCACGGCGACCCCCGGCGCCGCCCCGTCCAGCAGGCCGGACGGCAGGTCCGGGACCGCCTTCACCGGGACCGTGATCACGACCACCTCGGCGTCGCGGGCCGCCTCCGTGACGGTGACGGGCGTCGCGCCCGTCTCCTCGGCGAGTGCCTTGAGTGTGTGCGGGCCGCGGGAGTTGGCCACGGAGACGTCGTGTCCGAGGGCGGTGAGCCGCCGGGTGAGATTGCCGCCGATGTTGCCCGCGCCGATGATGCCGATCTTCATGACTCGCCTCGCCCTTCCGGGGGGTCGGTGTCCTTGCACAGGGTTGTGGCCAGCACCAACCTCGGGCTCCGGCGGACTATTCCGGACGTACGCCGTCAGGGTGACCCCGTTCGGGCGAGGCCGGGTGCGACGCGACCCCGGGGCCGGGTACGACGAGGGGGGTGTCCTTGTCCCGGCCGGGACGAGGACACCCCCCTCGTCATCGGCTCAGCTGCTCAGGTACGTCCAGAACTCGTCGAACGACAGGACCTTGTCGCCGTTGAGGTCGCGGGTCCGGATGACGGCCTCCGCCACCGTGTCGGTGACGTTCCAGTCGCCCCCCTGGGCCAGGGCGGACTTGAACTCGGCGGCGGTGATGAATCCGTCACCGTCCGCATCGATCCGCTCGAACTGCTTGCGTGCTTCCTCGATGTCCGCCACCGATCCGCCCCTTCATGGTGCCTCTGCCGTCGCGTCGTACGGCCGTCCTACTGACGAGGTCAGATTAACGGCCCGTCCGCGCCCTCAGTGCGGCGACCACCCAGGCGAACTCCTCCCTGTGCTGCGGCGCCGGCTGTCCGTTGACGACGCACAGCAGTTCACGGTAGCGGGCGACCCGTTCGTCGAATGCCGTCTCCATGCGGTCCAGTACGGCGGCCCGGTCGGCATCCCCGAGCAGGTCGTGCAGCACCGGATCGGCCGCCGGGGTCTCCGGCGCGATCCCCCGCTCCCGTGCCGCCCCCGCCAGCTCCACCAGGCGCTTGACGAACCACAGGGACGCACCGGCGGGGACGTCGGGTCCCCGGTCCGCGGCGTTGAACTCGGTCGCCTTCCGCATCGTGGCCCGGAAGTCCGGGTCCTGGAGCATCTCGGCCAGTTCCACCCAGGCGTCGACCTGCTCGGGTGTCGGGTCCTCCGGCAGGTCCGCCGCGGAACGCCGCATCCGCTCCCGGATCGCCGGGTCCACCGTGTCGAGCCCGTGGAGCAGTTCCTCCACGAACCCCTCCATGATCCGTTTCCGCTCGGCCGCCGACAGCCTCGCCAGTTTGTTCATCAGGGTCATCTCCTCCGCACTCGAACCGCGTCGCGCCACGGTCGACAGCACCGCCCGGGTCACCTTCAGAGCGCGGATCTGCGCGTCCAGGGCCGCCACGTGCGCGGCCGCCACCTCGGCGACCGTTGCCTCGCCGCCCAGCACCCTGCGCACGTCCGCCAGGCCGAGACCCAGTTCGCGCAGGGTGCGGATCAGCTCGAGGCGGGCCACGGACGCGGCGTCGTACAACCGGTAGCCGCCCGAGGAGCGGGCCACCGGGGGCAGGGCGCCCTCGTCCGACCAGTAGCGAATGGTGCGGACGGTCAGTCCGGTCGCCCTGGCCAGTTCGCCGATGGTGAAAAGGCCGGTGCCGTTCTCGATCATGTCTGCGAGTGTGGGCCTTCCAGTGGGTGGAGACTCAAGCCGAGGAGACGCACTCATGGCCGACGGCCTGCGGGACATTCTGGACGCCGCGGCGCGGGACGTCTTCCCTCCGGCCGACGGCGGCACCACGGTCGTACGCCAGCACTCCCCCCGTGACGCGGGGATCATCGCCTTCACCGCGCACTCCGTGGTGTTCACGGACGAGGACCCGGACTGGGTGCGCGGAACACTGCGGGGCATCGAGTGCGACGCGCTGGCCGCGACGATGAACGCCCGATTCCTCGCCGCCTTCATGGAACGCACCGGGCGCACGACCGACACGATCGACGTGCTCCTGGTCGGTTCCGCGCTGGCCGGTGAACCGCCGTTGCCGCTGCGGCCGGTCGAGGACCCGGGCCATCCCCGGGTGGTCGGCTCGCGCAGGCGCCGGGACGACGTGCGGGTGTGGACGGCACAAGGCGGTCTGCTCGTCCTCGGACGCGGGGTGGCCGGACGCCTGGAGGTGGCAGTCGAGGTGGCCCCGGAGGCACGGCACCGGGGACTGGGGCGTGCGCTGGTCTCGGCGGCGCGGCGGCTGAGCGGGGGCGAACCGGTGTGGGCCCAGGTGTCGGCGGGCAACGCCCGCAGTCTGCGGGCGTTCCAGGCGGCCGGATACCGCCCGGTGGCCTCGGAGGCGCTCTTCCTCGCACCCTAGCGTGTGGCAGGGCGGCGCCACGGGCGGCCGCGCGTCATCGGAAGACACCCGTGTGACCCAGCGAGTAGCGGCCTGGCTGCGGGTAGACGGCGAGCCCGTGCGGACCGCTCCCCACCTTGATGCGGGCCAGTTGACGCCCGGTCCGGGTGTCGATCGCGTACACCTCGGAGTTGTAGCGCCCGGAGAGCCACAGCACCGTGCCGTCCGCCGAGACACCGCCCATGTCGGGGCTGCCGCCCTGGGGCAGGCGCCACTTCTTGACCAGCCGGCGCGTCGCGAAGTCGAACACCGAGACGGTGCCCTCGCCGCGGTTGGAGATGTACATCTCGCGGGAGTCCCGGCTCACGTAGAGGCCGTGCGCGCCCTTGCCGGTGCGCAGGAAGGAGGGCTCGCCGAAGCGGTCGCCGTCGAGGATCCACAGCCCGTCGGCCTCCATGTCGGCGATGTAGAACGTCCTGCCGTCCGGCGAGATCTTCACGTCCTGCGGCATGGCCCCGCGCAACGGCAGCTTCTGCCGGCCGATCACCTCCATCTTCTCGGTGTCGACCTTGAGGAGTTCGCCGCTGAACTCGCAGGAGACGATGAAGTAGCGGCCGTCGATCGAGAAGTCGGCGTGGTTGACGCCCGAGCAGTCGACCGGCAGGGACTTCGCCACCTTCATGGTGTGTGCGTCGCGGAAGACCAGCCTGCGGTCCTTGGACGCCATCACCACCGCGTATTTGCCGTTCGGCGTGAAGTACAGGTTGTAGGGGTCGTGGACGTCGACCGGATCACCCGCCTTCCCGGTCCTCGGGTCGATGGGGGTGAGGGAGTTGCCCAGGTCGTTGTTGACCCAGAGTGTCTTCAGGTCCCAGGACGGCACGACGTGCTGGGGCTGGCGGCCGACCCGGATCGTCTCGATGACCTTGTACGTCCCGGGGTCGATGACGGACACCGTGTTGGAGTTGGTGTTGGGGACGTAGACGCGGGAGGGGAAGTCCTTGACCACCTCGGAGAGCCGATCGGGACGGTCCGCGGCGTAGAGGTCCTTCGGATCGAGCACCGGGGGCATGCCCGGCAGGGTCCGGACGGTCCGCTGCTGCTGGGTGGGCGCGACGGCGCTCCTGGAGGGACGGGTCTCGTCCTTGTGGGACGAGCCGATGC
>Ga0209758_1001282_pt1 | contig 30997 bp, 28 predicted proteins | sample AraplaMF_Col_mMF_FD_184258 | JGI IMG/M metagenome (GOLD analysis project Ga0209758, IMG submission 184258) | Arabidopsis root microbial communities from the University of North Carolina, USA - plate scrape MF_Col_mMF (SPAdes) (version 2) | ecosystem: Host-associated > Plants > Roots > Endosphere...
TGGCCTCCGGGCTGTTCTCGGGGAGGGCGACGAACCGGGCCCAGTCGTCGAACCCTTCGCACCGCGCATCGACGAAGGAGCGGTCGACCAGGCCCTCGGTCACCACCACATGCGCCATGGCGTTGATGACGGCCACGTTCGTGCTGGGCTTGAGCTGCAGATGATGTGCCGCCTGGATGTGCGGCGAGCGCACCAGGTCGATACGCCGCGGGTCGACCACGACGAGCTGGGCGCCCTCGCGCAGTCGCTTCTTCATGCGTGAGGCGAACACCGGGTGACCGTCGGTCGGATTGGCGCCGATGACCATGATGAGGTCGGCCTTCGCCACCGATCGGAAGTCCTGTGTGCCGGCCGACTCCCCGAAGGTCTGCTTCAGCCCGTACCCGGTGGGGGAGTGGCAGACCCGGGCGCAGGTGTCGACGTTGTTGTTGCCGAACGCCGCGCGCACCATCTTCTGGACGACGTAGACCTCTTCGTTGGTGCACCGCGAGGAGCTGATGGCGCCGATCGAGCTCGGCCCGTACGCGTCCTGGATGGCGCGCATCTTCTCCGCGACCGTCCGGATGGCCTCGTCCCATTCGACCTCGCGCCACGGGTCGGTGGTCTTCTCGCGCACCATGGGCTTGAGCTTGCGGTCGGGATGGGTCGCATAGCCGAAGGCGAAGCGGCCCTTGACGCAGGAGTGGCCCTCGTTCGCCCCGCCGTCCTTGTAGGGCACCATCCGGACCAGTTCGTCGCCGCGCAGCTCGGCCTTGAACGAGCAGCCCACGCCGCAGTACGCGCAGGTGGTGACCACCGAGCGGGAGGGCATGCCGAGTTCGACGACCGACCGCTCCTGAAGCGTCGCGGTCGGGCAGGCCTGGACACAGGCGCCGCAGGAGACGCACTCGGAGTCCAGGAAGGACTCACCGGCACCGGGGGAGACCTTGGAGTCGAAGCCGCGGCCTTCGATGGTCAGCGCGAAGGTGCCCTGCACCTCGCCGCAGGCGCGCACGCACCGCGAACAGACGATGCACTTGGCCGGGTTGAAGTCGAAGTACGGGTTGCTCAGGTCCGGCGCGGCGTCGAGGTGGTTCTCGCCCTCGTACCCGTAACGGACCTGGCGCAGCCCCACCACGCCCGCCATGTCCTGCAGTTCGCAGTCGCCGTTGGCCGAGCAGGTCAGGCAGTCGAGCGGATGGTCGGAGATGTACAGCTCCATGACGCCCTGGCGGAGCTTCTCCACCTTCGGCGTCTGGGTGCGTACGCACATCCCGTCCGCGACCGGTGTGGTGCAGGACGCCGGGGTGCCGCGGCGGCCGTCGATCTCCACCACGCACAGCCGGCAGGAACCGAACGGCTCCAGGCTGTCGGTGGCACAGAGCTTGGGTATGTCGATTCCGGCCTGCGCCGCCGCGCGCATCACCGAGGTGCCCTCGGGCACCGTGACGGGCAGCCCGTCGACCTCGACCGTGACGGTCGCCCCGCCGGGCCGTTCCGGGGTTCCGAAGTCGGGCTCCTTGAGCAGTGTCATGCCGTGCCCTCCCCCCTCGTGAGGAAGTCGTCGGAGAAGTGTGTGACGGCGCTGCGTACCGGCATGGGGGTCAACCCGCCCATGGCGCACAGCGATCCGTCGGTCATCAGCTCACAGAGGTCCTCGAGCAGGGCGAGGTTCTCGTCGCGCTGCTCGCCGGCCACGATCCGGTCGATCACTTCGACGCCGCGCACCGAACCGACCCGGCACGGTGTGCACTTGCCGCACGACTCCGCGGCGCAGAACTCCATCGCGAAGCGGGCCTGCGCCGCCATGTCGACGGTGTCGTCGAAGACCACGACACCGCCGTGGCCGAGCATGGCGCCCGCCGCGGCGAACGCCTCGTAGTCCATGGGCAGATCGAACTGGGACGTCGGCAGGTAGGCGCCCAGCGGCCCGCCCACCTGCACCGTGCGCACCGGCCGTCCGCTGAGCGTCCCGCCGCCGTAGTCCTCGATCAGCTCGCGGAGGGTGACGCCGAACGCCGTCTCGACGATGCCGCCGTGTGCGATGTTGCCGCCGAGCTGGAAGACCTGTGTGCCGCGCGAGCGTTCCACGCCGAGTTCCTGGTACGCCTTCGCCCCGTCGGCGAGGATCACCGGAACCGTGGCCAGGGTCAGGACGTTGTTGACGACGGTCGGCTTGCCGAACAGCCCCTCGATGGCGGGGATGGGCGGCTTGGCGCGGACGACGCCGCGCTTGCCCTCCAGGCTCTCCAGCATGGAGGTCTCCTCACCGCAGATGTACGCGCCGGCGCCGACCCGCACATGCAGATCGAAGGTGAGGTCCGAGCCGAGGATGCGCTCCCCGAGCCAATGGCGATCACGCGCGATCGCGATCGCGGCCCGCATCGTGGCCACCGCGTCCGGGTACTCCGAGCGGATGTAGACATAGCCCTCGCGGGCGCCGACCGCGTGTGCGGCGATCGTCATGCCCTCGATGAGCATGAACGGGTCGCCCTCCATGACCATGCGGTCGGCGAACGTGCCGCTGTCGCCCTCGTCGGCGTTGCAGCAGACGAACTTCAGCGCGTCGGCGCAGTCGAGCACGGTCTTCCACTTGATGCCGGCCGGGAACCCCGCGCCACCCCGGCCGCGCAGACCGGACTCGGTGACGGCGGCGACCACGTCGGAGGGCGGCAGGTCCAGGGCTCTGCGCAGCCCGACGAGGCCGCCGTGGCGCTCGTAGTCCTCCGGGGAGATGGGGTCGATGATCCCGACCCGGGTGAACGTGACCCGGTTCTGGCGGGCCAGCCACGGAAGTTCGTCCACGACACCGAGCCGCAGAGGGTGGTCCGCGCCGTCCAGGAAGCCTGCGGCCAGCAGGTCCGCCACGTCCGAGGGCGCCACGGGACCGTAGCCGATCCGGCCCTCGGGGGTGGCCACCTCGACCAGTGGTTCCAGCCAGAGCATGCCGCGCGACCCGTTGCGCACCAGGGTGATCGGCAGGTTCCGGGCGTCGGCCGCCCGTCGGATCGCCTCCGCCACCGCGTCCGCCCCGACCGACCGCGCGGCCGAGTCGCGGGGGACGTACACCGTCACCGGGGAGTTCGATGTCCGCGTCATGACGAGACCGCCTCGTCCACGATCGAGCGCAGACGTTCCGCGCTCATGCGTCCGAGTACCTCGCCGTTCACCTCGACGGAGGGGCCCAGCGCGCAGTTGCCGAGGCAGAAGACCTGCTCCACCGTCAGAGAGCCGTCCGCCCGCGTCTCCCCGAGGGCGAGGCCCGTCCGGTCCCGGGCGGAGTTCACCAGTGCGTCGGCGCCGAGGGCCTGGCAGGCCTCCGCGCGGCAGATGCGGACGGTCGTGCGGCCGGCCGGCTCCCGGCGGAAGTCGTGGTAGAAGGAGACCACCCCGTGTACGTCCGCCCGGGACAGATTGAGCTCACGGGCGAGTATCGCGACGGCCTCCTGCGGGACATGGCCGAGTTCGGCCTGGATGGCGTGCAGGATCGGCAGCAGTGGACCGCGCTGCCCGCGATGGGCGGCCGCGATCGCACCGACAGCGGCCTCCGTCGTCACGTCACCGACGCTCGTCGTCATGGTTCCTCCCTACGGGGATGGTGATCGACGAGCCCGGACACCTCGCCGCGCTGCTCGTACCGTGCATGACGCCTCTCAATGCATACGGAACTTTGTATACAAGCTTCACTCTGTGTGGCCCCCTGGCGACTCTGAAGGCTCATCGGATACTGTATGCAGTTATCATCGACTGCGTCCACCGTCCGGAACGGGTCAACCGCGGTCACCGCGGACCGGGGCGGGCGGTCAGGCGAGTGCGCGGACCCCGGGTGCCCCGGTGGGCGATCCGGCCCCCGCGGTGGATATCGCGGCCAGCCATGCGCGGACGGTGCTCAGCAAGCCGTCCGCCTCGCCGTCCCGTTCGAGCAGTGCACCGGCGGGGAGCAGGACGGGATCCGCGCAGACCGTCGACGTTCCGCTGCCGCGCGGACCGTCGCCGCTGGGGCGGGCGGGCACGAACAGGCCGGGCGCATCCGCAGGCACCAGCCACAGGGACGGTCCCTTCCCGCCGTGTGCCGGCGGGGAGGACCAGATGTAGCCGTCGGCCTCGCCCGCCCCGACGACATCGCGTTTGCGGCCGCGCAGGGCCACCACGTCCCCGGTGCGCGTCGCGGTCGAACCCGTCGGTGAGGGTGCGGCCCCCGGTGTTCCGGCGTCGTCGGCGTCGGTGAGGGCGAGCGTGCCGAGGTGCAGGCCGACGGCGACCTTGCGGCGCATCCAGTGCGAGCCGTACGCCTCGATGAAGGCGACGGCGGCGTAGTGGGACCGGACCACCGCGCCGGTGGCGGGGCAGGCGCGGGACACGTCGGTCACGACCTCGGCGGCCTCGGTGAGGCCCAGCCCTCCGCCGCCGAGATCGGTGGCGACGGTGAGCCCGAGCAGCCCCGCTTCCCCGAGGGCGGTCACCGAGGCGCGGGGAAATCTCCCGCGCGCGCCGGTCTCCTCGGCGGACGGCTCGATGGTGCTGCTCAAGACGTGGGAGAGAGCGGAGCGGAACGACATGGAGCGGCTCCCTGCGGTCTTGGAGGGGTGACGCCTCATGGGCCGGCGGGGCGGACTCCGCGAAGCCCCCTCTCATGGGTGATTGCATACTGTATACCGCCATGGGGCGACGGGTATCCATCTCTGCTCGGGTGAAATATGGCGTCAGGCCCCGGCGGGCTTGCGCGAACGCCGGCGGGTGGGGCTACGAGGCCCTCACCGCTCCGCTGTCGCGCGCCCGTGGTAGCTGGCGCGGGTGTGCTCGGTGTGGGCCCGCATCAACTGCTGTGCCCGCTGTTCGTCGCCTGCCTCGATGGCGTCGATCATGGCGCGGTGCTCGATCCAGGAGAGTGCGCCACGAGTGCGGGCGACGGGTGTGTAGAGCCACCGGACGCGGCGGTCCACCTGGGCGGACAACTCGGCGAGCACCGAGTTCGCGGCCAGTTGCATCACCTGGGCGTGGAAGGCGGCGTTGGCGGCGACCACGACGTCGACATCGTCGGACTCCCGGGCTCGTTCGCCCGCCGTGCACAATGCGCGCAGCCGCTCGGTGGCGCGCGGGGTGGCGTTGGCAGCTGCCAGCCTCGCCGCCTCGGCCTCCAGCAGACCGCGCACGACGAGCAGTTGGTCGGCCTCTTCCTCCGTGGGGTCGTGCACGAACGCGCCCTGGCCGGGGCGCAGATCCACCCAGCCCTCAGTGTCGAGGCGTTGCAGCGCCTCCCGGACCGGTTGGCGCGAGACGCCCAGTTGGCCGGCGAGTTCGCTCTCGACCAGATGCCGGCCCGGTTCGAGCGACCTGGTGACGATGAGTTCCAGGAGAGCCTCGTAGACCCGCTCGCGCAGCGGGCCGGGCCGTTCCACCTTCGGCACGGCGCCGGTCGGCAAGGCCATGACTCCACCCCTCGGTAGCGGCTCACCAGAGCTGCCCGATATTGGATTTCGTCTACAGTCTACTCCGCCCTGGACCGCGGGTGTCGGGCCGCCGCCCCGCTCGCGTCGGCCTGAGGCCCGCACGAGCTGGGTCCCTGCCCGTGTCCCGCCTCTTCCCTTGTCACGAGCATACGAAATACTGTAGACAAAGCGGGGTCGACGACCTCACGAGGCCCTGCCGACCGGGGAGATGCGCCGACCGTCGACCCCGCGGCCGGCCCCGAGGCGGATCCACACCGATGTCGGCGGTACTCCATGAACGTGTTCACGGGCGGACACCGCCTGAATCGGCGAGCGGCGGCCACCGTGAGCCGAGGGCGACGCGGCACGTGACACGGACGCGGGACCGGCCGGCGGGTGCGCCCCCTGGGCCGGTCGGTCCCCGGCGTCCGGACCGGTCACCCGACCCGGGCGGGGGACGCCGCCCGGACCGGTGTCGCGACCGGATCCGGACGGCCATCGTGCGGCGTCGGTGCGTCAGGGCCGCTCGTACGTCCGCTCCAGAATCTCCAGTACCTCGGATTCGTCCGGCAGCCGCGGCGCGTTCTTGGTCACGGCGTCGGCGACCGCGCCCGCCGCGATGGCCGGCAGCAGGCCGCGGTCGGCGCCCAGGTCACGCAAGGGGCGTTTGACGTCCAGTTGTCCGGAGATCTCACGTACGGCGGTCACGGCCGCTGCGGCCCAGTCGCCGTCGGCCGGGGGGTCGAGACGCATGGCTCGGGCGGCGCGCTCGTAGGCGTCCTGCGCGGCGGGTGCGCTGAACTCCATGACCTCCTCGAGCACGGCGGCGAGGGCGACTCCGTGCGGAGTGCCGGTGTGGGCCGTGATCGCATGGCCGATGCCGTGCACGAGGCCGAGTCCCGAGAGGGTCAGGGCCTGACCGGCCAGATGCGCGCCCATCATCAACTCCGCGCGGGCGCCGAGGTCCGAGCCGTCCCGGAACGCCACGGGCAGGGCGCGGCTCACCATGCTCACGGCCTGGGCGGCGTACGCGACGGAGAAGGGGTTCGCGCCCCGTGACGCGAGCGACTCGATGCCGTGGACGAGCGCGTCGAGGCCGGTCGCGGCGGTGGCCGCGGCGGGCAGTCCGAGCGTCAGCTCCGGGTCCAGCAGGGCGATGTGCGGCTTGACCGAGGGATGCCCGATGTACACCTTGCGGCAGGCCGCGGCGTCCTCGATCACGCCGAACCCGTTCGTCTCGGCCCCCGTGCCCGAGGTGGTCGGGACGGCGACCAGCGGAAGCCCGGGTGCCGCCTCCCAGAGGTGGTCGGCGTCGGCTGCCACCGCGTCCGGATTGCCGACGAGCAGTGAGATGCCCTTCGCCGCGTCCAGCACCGAACCGCCGCCGAGCGCGATCACCGCGGCGGGGCCGAAGGCGCGTGCCCGGGCCGCGCCCGCGTCGACGTTGCCCGTGGACGGGTTGGGCGCCACCTCGTCGTGGACGGTGTACTCGACATCCGCCGAGTCGAGGATCTTGAGGACGCGCTCGACGACACCGGCGGCCCGCAGTCCGCGGTCCGTGACGACGAAGGCGCGGTTGTGGCCGGTCGTCGCGATCAGTTCCGGCAGGCGGACGATGCGGCCGGGGCCGAACTCGACACGGCAGATCGGATCGATGCTCAGCGACGGTGTGCTGAGGCCGCCGTGTGGGGAAGGGGTCATGGCTTGAGGCTCCTGGAGTGCTGCGTACGGGTTCAGACCGTGAGTGCCGCGCCGGCCGGTGCGGCCGCCGGGTTCGGCAGGCGGAACTCCCGCCCCGCGAGGGTCTCGTAGAGACGGACCGGGCTCATCTCGCCCGCGAGGTCGCCGTGCTGTGCCTTGGAGCGGCGGTAGATCTGCTCGACCAGGGCGGACAACTCGGTGGACACGCCCAGATCACGGCCCAGGTCGACGGCGAGGCCGAGGTCCTTGCAGGCGAGGGCCATGGCGAACGAGTCGTCGTAGTCGCCGTCGGCGAGCACGCACATGATGTCGCTCTCCAGGAAATGGGAGGCGGCCGGGCTCGCCAGCAGCGCGCTGCGCAGCACGCCCAGGTCGACACCGGACTTCACGCCCATGGCGAGGACCTCCGAGGCGGCGACCAGGTGGCTGAACCAGAGCAGGTTGATCATCAGCTTGACGGTATAACCCGTGCCGAGCGCACCGACGTGCAGGATGCGGTCCGGGTCGCCCAGGGACTCCAGGACGGGCAGGGCGATCCGGAAGTCGTCCTCGAGGCCGCCCACGAAGATCTGCAGGGCCCCGGCCTCCGCACCGCGCGCCATGCCGCTGACCGGTGCGTCGAGCCGGCGCACGGCCCGGGCGTCCAGCACCTCGGACGCCACCCGCTCCGCCGCGGCCGGGGTCGAGGTCGACATGTCGATCCACAGTGCGCCCTCGGGCAGTGCCTGAGCCGCCCCGCCCCGCAGCAGCACGTCCTCCACGATGCGGGGGTTGGGGAGCATCGTGATCAGGAACTCGGCGTCGCGCGCACAGTCGGCGGGGGAGTCGGCCCAGCGGGCGCCGAGCGCAAGATGTTCGACCGCGGCCTCGGGCCGGGTGTCGTGCACGGTGACCAGGTGGCCCGCGTGGATCAGGTGGCGGGCCATGTGGCGTCCCATGTTGCCCAGGCCGATGAAACCGATCCTCATCAGTGTCCTCGCTGCTGTCGGAGAGCTGTCGGAGAAGAGAAAGAAGGGGGCGCCCCGCTCCGGGGGCGGGTCAGGCGAGATTGATCCAGGTGGTCTTCAGCGCGGTGTACGCGTCCAGTGCGTGCAGCGACTTGTCGCGACCCGCACCGGTGGCCTTGAAGCCGCCGAACGGGGTGATGACGTCGCTGGCGTCGAAGGTGTTGATCCAGACGGTGCCGGCCCGAAGCCGCTTCGCGGTGCGGTGCGCCACGGTCACGTCCCGCGTCCACACCGAGGCGACCAGCCCGAAGTCGCTCTCGTTGGCGAGCCGCACGCCGTCGTCGACGTCTCCGTCGAAGGACACCACGGCGAGGACCGGCCCGAAGATCTCCTCCTGACCGACGGCGGAGGTGTTGTCGACCCCGTCGAGCACGGTGGGTTCGAGATAGCTGCCGCCGGTTCCGGCCAGTGTGCGGCCGCCGCCGAACAGCACGGTCGCGCCGTCCCGTACGCCCTGCTCGACATGGCCGAGAACCTTGGTCAGCTGGGCCTCGTCCACGATCGGGCCCATCACTGTGGCCGGGTCGAGGGGGTCGCCGACCCGGAAGGTGTCGTCGGTGATGCGCCGTACGGCGTCGAGCAGCCGGTCCTTCACCGAGGAGTGCACGACGACGCGCGACCCCGCGTTGCAGGTCTGGCCCGCGTTGTAGAAGATGCCCCAGGCCACGGCCGAGGCGGCGGCCTCGATGTCGGCGTCGGCCAGGACGAGTTGCGGCGACTTGCCCCCGGCCTCGACGGCGACCTGCTTGCCGTTGGACTCGCCCGCGTAGACCTGGAAGAGCCGGGCCACCTCCGCCGAGCCGGTGAAGGCGATCTTGTCGACGTCCGGATGCCGGCCGAGCGCCTGCCCGGCGATCTCGCCCCGTCCCGGGACCACGTTGAGCACGCCGTCGGGCAGCCCGGCCTCGGTGGCGAGCGCGGCCAGCCGCAGCGCGGCGAGCGAGGTCTGCTCGGCGGGCTTGAGGACCACGCTGTTTCCGGTGGCGAGCGCCGGACCCAGCTTCCAACTGGCGATCAGCAGGGCGTAGTTCCACGGAACGACGGCCCCGACGACGCCCAGGGGCTCCCGGGTGATCAAGGCGAGCGCGTCACCCGGGGTCGGCGCGATCTCGTCGTACGTCTTGTCGATGGCCTCGGCGTACCACGCGATGGTCTCCGCGGCCTTGGACACGTCCACCCGCAGCGACTCGGTGATGGGTTTGCCCATCTCCAGGGTGTCGAGGAGGGCCAGTTCCTCGGCATCGGCGCGGATCAGCTCCGCCCAGTGGAGCAGGATGCCCTTGCGTTCCTTGGGCGCGAGGTCACGCCAGCGGCCGTCGTCGAAGGCGGTGCGCGCGGACCGCACGGCACGGTCGACGTCCTCGGCGGACGCGGCCTGCACCGTGCACAGCACCGCGCCGTCGCGGGGCGACACGCTCGCGAAGCCGTCACCGGACGTGGCATCGGTGAACGTGCCGTCGATGAACAGGCGGGTCTCGAAGGCGAGTTTGTCGGCCGCGGCCCGCCATTCGTCGTGGGACCGGGTCAGCAGGTCCTCGATGGTGTACGTCACTTGACCCTCCAGCGGTCGATCGCGTCCTCGTCCAGTTCGATGCCGAGACCCGGCCTGTCGGGCACCTCGAGGCAGCCGTCGGCGTTCACCTGCACGGGTTCGGCGAGCATGAAGTCGCGGCGCTCGGGGGTCCAGCCGGGCGGGTCGTAGGGGAACTCGAAGTACGGGCCGCCGCCGACGCCGGCCGCGACATGCAGGTTGGCGAGCACGCCGATGCCGTTGGTCCAGCTGTGCGGCGTGAACTGACGGTGCTTCAGGTGTGCGAGCTCGGCGAGTGTGCGGGCGCGGTGCATGCCGATCGCGAGGACCACGTCCATCTGGTAGACGTCGAGGGCGTCCTCCTCCAGATAGCGCAGCAGTTCAGTGGGCGAGTGGTACATCTCGCCGGCGGCGATGCGCACGCCCGGGTTCTCGGCGCGCAGCCGCTTGAAGCCGTCCAGGTCCGCGTACGGCAGCGGCTCCTCCACCCAGAACACGTCGAGTTCGGCGAGCCGGGCGATGGTCTTGCGGGTCTTGGCCAGGTCGGAGGCGTTCGCCGTGTCACCGGCCATCCGCCAGGACTGGTTGAGGTCGACCATGATCTCGAAGTCGTCGCCCAGTTCCTCGCGAACGGCCCGGACCGACGCGATCCCCTCGTCGACGCGGTTGCGGTCGATGCGGATCTTCATGGCCCGGAAGCCGGCCTCGCGCACCTTCAGCGCCGTCGCCACCCGCTCCCCCGGGGACTTCAGCTCTCCGGAGGAGGCGTACGCGGGCAGTCGCCTCGCCGCGTTGCCGAACAGCTCGGAGACGGGACGCCCGTGCACCTTGCCGATGACGTCCCACAGGGCCGCCTCCAGCGGCCAGTAGTGGGCGCCGTGGAAGTTGGCCGTCTCGATCGCCCTGACGTGCCGCGTGATCTCGAGCGGGTCCTCGCCGACGAACAGGTGCTTGTAGGTGTCGAAGCCGTCCATGAGGTCGCCGGACCCGATCCCGGTGATTCCCTCGTCGGTGTGCACGCGCACGATCGTGGCGTCGAAACGGCTGCGCGGCTCGGGGTCCCAGGCGGCGCGGAAGGGAGGATCGAGTTCGAGGCGAAGGCGGTCCAGGGTGATGTCGGTGATCTTCACCGGGCGACCACCTCGGGCGCGGACGCGGCGAGCACCTCGGGGGAGGGTGTGTAGAACGGGTTCGTCGCACCTTCCCTCGCGGCGGCGAGGGCGTCGTCGACCGACGGGGTGCCCGTCACGGCGGCACGGATCGCACCGTGGGCCGCGGCCCGCTGGTTGCGGAAGCAGGCGTCGAGGTCGTGGACCGCCGGGTTGACCCACACCGCGGCGATGATCAGCAGCTCGTCGGCCTCCCCGGGCGGGATCAGGCCCTGCGCCACGGCGTCCAGCACACCCTGCGCCAGGCCCGCCTGGGCGCTGCCCCAAATGGCGCGTTCGTGCAGATCGCTTCCGGCGACGGCCTTGTTCACGAACAGTGTCAGCGGCCGGACCGGCACCGACGGGCGTACGACCGTCATGAACGGCACATGTCCCGCGCTCGGCGTTGCCAGCGCGGTCGCCCAGGCAGTCTCGACCGGGCCGCCCTTGCGGCCGATCACCACGTTCGTGTGTGCGGCGTCGGCGCCGTCACCGACGAAGGACTCGCCGATGAGCGCGGTCGCGGCAAAGGGGGAGGGCATCGGAACTCCTGGACCTTCGGTAGCGGGGGGGTTCGGCAGGGAACCCGGGTGCGACGGGGCAAGGGATGAACCTCGCATTCCGCGCAGTTCATCCGGCCCGATGCGGCGAATCTAGGTCTGCCGCCACCCCCTCGCAAGGCGGCCGGGGGAATCGAAATGCCGGTTGCTCTCCTGACAACTCACAGGTTGACCTGGGGTTCCTTCCCCGTGTCACGGGCCTAGGATGACGGGCGTGACGGACACCTCCTCGGCCTCGCGGGGTCACGGCCTGCGCCGGGACATCGACCTGCTGGAGGCCCTCGCGTCCGACGAGGCGCAGACGGCCGGCGGCCTCGGCGTCGTGCGCCTGGCGCAGCTGGTGGGACGCGAGAAGAGCCAGGTCTCCCGGGCTCTGAAGGCCCTCGCCGCCGAGGGGATCGTCGAGCGCGACCCCGACACGCTGGAGTACCGCCTGGGATGGCGCCTGTTCTCCCTCGTCGCCCGCACGACGGAGAGCCGCCTGGTACGGATGGCCGAGCCGGTCATGCGCGCCTTGTCGGCGGACCTGGAGGAGACCAGCCACCTGTGCGTGCTCAGCGACCGCGAGGTGCTGACGCTGCTGTCCGTCTCCGGGCACTCCTTCCGCGTCCACGGCTGGGAGGGCCGCGGGGTGCCCGCCTGGCAGACGTCCGCCGGTCGCGTGCTGCTGAGCGACGCCACGCCCGACGAGCTGTACGTCCGCTTCGGCACGACGAGCGAAATGCCCGTCCCGGAACTGTGGGGGCTCATCCAGGACGCCAGACGGCTGGGGTACGCGCGCGTGAGCGAGGAGTTCGAGGCCGGTCTGGTCGGAGTGTCCGCCCCGGTGCGCGACTTCCGGGGCCGTGTGGTCGCCGCCCTCAACATCTCCGCCCCCAAGGCGCGGTTCGGCGACCGGCTCGACGAGGCGGGACGCACGACGGCCCGGGCCGCGACCCGGGTGTCGGCGCTGCTCGGCTGGCAGCCGCGGCGCCCGCAGCCGGCCCGGGCAGGGCTGGTCTGAACAGGGGAGGGGACACACGGCCCGGGATCCCGGCCGCGGGGCGACGGTGATCGTCCGAGTTGCCCTGACAGCAACCCCCGTTGCGATCCGTCGGAGTGGCCTTGTCCGCCGTATGTCGCGCTCGTAAATTCACCGCGCATCGGACGAGCCCCGGTCCGAACGGAGAAAAGAGCAGCTCATGAACCTCGTCGGCATCGACACCCTCGCCAAGTCCCCGCTCGCCGACGGCGACGTGCTCATCGGCGGTCGCTGGCTCCCGGCCGCCGACGGACGGACCTACCCCGTGCACGATCCGGCGACCGGCGCCCTCGTCCGCGAGGTCTCCTCGGCGGGTCCGGGCGACGCCCTCGCCGCGATCGAGGCGGCCGACAGGGCCGCGGCCGCCTGGCGTGCGACGCCGGCGCGGCGCCGCTCGGAGGTCCTGCACGACACCTTCCGGCTGATGCGGGAGCACACCGACCTGCTCGCGGGCCTGATCGTGCTCGAGAACGGCAAGGCCTACCGGGACGCGGCGGCCGAAGTCGGCTACGCGGCCGAGTTCTTCCGCTGGTTCGCCGAGGAGGCCGTACGCATCGGCTCGTCCTTCGGCGACGCCCCGGGCGGTGGTTTCCGGCATGTCGTACGCAGGCACCCGGTCGGCGTCACCGCGTTCGTCACTCCCTGGAACTTCCCGGCCGCCATGGCCACCCGCAAGATCGCCCCCGCCCTCGCGGCCGGCTGCCCCGTCCTGCTCAAGCCCGCCCCCGAGACGCCGCTCACCGCCCTCGCGGTGGCCGCGCTGCTCGCCGAGGCCGGACTGCCCGAGGGACTGCTGAACGTCCTGCCCACGGACCGCGCCCCCGAGGTCGTCTCGACCTGGCTCGGCGACGAACGGGTCCGCAAGTTCTCCTTCACCGGCTCCACGGCGACCGGCAGGCTGCTCCTGGAGCAGGCCGCGGCCAACGTCGTCAATGTGACCATGGAGCTCGGCGGCAACGCCCCCTTCGTCGTCTGCGCGGACGCCGACGTCGACGCCGCCGTGCGGGGTGCGATGGACGCCAAGATGCGCGGCGGCGGCGAGGTCTGCATCGCCGCCAACCGGTTCTACGTCCACACCGACGTCGCCGCCGAGTTCACGGAGAAGTTCGGTGCCGCCATGGCGGCCGTGCGCACCGGCCCCGGGACGGAGGAGGGTGTCGCCCTCGGCCCCATGATCAATCAGGCGGCGGTCGACAAGATCCGTTCGCTTGTCGACGACGCGGTGGCCCGTGGCGCGACGATCGCCGCACAGGGCACGGTCCCCGACGGACCGGGCAACTTCCACCCCGCGACGGTCCTCACCGACGTGCCCGAGGAGGCTCGCATTCTTCACGAGGAGGTCTTCGGGCCGGTTGCCCCGGTCACCACCTTCACCGACGAGGACGAGATGCTCGCGCGCGCCAACGCCACCGTCCACGGCCTGGCTTCGTACGTCTACTCGCGGGACGTCGCCCGTGCCCTGCGCATCGCCGAGCGCCTCGAGGCCGGCATGGTCGGCGTCAACCGGGGCCTGCTGTCCGATCCCGCCGCCCCCTTCGGCGGCGTCAAGCAGTCCGGCCTCGGCCGGGAAGGCGGCCGCGAGGGAATCGAGGCGTTCCTCGAGACGCAGTACATCGCCCTCGACTGGCCCACCGACTGAAACCTCTTGTACGTCCCCACACCCGTCCGTTCCCCGAGTTCCTCTTCGCCATGCCCTGAAACGGGCCCGGGCCCCCACCCCGGACCGCCCGGCCACCGAACAGACAAGGACCGCTCATGGCAACGACGCCTGCGACCGAGCCCCAGTTCGAGACCCCACCGTCTCCCGTCCCGCTGCGTGAACGCCGCCGCCTGCACACCAAACTGAAGCTCGCCACGCAGATAGGCGAGGGCATCGACGGCTACATCATCGGTGGCATCGGCATGGCGATGGGCGCCCTGACCACCGACCTCCATCTGTCCACCGTGATGGAGGGACTGGTCGGGGCCTCGCCGCTCATCGGCATCTTCGTGGGCGGCCCGGTCTTCGGGCGCCTGGCCGACCGGTTCGGGCGGCGCCCGGTGTTCCTCGCCGACATGCTCGTCTTCCTGGTCGGCTCGGTGCTCCAGTTCTTCGTCACCGACGGGCTGCAACTCTTCGTCATCCGGCTGCTGATGGGTGTGGCGATCGGCGGCGAGTACGCCATCGGCGCTCCCCTGCTCTCGGAGTACGCGCCGAAGGAGGGGCGCGGCAGGCTGCTGGCCAGCCTGGAGATCAGCTGGTACGTCGGTTACGCGCTGGCGACCGTCGTCGGCGCGCTGTTCGCGGACGTCCAGGGCGGCTGGCGCTGGTCCCTGGCCAGCAGTGCGGTGATCGCCGTGGTGTGCGTGGCGCTGCGGGGCGGCATCCCGGAGTCGGCCCGCTGGCTGCTGAGCAAGGGCCGCCGCGAGGAGGCCGAGGAGCTCATCACGAAGTACGGCATCGAGATCGACGTGGCGGCGGAACTCGACGAGCGCACCGAGGCGGGACAGGAGGGCTTCCGCTCGCTGTTCAGCCGCCGGCACATTCGCAGCACCGTGTTCGCCAGCGTCTTCTGGGCCGCGCTCGTCCTGCCGTACTTCGCGATCGGCACCTTCTGGACCCAGGTCTTCGACGCCCTCCACATGGGCGACAACGCGGTCGCGGCCCTGCTCGTCTACTCCTTCACGGCCGTCGCCGGCGTCACCGCGGGCTGCCTGGTCGTGGACCGCATCGGCCGCCGCAGGCTGCTGATCCCGCCGTTCTGGATCACGGCGGGCTGCCTGGCCCTGGTCGCGGTGTGGCCGTCCTCCACGCCGGTCATCGTGGCCGGTTTCCTCTTCTTCATCTTCCTCAACGCCGCCTCCAGCGCGCTGACCGCGGTCTATCCGCTGGAGGTGTTCCCCACCTCGCTGCGCGCCACCGGCGTGGGTTTCGCGACGGCCATGAGCCGAGTCGGCGCCGCCGTGGGCACGTTCCTGCTGCCCATGGGCCTCGACCACTTCGGCGCCCGGTTCGTTCTCTTCGTCGGCGCCGGGGTGCTCGCGGTGGGCGGCCTGGTGTCGCAGTTCCTGGCACCCGAGACCACCGACATGGACCTGGCAGCGGCGGCCCGGACAGCCCGCGAACCGGCCTCCTGACCCGGAATCTCCTCGGGACGCCTGCCGCGCTCGCCGTGTGGTGCGCGTCGAAGGGCCCGGCCGCCGTGGCTGCGACCGGGCCCTTCGACGTGCGCAGATCAGGCGTTGGGGTCGAACGGGATCCCGGACGGCATGGAGTTCGCCAGGGCGTACTCGAAGTCACCATCCTTGATCTTGATGGTGGCCGAGCCGAAGTTCGCGCTCATGAGCTTGTCGCGGAAGCCCGCGGGGTAGCCGTTCCAGCCCACCAGACGCGGGTAGAACCAGCCGCCCGTGGCGTTCTCCGGCGGCTCGTCGTTGTTGTTGGCGAACCGGAAGCAGTGGGTGGAGACGCCGTCCTTGTGGTACACGATCTTCGGGTGGGTCCCGTCGAAGCGCACCGACGAACGCCCGGCCACCTGATAGCCGGAGTGCTGCGACACCGACACGTACTGGACCTCGTTGTTGTTGATCCACACCACGACGTGCTCCCAGTCGTGGGTGTGGCCGATGGCCGCGGGACCGAGCGTGGCCTGGTCCTTCTCGAAGTAGCTGGCGTACACCACGGCGCACCAGCCGTTGTTGCACTTCTCGCGCGAGTAGGTGTTGGCGTTGGCCAGCTGGGCGTAGTCGTGGCAGTGCCCGTTGACGTCGCCGCCCAGCTTCAGACCGGGGTTGATGGTGCCGTCGACGCCGATGGCCGCGGTGGCGTAGCAGCCGTCACCGTCGTAGTCGTAGGCGGGGGAGAAGGACTGCTCCAGACCGTCGGCGTTCTGGGGCAGGAGTTGCAGAACGTTGGCCTGGGCGCTGGCGGGCAGCGCCACGACCAGCGCGATGGCGGCGAGGGCGCTCGCGAACGCGGAGCGGCGCAGCCGCCGCGAGAGCCTGGGGACGGACGGAGTTCTTCTGCGGCGTGCTGTGGGGGGTACCTGGTCGCGCACGTCAACTCCCTGCGGGCGTCAGAGGACGGGGTACATCCCGGGGTCTCCTGGGGAGGGAGTGACCCGGGCGCCGAGATTCTCGCAAGGAGTCGGTGGGCAGGACGAGCCGCGTGACTGAACATTGGCGCAAACATCGCTGAACTCCCCTGTTGAGGAGGGAAGTTCAGCCGTACAGCGCCGGGGAGGGGAAGCCGCGGCAGCCGCCGCGGCGCTTCTGGTGCGCCGGTCCCGGCGGCGGGCCCCGTACGACGGTGGACCGGACCGGGAGCCGTGCGCGCCGGTGTCAGGCCGCAGGGGCCGGGTAGGTCGGGTACTCCACCCCGGAGACGTGCTGCACGACGCGGATGACCTGGCAGGAGTAGCCGAACTCGTTGTCGTACCAGAGGTAGAGGATCGCGTTGTCGCCCTCGGCCTTGAGAGCGCCCGCGTCCACGATCGACGCGTGGCGCGAGCCGATGAAGTCGCTGGAGACGGCGTCGGGAGCGCTGATGAAGTCGATCTGACGGCGCATCGGCGAGGTCAGCGAGACATCACGGAGGTACTCGAGGACCTCCTCGCGGGTCACCTCACGGGCGAGCTGGAGATTGAGGATCGCGATCGAGACATCGGGCACGGGCACGCGGATCGAGCTGCCGGTGATCCGCGCCTTGAGGTCGGGCAGCGCCTTGGCGACGGCGGAGGCGGCACCCGTCTCGGTGATCACCATGTTGAGCGGCGCGGAGCGGCCGCGCCGCTCGGACTTGTGGTAATTGTCCAGCAGGTTCTGGTCGTTGGTGAACGAGTGGACGGTCTCCACGTGTCCGCGCAGAACGCCGTACTCGTCGTTCATCGCCTTCAGCGGCGGCACGATCGCGTTCGTGGTGCAGGACGCGCAGGACAGGATCCGCTCGTCGGGCTTCACCATGTCGTGGTTGACGCCGTGCACGATGTTGGGCACATCGCCCTTGCCGGGCGCGGTCAGCACGACCTTGTCGATGCCGGGACGCAGGTGTTTCGACAGGCCCTCGCGGTCGCGCCACTTGCCGGTGTTGTCGATGAGGATGGCGTCCTTGATGCCGTACGCCGTGTAGTCGACCTCGGCCGGGTCGTCGGCGTGGATCACCCTGATGGTGTTGCCGTTGGCGGTGATCGAGCAGCTCGCCTCGTCGACGGTGATCGTGCCCTGGAACTGGCCGTGGATGGAGTCGCGGCGGAGCAGGGACGCCCGCTTGACGAGATCCTCGGCGGCCCGGTCACCGCCGCCGCGCACGACGATCGCACGCAGCCGCAGACCGTTGCCGGAACCGGCCTTCTCGATCAGCAGGCGGGCGACGAGCCGGCCGATGCGGCCGAAGCCGTACAGGACGACGTCGCGTCCCTCACCGTGCTCGATCTTGTCGGCACCCGTGGCCCCGGCCACCGCCCGGGCGGTGAAGTCCTCGACCGACAGGCCCTGGTCGTCGGTCCGGTACATCGCGGCGAGCATGCCGATGTCGATCTGGGACGGGCCGAGATCCAGGGTGCCGAGCGCCTTGAGGAACGGGAGGGTCTCGGTGACCGAGAGCTCCTCCCCGGCGATCTGCCGTGCGAATCGGTGGGTCTTGAGAATGCTGACCACCGACTTGTTCACCAAGGAGCGGCTGTGCAGCAGGACCGTGACGTCCCGCTCCCGGTGCAGCTTCCCGATGATCGGGATCATCGACTCCGCGATCTCCTCGCGGTTCTTCCAGTTGGTGAACGAGTCGTCGTTGACAGTCACAGATTTATCTTTCGAGCTAGGCGGCGCTCATATGGTAAACGCAGGGTTGTGCGGGCAGGTCGTCAGGGTTCGACCGGCGCGGTGGATGCGCGGTCCGCGAGGGCGGCTGCCGTTCGCAGGCCCGCCGGAGGAAGGGTTCGGCCGGGGCGGAGACGACGGCGCACGGCAGTCGAGGGCACCGGATCGATGGCCGACCGGTTCGCGCCGCGCGACGGCGGGATCGTCCGGTGAGGTGAAGACCCGGCCCGGGGCCCGTCGGGTCCTGGTCGCGGCGCCGCGGTGCACGCAGACTTTCAGCCGGTCCCCCAGGAAGGCTGTGATGTCCGAGGCGGAACACTCCGAGGCCACGGCAGGTCCCACCGGGCCGCGCGCCCGTGGTGACTTCACCGGCGGCGTGTACGGATCGCTGCTCGCCGCCTCCGTGGCCGTGGGCGCCGGTGCGGCCGGCGTGTTCTCGCGCGTCGAGCTCGTGGTGCTGCTGGTGAGTACCGCCGTGGTGTTCTGGATCGCGCATGTGCACGCCCAGCTGTTCGGCGCCCGCCTGGCGCAGGAGGTCCTGGACCGCCGGGTCGTGCTGCACGTCTGCCGTGAGGAATGGCCGATCGTCAAGGCCGCCGTCCCGCCCGCCGCCGCTGTGATCGTCAGTCCGCTCCTTGGCCTCGACCTCCTGGGCGGGGCCTGGCTCGCGCTCGCCGTCGCCGTGGCCGGCCAGGTGGGCTGGTCGGCGGCCGCCGCTCGCACCGCGGGAGCCTCCTGGCGCCTGGTGATCGTCAGCGCCGCGGTCAATCTCCTGCTCGGGCTGCTGATCATCGTCTGCAAGATCGTCCTGAAGGACTGACACCGGGGCGGGCCGTCGCCCGGTTCACCTTCCGCAGGTGAGGCCGTGCGGTGCGGCGGGGCGGAGCATCGCGGACGGGGCGCGGTACGGCCGCCCGGGCACAGCCGAGGGAGAGCAGCTCATGCGCTATGAGATCCGCGTCGACGGACAGCTGTCGGACACGCTCACCGAGGCGTTCCCGGAAATGGACCACCTCGTTCTCTCGGGACAGTCCGTGCTGGTCGGGCCCGTCGTCGACGAGGCTCACCTGTACGGGTTGCTGGCCCGGTGCCGGTCGCTCGGACTGCGTGTCGTGGAGATGCACCGGCTGCCGGAGTGAGCACGGCCTCGAGGGGCCGGACGACCTCACCCGCCATGGGTGACCCGGCATGCGATGGACGAGCGCGACCCTGGTCCGCACGGGTCCGTACACGGCCCCCTCGGCGAACCTGCCGTGACCCGTACCGATCCTGCCAGGAGGAGCCATGACCGTACCCCGTGGTCGGGCGTCGCGCACCGGGCCGGAGCACCTGTCCGACGGCACCGGGCACCGCACGGACGACGACCGCGGGGTACTGCGGGTGGGTCTCGCCGCCTCGTGGACCCTGGTGCTGAGCTCGGCGCTCGCGGCGCTGATACCGGGCATCATGGTGCTGGCCTGGCCAGGAGGGACCCTGCACGTGCTGGCGGTCCTCGTCGGACTGTCCCTTCTTGTGGCCGGGGCGCTGCGGTTCGTCGCTGCCTTCCCCCTGGAGGAGCGCGACGAACGGGTGCCGCGCCTGCTCGTCGCGGTGCTGCTGGTCCTTGCCGGGGTGATGTGTCTGCGGCACCCGTTGCAGACCATCGCGGCGCTGTCCCTCATCGTCGGGGTCGTATGGCTGGTGACCGGCATGCTGACCGCCTACACGGCCTTCAGCGACCGTGACCTGCCGCACCGGGCGTTCGTCCTCGGCACGGCGGCACTCGGCATCGTCGCCGGGATCGTGGTGCTCGCCCTGCCGATCCAGTCCGCGGTCGTCCTGGCGCGGCTGCTCGGCCTGTGGCTGGTGCTGCTCGGACTGGCGGAGCTGGTGGTCGCCTTCGCATGGTCGGCCGCATTGCGCAGGGCGGGAGCCGGAGGGCGGTCCGGTGGATCCGCGGCGGCGTGATCAGCGTCGTCCACCGGCCCGAACCGTCCGCCGCGCGCGGGATGTGCACCGCGGGCGCCGAAGCCGCCCCTGCCGCCGACGGTGGCTCCCTGAGCCACCGTTGCGGAACGAGGGCCAGAACCGCGGGCGCGCCCGCGGCACCGGCGCTCACCCCTGCCGGGTGAGGTCGCGCCGTCCCCGCCTCGCGCACCCTGAAGACGGCACCGGCGGCCGGGGCGAAAGCCCGGAACGGAGGAGAGACATGGTCGCGCAGACGTACCTCGCCTACGACTATCCACTGCTGAGCGCCTTCTGGACGATGCTGTGGTTCTTCCTGCTGGTCATGTGGTTCGTCCTGCTGTTCAGGGTCGTCCTCGACGTGTTCCGCGACGACTCCATGAGCGGTTGGGGCCAGGCCGGCTGGCTCGTGTTCCTGGTCGTGCTCCCCTTCCTCGGCGTCCTCGTCTATCTCATCGCCCGTGGGAAGGACATGGGCCGGCGGGAGGTGGCGCAGGCGCGCGCCCAGCAGCAGGCCTTCGACTCCTACATCCGTCGGACCGCGGCGGAAGGCGGACGCCACAGCAGTACCGACGAACTCGTCCGGCTGTCCGAGATGCGTACCCGCGGCGACATCACGGACGAGGAGTTCCGCCGGGCGAAGGACCTGGTCCTGTCCGATCACACCGCGTCGGGGCGCCCGGCGACCGCGGCGGACGCGCGTTCCGCCGCCCCGGCCCACCGTCCCTGACAGGCGGTCCGGGAGGCGGCGGTCCCCAGGGGGCCGTACGGACCGTCGGGTGCTCACCCCGCGCCTGCGGCCGCCACGGACGGGCGGTCGACGCGGGCGGTGACGACAACCCGGCCCGTCCCGGCCCGGCTACGCGCTGCGCCGCCGGCGGGCCGGCTGTTTCGCCGCGGTCTTCTTCGCCGTTTCCTTCGTGGCCGTGGTCTTCTTGGCGGTCTTCTTCGCGGTGCTCTTCTTCGCGGCGGTCTTCTTGGCAGGTGCCTTCTTCGCCTTGGTGCCGGCGGCGGTCTTCTTCGGGAGCTCGTGCACCTCGGCCTCGGGAGCCTCGCCGCGGGACGCCTTCGCCTGGGCCACCGATGCCTGGAGTGCGGCCATCAGATCGAGCACCCTGCCCGGTTCGCCCTCCGGCTCCGGGGCCTCGGGCGGTGCGTGCCCCTCACGCTTGGCCTCGATCACCTGCTCGAGCGCCTCGGTGTAGTGGTCGGCGAAGTCGGGCCCTTCGAGGTCGTCGCGGGTCATCCGGTCGATCAGGTGCTGTGCCTCGGTGATCTCGCCGTCGGAGAGCCGGATGTCCGGCGGTGCCAATTCGGCCGGGTCCCGGATCTCGTCCGGCCAGCGCATCGAGTGCAGCACCAGCGCCTCGTCCCGCACCCGCAGCAGACCCAGCCTCTCCCTGCCGTGCCAGGCGAACTTCGCCACGGCGACCTTCGACGTCCTCGCCAGCGCCTTGCGCAGCAGGGCGTACGGCTTCGCGGCCACCGTGCCGGAGGCCTGGAGGTAGTAGCCCTCGCCGACGCGGAGCGGATCGATGGACCCGGCGGGTACGAACGCCACGATCTCGATGGCCCTCGCCGTCGGCAGGGGCAGTTCCCGCAACTCCTCGTCGAGCACCGGGACGATCTGGTCCTTGGTGAGCGCGTAGCCCTTGCCGATCTCCTGCTGTGGGACCTCGCGGTCCTCGACCTCGCAGTACTTCCGGACCCGCACCCGGCCCATGTCCTGCAGGTGGTACTGGTGGAAGCGGACGCTGTGGTCCTCGGTCGCGGGCACCACGTCCACCGGGATGGTGACCAGGCCGAAGCTGATCGCTCCCGACCAGATGCTGCGGGGCATCGCGGACCTCCATGACGTGCCTCCGGGTCACCACCCTACGAAGCGCTCGAGCGCACGGCACGGCGGAGTGGTCCACGGGGATGACCGGTGCGGCGGCCGGACGGCACGGGTCCAGGTCGATCCGCCGGGCCCCTCGGCCGGCGAGCCCCCGGTGAACCGCGAGGGAACTCTTGGTGTCAGTCCCTGCCAGGGGCTTTCCGGACGGGAGCCGCTGCCTAGCATGAGGTGATCGCGCCGCACGAAGGCGCGCGGGTACGTTCGCACGTTGTTCGGGGAGGCGCGGAGGAATGCCGGTGCCCGGCCTCACCTTGCGGAGGGACCGCGTCTGGGCCGCGGGCGGGCTCCTGCTCACCCTCGTCCTGGTGGCGGCGTTGCTGATCACCACACTCGGCGGAGCCCGGCATGCGCGGGCCGCCGGCGACGGGCTCCGGCACACGGCCGTCGAGGTGTCGCCGAGTGGCTGCGGCCGCGGCTGGACGAGTCCGGTTCCCGGGCTGCAGGTCTTCGATCTGCACAACACCTCGAGCGATCCGGCGGAGGTCTATCTCGAGGATCCCCGCAGCCGGGCCGTGTACGGAGAGCTGGAGGGTCTCGCCGCGGGCACCACCCGTTCGCTGACCGTCCGTCTCGGCAAGGGCTCGTACGCGTTCACCTGCCTGCCCGACGACGCCGACGCGGTCACCGGCCCCACGGTCCGCGTCACCACCGGCGGCAGGCCCGGCCCCGCCGCGGCCCCCGTCACCGAGCACGATCTCATCCCGCTCGCGATCGACTACCAGAAGTGGGTCGGCGAGGGTCTGAACGACGTGGTGCGGCTGACCGGCCGGCTGCAGGAGGCCATCGACCGCGGCGACCTCGACGCGGCCCGGAAGGCCTGGCTGCCGGCGCACCTCGAGTACGAGCGGCTCGGTGCGGCGTACGACGCCTTCGGCGACTCCGACGCACAGATCAACGGAACGGACGCCGGGCTGCCGGGCGGTGTGAAGGACCCCTCCTTCGTGGGCTTCCACCGCATCGAGTACGGGCTGTGGCACGGCGGGTCCGCGCAGCAGCTCCGCGCCCCGGCGGCGGCCCTCACCAAGGCCGTCCGCGGCCTGCGCGACGACTGGGCGCAGGCCCGTATGGACCCGGCGCAGCTGGGTCTGCGGGCGCACGAGATCCTGGAGAACACCGTGCAGTTCGAGCTGACCGGGCGGACGGACTACGGCAGCGGCTCGAGCCTCGCCACCGCCCGCGCCAACATCGACGGCACGCGTGCCGTAGTGTCCCGGCTGCGCCCTCTGCTCGCCTCGCGCTATGCGGACCTGCCCGTTCTCGAAAGGGATCTGGACCGCGCGCAGCGCACCCTGGACGGCTTCCACCACGGCGACCGGTGGACCCCGCTCACCGGGCTCGACCGCAGCCAGCGGGAGCAGGTCGACGCCGCCCTCGACGACCTGGTCGAGCGGCTGGCCTCGGTCGCGACGCTCTGCGACCCCCGGAGGACAGTGTGAACGCCGGGCCCGCCACGGGCGGTTTCGGACGGCGCGGTTTCCTGCGCGGGGCCGCCCTCGCCGGTGCCGGCCTCGCCGCCGGGGGCGCGGCGGCCCCGTCCACCGCCGACGCCACGGGCACACCACCCGTCGTGCCCTTCCACGGCACCCACCAGCAGTCGGTGATCGCGGCCCCGCGCGGGGTCACCGCGTTCACCGCTCTCGACGTCACCGCCGAGAACCGCGCGGAACTCGGTGAGCTGCTGCGCACCCTGACCGACCGTGCGCGCTTCCTGACCGCGGGCGGAACGCCTCCGGCCCTCGGTATCACCGGGCCGCCCGCCGACTCCGGTGTGCTCGGCGACCGGTTGCCGTCCGGCGCGCTGGCGGTGACCGTCGGCGTCGGTGCCTCGCTCTTCGACGACCGCTTCGGTCTGGCCGCGCGCCGCCCGCGCAGACTCGCGACGATGCCCGCATTCCCCGACGACGACCTCCGCCCCGAGTGGTGCCACGGCGACCTCAGCCTCCAACTGCACGCGGACGACATCGACACGGTGCTGCACGCCCTGCGGGACATCGCGCGGCACACCCGTGGCGGTATGCAGGTCCGTTGGCGTCTCGACGGGTTCTCCAGCCCGCCCCGCCCCAGCGGAACCCCGCGCAACCTGATGGGTTTCAAGGACGGCACCGCCAACCCCGACCCGTCCGACCCGCGCGAGATGGATCGCCTGATCTGGGTGGACCGCGGCATGGGCGAGCCGGACTGGGCGCAGGGCGGCAGTTACCAGGTCGTACGGCTGATCCGCATGCTCGTGGAGTTCTGGGACCGGGTCTCGCTGAGCGAACAGGAGCGGATGTTCGGCAGGGCCCGGGAGTCGGGTGCGCCGCTCGACGGTGACGCCGAGCACGACACTCCCGACTACCCGAGCGACCCCAAGGGCGATGTCATCCCGCTCGACAGCCACATGCGCCTCGCCAATCCGCGCACACCGGGGACCGCCGGCCAGCGGATCCTGCGCCGTGCGTACAACTACGACCGGGGCGTGGACAGCAACGGCAATCTCGACATGGGACTGCTGTTCTGCTGCTACCAGCAGGACCTCAGCCGTCAGTTCGAGACCATCCAGAAGCGCCTCGAGGGTGAGCCGCTCACCGACTACATCAAGCCGTTCGGCGGCGGCTACTTCTTCGCCCTGCCGGGTGTGCGGGACGGTGCGGACTGGTACGGGCGCGCCTTGATGTCCTGAACCTGTTCGGACAACTTCCGGGTTCATTGGTCAATACACGGTCAAGGTTTTCCCCTGCTTCCCTGACCCTCTGTTCATGCGTCCGACATCGCCGCTCCAGCATGGTGCCGCCCGTCCGGCGGAGCATCCCTGACCGTACGGCGCAATGACGTTCGTGTCCGGAAGGTGAATCAGCATGGCCAGCAGGGGAAGAAGAGCAACGATGAGGGGCCTTGGTGCGCTCCTGGGAGCGGCCGCGCTCACGGCCCTCGGCGCAAATGTGCCGGCGTGGGCCGCCCCGCCGGCCGGGCACGGTCACGGGCAGAGCCACTCCTCGACGGCCACGCCCATTCAGCACGTGGTCGTGCTCTTCGACGAGAACGTCTCCTTCGACCACTACTTCGCGACCTACCCGCAGGCCGCCAACAGCGACGGCACCAAGTTCACGGCGTCCAAGAAGACTCCGAAGGACGTCGACAACCTGCGCACCGCCGGGCTGCTGACGAAGAACCCCAATCAGTACGCGCCCAAGCGGCTCACCCCGTCCCAGGCGGTGACCTGCGACCAGAACCACGGCTACGGGCCCGAGCAGTACGCCAACAACGGCGGAAAGAACGACCAGTTCGTCCAGAACACGGACTCGGGCAAGTGCTCCGGCAACCTGTTCGGCGAGCCGGGCCTGGTGATGGACTACTACGACGGCAACACCGTCACCGCGCTGTGGAACTACGCCCAGAACTACTCCCTGGGCGACCGCTCCTACAGCTCCGTCTACGGCCCGTCCACGCCCGGCGCGCTCAACCTGGTCTCCGGCCAGACGCACGGTGTCGTCTCCATGGACCCCGCGTCCGGCACCGAGCACCCCAAGCAGACCACGACGCCGGACTCCTACACCGTCCAGTCGCCCGACGCCAAGGGTGTCGGCACGGTCGTCAACGACCCCGACCCGGCGTACGACGACTGCTCCGACAAGGACCACACCAGCACGAACGCGCTCGCCGCGATGCAGGGCCGCAACATCGGTGACGTGCTCAACTCCAAGGACGTCAGTTGGGGTTGGTTCCAGGGCGGCTTCCGGCCGTCCACCCCGTGGGACGGCCAGCAGGGCCACTACGCCAAGTGCGACGCCACCCACACCAATGTCGGCGGTGCCGCGGCCATCGACTACAGCCCGCACCACTCGCCGTTCGAGTACTACAAGTCGACGTCCAACCCGCACCACCTGCCGCCCCGTAACGTCGACGAGATCGGCCACAGCGGACAGGCGAACCACAATTACGACCTGACGGACTTCAGCGCCGCCCTCAAGGCGGGCAAGCTGCCTGCGGTCAGCTTCCTCAAGGCCGCCGAGTACCAGGACGGCCACGCGGGCTACTCCGACCCGATCGACGAGCAGCACTTCCTGGTCGACGAGATCAACGCGATCCAGAAGTCGCCGCAGTGGAAGTCGACCGCCGTGGTCATCGCGTACGACGACTCCGACGGCTGGTACGACCACGCGTACGCCAAGCCGGGCAACGGCTCCAAGGACACCTCGGTCGGCTCCAACGGCAAGACCACCGACAGCCCGGCCTGCCAGGCCGGACCGGCGGCGACGGGCGGCTACGCGGACCGCTGCGGCCCGGGCACGCGTCAGCCGCTGCTCGTGGTCTCCCCCTACAGCAAGGTCAACAAGGTCGACCACACCCGGACCGACCAGTCGTCGATCATCCGCTTCATCGAGGACAACTGGCACACGAGCCGGATCGGCGACCACTCCTTCGACGCCGCCGCCGGCTCCCTCGGAGGTATGTTCGACTTCCGGCACCCGAACAACAAGCAGGTGCTCCTGAACTCCGACGGTTCGGTGAAGTCGGTCGGCAAGATCCACCCGGTGAAGGCCGTCGCCACCAGCATCACCCCCGGTCCCGCCATGCAGAACACGGCGGCGACCACGGACGCGTCGTCGTTCCCCGCCCTTCCGCTGGGCATCGGGGTGGGCGCCCTCGTGGCGGTCGGTGCGACCGGCACCTTCCTCACCATGCGCCGCAGGGACCGTGCGGCAGCCTGACGCCGCACGGACCTGAGCGGGCGGTGGCCCCGGGACTCCCGGGGCCACCGCCCGCTCTGCGTCGTGTGTCACCGTGCCCGCGGTCGGCGGGGACCTCGGCGGCCGGTGGGGCACCCGCCGATCGCGGACACGGATGACGCATGGCCCGACGCCGGATGGGTACGCGACCGGAACCCGCCCGGAGCCGGCGGTTCCGGGCTGTGTCCGCCCGCCACTATCTGGGGATCCGCCATGAACACGCCCGACAAGAACCACCGACCGACCGCAGCTCAGGCCGCACTCGACACCCTCGCGGTGCACGCCGAGGATTCGGACGCGCTGGACACGCTGGCCGGGAGCGACGTGCTCGTCCCCGTGCCGGACGATGTCGCCGAGGAGGAAGCCATCGACCCCTACGCCGTGGCCCTGCCGGTCCTGGAGCAGCCCGACGGCGAGCAGACGGTCCCGGTGTTCACCTCGGAGACGGAGATGGCCGGTCTGCTGCCGTTCGTCTCCCGATACCGGCTGGTGCCGCTCGGGGCGCTCGCCTCCCAGTGGCCCACGGACGAGCTCACGCTCACCATAGACGCGGCCTCGCCGCACGGGCTGACCCTGAACTCCGACGGGGTGCGCACACTGCTGGCCCGCCACTAGCGGCGTCCCGCCCGGCCGGTGCGTCCGCGAGCATTCGCCCGCTCGGCCGCGGGCGCGTCGGGGCGCGCGGCCCTGCAGGGGAACCACCGCGCCGGGCCGCGTCCCGCCGAGGTCACAATGACCGCATGAGATGGATCTCCGGTGCGGTCGGCGCGCTGCTGCTCGTGGCCGTCGTCGCCAGCATCCTGCGCACGCTGGTGGTACCGCGCGGCCTGTACTCGGCGCTCATGTACCGGTTGTGGTGGGTCCTGCGCGGTGTGCTGCGGCTCGGCGCCCTGCGCGGGGGTTACCAGGCCATCGACCGCGCACAGACCTGGCTCGGATCGCTGATCTTGATGGGCATGCTCGCGACCTGGCTCGGCGGGGCGCTCATCGCATTCGGCCTGCTGCTGTACTCGCTGTCCTCACTGGGCTGGGCCGACTCCCTCCGCGAGGCGGGCTCCAGCCTGTTCACGCTCGGCTTCGCCAGCGGCCGGCGGCTGCACCTGTCCGCGCTGGACTTCCTCGCGGCGGCCACCGGGCCGGTGCTCATCGCCCTGCAGATCGCCTACCTCCCCACCCTGTACGCCGCCTACAACCGCCGCGAGCTCGAGGTGACCCTGCTCCAGTCCAGGGCAGGCGAACCGGCCTGGGGGCCCGAGATCCTGGCCCGGCAGTGGCTCGTCGACACCGAGACCGCGCTGGCCGAGCTCTACCGGGCCTGGGAGCGGCAGGCGTCGGACATCGGCGAGAGCCACTCCACGTATCCGGTGCTGCTCTCGTTCCGCTCGCCGCGGGCCCACCGCCACTGGCTGGTCGGCCTGCTGTCCGTCATGGACGCGGCCGCGATGCAGCTCTCGTTGACCCCCGGCAGCGCCCCGCCGGAGGCCCGACTGGTGCTGCGGGCCGGCTTCTCCGCCCTGCGTGACATCGCGCGTGCCCTGCGTATCCCGTTCGACGCGGACCCGGAACCGGACGCCCCGATCCAGCTCACCTTCGCGGAGTTCGAGGCGGCCGTCACGATGGTGTCGACGGCGGGGTTCCCGGCCGAGCGGTCCGCCAAGGAGGCCTGGCGGCACTTCCACGGCTGGCGGGTCAACTACGAGGCGATCGCGTACGAACTGTGCCGCCGCTTCGACGCCGTCCCGGGGCTGTGGAGCGGTCCACGCGACTTCGTCTTCACCCCGATCCCGCCCCGGCGCCCCGTCGACCGGCAGCCGGCCGGAGATCGGCCGGAACTGCCCCCTGCGGCAGGGTAGCCGGGACCGTGCGGAGGGAAGATCCCACGGGAGGCGGCCGACGGTGCTGGGGGATGGTCGTGAGGGTCGTACTGCTGGGCACGGCGACCGGTGGCGGCTTCCCGCAGTGGAACTGCGCATGCCCGCTGTGCCACGCGGCGCGCGACGGCGAACTGCCCTGCCGCAGCCAGGAATGTGTCGCCGTCTCGGGCAACTCGCGGGACTGGTGGCTGCTCAACGCCTCACCCGACATCCGGACCCAGCTGGCGGCGGCCGCCCCGCTCCGCCCGGGGCCCGGTCCGCGGGACACCCCGGTCAGGGGCGTGCTGTGGACCGACGCGGAGGCCGACCACGTCACGGGCCTGGGCGTGCTGCGCGGGGCTGCGGAGCTCAAGGTGTACGCGGCGCCACCGGTCCTGGAGGCGCTGGCCCCGCTGCGGGCGGCCCTCGACCGCTACGCGGTGTGGCACTGGGCGGACGCCCTGACCGAGGGCGGATTCGTTCTGTCCGGTGGTCTGGTCGTCACGGCTCATCCGGTCGGCGACAGGATGCCCGGGTGTCCACGCGGCACCCGCGGATCGGCCCCCTGGGCGATCGCCTATCGCGTCGAGGATCTGGCCACGGGTGGTGTGCTCGTGTACGCGCCGCGCGTGGGCGTCCGGTCCCGGTCCCTGGACGAGCTGCTGCTGACAGCCGACTGCGCACTGCTGGACGGCACGTTCTACGCCGCGGAGGAGATGGGTACCGCCGTACCGGACGAGTCCGGGACGGCGGCCGGGGGGCAGCCCGGCGTCACGGGTGAGCACGGCAGTCTGGTCGCCCTGGCCCGGCATCCGGGTCAGGGCCGGATCCACAGTCCCCCCGGCGGTACGGACCCGCTGCGGGCCCCGGTCCCGACGGCCCGCCGTCCCGTGATCGTGGCCGGGGCCGGGGCCGGGGCCGAAGTCCTCCCGGACGGCGCGGAGTTCAGCGTCTGACGGGTCACACCCCGGTCAGCGTGCGGGTCAGGACCTCGCGCTGCAACGGCAGTACCAGAGCGTGCAGTTCGCGGCCCCGCTCGGTCAGTGCGACCCACACCCCGCGCCGGTCCTCCTCGCACACCGAGCGCAGCACAAGGCCGTCCTTCTCCAGCCGCGCGATCAGCCGGGACAGGGCGCTCTGGCTCAGATGGACGCGTCCGGCGATGTTCTGTACCCGGCACTGGGAGCCCTGCTCGGGTGTCTCGTCGGCGAGGATGTCGAGCACCTCGAAGTCGCTGGCGCCGAGGCCGTGCGGATGCAGCACGCGGTCGATCTCGCACATGGTGCGAGCGTGGACCGACAGGATGTCCCGCCACTGCGCCTCGAGCCGGGCACCGGCCGTATTCGCTGCCATACCCGCACGGTAACAGAAAAGCGACCCTTTGTTTACAGTGCAACTAGTGCGTCTGCAAGCAAACCCGCCGGTGCCGGGGCGGCGCGGTAGTGCCCGGCCTCCAGGCCCTAGGCGACCGGCTCCTGGAGCAGTCCGACCAGGTTGCCGTCCGCGTCCCTGACCGAGGCGATCAGCTTGCCCCCGCCGACGTCCTGGACGTCCTGGAGCAGCTCGGCCCCGGCGTCCAGCAGTGCTGCGAGACGCGCCCTGAGGTCGGGCACCTGCCAGTAGGGCACCGGACCCGTCATGCCCTTGGCGTGGCCGTTCGGGTCGAGTCCCAGTTCCTGTCCGGCAGCCCTGAATCCGACGTAGTACGGCTCGTCCGCGTAGGGCTCCACTTCCAGGAGCGTGCGGAAGACCGCCTTCGCCCGGTCGAGGTCCTTGACGGGATAGATGATGGTCGTGAGGCCGGTGGTCATGGGTGCTCCTCCGTGTTGGATGGACCGACGTGATCCGTCGTCGCTGCCACGCTATGGCCGCGGATCGCCCGAAGGCTTCTCCGAAACTGACCGGTTCCGTGCGCGCCCGCAGGGATCCCTTCCGCCGCTGCGCACCCGGGCCCGACCCCGGCAGGGACGGCACACCCGGCCACTTCGGCGCATTCGGACCTCGGCTCCGTCCCGCATCGCGCGCGAGAGTGGGTGGGAGGGCGGTACAAGGGGGCGGGATGCTGAAGAGACCCGTGAACGGGCGGCGGATGCGCATTCTCGAGTGGCTGAGGGATCCGGTGACCCACTTCCCGCCGTTACGGCACGGCGACCGGGTCGAGGACGGGGTGACGGCGGCGGCCGTGGCCGAGAAGCTCGCCGTCCCCCGCTCCGTCGCCGAGGCCGATCTGCGCCTCCTCGCCGCCGTCGGTCTGCTGCGCACCAGGAGGATCCGGCTGCGTACGTACTACCGCCGTGACGAGGTATGCATCGCCGAGATCGCGCGCTTGTTCGAGAAGGGGTGGTAGCCCCGGCCCTTGGGCGTGCGCCTGCGGCGAGCGGGCGGCGGCAGCGGCGCGGGCCGGGTGAACCCCTGGCGGCGTCTC